>Ga0247764_1000897_pt1 | contig 10407 bp, 6 predicted proteins | sample UWRJL051202B4_FD_179932 | JGI IMG/M metagenome (GOLD analysis project Ga0247764, IMG submission 179932) | Plant litter microbial communities from Arlington Agricultural Research Station in Wisconsin, United States - UWRJ-L051-202B-4 | ecosystem: Environmental > Terrestrial > Plant litter >...
GGCTCGTAGCTTGTAACCAGCTGCGCTCCTCTGGCGGTAGTTCGGCGTGCGAGCTCCGCGCCGCCGTGGGCAGCAGGTCCTGAGCGTGCGTCTCGCCGCGCGGCAACGCGTCGAGCGCCGCACAAAACGCCGTGAGATCACGAAAGCGCGCGCCGGGCAGCTCGGCCGTGGCGCGCGCGATCAGCGACCCGAGGCCGTTCGGCAGCTGAGCGCTGGAAGGGAGAGCCGTGCCCGTGAGCATTTCCCGCAACAAAACGCCGAGCGCGTAGACGTCCGCGCTGGGATGGGGACGGGCCCCCGCGCGGGCCTCGGGCGACATGTAGGCCGGCGTTCCGGCGACGAACGCCGGTTGGGTCAAGCCGTCCGCCTCCGGATCCAGCAGCCGCGCCAGGCCAAAATCTGCGAGCTTCGGGCGTTCTGCGGCGTCGAACAACACGTTCTGCGGCTTGATGTCGCGGTGCACGATGCCCTGCGCGTGCGCTGAAGCCAGCGCTTGTCCGAGCGCGCGCGTGATCTCCACAGCGCGCGCCGGGGCGAGCGGAATGCGCTCCAGCAGCGTGCCGGCTGATACGTACTCCATCACCAAGTACAGGTCGCCGCGCTCCGTGACCCCGAAGTCGTAGACCGTGACGACGTGCGGATGATTCAGGCGCGCCAGCACCTGCGCCTCACGTTCGAAGCGGAGCACGAACTTGGGATCCAGCGCCAGCGCTTCCGCCATCACCTTCACCGCGACCTTGCGTCCGAGCTTCACGTGCTGAGCGAGCAACACGCGCCCCATCCCGCCCCGTCCGAGCTCCCGTTCGATCACCAACCCGGGTAGTTCTAGCGGCTCCGGCTCGTCGTCGGTGTCTTCCGTCAGCAAGCAGCGCGGGCACAGCTGAACGTCGGCCTGGGAAACCAAGCCGCAGCGGCCGCACACGGAGCTCATCCACCTCCCAGTAAGCCGAGCACCAGCGAGAGCTCCGCCTCGACCTCGCTGGGATCGTCGACGGTCTCGGCGATGCGCGCGCGAAATAGCTGCTGAAAACGCTTCTTCCCCCGGTGCACCAGCGACTTGAGTTGCGGCACGCTCAAACCATAACGCGGCGCGAGCTCCGCGTAGGGCTCGGTCTCTCCGAACTGGAAGATGCGCTCCAGCAGCTCGAAAGGTCCCGTGCGCTCGCCGGCTTCGAACTCGGCGCGCAAGTCGGCGAGCGCCGCTTGAAACTGCGCGACGGCGAAGGCGCGGTCGAAGGCGCCTTCCGGAGTTTCCGTCGACGCGGCCACCCACGCTTCCACCGCGTCCAGCGGCACGTTGGCGCGCCCGTCACCACGCTTCAATGCGCGAGCGTGTTGATGCAGGTTGATGAGGTGGCGTGAGAAGGCCGCAACCAAGTACGCGCGCAGGCGTCCGCGGGCCGGATCCAACTCCGTCACCGCGTCGCCGCGCAGCAGGCGCTCGACGAAGCTTTGTACCGCGTCCTCCGCCGCCTCGCGCGGCAGACCTTTTTTGCGCGCCAACGCGTACAAGGCATTCCAGCGCGGCGTGATCAAGGCCTCCAGCGCCGCTCGTCGGTCGTCTGCGCTGCGATCAGCGCGCAGGATCACGCTCCAGCGCGTCTCTGGAAATGCGCCTGGACGGGTTCCATGGGCGTCGAGCATCGTTCGGCAGTATACCCGGGTAACCTGCAGCCCAGAAAAGCCGATGTTTCCGTTCAGCTCCAAATTGGCCGCCAAGGGGCGGGGCCGCCACTACACCTTCAAACGCGCGTTGATGGAGCGCACGCTGGGCGCCTTGTACGGCCACGATTGGCCCGCGCGACTCTGGTCGCTCGTGCCTGGCAGTGTGGAGGTGACGCTCACGCGGCACAGCCTGGCGGTGCTGCCGCCGTGGGCGGAGCCGCTGCGGATTGGGTTTGCGTCCGATTTGCATCTGGGCCCGACCACGCCGGACGAGTTGTTGGACAGCGCCTTCCAGCAACTAGCCGAGCTCGACCCAGATGTTTTGTTTTTGGGTGGAGACTACGTCTTTCTAGACGCGACCGAGGCGCACGCGAAGCGACTGAAGCAGCTGATCGCGAGAGTGAAGACGCCCGCTAAGTACGCGGTGCTCGGTAACCACGACCTTTGGACCGATCACACCGTGATTGAGCGGGCTCTGACGGAGGCCGGGTGTGAGCTGCTCATCAACGAGTGCGCGCGCATGAAAGGGCCGCATTCCAAGATCGCCGTGATTGGGTTGGATGAGCCATGGACGGGTGACGCCGACCCCAGCGTCGCGCTCGCCGCGTGTGAGGCGTTCGGCGTGGAGACGCGACTGCTGCTTTGTCATTCGCCAGACGGCTTTCTGTTGGTGCCGAAAGGCATCGCGCTCTACACGGCGGGTCATACGCACGGTGGTCACTTGGCCTTGCCGGGTGGTAAGGCCGTAGTGTTGCCGCCAGGCCCCGGTAGCCGCCACTGGCCACGCGGGCTCCACGCGCACGGCGACGGTTACGTCTTCGTTTCGCGCGGCCTTGGCGCCACGGAAGTGCCCGTGCGCAGCTTTTCAGCGCCTGAAATCGCCCTCATTACGCTGACGCCGGCAGCTCCGTGAGTTTTCCGCGTGACGTTGCCGGCGTCGCTGCTAGACCTCGGCGCCCACGACACAGCGCGATTTCAGCCAGGCGCGACCGGCGCCTGCTGCACCGTCCACGTGCCCGCGATCGCGCTCAGCCGCCCATCATGTCTTCCACACCTCCTCCGCCCGCGGCGGATGCCGATTTGTCCGAACTGCTCGGGCCCGCCCTAGCGTCTGCCTTCGCCAAGAAGGGCTACGCCACGCTGACCCCGGTGCAGCGCTCGGTTTTGGATCCTGCTCTAGCCGGGCGTGATCTGCGCATCAGCTCGCAAACTGGGTCGGGCAAGACGCTCGCCATCGGGCTCGTGTTGCGCGATGCCGTGCAGGACCCGTTACCGCCAGCGCAGAACGCGCGGCCCCGCGCGCTGGTGATCGTGCCGACTCGCGAGCTCGCGGTGCAGGTGCGCGATGAGCTGACCTGGCTGTACGCGCCGCTCTCGCTGCGGATCGCGGTGGTGACCGGCGGTAGCAGCTACCGTGAAGAGCACCGCTCTCTGGCGCGCGGTCCGGCGATCGTCGTCGGCACGCCCGGACGGTTGCTCGATCATTTGAATCGGCAAGTAATCGATACCAGCGCGCTCAAGAGCGTGGTGCTGGACGAAGCCGATCGCATGCTCGACCTCGGCTTCAAGGATGATCTGGAGAACATCTTGAAGCTCGTGCCCGAAGGGCACAGCACTCACTTGGTCAGCGCCACCTTCGCGCGCGAAGTAGCGGCCCTGGCCGATCGCTTCCAGAAGCGCGCGGCCCGCGTGGAAGGCACGCCGCTCGGCACGGCCAACGCGGACATCGACCACCTGATTTACCTGGCGTTGCCGAACGAACGTGTCGCGGCGCTGGTCAACGTACTTCTATATCACCCGGAAGAGCAGACGCTGATCTTCGCCCGGACGCGCGCGGACGTCGCCGACATCACGCGCGAGCTGCAGGCGGCGGGCTTCAGCGCGGGCGCCCTCTCGGGCGAGATGGAGCAAGCCGCGCGTGTCCGCGCGCTGTCCGCCTTCAAACGCGGAGATCTGCGCGCGCTGGTCGCGACGGACGTAGCGGCGCGCGGCATCGACGTGCAGGACATTGCGCGCGTGGTGCAGCTCGACGCGCCGAACGACGTGGACACCTACACGCATCGCAGCGGCCGCACCGGGCGCGCGGGACGCAAAGGGGTGAGCGCGCTGCTGGTGCCGCCCGCGGCGCTGCGCCGCGCGGTATCCATGCTGCAGCACGCGGGCGTGCGTTTCCGCATCGAGCGGCTGCCGACCGCCGATCAGATCCGTGAAGCTCAGGATCAGCGCTGGCTGGCCGAGCTCAGCGCTCAAGCCGAGCAAGCATCACCGCGCATCGAACGTTTGGTGGAGCGTATTCAGCAAGAGCAGCTGGAGGGGCGCGCGTTGCTCACTCTGATCTCGCGTTTGCATCAGTCAGTGGGTGAGCCGCGTGAAGTGACGCCGATCAATCCGCAGGACCGCGCCCGCGCTGCGCAAGGCCGCGGCGCCGTGCGTGAGCGCGGTGCACCAGGACGAGCAGCGCCAGAGCGTTCGCGCAACTTCCGTGACAACGGCCCGCCCTCGCGCGACAGCCGCGCGCCGTCCCGCGACGGCGCGGAGAGCGGTTACGTGCCCTTCCACATCACGTGGGGAGAATCACACGGCGCGGATCCGCGCCGCTTGGTGGCCATGTTGTGCCGCCGCGGCAACATCAACGGCAGCGACATCGGCGCGATCCGCGTCCAACCGACCAGCTCCGTCGTCGACGTACGCGCTGACGTGGCCGCTGGGTTCGCGGAGGCCACGCGCGATGCGGACCCGCGCGACCCACGCGTCCGCATTTCGCCCTTCGATCCAGGGCGTCGCGCTGGCCCCGAGCACGCTCCGCGTTGGCGTCATCGTGACGACGCGGCCCCGCCGCGTGAGCGAGAAGACGCGGGCGCACCGCGCGGTTTTCGCAAACAGACCGCCTTGCGTGAGGCGCCTCGCGTTGCCGAGCAGCCGAGCGCGACACCGAAGGCCGCTCACCCCAAGAAGTCCCAGCCGAAGGCGGCTGCGCAGGCGCCCGCGGCGGAAGAGGCCCCTCGCGGTGGTGTCTTCGTCCCCAAACGCTTCGCCAAGAAAAAAGCCAGCCGCGCGTAGTGGTTGTTTGGCTGGGTCCGGCCCTCCACGAAGCCGCGCGCAACCCACCAAACTGGGCGCCGGATCCAGCACCGGCCTACTTCTTGTCGCTGCCCGTCTTTTCTTCTTCGGGCAGCTCGTCCCGCAACGTCATGATGCGGTGCGTGCCGCTGGTGTGCGGTGTGCGCAGCAGCGTGCGTAGCTTGATGCAGTTGGCGAAGGCTTGCACCGTGCCCAGGAACGCCGTGCGCTCTGCGCCCGACTCAATCACTCCCAAGGCTTGACCGATCGGGATCATCCGCTGCAGCACCTTCACGTGCATGGGTGAACGCAGCAACACCGGCGTGTTGGACGTCGCCGGGTGCGTCGCCAGCAGCTCCACCACGTCGGCGCCCGATAGGCCCGGCATCAGCACGTCGATCACGATCAGATCCGGCATCGTCTCGCCGATGGCGGCTTCCAGGTTGCGACGACCGACGTGGCAAGAGACGCGATAACGCGCGCTCACCAACCAGTCCCGCATTCGCATCAGCGTGGAGGGGTCATCGTCGATGAGCAGAACGTGGAAGGGAGCGGCTGCCAAGTTGCGTCTCGTTCTGAGGCGCCGCGTCGGCAGACTCGGCATCCTCGAAGCAAGCGGAACGACCGAGTGGGTTGCGCGTTAACTGGCAGAACACGCCGTTCACACGAAATTTTCGCGGCGATCTAGGCCAAATCCCCCGAATCTTTCGTTTCACTCGTCTCGATAAAGGACAGCTGTCCATCAGCCCACTCTAGGGGGTGAAAGACGCCACGCTGTCTGTACTCGGGACACCCCCAAAAATTGCCTGGAAAACCGAGCAAAAGTGCGGGACAGCGCGGCCAGCGCACCCCGTTCGCTGAAGGCGTCGAGCAAAACTGCATCCACTCTTTCAAGTTTGAAAGGTTTACAACAGGTCGGCGCTTGCGAGTGGGTTCGGCGTCTACCCGGGGAACGGGCGCCGAGTTCTGAGCGCGCTTCGCGCGCAACGTGGGGACGTGACCGAACGGCGCCCAGGTTGCTCGTGCGGCTACGAGTGAGGCGTATTGGCCATTGAAAGCTAGCTGGCAGCGTTCGCGGAGTCCGAATCAGCGGCACACTCGTCATCAACACAATCATGTTGCCGAGCGACTCAGCTGAGGCGTTCGTGAGTGCGCGCTCGTGTGGTCGCGCGCGCACTCATCGCTCGAGACGACGAGGCCCTCGCGAGCCGTTGGTGTGTTTGCAACAACACGAAGTCTCGCGAGGGGGCTCGGCCGTGGACTGTGCGGACGCCTCGTCTACTGAAGGCTCGGCTTGCAGAGTGGACAGCGCGAGCTCACGCGCGGGTACAGTTGCAGGGCGCGGGCGCTTCCCGGAATCCCGCAGCAGGCCTGCGAAATCGCCGAATTAGCAGGCTTTGTCGCTGGCACATCTCTTTGACGGGCTTCACCAGGCCGGGTACTGTTGTTTTGCGCCCAGGCCTCACCGCGCGAGGAGACGACCGACGAAGCATGCCCCACCCGCCCAGAACGACTCAACGACCCGGGGCCGCAGGTCCGTTCAGGCTGACCGTGCTGGGGGCAGGCTCCGCGTTCTCGCGAAAGTTCGGGACGACGTGTTCGATGCTCACGTTTCCCTCGGGCAACAACTGGCTGATTGATTGCGGGCGACAAGCGCCGGATCAGATGAGCAAGCGCGGTTTGAATTGGTGGGACGTCCACGGGCAAATCCTGACCCACGTGCACGGTGATCACGCCTACGGCATGGAAGATCTGGCGCTGATGCGCTTTTACGGCGGCGGCCCGGGCACCGGCGCGCCGATCCGCACCGGCGGGCCCAAGCCAGCATTCGTCGCGCATTCTGCGGTCTTGGAAGAGACGCGGCAGTTCCTTGGTCCATCCTTGCGCTTCTTGACGGATGGCAGCGGTCGCAACGTGACGGATGGCAACCTCGAGGACTACTTCTCGATCATCAACGCTGCGCAGACGGAAGCGCCTCGCGGTTCCAGCTGGAACTTCGCGGAGACTTTCGAGCTGGAAGGCATCGCGCTGCGCGCGAGAGAGACTCAGCACGTGCCGGGCAAACCCTCCACGTCCCTGGAGATCGGCTTGGAGCCAGCGGGACAATCCATTTTTTGGTGGGGCGGAGATTGTCTATTGGATCGCGACATGCTGGAGCCGCTCGAGCCCCGCACCTCGATCTTCTTCCACGATTGCACGTTCACCAATCAACCCGGCCAAGTCCACGCCCAGTTCGTGGAGCTGGAGAAGCTGCCGGAGAGCCTGCGCAAGAAGATGGTGCTGATGCACCACGACGACGACCTGGACGTCCATGCCCACAAGGCGCTCGCGGCGGGCTTCCGCTTGTTGCTCCCCGGCCAGGTCTACGACCTGCTGACCGGCACCCTGATCGAAGGCCCGACGACGGTCAGTTGACAGCCAGCTGAGCAGTTGCTGAACGACCGCCCAGCCTGAACGGCCGTCGCACCTTTTTGTTCAGTACCCCAACATATGGGGTTGACCGGGTGGGGCATGCCCAATATGTTGGCGACGCCTTCGGTGCCTGAGCGCGTGCTCAGGTGAACAGGGAACCCGGTGGGAATCCGGGGCTGCCCCGCAGCGGTATGTGAGAACGAAACTCGCCCGGACGCACTGGCGGAGCCGTGTTCGCAATTCGAGCATGGTTTGGCTGGGAAGCGGCGAGGAGTAGGCCAGGCATTCGCCTCGCTCACGAGCCCGAAAACCTGCCGATGGACCCTGCTCATTTGAGCAGCGGAGTTCGACCCAGCTTTCGAGGGAAAGCCGTCAACAGCGGGCACAGCTCTGCCTTGTCCGCACCCAGAGGATACCCATGGTCCAGGCGTTTGACGTTCGTGGTGAGAACGAGGTTTCGACGAGATCCGCGGTGGGCTCCCCAACCGCTTCCGAATACGGCACGCACGGCATGCGCGTGCAGAAGCGCGACGGCAGCTCCGAGCCCGTCGACGTGAACAAGATCGTGCGCGCGGTCGCGCGCTGCGCAGACGGACTGCCGCGGGTGGATCCGCTGCGCGTCGCGCTGCGCACGATCGGCGGTCTGTACGACGGCGCCACCACACAGGCCCTGGACGAGCTGTCGATTCAAACCGCTGCCGGTTTGATCATCGAGCAACCCGAATACTCGAAGCTCGCGGCGCGGTTGTTGTCGACCTACATCGAGAAGGAAGTAGAGAACACGGACGTCCACTCGTTCTCGCAATCGATCGCGCTCGGGCACCGCTTGGGCTTGATCAACGATCGCTTGTTGGATTTCGTCACGCGCTCGGCGCGCAAGCTGAACGCGGCGGTGACGCCCGAGCGCGATCGCCTGTTCGAGTACTTCGGCTTGCGCACCGTCTACGACCGTTACCTGTTGCGCCACCCCGAGACGCGCCGAGTGATCGAGACGCCGCAGCAGTTTTTCCTGCGCGTGGCCTGCTCGCTAGCGGAGAGCGTGATCTCGGCGCTCAGCTTTTACAAGCTGATTTCGAGCTTGGAATACCTGCCCAGCTCGCCCACGCTGTTTAATTCCGGCACGCGTCACGAGCAACTTTCTTCGTGTTTTTTGCTGGATTCTCCGGACGACCATTTGGAGGACATCTATCGGCGTTATACGGACATCGCGCTGCTCTCCAAGTTTTCGGGCGGCATCGGCGTGGCGTACAGTCGCGTGCGATCGCGCGGTTCGCGCATCGAGGCCACGAACGGTCACTCCAGCGGCATCGTGCCGTGGTTGAAGACGCTGGATGCTTCCGTGGCTGCCGTGAATCAAGGGGGCAAGCGCAAGGGCGCCTGCGCCGTGTACCTGGAGACGTGGCACGCCGACATCGAGGAGTTCTTGGAGCTGCGGGACGGCACCGGTGATCTCGCGCGCCGCACGCACAACCTGAACCTGGCCCACTGGGTGCCGGACTTGTTCATGCGCCGCGTGGAGACGGATCAACAGTGGTCCTTGTTCGATCCCAAGGTAGCGCGCGAGCTCTGCGATCTATGGGGCGACGACTTCGACGCCGCTTATGAGGCGCTGGAAGCCGCAGGCAAAGCCGCTCGCACGTTGCCTGCCCGCGAGCTGTATGCACGCATGATGCGCACACTGGCAGAGACCGGCAACGGCTGGATGACGTTCAAAGACAAGTCGAACCGCGCCTGCAATCAGACCGCGTTGCCCGGCCGCGTCGTGCACCTTTCGAACCTGTGCACGGAGATTCTAGAGGTGACGTCCCCGGAAGAGACGGCGGTGTGCAACCTCGGCTCAATCAACCTCGCGCGCCACATCGAGAACGGTCAGTTCGACTTCGAAAAGCTGGCGCGCACCGTGCACGTCGCCGTGCGTCACCTCGATCGTGTGATCGACCTCAACTATTACGCCATCCCCTCCGCCGCCAAATCGAACGCGAAGTGGCGACCCGTGGGTCTCGGCGTGATGGGTTTGCAGGACGCCTTCTTCGAGCTGGGACTGCCTTTCGATTCGGACGAGGCGCGCGCCTTGTCGCGACGCATCGCGGAGGAAGTTTACTATCACGCGTTGTCGGCCTCGGCGGATCTGGCGCAAGAGAAGGGCGCGCACGCCGCGTTTGCGGAGACGCGCGCCGCGCGCGGTGAGCTGCAGTTTCAGGCGTGGGGCGTAGCGCCCGAACACGCTGCGCGCTTCACGGAGCTCGCCGCGCGCATTCGTCAGGTTGGGCTCAGGAACTCGCTGTTGATTGCCATCGCGCCCACCGCAACCATCGCGGCCATCGCCGGTTGTTCGGAGTGCATCGAGCCGCAGGTTTCGAACCTGTTCAAGCGCGAGACGTTGTCTGGCGAGTTTTTGCAAGTGAACCGTTACTTGGTCAAGGAACTGGAAGCGCTCGGGTTGTGGACGGACGAGTTCCGCGACCGTTTGAAGCTTCAAGAAGGCTCGGTTCAAGGCATGACGGAGCTTCCCGAACAGCTGCGCAATGTCTACCGCACCGCGTGGGAGCTCCCCATGCGCTCGCTGATCGACATGGCGGCAGATCGCGGCGCCTTCATCGACCAGAGCCAGTCGCTCAACCTGTTCGCAGAGAGCCCGAACATCGGGCGCCTGTCCTCCATGTACTTTCACGCTTGGAAGCGCGGCTTGAAGACGACGTATTACCTGCGTTCGCGCGCGGCGACGCGCATCGCCAAGGCGACCATCACCACGCCCACGCCACCGCCGGTCAGCGTGACCCAGGCCGTCACTTGCTCGCTCGAAAACCCCGAGAGCTGCGAGGCTTGCCAATGAGCCGCCTGCAACGCCCCGCACGCTTGCTGGATCCTGGAAGCTGCTTGTCGCTGCGGCCGCTCGGCTACCCCGCGTTCTACGACATGTACAAGAACGCGATCCGCAACACCTGGACGGTCGACGAGGTCGACTTCGCCAAAGACGTCGACGACCTGCGCAAGATGGGCGCGGCTGAACGGCACCTGGTGGAGCGCCTGGTCGCCTTCTTCGCCACCGGCGACAGCATCGTCGCCAACAACCTGGTGCTGAACCTTTACCGTCACATCAACGCGCCCGAGGCGCGCATGTACCTCTCGCGCCAGCTGTACGAAGAGGCGCTCCACGTCGAGTTTTACTTGACGTTGCTGGATACCTACGTCCCCGATCCTGAAGCGCGCACCCGAGCTTTCGCGGCCGTCGAGCACATCCCGTCGATCCAGCACAAAGCACAGTTTTGC
>Ga0247764_1000898_pt1 | contig 10407 bp, 15 predicted proteins | sample UWRJL051202B4_FD_179932 | JGI IMG/M metagenome (GOLD analysis project Ga0247764, IMG submission 179932) | Plant litter microbial communities from Arlington Agricultural Research Station in Wisconsin, United States - UWRJ-L051-202B-4 | ecosystem: Environmental > Terrestrial > Plant litter >...
TTAGGAATCCCATGCTGAATTCACACTCTACCACTTTCCGCCCCCAAGTTTCATCAGAATGGGTTAAACTGACGAGCAACCGAAGGGCTGTATCGAGACATTTCTGCAAGGGGACTAGCCATGGTCATAGAGTAAGCATTGGGCATATATTGACTAATTTGAGGAAACATACAAGAGTCTGGGTCCTCTAACTGTTTGAGTTCGGTGCATACTCCAAAAGAGACTAAATCTGCGGCAAGCCAGTGATCTCTTGCACGGTTCATAGCATCCTCGGCCTTGATCTTTTCCTCAGTCATGTCATCTTGTTGACCGTAGCTTTGACTCCCCAGCTTTGACGTGGAAGACGTCCATTGGCCGAGTAGGTAGCTATCGAGCAGCCGCAAATGATAGTAGATGGCCTCAAATGCTAGCCCGTCCAAGTGATTGGTCCATTTACTGGAGAGTTGCGACGCAAGTGTTGAGGATGGAGTCAAGGATAAAGCTAGTTGCAGCGAGTTAAGGATAGCAGGCAAGTGCTTAAGTGATATAAACGTGGGTGGCAATGCTTGGAGAATATAGGCGATGAGAAGTGGCGTAGATAGCTGGATCTATGCGTCAGAGAGTACGACAAATCCCAAGACCAACGAGGTACTTACAGGTGTATCAACATAGAAGATATTCGTTTTCGAGCTCAGAACCTTATATACCGAGACCAACTAAAATTGAACATTGTTTAGAAAAATGTGAAATTTGCATTGACAAGCACCTACAATTGTGCGATCCTTCTTTGAAACGCCTGCCTTTTTGAATGCCGCGTCGTCCGCGCCTGGACTAGATCCAAGACGTATAAGGTCTGTTTCTGAATTGATGGTACTCAGGACTCGAACGAGAATATCGACCAACGTATCATCGTCGTCACGGTCATCCAGTCTTGGTCTGGTGGTGGCCGATAGTGTTGAAGAGAGTAAAGATGGACGTTCAGCCAGTTCCGACAGCGAAGAGGCATCTCGTGCTACAAGAGCAAGAAAAAAGACTAGTAAGATATCCAATACCTGGCGAAATAATTAAGATTTGTGGGTAATCTTGGGTATTGGTTAATATACCTTGTCTTCTCCGTTCCCTGCCCCCGCTTCCATGAATAAGTCCCAAGTTCGGCTGAAAAAGTCGGCGGCCTTAGCCTTGCGAGTAAATTCCGCATCGCACAACTTGGTGGCAATTTCTAGTGCGCTGTAGTCAAGATGGATCAGCATTTCCACCATTCAATCGCAAAATATATACCTAGCACGTCTTAGCCCAATGCCACCTGTCTTATCCAATCCCTCGAAGAGATACCCGACTTCGTCTAAAAATCTTCTACTTTCGCCCTTATTCCGTAGTTCTGATATACTTTTGAGGGGATTCATCATACCCATGGGCAAGGCTGGTGGACGGACAGAGAATGCATTGGATTTGGACCTCCCCTTTCCGTAGCGGGAAGGAGAAGCTTCTGAGGTTGTGGATGCAGATCTAGTAGGAGATGGAGATTCACGGGGGTGAGGATCATCCTCCGAGTTGTCTACGCCCCAGCGGCTTCGCAATGAGCTGTAAGATTCTCGGGTCTCGCTTTCGTCTTCTTCCAGGGACTGAGCAAAATTGTTCGAGGTGGGCACCGTTACAAGATAAGACCTGAATTTGCCGGCATACGTTCTTGTGGTAGTAGACTTCGACGACGAGGGAAGAATAGAAAGAAGAGGCGCACTTGTACGGGGAACGGAAGGAGGAATATGGGTGGACCGAGACGGAGATGACGGGAAAGCTGGAAGCGAAGGTGTGCGGTCAAATACCCCATCTTTTCCCGACGAGTGGCTTTCTATAGACGATTCCGTCTTGGAACGAGCTAGCATTCGTTTTGCAAGCTTCGTGGGTGTTGCAGACGGCGAAGTAGACGGTGTCAAGGAGTCAAATATACCAGAGAGGTTTCGCAAAGGCTTGCTGGGCCCGGGCTGAAAGTCCGGAGAGGGTGATTTATATTTGCGGGGGGATCCATAGGTGGTCTGTACTTTGGACTTTACAGGCGTAGATTCTTCGACATCAGTGCCTGTGTCTGCGTCAGGTGTCGGCGTCCTTGTCCCCCCTGAGATCCTTGGACGTTTGGCCACGACATCTGGCTTCTCCCGATCATGGCCAGAGGCATCTGCTAGCTGTCTCCTCTTGATGCTTGAGCGTTTGTCATAAGTCCGAGCAGGCTGGGTACCGGATTCCGTCGCTGACATGGTAGTGTGGAGGAAATAGCATGTGACGGAGTTCCCGAAGCGCGTTTGTGACAAGACGCGTGACTTTGACGCGCTGTCACGTTGATCACCTTGAGGTTGGAACTCAACTACCAACGTTGAGCTGTACCACCACTGCACCATCCAGAACGCCAAATGGAGGCCGTACAAGCTCGTATTGACTCTTTTAGGAAGGCCAAACGCGTCAAGAATCCAACAAAGACCTCTGCAACAACCAGCCTAAAATGGCCCCATTCCGATGATTTCACAGCAAATCCTGAATCTCTAGCTGAAGCAGGTTTCTACTACGACCCCAGCTACGACGACCCAGACAACGTAACCTGCTTTACCTGTGATAAGCAGCTGGGTGGCTGGGAAGAAGATGACGATCCCTTCAAAATCCACTGGGAGAAATGTGCGCAGACTTGCTGTTGGGCAACTCTTCGATGCGGCTTGATGTTGGATACGGACAAGTTAGGGCGGTGAGTCCACAATTTTACTGGTGAGATACCCGCAATAGTAGCCTGATAGGTCACCAGATTCGTGTTTTCTGATAAATCGCGTGTCCCAACCCAAAAATCTATGGAGAAGGCACGGCTGGAAACATACCGTGCTGGAAAAGGTTGGGTGCATGACAAGGTGAAGAATCACGGAGCAAGCTCGAAATCGGTGAGTTAATACACACCTATCTTCCACATCATAACCCATACCGAACTACGCTAGATGGCTCAAGCTGGCTTCGTGTACACACCACAACATAGTGGCGATGATCTCGCAACATGTCTATACTGCAACACATCCTTAAGCGGATGGGATGCTGAGGATGACCCCATGTACGTCTCTTTATTTTTCATTTCTAGCCTTCTAATTGTGTTTATAGGGAGGAACATCGTACCCGTGCAGCGAAACTGGATGTAGATTGTCCCTTCTTTGACAATCCTCAGTCTCAACCAGCCTCACGATCTCAATCCGCCAAACCACCTTCCAAACCACAATCGAAACCTCCTTCGAGATCTACCTCCCGAACTAAACATCAAGACGTCGTTCTACCAACCAAGACCTTCGACGGTGAACTTGAGGACGAATCAGACGCCCCGCAAACCTCCACCACCACCACGACAGCTAAAACCCCCCGCAAACCCCGTTCAACTTCGGGCTCGCGTAAGTCGTCGGCCAAAACGCCAAGAAACAAAACCAGAAGCTCGAGTCGAACTGCATTGAAGAACGTCGAAGAGGAAGACGAGGAACCTCTTTTGGAGGCCCAACTGACTGTCAAGAAGAAACCTCGGTCACGCTCAAAGTCAGTGGCTAAGTCAGACCATATAGACCAGACCGAAGCAGAGGAGGATGCAACATTAGAACCCCCTCCGGCTGTCAAGAAGAAGACTCAGTTCCGATCGAAGTCGGTGGCCAAAGCCGAGATTGACCACACCGAAACAGAGGACGAACCTGTCAGACAACCATCGCGCTCACGGTCGAAATCCAAAGCTCCTGTGGCAGCGGAAAGTGCAGTGCAGCTAGAAGAGGAAGTGCCACGCAAATCTTCGAGGTCGAAGGCGAAGGCATCAGTGGCTCCTGTTGTCGAGGAAGAGGAACTCCTGCGCAAGCCTTCACGAGCCAGGTCTAAGCCCAAGGTCACAGAGCCAGAACCTGAAGAAGATGAAGACGAACCCGCGCCGGAACCTCCTGTAGTTGCAAAGTCCAAGCCCAAGCATCAACGGACTGCATCCAGATCCAAACCTAAAACGCCTCTTCTTCCGGAAGCATCTGGTGCCGATTCTGCATCAGAGCAAATCTTGAGGGTCGCGCCTCCGAAACGAACGGCAAGCAAATCGAAGCCGCAAAATCCAGAGGCAAAGGATTTATTCAATGATGACATCGTAATGGATAACTATGTTCCTCCTCCATCCTCGCCTGCCGAAGCTACAAGGCTCACGTCAACAACGGACTTGCCACCTTTGTTTGTTCCAAAGCGAACGAAAGCTAATAAAGCACCCACTCCGCAAGAAGAGGAAACCGAAAACGCGCAGCCTGAGAAGAAGAAACCGGGTCGGCCAAAGGGCAAGCCTAAACCTTCGCGTACTCCGCCGCCTGAGGGCGACCCCGATACAACCTCCCCATCTTCCTCCGCCGATACCCATGCACCTCTTGTCCCTGTCGCCACTAATCCATCGAAACATACTTCCTTCAAGGACAAGGTGCCCTCCAAGTCAAAACCGACTGAGCAGAGCGGCAATGGCTACTCCAAACAAAGGATGAAGGTCGTTGAGGTCTCCAGTGACGAAGAAATGGATGACGTGGAGCCCCTCAAGCAAAAGAAGTTTCATAATGCTTTTCAGAGCGAGAAGGAAAACTCTCATGACTCTGTCAAAGTGACAATTCCCGCTTATGCACCGTCGCAAATCCTTGACGATCCCCCAGCAAAACCAGCTTCGTCGGGAGGCAGACGCGAGCGGAAACCTGTTATCGTTGAACCTGTCGTCTCTGCGAAGGTTGTTCGTCCCCTTGCCCAAACGATGGTGGCCATTGAAAATGACGACGACATTCAGATGGAGGACCATCTCGATCCTGAGTTCGACACGGATACGGGAATGTACACCGCGCCTTCAACGCCACATCGGCCGACATTCAAAGACCCTTCATCTGATGTTCAACGACCCTCGACACCACCGGAAACTATGCAAGAGAATTCCACAGAACCGCCATTCATTCCTCCCTTATCGAAGCTCCCCTTCATGCCATTGCACGCCTTGAGTGATGCTGAATTGGACATGTCGGTGGAGGAGTGGGTCAGGTATCAGATGGAAGTTGAGCATGACAAATTTCGACGGGACGGAGAACGAGAACTAGAGAAATTCAAGAAGAGGGCGGAAGAGGTGAGGAGAGTCATTGAAGGCTTGTAGGTTATTCAGCTTTCTATGAGGTTGACGTGAGGTGCTTGCTTGCCAATCGGTCCGATTCGTCGTGCCAAACGTGCTGATAGACCCATGTTTTAGGAGTTGTAAATAAAGAAACGACCTCAGTTTTGTCGACCTGACGTTGATGGATATTTCCATCCTCTTGGTCTTGACCTGCACCTAAAGTGCGAGTGGAACGGCTTCACGAATTGAGCTGACAGTCGTGAGCTAGGAAGCTTGCTAAGAAGGCCAGTTCAGTTCGTCAGTCGTGTCATCAGTTATGGGCTGGTTTCGTTCATATCGACATACGGCCCCAAGTTAGGACACTTGGAAGAATCGTGTTGAAAAAAGACATGTACGACATGGGTCATTTCCAAGCTCCCGTGGAACCCGTTGGTACTGTGTTGCAGGGCTGGCTTATGTGTGTCATGGCAGTACTGGACGCTATCGACTATTTCTTACGCGCCTGTTGTATCAGACCGCTTTGTACCAAGGCGCTAATGGGGCCACTCAAAACTTTAAACCCTCTGCAGCGACGATAAGATTAAGGACGGGTGGTTGATAAGTTTCCAAGTTAATGGTACTGTTAGGAGCCAACCGGCTGGATCCTTCTTCCATACAACCGAGATCAAATCCACCTCATACGAGGCAGAAGTATCATAGGTGAGTAATTTAATTTCGGTCCAGACCCTCATCCTGATCTTAGGGCCACCATGCGCTCTGATCGCTCATCGAAAAAGGCAAAGTCCGGCATGTTGACGGATGACGAAAGTCTCAACTGATTCAGGATTGATCTTGGACGACTAGCACTCGAGGATGGAGACAGCTATGGAAAATTGTAGTCCGATCGCTAGATCAATAGAGTAAGTGGGTTAGAGGCAATTGAAGAGCCTAGAGAATGGGCTGGATTGCTACCTTTGCGATATTCTTGACTGAAATGTAGCGTACGCCCTCACCCTATGTTCCCGGACCGGCGATCTGCACATTACTTGGAAACATCATATGGACGTAGATGACCGACCGTGGACCAGCGTGAACTTTACCTCATTGGCAAGGTTTGCTGCTCGACGTGAGCACTCTATGCCATCATGTCTTTTCCCTCTTAGGCCATTGCCTTCTAAGGTTTCAACATTTTAATCTGCGGCCTATTCGAATTCCATGATAGTCGATGTTCTTCCAGGCAGCTGGTGTCCGCCAAGTTGTCCAAGAGATCCCACACTTCAAGCCTTAAAGCTTGACTTGGCGCTATGTATACATTGTATGAGTGAGTGCGATTTTATCGATAGAATCCTAGCCAAATTGCCGGGACATCCGTTGTTTTCGTAGGTGATCTACCGAACTCAGAGCTTCTTATCCCCAGATGGAATACGAGCTCACGAACTTTGAGGACCGGCTGCAGCTGAGCAATTTCATGCGTAAGACCTATGTGTTGACTCCAAACTCGTAGTCTAGGAGACACGCGAGGCACACGAGGGGGTTTATATTGGCTACCCTTCACCGGCTCGAATGGTATCTGATTTAACCAATACATCTTCCAACATTAATTGCTGCTGCGACCAATCCTCATTTGGAGCGATATCCATGGTCCATGGTGCCGTTAAACGTTCGAATCAAATAATAATCCCTCCGAGTTGATGTCGCCAAAATATCTACTGCTACTGCTGTTTTCTTAAAAGAGGTCTATCGGCTCTCTTACCACAACCAAAATACCCCCACCTTCAGCTATCAGCATGCGCCGAACGCTGCCAAGCGACATTATCCGCCTGGTGTTGGGTCACCTCGACTCTGAAGACATTCTGAGCATACGAATGGTATGATCTACAATTTCGGTACTCAATCTTCCCGAATGACTGATCGCCAATTCTTCAGACCTGTCGAGACATTTATGATTTATCCAACCTGCGCTCAGTCTGGGAAGAGCTGCTTCAACGACTGGTTATTAACCAAAATATCCCTATACCTGGACTTAACGGCCGAAATATCGACACATTGTCATCAAAGGAGCTCGAGGGAGCGTACTACAAAGCCGTGAAACTTCGTCGAAACTGGACCTCCGAAACCCCAATCGTGAAACGTTCTGTCACGCTCGACGCTATTCCTCAGACTCGTATTGTCGCTCTACATGTTCTCCCTGGTCGCGGTCGTCAGTTCCTAGTGTCATTGTCAATGGCTCATGCGCCTCGACGCTTCATTATCCGCTGCTGGGATCTCCAAACATCAAATATTGCTTGCATAGCTTCCAGAGAGATTTTACATTTTGGCGGGATGGTCGTAAACGAAGTGGCATCCGATTCTGCTCATGTAGCCGTTGTTTCGCAGAGGTACAATCCCTTCGCCTAAATGATGAGTTGAAAGTTGCTGAAGTTCATGGTGAACAGCGGCATCGAGATACTTACCATCGACCACAATGCGACTAATCCCAGAAATGGGTTTGTGCAATCCTCTATAATCCAGACAAGAATGCGGAGCGTCCACTATTTGCATGGCCTTCGACTCGTGACCAAAGATTCCAACGGAGGGCTTTTCCTTCTAGACTTAAGGAACCCTCGAGCAAAGTTTGAGGTTCAGCATAATATGCAGGGACAAGTGAGTGAAAAAAATAACTTGATTGAGGGTGCCACTCACTTTATTAATTGTCGTAGGTTCTTCTTGATTTCATCCTGACAGACACATTCATGATGATTTTGAATGCGAAGACCCTCGAATTCTACTCTCTCCCATCGTCATCTCCAACAGCTCCTACTAGTGTCAGTCTCTTCCCCATATTCCAATTCCAATGGCCATGGAAGATCGATTACGGCGCGATGACACTACGCCACATTTCGAAAAGCAATACGGAAAACATCAACGACCCGATTACAATCTTTATCCGTTTTGGAAGTATGTTCCCTTGGGTGAGTGCTGTTTTTGTTCGCCTTGATGCCTCAAAAGATGAACGGATTAGCCGGTGAACCTTCTCCATTGCTATGAGATTCGCCCGAACCCTTATTTCACTTCATCCGAACCGCCGAGTGAGATGAATGTGCCATATGAGTACCCGCCAACGTTGTGCGATACGATAGGCTCGCCAATCCGCCTACACGCGCCGTCGGATTTGGTCCTTGGTCCTTACGGAACCGCGATTTGGACAGACAGCCACACGGAAAGCTATTATAACCATGCCGATCGCGGTCAGAGAGTTGCCGGAACCGTAGCTCGGCTTCGCCGTCAGTCAGCTGAGGAGGAAGAAGAGGTGGAGCCTTCTGCTCAGGTGGCTACTTCGACAGCTTCCTCTGTATATGGTTATCACGAAGAGGACAATTGGGTCAGGCTAGCGATAGATGAGAGCGAGGGACGTATCTTCGTGGGCCGCGATGATGGTAAGATTGAAATATTCGAGTACATCTAGAATGCTCCAGAGCTGTCCGATAGTTTCAATTGTCTTTCTGGAGTCAAAGTAATTTTAGATTCGACTTCAAGACATTTCGAACGGGATTTTGAGCAGGAGAAATTTCTGCGGCTCTTGTATTTTTGAAAGACTGGAGTATTATACAGATTTGGATTATGGCACGGTAGCAATAAGGACCTGGAATCGGAGTATTAGGGCCTGCTGGGTGAACGTGAACCCAACATCACTCACAGCAGATGGAGTAAGCCCTAAATCTTTCAGGGACTTTGATGAATCTTCTTTGGTGAAAGTTTTCCTATGTACATGTGAGAACATGTCGGATATGAAGTAGTTGTGCAGCTGACCTTGGGAATTGTTGGGCGAACGTCACTGTGTCGACATCGACGTTGAGCGACTGAGCTGCCAAAAATTCTGCAACCTCACGAAGGGCTGCAAATCGTCAGCGAGGACCGGAACGTGGGTGGTAGACGCTTACAGGCTTCACTAGACAACGTAGTCGTATAAGGTTGACCACCGGTAGCCATTCGAATTTGAAGTCTCGTCTCCTTGAAGTCTTTCCCTGCCGTCGTGGTGGCCGCTGCAAGGGCTGCTGGCGTGCGAGATGGACCGGCGGAGGTCGCTGTATCCTGTGGAATTTGGCCATCTCGGAGGGCTTTTTCTCTGGCCGCTTTCTCTGCCCTCGCCTTCTTGTCAGCCTCGATTTGGGCTTTGATCGCGGCTTTGGCTTTCGCATCCTCGATTTTTTCTGTGCCACCATGAGTATCTGGTAAGTAGTTTTCGTGAAGGCGACGCACCGCGTCGTTTAGCCTCAGCTTCCTTCACCAGTTCCTTTGCTCTCAAGTCTTCTTTGATTTTATTGAGATCCTTTGTAGATATAAATGAGAGGATTCGTGAGAAGGAATTCAATTACAGACCTTGCCAGCCTTGCGCCGAAGGGCTTCGTTGGCCTTGTGCTCTTTGGCTTCTTCGACGGCTTTGGTCGCGCGTTTCGCAGTCATTTTCTGTCGCAGTTCCTCGAGCCGTTCTTTCTTCTCTTCTTCGGTCAAAGGTTTGACCTAGATCATATACTTGGAACCACCAACATGGCTGCATGATTTCAATTCTCACCTCCTCAGTCGATTCCTCGAACTGATCGTGGCCACTCTTTTCCGCGTGGAAGTTAGCAAGGGCAGTGTTTTTGAAGATTTTACCACATTCAGAACATTTGATGCTCTGAGTGGTTGATGGTGAAGAACAGGCATCAGGACAAACCAACTGCATTCGCGGGGTCCATACCTTCGCTTCCACTTCATTTCCCTTTAGTGCACCAAGGCTCTTCAGCGCTTGTGCGTCCTCGTCGTCATCATCCACATCCATAGGCGCGCCTCTGCCACCGGCTTGCTCAGTTACACCTCCAAGATCAGGAACTGGTTGGCTCTCATGTTCTAGAATATGGTCCATGGCAGGTTGTAAGCCGCGATTACCCGTCGCTTTTAAAGCCCCTATATTCAGTAAAAAAATAATTGTGAAGATGGAGTTGCAGCAAGTGGATGACGTTAGATGGGCTCTCTTCTGGAGATTATGAAGATAGCGAACATTCGACGCGTGCGGGATCGAAACCCATGCTCAGTAAGGTGTCTTTATCGCCAGCCATATTTCAGCGTAGAGTAGCTTTCAGACAATTTGTCGGATTAAGGTTGTGTGGCTGTAAAGAAGATATGGGTGTTAGTGGTCAACCCTTCAGAGACTCTTACCTCAACTCAGCCTGTTGACTGCGTCACCTATCCTCTACATATAGAAACTAATTCTCATGATACACGTGACCTGCGGGCGCTTAAAGAAGTTACCGCGATTTTGACCCGATGGGCGTTGTCTGAGTTAGCTCATTCAACAGTAGATTGAAATCCTCATGAAC
>Ga0247764_1000899_pt1 | contig 10406 bp, 8 predicted proteins | sample UWRJL051202B4_FD_179932 | JGI IMG/M metagenome (GOLD analysis project Ga0247764, IMG submission 179932) | Plant litter microbial communities from Arlington Agricultural Research Station in Wisconsin, United States - UWRJ-L051-202B-4 | ecosystem: Environmental > Terrestrial > Plant litter >...
GAGCAGGCCGAGCGCGTCGGGCTCGAGAATCACGACCGCGCCCTTGTCACCGATGCCCGCGGCGATCTTGCGGATCCAGCGCTGGTACGATTCCTTGTTCTTCAAGCCGCCGGCAGAGTGCTGTCCGCAGTCGCGACCCGGCACGTTGTACGCAACGAAGATCGGGATCTCGCCGTTCTGAGCCGCGCGATCCGTGTCCCAACGCACCTTGCGGTACACGTTGCTGTTCCACTCACCGAGCCACTGCGCTTGCGGGTACTTCGCGATCTTCTCGCGGTAGAGCTTGGCCGTGGTGGGGTCCGACTTCTCCAGCGCGTTGGCGCGCAGCGCGGCGTTCGTCTCTGGATCGACCCACAGCTTCACGCCCTTGAGCGGATTGCCGGTGGCCTTCGGCGGCTTGGGGGCTTCCTCGATCGGCGCGTCGTCCGCGGGGCCCGATTCGCTCGTCGGCGTCAGCGCGGTGGTGGCACCCTGCTCGGGCGGTTTGCCGAACTCGGGTTGCGGTTGCGAGCCGCCACAGGCGACGGCAACTGCCAGCGAAACCACGGCTGCGCCGATTAAACCGAGCGGCCGCGAGTGGTTGAAGCGGAGGGTTTTCAGGATCGAAGGTGTCATTGCTGGGTCCATCCGGTATCTCCGAATGCTCGCGTCAGCAACCCTCTGATTTCAGCGTCGGCTGATGCCAATGCATGACTGCGGCCAAACCGATGCAATTTCGGACATTTACGCAACGACACGCGCCTGCGCGACGCAGTCGACCAACAGCGATTTCGACGGCGCGGGGGCGCGGACCTGGAACTGGTTCCGGATCGGGTGTTGGGCGCGCGCAAATCAGCGTCGGCCGAGCGCTGACAGCGGGATGACCGGGCTCGCGGCGGGAGCCGGCTCCGCGGCGCTCCCCTCCACTGCTTCCACCAGGCCGAGCGACTTCCGTAACCCGGCGTCGAGCAGGTGGGTTGGACGCACGTTGCCCAGCGCCGCGAAGATGTTGGCGCGCACGTGCCGATTCTCTTCGCCGAGCTCGTTGAGCAAACGCTTCACTTTTTGACGGTGCAGGTTGTCTTGCGAGCCGCACAGATCACACGGGATGATCGGGAAGCCCTTGAGCTGCGCAAACTCCGCGAGGTTGGCTTCGCTCACGTAAACCAGCGGACGAATCACGACGTTGTCGCCGTCATCGGAGCGCAAGCGCGGCGGCATCGCCTTCAGCTGCCCGGAATAGAACAGGTTGAGCATCAACGTCTCGATCACGTCGTCGCGGTGATGACCCAAAGCGATCTTGGTCGCCCCCAGTTCGCGGGCCGCGGTGTACAAGATGCCGCGACGTAACCGAGAGCACAGTGAGCAATAGGTTTTGCCCTCGGGCACCTTCTCCTTGACGATGGAGTACGTATCCTCCGTCAAGATCCGATACTCGTAACCTTCGCGCTCGAAGTACTCCGGCAGCAGCCGCTGCGGAAAGCCGGGGTGCCCCTGATCGACGTTGACCGCGAACAGGGAGAAGCGGAACGGCGCGCGACGCTGGATTTCGCGCAGCAAGTACAACATGGCGTGCGAGTCTTTGCCGCCGCTGACGGCCACCATGACCCGATCGCCCGGCTCGAGTAGCGCGAAATCAGCGCTGGCGCGCGCTACGTCATCCAGCAAACGTTTCTCGAGGCGGTCCATATCAGGGCGCGCAGTATACCCGCGCGGAGCCATACGGCACGCGGCGACGCCAGCCCGGACTCAGGGCCCCCTAATCCGCGTCTTTGCAGCAGCGGAAGCCGGTCGAATAATCGTGATAGCTGAAATCGTGGGCGCGCGTGCGGTAGCCGCAGCCGTCGCCGTTTTGCGTCACGTCCAGGAAGAAACCGCCGACGAAGGTGCCTTCCGGATCCGCCGTCCATTCGTGGAGGTTGCCGACCAGGTCGTAGACGCCGTATTCGCTGGCACAACCCGCGTAGCTGCCCGTGTTGGCGACGGTTTGAGGCAGCTCGTGCAAGCGCGGGTCGTTCATGAACTCCCGCTGCCACATGCTCTCGCGATCGGCGTCGCGCGGCGCGCTGCTATCGAACAGCAGCACCACGGGGTGCTCCGAGCGCTGCTGAAAGCGGTCATTGCAGGTGTTGGCGCGACGTTCGTCGCCGTACGGGTAGACGTGCGCCGCGGAGCCGCGACACGCGCGTGTCCACTCGTCGATTTCACACAAGCGCTTGCCAGCATTTGTACACGCAGCGGCGGCTTGCGCGCCGCTGATGTAACCCTGAGGCTTCACGTTGGGCGCGCTCACGGCGACGAATTGCGCTGGTTCCCCGTCGATGGCGCGGTTGCCTGGCCAGGCGCTGTGCGTGCCGCTTGGGCCGAGGCGCTGGAGCGTGGCCTCCCAGCGATCGATGCAGAAACTGCGATTGCCACGCGGTACTTCGGACATCTCCGCGGGGCACTTGCGGGCAGCACGACCGGGTGCGCCGAGCGCGGCCTGAACGCGCAGAGACGTGGCCGGCGCCGGAGCGCCGGGGCGCGCGGCAGCGTGCGGTGTGAGTCGCGGTGCGAGCTCACCGGCGGCAGCACACGCGGCGGCCACGACGGCCAGGCAGAGAACGCTCTTCATCCAGCGCAAGGCGGCCAGCCGAGCATGTTCGCGCGAGCGACGCAATCACACGTGCAGCGCATTTGGCCGAGCCCAACGGCTTTTGACGTCACGCTTCGAGCCTCGTCGCGAATTTTCCATTCGAGCCGCAGTTACACCCAAGCTTGCTTGGGTGTAGGGACCAACAAAACACCGACATGACAGATTTGGGCACTAGACCGAGGGAAACGAGGTCCTCACTCCGCTGGGGACCTCGTTTCCCTCGATCTATGCAGGCCGTCATCGGTGTAGTCGCCACATCTGCTGCGAGCTGACGAAACGTCGCCGAACGGATCGCGTCACTTGCGATTCCTCTCGACGCGCAGCAGTCTCTGCCTGATGCAGACGAAGCCACAGGCTGCGGGGTCGCTGGAAACGCTTTTGGCTTACAATTTCGTCGGCGGTCGCGAACTGGCCGGCGCTTCTGCGACGTTCTCCCGGCGAAATCCCGCCAATCGCGAGGACATCGTCACGCTCGCGCCGGAGAGCACGCGGGAGGACGTGCGCGCCGCCTGTGAAGCCGCACGCACCGCCGCCGAGCGCTGGGCGCGCACCCCAGCACCACAACGCGCGCTGGTATTGGGGCGCTTCGCACGCCTGCTGAGCGACGCCAAAGAGAGCCTGGCGCGGTTCGTGGCGCGCGAGATGGGCAAACCGCTGCGAGAAGCGCGCGGTAGCGTGCAGGAAGCGATCGACACGGCGGAATTTTTTCAGAGCGAGGGCCGGCGATTGTACGGACAGACCGTGCCCAGCGAACTGCCGCACAAGGAGCTGTTCACCTATCGAAGATCGCTGGGCGTGGTTGGCTTGATCACCGCCGGCAACTTTCCGATCGCGGTGCCTTCCTGGAAGATCGTCCCCGCGCTTTTGTGCGGCAACACCGTGGTGTGGAAGCCGTCGGAGGACGCGCCCGGCTGTGCGACGTTGTTCTTGGAGTTGCTGCGCCGGGCGGGCGTTCCGGACGGCGTCGTGAACGTGGTCCATGGCGGGGGCAGCGGCGGCGCCGGTGAGTTCTTGATCGCGGCCGTCGAGCAGGGCCTCGTCGACAAGATCTCGTTCACGGGTTCGACCGCGGTGGGTCGCAAAATCGGTGAAGTCTGCGGCCGCGCCTTGCAGATTCCTTCGCTCGAGCTCGGCGGCAAGAACCCGCTGGTCATCCTGGCGGACGCGGATCTGGATCTGGCCATCGAAGGCGCCGTGTGGGCCTCGTTCGGCACCGCCGGACAACGCTGTACCAGCGCGGGCAATATCATCGTCGACAAGCGCGTGATGCCCGTAGTGAGGAGCGAGCTCGCGCGGCGCGCGCAGGCGCTCGCCATCGGGGACCCCCTGGACGAGCGCAGCGACTACGGACCGCTCATCAACGAGCGCTTCCTGGAGCGCTGGATTCTGCAGCGCGCCACCGGCATCGACGACGGCGCCGAGCTGTTGCTCGACGGGCGTCGCGTGAGCGTTGGCGAGGAGCCGCGCGGATTCTTGGGCGATGCGTCGCGCGGCTTGTACGCGACGCCGCGAATCTTCGATCAAGTCAAAATGTCGATGCGCATCGCGCAAGAAGAGTGCTTCGGACCGACCGTGAACCTGGTCGAAGTCGACGGACCCGACGAAGCGCTCGCGGCCGCCAACGGCACGCCGTACGGCCTATCCAGCGCGGTATATACGCGCGACGCGCGCTGCATGCTGCGCTTCAAGGAAGAGCTGCGCGCCGGTATGACCAGCATCAACAACTCCACCACGGGCGCGGAAGCGCACCTGCCCTTTGGCGGCAACGGCTGGTCAGGCAACGGCACGCGCGAAAGCGGCATCTGGGTGCTCGACGCCTACTCGCGCTGGCAAGCCGTCAACGTCGATCTCTCCGGCAAGCTGCAGAAGGCGCAGATTGATCTGGAGAGCAAAGCGGCGCTCGAGCCGCTGGGGTTTGGCGCGCTGGTACGCTGAACGCGCAGCCTTACTTTTTAGCCGCGCGCTTCTTTTTGACGGGCGCGGCCTGCTTCGCGGGCGCCACGCGCTGCGGCGAGATGGTTTCGCCACGCGCCAACATCGCGACCAAATCCGCGATCTTCTTGGCGCGTCCAGCCGCGGTTTTCATGTTGCCGGTGCGAAATCGCAGCGAGAACAAGTTCGTGCTGTTGAGCGTGCGAAAGGTGGCCAGGGCACGCGGATTGGCTTCAATCGCGGCTTGCAAATCTTCCGGGAACACCTTCGGGTCGGAGCTGCGAATCGGGGCGTAGGCGGCGTCCCAGCGACCGTCGGCCTTGGCGGCGTCGACTTGGCGTTGACCGTGCGGCGTCATGCGGCCCGCGCTCACCAGCCGCGCGATGTGTTCGCGATTGATCTGGCTCCAGATGCTCTTCGATCTGCGGGGAGTGTAGCGCTGCAAAAACGACTCTTCGTCGTACGATTTACGGATCGCATCGATCCACCCCCAACACAAAACCACGTCCAGCGCCTGCGCTTGCGTAACGCTGGGCACGCCAGAGCCCTTCTTGAAGATGCGCAGCCACAGCTCCGGCCACTTGTCGTGATGCTTCGAGAGCCAACGCTCGAACTCTGCCTCCGTGCGAAAGCTCAAGATGCGGTTGGGGTCGGGAATGATCGGCGCCATGAGAGAGTCCTAGATTTCGGGGACGAGGAAATGACCACTGGCCACGTGCACGGCGCTCCCTCCCACCTCTACCAGCGAAAGTGCTCCGTTCGAGCGCTGCGTGCGCGCATACAACTCCGAAGGCCGCGCGATCTCCACTCCCTGCTCGATGCGGATCTGTTCGCCGTACTGGATGCGCCCGTGATGACACAGATGTACGACCAATGCGCCCGCGGCCGCGCCGGTCCCCGGATCTTCCGGAATGCCTTCGCCTGGCGCGAAAACGCGCACTTTCCAGTGCGAATCGTTGTTGGCGAACACCACGAAGGCCAGTGAACCGAAAGCCGTCAGGCGCGCCATGTCCGGTGTCAACGCTGCAATCTCGTCCGGCGTCGCGAGCTCTAGCAGCACGTAGCGCGGACCGTTGTCGTAGAGCTCCACCGGTGAGGTGGACGCGCTGACCCCAAGCGCTCGCAGCAGCTCGGGTACCGACTCGAAGGCTTCGCGGCGCGGCAACGGCTGCGTCATCCAACCGAAGGGTACACCGGCCGCCTCGGCCGTAAACCGCACGGTCACGGCCCCGCGATTGGTTTGTAGCCGCACTTCTTGCGGCGCGTCCGGTCGACGAGCGAGCACGAACGCACTGCCGAGCGTGGGATGCCCGGCGAACCCAAGCTCCATGGTGGGTGTGAAAATGCGCAGGCGAGCGTCCGCACTACCATTCTCGGGGCGCATCAAGAACGCGCTCTCCGATAGATTGGTTTCGCGGGCCAGCGCCTGCATCGTCGAAGTGGAGAGGCCGTCCGCCTCCATGAACACCGCGAGCGCGTTGCCCATCAACGCGCTCGTGGTGAACACGTCGCAGATCTCGTACGGCAGCGTGCGCATGGCCCGAGTCTATACAGCGAAGGCCGCTCTCAGCGACAGATCACGGCAAATCGCGAGGACCGTCGATGCGGGGCGGGATGTTCTCGTCGGGGATGGCCCAAGCCGGTTTGACCCAACCGCCGTCGGGCGAGGCGTTGCTGGGCGGAGCCGGAGCACCGGCGTCGACCAGCGGGACGGGCGCCGCGTTGTGCGTGGTTGCGGGTTCAGGTTTGCTCTTGGCTGCCGCGGGCGTGGGCGCCAAGGCGCTGGCAGAAGGCGCTGGTTCCGCGAGTTGAGGGAGCGTCGGTTGCGGCTCGAGTCCGGCGTCGAGGCGATCTTGCGGACGGCGCGGTTTGCGCGAGGACGCGGTGGCGGCGGGTTCAGGCGCGGCAATCGTCGGCGCTGGATCGGGCTGAGTCTGGAGTTTACGGATCGCCAGCGCCCCGCCGCCAATGCCGATGCCGAGCGCTGCTGCAGCGACCGCAACCACCCACGTGAGGTGTGAGCCCGCGGGCGGCACCGACGGCGTCGCCGGCGTGAGCGCTTCGATACTGGGCGACGACTTCGGCGGCGCGGCCATGGTCGCCGCGATCGGATCCGCACGGGTCGGGATAGCCGCGGCGCTGTTCCGCGTGACGGCTTCGAAGCGTTCACGTGAAGCGGTCGGAAACGACGGCGCCTCGCGCGAACCGGAGCGGCTGGAGGAGCGCGCACCTTCGAGCTCGTACGGATCTACCTGGGAAATCAAGCCGTCCGGGAGCACCGAACGCGGTTCGAAGCCGAACGCCTCGCGTAGCGCATCCGTCAGTTCGCGCGCGGATTGAAAGCGCTGCTCGACGTCGCGATTCACCGCGCGCGCGAACCAGGCGTCGAAGCCGAGCGGCACGTCACCCTGTTCGCTGGGGACTGGCAAATCGCGGATGCAGATCTGCAACACCAGATCGCCGAGACCATCGCTGTAAAATGGCCGCTTACCGAGCAAACATTCGTACACCATCACGCCGAGCGCCCACAGGTCCGTGCGGTAGTCCACGGTCTTGTTACCCTGCGCTTGCTCGGGGCTCATGTAATAGGGCGTGCCCAAAATCGAGCCGGTGCGGGTCTGCTCACCGTCCAGAACCAGCTCGCTCCGCTCCAAGATCTTGGCGACACCGAAGTCGAGCACCTTCGCGATCTCTTCGTCCTCGTTCTGCACCAAGAACACGTTCTCGGGCTTGAGGTCGCGATGCACGATGCCGGCTTCGTGCGCGCGCGTCATGGCGCGACCCACGTGCGTGGCGATGAGCGCCGTCTCCGCCGGACTCAAGCGTCCACGGCGCTTGAGCCGCTGCGACAGCGTCTCGCCCTCCAGCAGCTCCATGACGATGAACGGCAGGCCGTCGTCCATGCCGTAGTCCATGATGTGGACGACGTGCGGACTGCGCAGCGCGGCCGCCGCCTTGGCCTCGCGCAGGAAGCGCGCCATGGTTTGCTCGTCCGTGATCGCGTCCCGATCGATCAGCTTCACGGCCACCGGCGCCTGGAGCGCCAAGTGTTCGGCCTGCCAGATTGCGCCCATGCCGCCCGCACCTAGGCGCGTCACCAGACGGTAACGACCAGCAAGGATGCGCTCGGGCTCGATGGCAGGGCTTCCCATGCCGGGCGAAGACCATAGCGCCCATGCCGCCGCCGTGCATTATTCTTCGGCCAATGAGCCGTCGAGTGGAGCGAGTCCGGGTCGCCAGCGCCAAACTAGCCGAATTTTCCGCGCGGGAAGTCGCGGCGATCCTGCGAGAAACGGTAGATCGCCGAGATCATGCCAGCCTGTGTCTCGCTGGCGGGAGCACACCCAGAGCAACCTACCTGGTGCTCGCGGAGCTACCGGACGTCCCGTGGTCCAAGGTCAGCGTGTACTTTGGTGACGAGCGCTGCGTGCCACCCGATCATGCGGACAGCAACTTCCGTATGGCCGAGGAGGCCTTGCTCTCGCGTGTGACACCGAAAGAGGTGCACCGCATGCACGGCGAGCTCACCGACTACGACGCGGCCGCAAAGAGCTACGAAAGCGTGCTGCCCGCAGCCTTCGATCTGTTGCTGCTCGGTTTGGGTGAGGACGCGCACACGGCCTCCTTGTTCCCTGGGGATGCGGCCGCAGCCGAGCTCACGCGGCGCGTGATGCACGTGGTCGGCCCCAAGCCGCCGCCAAATCGGCTGACGATCACGCCGGTGTTGTTGCAGAGCGCGCAGAACGTGCTGGTGCTGGCAGCCGGAGCGGGCAAAGCAGAGGCAGTCGCACGAGCGCTGGAAGCGCCGCTCGACACGCGCGCGGTGCCGTCCCAGTGGGTGCGTGACGCTGTGTGGCTGATGGATCATCAAGCTGCCGGACAGCTCAGCGGCGTGCTGGATCCGGCCTGAGCTCAGAACGCGCCAATGGCGCGCAGACCGAGCTGTCCGCGTAGAAAATACGGCGAAACCAGGAACGTCGATGACGCGCTGAGCGAGGGGTCACGCGGCGTGGTGTACGCGAGCGCGGCTGCGTCGACGGCAATCGCGCCGGAAATGCCGACGAGTCCACCGATCACGAGGCCCGCGGCGCCGCACAGGAACTCGCCTTGGCTGCAGTCCTCTAGCTGCATCCCGATCAAGCCGATGGCGATCGGTGCCAGAACGCGGATGCCCAAACTACCGAACGCCCGTCCGTAGTTCCCGTGCACCGCGTGCACGACCGGCGCGCCGATGCCGTACGTCGCGGCGCCCAGCACGCCAATGAGTGGCGAGGCTTCGTCCTCCTGAAGTGCAAGCGCTCCGAAGACCAACGTGATTGCAGCCGCATCGAACGCCAGCGTCTGCCAGCCGTACCAACGTGGCCCTGGCGGCGGCTGCCACTTGGCGTTGGGGGCGATCAGCGGCGGGATCGGGAGCGGCCGTGCGTCGAGCGGATTACCTTCGAGTGGCGCAGGTTGAAACGATCGGGGTGGAGGACCGGGTACTGGGGTCGATGGCGCGGCCGCTGACGCCGCGGCCGGAGCGGGCGCAGCCGCGGGATGCTGCGGTTCCACTTCACTCGACGGAGTGGTGGACGGCGCGACAGTCTCTGCCGCCCTGGCGTTCGACAGGCCGCCGAACAAAGCGAGCCCGAGTGCCCAAATCCCATGCTTCATGCCGCAATGAAGGATGGTCGTCTCCCCTCGCACGGAGCGCAACAACATCTTAAGAGCGGGCTGGACCGCGCCGTATTCAGCCGGATCGGCGTCCGCTTCGCGCAGGCCCTTCGGCTGCTCAGCCAGTTGTCTCGTTGGTGAATCGGAGCGGGGCCCCGACCCCATTCACCGCTTTCCGGCATGTGCGAAGCTGCGTGCTCGCGCTGCGCGATCTGCTTCGCACCCCACGCAGTGGATGACCGAATCATGACGGGATCGCCGCGCTCCGAATGCGAAACTGGGACGAGTGTCGATCACGCAACGCATTCTTGCCAAACCGTATCAGCCACCGCGCCTGGCGCGCTCCTTGGGCGAGTTCCAGTGGGTCGGTTCCATCCCCTTCGCGCTGATGCATTTGGTGCCGCTGGGTGCGTTGTACACGGGCGCGCACGTGCGCGACTTCGTGGTTTGCGCGGTGCTCTACTTCGTGCGGATGTTCGGCGTGACGGGCGTTTACCATCGCTACTTCGCGCACCGCACCTACCGCACGAGCCGCGTGTTCCAGTTCCTGTTGGCGTTGCTCGCACAGTCCAGCGCGCAGAAGGGCGCGTTGTGGTGGGCCGCGCATCACCGCACGCATCATAAGTATTCGGATCAACCGGAGGACCCGCACAACTCCAAGCGAGGCTTCTGGTACTCCCACATCGGTTGGATTTTCGACGACACGAACTCCACCGACTACTCGAAGATCAAAGATCTCACGAAGTACCCGGAGCTCGTGTGGCTGAACGTGGTGCCAAACGCGCCAGCGTTGGCGCTCGCCGTTGCCGTGTGGTGGTTCCTCGGCTGGTCCGGGCTGTTCATCGGCTTCGGTCTCAGCACCGTGCTGCTGTGGCACGGCACGTTCACCATCAACTCGCTCGCCCACATGATCGGCAAGCCGCGCTACGACGCGGGTGACGAGAGCAAAAATAGCTTCCTGCTCGCGCTGATCACCCTGGGTGAGGGCTGGCACAACAACCACCACTACTTCATGGGCAGCACCCGTCAGGGCTTCTTCTGGTGGGAGATCGACATCAGCTACTACATCATCAAGATGTTCTCCTGGGTCGGTCTGGTGTGGAACATCAAGGAACCGCACCCTCGCGCCTACGACCCCGCCTCCATGCTGCCCAACCGCCGCGCCGCGGAAGAAGACCGCGCGGAAGCCTCCGGCATCGCCATG
>Ga0247764_1000901_pt1 | contig 10399 bp, 10 predicted proteins | sample UWRJL051202B4_FD_179932 | JGI IMG/M metagenome (GOLD analysis project Ga0247764, IMG submission 179932) | Plant litter microbial communities from Arlington Agricultural Research Station in Wisconsin, United States - UWRJ-L051-202B-4 | ecosystem: Environmental > Terrestrial > Plant litter >...
GCGAGCTGCTGGACAAACCACGCCCGCGCTCGTTACCCATCGCGCCCGACGCCCCCCCGGGGCCGCGTCAATTGACGCTCGCACAGGAGTCTCGCCCAGTCGATCGCGCGCAGCGCCCGATTTACGCGGTCTGGGAGATCACGCTACGGTGCGACCTGGCCTGCCGCCATTGTGGTTCTCGCGCTGGGCACGCACGCACGGACGAACTTTCGACCGCCGAATGCCTGGACCTGGTGCGGCAGATGGCCGAGCTCGGCGTGAAGGAAGTCACGTTGATCGGGGGCGAAGCGTACTTGCGGGATGATTGGACCCAGATCGTGGCGGCCATCGCTGCGCGCGGCATGTCGGCGACCATGACCACGGGTGGGCGCGGCATCACGGCGGAGCGGGCGAAGGCAGCGCGCGCAGCGGGCATGCAGAGCGTCAGCGTGTCGCTCGACGGTTTGCGCGAAACGCATGATCGTTTGCGCGGCGTGCAGGGCTCGTTCGAAGCGGCCACCAACGCGATGCGGCACTTGCGCGACGCAGGCGTGCTCGTGAGCACGAACACGCAGATCAATCGACTCTCCCTGCCGGAGCTGCCGGAGCTTCTTGAGCTGATTGGAACGCTAGGTAGTCACAGTTGGCAGATCCAACTCACCGTGCCCATGGGCCGCGCCGCGGACGAGCCCGAAGTATTGCTACAGCCGTATGACCTGCTGGAACTGTTCCCGCTACTGGGCAGCTTGCAGCAAAGGGGCAAGGAGCTCGGCGTGCGGTTGTGGCCCGGCAACAACGTCGGCTATTTCGGCCCTTATGAGCGCGTGCTGCGGGGGACGATGCCGCGCGGGCACATGGCTTCCTGCGGAGCCGGCTGCTCGACGCTGGGCATCGAAGCGGATGGCAGCATCAAGGGTTGTCCCTCTCTGCCCACGGATGCCTGGACGGGCGGCAACATCCGCGACGCCTCGCTCGAAGCGATTTGGGAGCGTTCCGGTCCATTGCGTTACATCCGTGACCGCACGGTCGAGGATTTGTGGGGCTACTGCCGCGGTTGCTACTACGCCGATGTATGCCGCGCGGGTTGTACGTGGACTGGTTTCGTCTTCTTCGGTCGCGCCGGCAACAATCCGTATTGTCATCACCGCGCGCTGGAGATGCAGCGCGTCGGTCGCCGTGAACGCTTGGTTCGCACCCAGCTAGCGCCCGGTGTTCCGTTCGACTATGGTTCGTTCGAGTTGGTGGAGGAGAGCTTGCCATGATGCAACTAGTGCCGTGCCCGGGCTGTGAACGTCACGTGGACAAGCGCGAAGCGGCGTGTCCGTTCTGCGGACAGACTCTGGAGCTAGCAGGTATTCCGGAGCCGATTCTGCCGCGGGAGCGCTTGAGTCGCGCTGCGACGTTTGCGTTCGGTGCGACCTTGGTGAGTGCGATCAGCTGCGGCGAAGCCACCTCGGACGGCGCCGGTGGATCCACGAGTGCGGGCGGCAAGATCAACACGGGTGGCGCGCCGAGTCTTGGTGGCGCCAACATTGGTGGGGTCGCGCCGATTTACGGTGCCGCTGGCGTCCCTGTTCCAATGGGCGGCGCCGCAATCTACGGAGCTCCGCCCGCGGGCGGAAGCTTCGCCAGTGGCGGCACGTCGAACGGCGGAGCGACTAGCCAAGGCGGAGTCGTCAACCGCGGTGGTGCCGGCTCTGGCGGCAGCACCAGCCGCGGCGGAACCAGCGCGACGGACGGCGGCGCTTCCAGCGCTGGTAGCGATTCTGGTGGTGACGCAGGCGCTGGCGGCACGAAAGAGGACGGCGGTGCCGGCTTCAGTTTCGGCGGCGGCGTCGCTCCGCTGTACGGCGCGGCACCCGCCTACGGCGTTCCGCCACCACCCAAGGATTGAGCCGTCGTCGTCAGCTCCACAGCCGCTGACCTAGCTCATCGGCAAGGCGACGAGCCTGCTCGGCGTTGGGGACACCCAGATCACGTTGAACGGCGCTGCTCGGCGAAGCCTCGATCATGCGATAGAGCTGCGCAATGGCCGCGCGCTGCGCACGTGCTACCCGCCTGCGCTGTGCAGCGGAGAGCTGCGTGTCCGCCCAACGCGCGACGCGAAACGAAAGTGCTGCGTGCCGCGCCTCTTCTTTGGCGATCACGGCGTACGCCGCGCGCACACGAGGATCCGTCGCGTGAAGGGCCTGCCAAGCTCCGACCAAAGCGCCAAACGCTTCCCGCACGCAGCCTTCCTGGGCGTTCTCGAGCGCTAGTTGCTCGACGCTGAGCGGTGCTCGCGGCTGCACGCGGCGAAGCTCCGGCTCTGCTCCGTAACGCCTCGCCAAGCGGGACACGACGCGCGCGTGGCGCCGCTCGTCTTGGGCGGCAGCGTAGGCACGCCAGCACAAGAACTTCGGTGCGCCCAATCGAGCAAGCTCTTCACCCAACTGTTCGAAGGCGGGAACACTGGCTGCTTCGAGCTCGGCCGCGCGCGCCAGGTAACCGGCGCTAGAGCGTTGGTTCTGTTCTCGCCTCGGCGGACACAAACCGCGCGGACGGCGCCCCACCACACAGTTCGAATCCGCGCGCTTCTCCGTCACTTGCGAGACTTGCGTCAGCTCCCCTGCGGGGTCCACGTGCAACAAGAAGCGATCACGGCCGTCACACCCCACGAAGCGGTGCGCCTGTACGTCGAAGCCGCTCGACGCGGGCCGCGTGCCGCCGCGACCACATTGCACCTCGAAAGACTCCAGCTGTGCGATGAGGATCGCCTCCGCAGGAGTGTCGATCTCTCCCAGAAATTCCACGACCTGCTCGCGCGCGGTCAGAGTGCGAGTCTGGCCGCCCTGAACGACCTCCAGCGACATGGTGCAGACGCGATCCTGGCAACTCCCGAACGTGAAGCCCTGACCCCCTGACTGGTCGGATACAAGCTCGATTGACTCCGCCGGCAGCGCCGGCGCGAGACCTTCAGTGAACTGGGGTTTGCCGTCCCTGCACACCACCGGGACGAAATCGGGGTCGTCCTCGATACCCGGGCCCGGGCCGCCGCAACCCAGGAGCAGAATACTTGGGCTCATCATCAGGACAGCGTTCAGCGCTTCCCTCAGACGTAGCTCGATGAAAAGCCCTCCGCGCGACCGCGATTCACCCGACGCCATACGCCACAGCATACCCTCACCGAGGGCACGAGCCAGGCGTACTTGAAGGTTGAAGCGGTTCGCGCGCAACTTCGCAGCCGCCACTACGCACCTCTACGTGCAAAACCGCCAGATGCTGGATTCCGGACTACACTGTTCAGACACATGACGCTGAACGATGAACAAGCGGTGAGCGCAGCGGCCGCGGACGATTCGCGCTCTGACGCGCAGAGGGCGGAGTCAGCCGCAGACATCCTGGTGGATCTGTTGAGGCGTGGACCGTGCGTGGTGCTGACAGGCGCTGGGGTGAGTGTCGCGTCCGGCATCCCCGAGTACCGCGACGATGAGGGCGCGTGGAAGCACAGCAAGCCCATGGAATACCGCGACTTCGTGCAGTCACTGACGGCTCGCCGGCGCTATTGGGCACGCAGCTTGCTCGGTTTCACCCGCATCACCTCGGCCAAACCGAACGCCGCACACACTGCGCTGGCGCAGCTCGAGCGCAAAGGTCACGTGGACCTGTTGATCACGCAGAACGTAGATGGGCTGCATTCCGCCGCCGGTAGCCAGCAGGTCGTGGACCTTCACGGACGCCTCGATCGCGTAGTGTGCCTGGGTTGCGGCCTGCGCATGCCGCGCGCAGAGCTCCAGGGCGAGCTCGCGCATTTGAACCCGCAGTGGTCGGCTTCCGCTCCTGTTGCCAAACCGGACGGCGACGTCGATCTTGGAGAGGTGGACTACGCCGCGTTTCGGTTGGTGGATTGCGCACGCTGTAACGGCATTCTCAAACCGGACGTGGTGTTTTTCGGCGAAAGTGTGCCCGCGCGGGACGTACAACGCTCCATGCAGGCCTTGGAGCAAGCGCGCGGGCTCGTAATAGTGGGCTCGTCGTTGATGGTGTATTCGGGATTTCGTTTCGCGCGCGCGGCGATTCGCCTGAACATTCCGCTGCTGCTCCTCAATCGTGGCCGCACGCGGGCCGACGAACTCACTTCCCTGAAGCTGCGCGAAGACGCGGGCCGCGTGCTGAGCGAAGCGGTGACCGCACTAGGCTAAAATCGCGAACTCTGCGTCAGCGGCGCGGCCGCGCGAAGCCGTGCTCGTCGAAGTCGATGCGACGTTGCTTGAACAAGCGTCCTAGCGCGCGCTTGAAAGCCTTCTTGCTGATGCCCAGCAGCCGCTGGATCTGCGCCGGGCTCGTCTCGTCACCCAAGTTAGGCGGAGCCGGCGAACACAAGAGCGCTAGCACTCGCTCCGCGTCGGCACCCAGCTCCTCGTGGGCGTGGCCGCGCAACGAAAGCTCCAGCTTGCCGTCCGGTTGCACGTGATTCACGCGGAAGCGCGCCGCTTCTCCGCGACGCAAGCGGTGCGGCTCGTGCAGAGGCACTAGCCCGACGAACCTCCGCTCCACGATCACGAACAGCCCAATTTCCGGATCGTGACGCCAAGCTTCGCCGTCTACCCATTCGTCCGGTTTGAAGTCCGTGCTGCCCTGCGCCAGCGCCTCGCTGACCTTCATGGTTCCAGCGAGGCGCCCAGAATCGTCGACGTACAAAGCGATCGGCTCGAAAGCGCCTTCGCGCAGTTCCACGGTTTGCTCGGCGAACGGCACCAGGAGCTCTTTCGGCAACCCCATATCGACGAAGGTGCCGAACTTGCCGCGCTCCGTGGCTTTCAAGAACGCCACCTCGTCCAAAGCAAGCTTCGGCACCGCCGTCGTCGCGATCGGACGGCCCTCCGAATCAAGGTAGACGAAGACGGACAGCTCGTCACCCAACTGCGCGCCCTTCGGAATCTCGCGCCCCAACAGCAGCAGCCCCGAGCCGTCACCCGCCGCGTCGCGCTCCATCAAAAAAGCGCCCGCCGGCGCGAAACGCGAGATTGTGAGCTTGGCGAAATTTCCGATCAGATGGTCGAAGGAAGAGCGATCGCGTGGCATGCGCGCCCAGCATGCCACGGACGCTTGTCGGTTGTAACGCAGACGGTGGCTACTTGGCCTTGCTGCGCGACTTGTCTAGACGCGGGTTTTCTACGCGCGGAATCGGCTCGTTCGGCGCCTCCGTGGCCAAGGTGTTTCCAGGCGAGACGGCTTGGAGGCGCGTGCCCTCCAGCACCGGGCTCGGGGTCGCAGCTGCCTCGCGGCTTGCCGTCGTCGTCACCAATTCGATATCCACGCGCCGGTCGAGCGCCCACGAAGCTTCGTCCGTGCCTTGCGCTCCGTGTTCGCCGCGCGCCGCCGTGTGCAGACGATCCCGCGCAACGCCGCGCTTCACCAGGTAGTCGCGCGCCGTATCCGCGCGCGTCTCCGCGATCTGCTGGTTCTGCTCCGTGGCACCGCGCGGATCACTGCGTCCGATCAACAGCACGCTTCTGCCGCGCAACGCCCCGTCCGTCAGACACGTGGCCACGTCATTCAATATGCTGCGGCCCTCAGCGGGTAATGCCGTCTGGTTGGTCGCGAACTGCGGCGCTTCCTGCGGCGCGCTGGGAAGCTGGCATTCGCGGCGTAATTCTTCCGACAGCCGAATGGTGCTCGCGACGTCATCGCGTGCGTCAGCCGTTTCATGGCGCGTATTCTGAGGTTCGTTCCGGCTCACGTCTCCGGGTTCACGCGCCACTGGCTGCTTCGAACATGCCGCGGCGCTCAATACCAAGGCGCCACAACCGAGCCACTTTGCCGCGCGAAACCCATTCAAAAAGGCTTGCATCGTCGTTCTCCCTGCTTTGATTGACTATCAAATCCAATCTGACGCACGACGTTGCAAGCCAAGGGCCAACACACGACTGTCTACGGCAAAGTTCTTGCTCCGAGTTACACCATGATTCGGAGACTCCCGAACGGCGGCTACCGCCTGTACTCCCGCAAGAAGGATCCCAAGACGGGCCGCCGCCGGAACCTGGGCACGTTCACGACGCGCCAGGCGGCAGAGCGCCATGAACGCGCCGTGCAGTTCTTCAAACATCATTGATCCCGCGGCTCCCGCCGCTGCGTTGTCAGATCGAGCGCCGCAGTGGTACTTGAAAGGGCGGCATGCCGCTCCAGTACGACGAGGCCGTCAGCCAACTGTATCAAGCGCCGCTCGCAGAATTCGTGGTGTTGCGCAAACGCCTGGCGACGGAGTTGAAGGCGAGCGGCGACAAAGCTTCCGGCAAGCAGCTAGAGAGTCGTGGCCGCCCCTCGGTCTCGGCGTGGGCGGTGAATCAACTCTACTTTCGGCACCGGCAGGAGTTCGAGCGTTTGCTCGACGCGGCGCAACGGGCACGCTCGGGTGAACGCGAAGCCCTCGCTCGACATCGGGAGACGTTAACGAAGTTGCGCGCTCACGCGGCCGAGCTCCTGCGTGGCGCCGGCAACGCCGCCAGCGAGGCCACGTTGCAGCGCGTCACCATCACGCTGTCTGCGTTGGCGGCCGCAGGCAGCTTCGATCCAGATCCGCCCGGCGCCTTGGTCAGCGATCGCGATCCTCCCGGCTTCGAAGCCCTGGGCGGCTTTGCCGCAGAACCTTCACCAAAAGCAGCACCCGCTGAGCGCGCGGAGGAGGACGAGCCGAGGACCAAGTCCAAGTCGCACTCGCAGACTGAAGCTGCTGAAACGCATGCGAAAGCCAAAGCGAAGGCCAAGGCCGAGGCGGACGCCCAAGCCGAGACGCGGGCCGCCAAGTTGCGCGCCGAGGCCGAAGCCAAGGCGCTCGCCGAAGCTCAGCAACGTCGGCGTGAGCTGCGAGCGCAGCGCGAACGACTCGAGCACAAGCGGCGCGAAGCGGAGACGGAGTTCGCAGCCAGCGAGCGCGAACTGTCACGAATCCAGAAGGAACTGAAGCACGCCGAGGCGTCTCGCGAACGAGCGCAACGCGCGCTCGATCAAGCGCGTCTAGAGCTGCAAGAGCTGGCAAACGAGGAATGAGCTCGCAGGAGCAACGGGGCGCTACGCGGCGTTGTTCGCGCCACGCAACGTTGCGGCCACGCGCGCTCGTGTCCGCGCGATCACGTTGAGCCGCATGGCGTTGTACTCTTCTTGCTCCAGGCCGCGTCCGGCGATGCCCCATGCTTCCCAGGCACCGTCCGCTGCCGACGGCGGCAAGCTCGAATGCATCTGTTCGGGCAGCATGCGAATCGCGCCAGATAGGGCGTGAGCCACCGCGCTGCCGCCCTGCTCCAGGCACCATTCGACCACCTCCCAACCGTGCGCGGCGTGCCGCCCTTCATCCGCCGCGAGCTGCCGCAACATCCGAGCGATGCTCGGATCCTCGCAGCGTCGGGCGAGCTTGGCGATCACGCGAGCAGAGACACCTTCGTGAAGGGCGCCGTCCACCAGCGATGTGATAGCCAGGTGAGCCAGCGCTCGGCTGCGCCCGCTAGGGAGTGTGGAAACCTGCTGCGCCTCGGGAAATGCGCTGGGACTCTGCGACTGACCATCCAGCGCGGCCGCGAGCGCAAAACACGCTTCCGTATGCCGAATCTCATCCAGCGCGTCGAGGTTGGCGTCCGCGAGCAGCTCGGGCGGCGCGCCTAGCGCCATCAGATCGAGACTCAAGCGCGCAAAGGCAGCCACGGACGCGTGCTCCGTTCGACCATTGGCGCGCCACTGCTCCGCGAGTCCGGCGGGCGCGGGTCGAATGATCTCGAAGCGCGTGGCCCCTTTCGTCCAGTCTTGTCCGGATCGCACCGGAGGCAACAATACGCGACCGCCACGACGCAGCTGACGTCCGCGCGAAAATCCGAACGTGGCAAACATCGCGGACAACGCGCCGAGCGCCATGATCGAAAGCGAAGTGAGCGTGAAGATGAAGCCACCCAGCGCGCCGAGCAGACCCACGCTCCCGGCTGGCAAACGCGCGAGGTGGATCATTGCTCGCATCAGTCCCCAACCCGCAATCAACGCCGCCCCGCCAAAACCCAAAAGCCCAATCGCTGTTCGCAGAAAGCGACCTGACTCGAGCAGTTCGGCCTGCGCCGCCAGGAGCAGTACGGAAAGCGCGAACGTTCCGGCCGCGAGCAGCGGATATCTCCACAGCCCGGCGCGGCGGAAGAGTCGCCGCAAAACGCGCGATCCCTGACCGGTGTCAGCGCTGGTTGAGGGCTGGGAAACGGAAACCCTTGCTTCCTCCGTAGGCGCGTCAGAACTTGAGCTCAGCTGGATCTCGGCGCTGGCAACTCCCTGGGATGGGAAGGGCGGGATGATAGCGGACATGCAGAGACCTCCTCCGGTATGGAAAGAGTACGCTGACGGACGGCTCCTTATTCCGGAAGCTCCTGGGGACTGAGCCGACCGCCAACCGAAGTCGCCAACCCCTCGACGTCAGCGGGAACGCAGCGAGAGGCGTCGCCGCAGCAACAGCACACCCGCGGCAAAGGCTGCCCAGTGCCCGGCGCCGTTGCTGCCTCTGACAGGCGTGGAGCTCAGCGTGCAGCCTTCGTCAGCGGTTTTGTTCGCCGCTGCAGCGGTCGTTGCTCCGCCCAGGGTCGTGGTACTCGCCCCGCCACTGGTGTTGACAACGCCCCCCGCCGATGTGGCGCCGCCGCCAGCTCCGCCTTGCGCCGCCGCTATGCCACCACTCGAGTTGGACGTGCCACCAAGTCCCAAGACACCACCAGAGCCAGCGGCAGGAGCGCCGCCGCTGCTCATCGAGCCGCCGACTAACGTCGCTCCGCCCGTCGCTGAGAGTCCGCCCGTCGCTGAGAGTCCGCCCGTCGCTGAGAGTCCGCCCGCGGACGTTCCCCCCAGCGTTGCTCCGGCACTCGCGCCGGCGCCGGTATTGCCACCTTGGCCAGAGGCGCCGCCCGTGCCGCTGGAGGCGCCGAAGTTCGTTTCCTCGAGTTTGGCGCGCACAGCCTCTGCGATCAGGGTGGCCCCTGCTGCATTCGGGTGAACAGTGTCCGGAAAGAGTTCGGCCTTGCCGCTGAGCGCCCCATTGACGTCGATCAGCGGCACGCCAGCGTCCTGCGCGACGGTGCGTACCAGCGGCACCATTTCGTTCGCGACGACCGTCGGCGTGATCTGGAACGCGCCTTCCCCGTACACGGGCGGCGGCGCCGCAACATAGACGAACGCGCCGAGCGAACGGTAATGTTCAATCAGCGCGGCGTAGTCGACCGGAAAATTCGCCTTCTTCGACCAGTTCTGCGGCTTCGAGTCGTTCGTACCCAGCATCACCACCACTACGTCGGGATCGAAGGTGCCGCTGTTCGTGTAGCTGGCCTCGTTCCAATAAGGACGATCTCCGCCCTTCATCAGCGTGGCTCCGCTCACGCCGAAGTTTCGGACCGTGTGCGCGGTTCCCAACAACGCTTGAAGCTGCGCCGGGTAACTCTGCATGCCCGCATTGCTCAGGCCATACCCAGCCGTAATGCTGTCACCCACACACGCGACCTTCGCGGCCGACGCTGAAACGCTCCAGCCGCAGCACAGCGAAAGCGCTGCCAGTGCGCCCAATCTGCTTGACACCACGAATTGCTAACACAATCGAGCGCCGCTCGCTCGTATCGGTTTTAGGGAGCCGCGCCGCTCATGGCCTTGGTTTGGTCCACGTACTTGCGCACACCGAATGCGGCGAGCCCCGCAAACACACCCAAGACGATCATTCCGCCGATCAAAATCAGCCCCCACATCGACCAGCGTCGCTGCACCTGATTGAAGTGTTCCAGGCTGTCCCACCGCTTGTTCTGCCATGCCAACTCGCGGCCTTTGACCCCCAGCCAGATCGCGACGACCGAACCCACATAGGGAACGAAGCACAACAGCCCGATGTAGGTCTTGTTCCCGATCGCCCAGATCCAATTCAAAAGAAAAGCGCCCCAACTCCAGCCCTTTACCCCCTCGGGGACTGGATGTCCCTTACCCATGCCCGACGTGTTCTCTCCTGAATACCGCGGCTCTAGCGACACCTGCGGCGGTGCATACGGATTGACGTTGGCCATTCGCCTCGACTCCCTGTTCGTGGGCTGCTGTCACCCCAGCCAACCGATAACACGGAGCGGACGAAATTCGCAGGGGGTTTCTACTCCTCCATTACGACGCGGATCTGCGGGGCCGAGAGGGCGGCGCCGTACAGCCGAACTTCGTCGATATCGCCGTTGGGAAAACCCGTCGGGTAGCCCGACGTAGTGTTTTGAAGCGCGCCGATCGTCAGCTGCCCCGACAACGACACCAGAGGTACGCCGACGTTCCCGAATGAGCCGGCGACCTCACCATTGACGTACAAGGTGAGCGCCGTTCCGTTGTACACGCCGGCCAGGAACGTCCAACTATTCACGGGCATATTGGCGGCGCCGGACGCCGTGTAGTTGTCCATCCT
>Ga0247764_1000902_pt1 | contig 10397 bp, 6 predicted proteins | sample UWRJL051202B4_FD_179932 | JGI IMG/M metagenome (GOLD analysis project Ga0247764, IMG submission 179932) | Plant litter microbial communities from Arlington Agricultural Research Station in Wisconsin, United States - UWRJ-L051-202B-4 | ecosystem: Environmental > Terrestrial > Plant litter >...
GCCCTACCGGAAACTGTGGAGCACCCACCTGGATGCCCTCGCCCGCCATCTCGACAGCCATTCCGACTCCAAGGAGCAATGATGACGGATTCTCCCGCGTTGGCCGACGCCTGGGTGCTGGCCACCGGTGACGCCTGGACGCTGATCTTCGTTCGCGATCTGCCGCATCCGCCGGGAGTGGTGTGGCGAGCGCTGACCGATCCGGCCGAGCTCGCGCAGTGGGCGCCCTTCGACGCCGACCGTGACCTCGGTGCGCCCGGTGAGGTCACCCTGACCATGGTGGACGGCGCGAGCCGGATGCCGCTGACCACCACGGTTCTCGAGGTCAAAGAGCCGGAGCTGCTCGCGTACGCCTGGGGTGCTGATCTTTTGCAGTGGGAGTTGACGGCGATCGACGGCGGCACCCGGCTCACGCTGCGGCACCAGCTCGCCGACCGGGGGATGGACGCGATGGTCGCGGCGGGCTGGCACCTGTGCGTCGCGGTCCTCGAGCGGCTGCTGGCCGGCGAGCCGGTCGGGGTCATCCGCGGGCAGGACGCCCTGAATTACGGCTGGGAGCAGTTGCGCGACGGCTACGCCGAGAAGTTCGCCGGCTGATCCCACCATGATCTGGCGGCTTGACGGTGACAATGACTGGGCATGAAAGGCTTCAGTCAGGACTGACCGCGACGAGGGAGGCCGCTCATGGACGTCGTGATCGGGATCGACACCGGGACCACCGCCACCAAGGCCATCGCCGCCGGCCTCGATTGCGCGGTGCGGGCCCAGACCAGCGTCCACTACCCGCTCTCCGTCCCCGGCCACGGCCGCGCCGAGCTGGACGCCGACCAGTTGCGCGAGGCGGCCCTGACCGCGCTCGTCGACGTCGCCCGGCAGTGCGCCGGCAACGGTGACCGGGTGGTGGCGGTCAGCCTGAGCGCGTTCCTGCACGGGCTGGTGCCGATGGACGCCGCCGGGCGCCCGCTCGGGCCGCTGGTCACCTGGGCGGACGCCCGGGCCGGGGCGCAGAGCGACCAGATCCTGGCCGCCGGCAACGCCAAGGCCCTGCAGGCGCGGACCGGCACCCCCGTGCACCCGATGTCGCCGCTGACCAAGCTCGCCTGGTGGAAGGCGAACGACCCGCGGACACTGCGCGAAACCCCGCGCTGGGGCGGCGTCAAGGAGCTGGTGCTGGCCGGGCTGGCCGACGAGCCGTTCCTGCTCGACCTCTCGGTGGCCTCGGGCACCGGGCTCTACGACATCCACGAGCGGCACTGGGACCCGGAAGCGCTGGAGATCGCCGGGGTCCGCCCCGACCAGCTCGCCGAGGTGGTGCCGACCACCCGCAAGCTGCGGCTGCGGGCCGAGGTCGCGGCCGCGGCCGGGCTGCCGGCGGAGACCCCGCTGATCATCGGCGCGGCCGACGGACCGCTGGCCAACCTGGGGGTGGGCGCCACCCCGGCCGGCGTCGCGGCCGTCTCATTGGGCACCAGTGGCGCCTTCCGGACGGTGGTCGACCAGCCGACCGCGGACAAGGCCGGCCGGCTGTTCTGCTACGCGCTCACCGAGGACCGCTGGGTGCTCGGGGGAGCGATCAACAACGCCGGGTCGGTGGTCCGGTGGGCCGGCGAGACCCTGGCCGGCGGCTTCGACCGCCCCTCGGCCGAGGGCGAAGACGCCGACGTACGCGACGCCGCCCTGCTGAGCGAGGCAGCCGGTGTCGCCCCGGGCAGCGACGGGCTGCTCTGCCTGCCCTATCTGCTCGGCGAGCGGGCCCCGTGGTGGCGGGCCGGCCTGCGCGGCGCCTACCTGGGGCTGCGCCGCGAGCACGGCCGCGCCCACCTGGTCCGGGCCGCCGTCGAAGGCGTCTGCCAGCAGCTCGCGCTGGTCCGGGACACGTTCGCCGACGAGGGGATCGCGGTCAACGAGGTGCGCGCCACCGGCGGAGCCGTCGCCTCCGAGCTGTGGGTCGGCATCCTGGCGGCCGCCCTCGACCTGCCGGTGGCGATCGCCGACACCCCGGAGGGCACCGCCCTGGGCGCCTGCCTGCTGGGCCTGCACGCCCTCGGCGACCTGCCCGACCTCGACCAGGCGGCCGCGCTGATCGCCATCGCCGAGCCCACCCGCCCGGATCCCGAGAACGCCGCCCTCTACCGCCGCCTCCGGCCCCTGGTCGAGCGTTCAGCCCTGGCCGTCACCGACGTCCTGGCCGAGCTCGACGCCCTGGCCCCCGGCCGCAACCCGTCCACCGAGAAGGCGGTCCCCAGCGGCCACTGACGGGTTGTGTGTCACGTTGACGGGGTGGCCGGTGGTGAGAAAGAGTGACCGGCGAGCGGTAGCGGAGGAACCCGGTGCGAGTCCGGGGCGGTCCCGCCACTGTGACCGGGGAGTTTCCCGTCCCGGGATGCCACGGCGTGCTGTTCCCCCATGGGGCAGCGCTCCGGAAGGCGGACGGGCGGCAGCGATCCGGGAGCCAGGAGACTCCGGCCGCTCGCGACACCGACGCGCGGGCGTGGACACCCGCGGAGAAGGGACCTCAGTGACACCCCCCTATCCGTTCTCGGCCGTGGTCGGCCTCGACGATCTGCGCCTCGCCCTGCTGCTCACGGCCGTGTCACCGGCGGTCGGCGGGGTGCTGGTGCGCGGCGAGAAGGGCACCGCCAAGTCCACCGTGGTGCGGGCGCTGGCCGCCCTGCTGCCCGAGGTCGACGTGGTGCGCGGCTGCCGCTTCGCCTGCGATCCGGCCAGTCCCGACGCCGACTGCCCCGACGGCCCGCACGAGGCCGGCGCGCCCCACGGTCACCGGCCGGCCCAGCTGGTCGAGCTGCCGGTCGGCGCGACCGAGGACCGGGTCGTGGGCACCCTGGACATCCAGCGGGCGCTGGCCGACGGGGTCAAGGCCTACGAGCCGGGGCTGCTGGCGGCGGCGCACCGGGGTGCGCTCTATGTCGACGAGGTCAATCTGCTGCCCGACCACCTGGTCGACCTGTTGCTCGACGCGGCCGCCATGGGCCGCGCGCACGTCGAGCGCGACGGGGTGTCGGTCAAGCACGCCGCCCGGTTCCTGCTGGTCGGCACCATGAACCCCGAGGAGGGTGAGCCGCGCCCGCAACTGGTCGACCGGTTCGGCCTGGTGGTCACGGTCTCCGCCCCGCGCGAGGCGGGGCAGCGGGCCGAGGTCGTGCGGCGCCGGCTGGCGTACGAGGCGGACGCGGAGGCGTTCGCGGCCCGGTTCGCGCCCGACGAGGTGGCGCTGGCCGCCCGCATCGCGACCGCTCGCCGGGCCGTGCGCTCGGTGCGCCTGCCCGACGAGGAGCTCGACCGGATCGCCCGGATCTGCCTGGCCTACGGCGTCGACGGGATGCGCGCCGACATCGTGGTGGCCCGGTGCGCGGTCGCCCTCGCGGCCTGGAACGGGCGGGACCTGGTGACCGGCGACGACGTGCGCGACGCCGCCCGGCTGGCCCTGCCGCACCGGCGCCGGCGCGACCCGCTCGACCCGCCCGGCACCGACGAGCAGCGGCTCGAGGAGACCCTCGACGAGGCCGGCGCCGACGACCCCGAGGACGACCCGCCTCCGCCGCCCCCGCCCGGCGGTGGCGACGACGTGCCGCCTCCGCCGGACGGCTCAGGGCCTCCGTCTTCGGCCGCCGATGAGGCCCCCGCGGAGTCGGGCGAGTCCAGCGAGCCCGGCACTCCCCAGCCCGTGCCCGGCCCGCCGCCGCCCGGCAGCCAGCCACCCGCGGCCCAGCCCGGGGCCGTCTTCCGCCCCCGCACGCTGCGCATCTCCGAGCGCGGCGAGGGCGGTCACGCCGGCCGCCGCTCGCCCGCCTATGCCCGCCGCGGCCGGGTGGTCGGCTCCCGGTCCCCTCAGGGCAAGCTCGCCGGCGCTCCCCATCTGCCGGCCACCCTCCGAGCCGCCCTGCACCGGGGCGCGTTCACCGTGCCCGAAACCGCCGCCCCGGGTTCCGCCGCCCGGCCGACCGTGGTGCGCGGCCTCGTCCAGCCCCGTGACCTGCGCGAAGCCATCCACGTCGGCCGCGAGGCGAACCTGGTGCTCTTCGTCGTCGATGCGTCCGGTTCGATGGCCGCCCGCAAGCGGATGACCGTGGTCAAGACCGCCGTGCTGTCCCTGCTCCGCGACGCCTACCAGCGCCGCGACCGGGTCGGGATGATCACCTTCCGGGGGCGGGCGGCCGAGCAGGTGCTCCCGCCCACCTCCAGCCACGAGGTCGGCGTGCTGCGCCTGGCCACCCTGCGCACCGGCGGGCGCACCCCGCTGGCGGCCGGCCTGCAGAAAGCCGCGGCCACCATCGCCATCGAACGCCGCCGCGACCCGCGCCGCCGCCCGCTGCTGATCGTGGTCACCGACGGCCGCGCCACCAGCGGCCCCGACCCGGTCCAGGTCGCACCCGCCCTGCGCGGCGTCGCGACGGTCGTCGTCGACTGCGAGTCCGGCCCGATCCGGCTCGGCCTGGCGCGCCGCCTCGCCGCCGCCCTCGCCGCCGACGTGGTCCCGCTCGACGCCCTCGACGCCGCCCCGGCGAACGGCGCGGCCCCGATGAAAAGCGCGGCCCCGGCGAACGGCAGGGCCGCCTGATGCCGCAGGGCAAAGTCGAGACCGTGCCGGCCGATGGGCTCACCACCCGGCAGCGGCGGCGGCAGGCCGTCCTCGCCGTCCACACCGGACACGGCAAGGGCAAGTCGACGGCCGCGTTCGGGATGGCCCTGCGCGCGTGGAGTGCCGGCTGGCCGATCGGCGTCTTCCAGTTCGTCAAGTCCGAGAAGTGGCGGGTGGGCGAGGAAAACGCGCTCAAGGCGCTCGGCGCGGCCGGGGGAGCGCCGGTCGCCTGGCACAAGATGGGCGAAGGCTGGTCCTGGATCCAGCGGGCCGGCACCGAGCGGGACCATGCGGCCGAGGCGGCCGAGGGCTGGGCCCAGATCAAGCGGGACCTGGCCGCCGAGACGCACAAGTTCTACGTGCTCGACGAGTTCACCTATCCGATGAAGTGGGGCTGGGTCGACGTCGCGGACGTGGTGGCGACGCTGGCCGACCGCCCCGGCACCCAGCACGTCGTGATCACCGGCCGCGACGCCCACCCCGACCTGCTCGCCGCCGCCGATCTGGTCACCGAGATGACGAAGGTGAAGCACCCGATGGACGCCGGCCGCAAGGGACAGCAGGGAATCGAATGGTAGCCCGCGTCGTCATCGCCGCCCCGGCCTCCGGGCACGGCAAGACCACGGTCGCCACCGGGCTGCTGGCGGCCTTCGCGCGCCGGCACCTGCGGGTCGCCCCGTTCAAGGTCGGTCCCGACTACATCGACCCCGGCTACCACGCGCTGGCCGCCGGCCGGCCGGGCCGCAACCTCGACCCGGTGCTGGTCGGGGAAGACCTGATCGGCCCGCTCTTCGCGCACGGCGCGGCCGGCACCGACCTCGCGGTGATCGAGGGCGTGATGGGCCTCTACGACGGCCGCACGGGCGCCGGCGAGACCGGTTCGACCGCGCACGTCGCCCGGCTGCTCGAAGCGCCGGTCATCCTGGTCGTCGACGCGGCCGCCCAGGGCCGCTCGGTGGCCGCGCTCGTGCACGGCTTCCGCAGCTTCGGCAACGTCCGCCTCGGCGGCGTCATCCTCAACCGGGTCGGCTCGGAGCGCCACGAGTCGATCCTGCGCGAGGCCTGCGAGGAGGTCGGCACCCCGGTGCTCGGCGCGCTGCGGCGGGCCGACGCGGTGGCCGCCCCGTCCCGGCACCTGGGCCTGGTCCCGGCCGCCGAGCGCCGCTCGGAAGCCCTCGCCTCGGTCGACGCCCTGGCCACGCTGATCGCCGAGCACGTCGACCTCGACGCGGTGCTCGCGCTGGCGCACACGGCGCCGCCGCTGGCGGCCAAACCCTGGAGCCCGCAAGCTGAGGACCCGGTCGAGGGCCGCCCGGTGATCGCGCTGGCCGGTGGTCCGGCCTTCAGTTTCTCGTACGCGGAAACGGCCGAGTTGCTGGCCGGGGCCGGTGCCGAGGTCGTGACGGTGGACCCGTTGCGCGACGAGAAACTACCGGTGGGCACGCGCGGCCTGGTCGTCGGCGGCGGCTTCCCGGAGGTGTACGCGGCGGAGTTGTCGGCGAACGAACCGCTGCGCCTGGCGGTGGCGTCGCTGGCGGCGGTCGGTCAGCCGATCGTGGCCGAGTGCGCGGGATTGTTGTGGCTCAGCCGGAGCCTGGACGGCGCCCCGATGTGCGGTGTCCTGGATGCCGAGGCGGCGATGACACCGAGCTTGACGCTGGGCTATCGGGATGCGGTGGCGCTGACGGACAGCCCGCTGGCGGAGGCGGGCACCCGGATCACCGGACACGAGTTCCACCGGACGACTGTGCATCCGCGGTCGGGGCTGTTGTTGTCGCCGGCCGGGGGAGCGGCGTGGGCGTGGCGGGGGGCTGACCCGGAGGGTTTCGCGACGCCTAATGTGCAGGCGTCATATTTACATCTGCATTGGGCGGGGCGGCCGTCGATAGCGCGGCGGGTGGTCGCGGCTGCTGTTCGCTGATTGCTTCGCCTGGGGGCGGGGACTTGCGCGGAGTCGCTGTCTTGGTGGGGGTGGTTTGGGCCGTGAAGCATGCTGAGGGCGGGCCGGTTGTTGTCGGGGTGGGAGCCCGGTCTCGCGTACAAGAAAGCGATCTTGATTTTGCGGTTGATGACGCTTTGGCGGCCGCGGGGCTGACGTCGGCCGATGTCGGGGTGCTGGCGACTTTGGACCGGCGGATATTCTCCGAGGCGGTGCGGGCTTTTGCCGGGCGGCGCGGGTGGATTCTACGGGCCTTTCCGGCTGCTGTGCTGGCCACTCAGGAAGTGCCGCACCCGAATGGCGCTCATTCCGCGCGGGTGGGCACGCCCAGTGTCGCCGAGGCGGCCGCATTGCTGGCCGCCGGTGCCAATGCCGAGCTCCTGCTGCCGAAAAGGGTTTACCCTTGCGTCACCGTGGCGCTCGGTCGAGGGGTGCCACCGGAAAGGTCGGCTGCATAGACTCCCGGCGATACGTCGTCCCGGAGGTGCATTGTGCTCGTCCGTACCCGTGCCCTGCTGGCCGCCACCACCCTGGCGGCCGGGGCTGTCCTCGTCGCGGTGACCGTCGCCCAGCCGGCGTCGGCCGCGACCGTCAAACGAGTCCTGTTCGACAACAGCAAGGCCGAGACGGCCGGCAACGCGGACTGGATCATCAGCACCTCCCAGCCCGACCCACTCGGACAGAATGCGAATCCGACCTCGGAAACCTCGTGGACCGGCGCTTTGTCGGCGTGGGGAGTGGCATTGCAGCGCACCGGGCAATACAGCCTGAAAACGCTGCCGGCCGGCAACACGGTCACCTATGGCGGCTCGGGTGCGCTCGATCTGAAGAATTTCGACGAGTTTGTGATCCCCGAGCCCAATGTGCTCTTCAGCGCGGCCGAGAAAAAGGCGATCCTGCAGTTCGTGCAGGCCGGCGGCGGGCTTTTCCTGATCGTCGACCACACCGGCAGCGACCGCAACAACGACGGCGAGGATTCGGTCGAGATCGCCACCGATCTGATGAGCAACAACGGCGTCGACAACACCGATCCGTTCGGGTTCAGCATCGACAGCAACGACATCAGCAGTGAGAATCCGGTCGCGATCAGCAGCACCACCGATCCGGTCATCAACGGTTCCTTCGGCAAGGTGACCGGCAGCATCATCCGCGACGGCAGCACCCAGACGCTGCACAAGACCGACAATTCTTCGGTCAAGGGACTGGTCTGGCGGACCAGTTCGAGTCAGACCGGCAGCACGGGCGCGTTCTTCACCACGAGCACCTTCGGCTCCGGCCGGGTCGCGGTGTGGGGCGACAGCTCGCCGATCGACGACGGCACCGGCCAGTCGGGCAACACGCTCTACGACGGCTGGAACGACCCCGCGGGCACGAACAAGGCCCTGGCCCTGAACGCGACCGCCTGGCTCGCGGGCAGCGGAGCCCCGGCCACCACGCCGCCTACCGGTGGCGGCGGCACCTGCGCGACCACGCAGCTGCTGGGCAACACCGGCTTCGAGTCGGGCGCCACGATCTGGTCGGCATCGTCGGGCGTCATCACGAACTCGTCGTCGCAGACCGCGCACGCCGGCTCCTACAAGGCCTGGCTGGACGGCTACGGCACGGCCCACACCGACACACTGTCGCAGACCGTGACGATCCCGTCGGGCTGCGGCAAGGCGACCCTGTCCTTCTGGCTGCACGTCGACACCGACGAGACCGGAACGACGGCGTACGACAAACTGACGGTGGCCGCGAGCGGAACGACCCTGGCGACCTACTCGAATGTGGACGGTTCGAGCGGTTACCTGCAGAAGACGCTGACCGTCAGCGGCTCGGGCAGCAAGACGATCACCTTCACGGGCGTCGAAGGCAGCCAGATCCAGACGTCCTTCGTCCTCGACGACATCACGCTGACTCCCGCGGCGTAGTAGCGGGCCTCGCGCGGCTCTTGATCAGGCGACGCTCAGGAAGCGCACTGTCGCAGTCCTGGCCGCCTCAAGAGCCGCGCGCAGCATGCCCTGGGAGTCGTAAATGTGCTCGGCGAAGAGATCCAGCGGGGCCCCGGTGTAGATGTCGACCTGTTTCCCGGGCTCCGCGGTGAGGCCGGCGTTGGCGACGATCTGGGCGTAAGGCGCACCCAGCGCGGCGGCCACGATCCGCTCGCCGGCTCCGTCGCCGCCCACTGGTCCGGCCGCCACCAGACTCGTGGCGGCACCGGCGTGCACCCCCTCGTCGAGGGCGCGCCGGGCGGCGCGGATCATCCGCTCGAACCGCTGCTTGCGCTCCCGCAACTCGTCCTCGTTGCCGCCGCCGACCTTGATGACCGCGATCCCGCCGGCCAGCTTCGCCAGCCGCACCTGCAGCCTCTCGCGGTCCTGGTCGGAACGCGCCCGCGTGATCTCGAGGCGCAATTGGTCGATCGTGCTCAAGATCCGCGCGGAGTCGCCGAAGGCGTCCACGATCGTCGTATGGTCCTTGCCGATGACCACCCGGCGAGCCCGGCCCAGCGAGCTCAGCTCTGCGTCTCTCAGGCCGGTGGCATCGTTGACGACCTCCCCACCTGTGAGGACGGCGAGGTCCTGCAGCTCGGGTATGCCCCCGGGGGTTTTGACCGCGGCGGACTTGAAGGTCTCTTTGACCTTGTTGACGACGAGGGTCGCCAGGGCCTCGCCCTCCACGTCCTCGGCGATGACGACCAGCGGCCGTCCCTTCTCGATGACTTTCTCGAGCACCGGCAGCAGATCGCCGACAGCTGAGATCTTGCCGTTCACGAGGAGGAGGTAAGGCTCGTCGAACACGGCCTCCGCGCGATCGGTGTCAGTGATGAAGTAGGCCGAGATGTAGCCGTGGTCGAAGCGCAGACCCTCGGTGAGTTCCAGCTCGTCGCCGAAGACGCTGCTTTCCTCGACGGTGATGACACCCTCCTTGCCGACCTTGTCAATGGCCTCGGCCAGGATTTCGCCAGTGAGGGCCTCGCCGGCGGCGTTCGCAATGAGCGCGGCGATCTGTTCCTTGGTCTCGATCTGCCGGGCTCGCCGCGCCAGCTCGCCGATCGTCTGGGCGACGCCGGCCTCGACGCCGCGCGCCAGCGCCATCGGGTGGGCGCCGGCCCGCAAGGCCGCTGCCGCACCGTCCAGCATGGCCTGGGTCAGCACGATCGCCGTCGCCGCGCCGTCACCGGCCTCCCGGTGCACCTGATCGACGACATCGGCGGCATAGCTCGCGCCGAGCCGGTCGCGCGGATCCCCCGGCCGGAAGAGCCGGGTGAAGGCGCGGGCGTCGGCCGCTTCGACGTGTTCGCCGTTGGCGTCCTCGACCAGGATGCGCCGGCCGAGCGGCCCCAGCATCAACCGGATCCGGTCGGCGGCGGCCCGGAACCCGCGCGCGACGACCACCTGGTTCCGGTTGTAGTTGCTCGGCCGCGCGGGGCTGTCCGCGGGCACCGCCTCGACGGCCGGACGCAGCTTGCTGACCCGGGCGAGAAAGATGTTCAGGTCGGCGTCGTTGGCGAAGAACCGCGGGGTCTGATTGGGCTGGCGCCGCCGCACCCCGTCGCGGGTATACCGGAAGAGCTCGTCGACGCCGATCCGGTCGTCGCCGTCGAGGTCGGCCGCGCCGCTGCTCAGCCCCTCGAGCAGCACGTCGGTGAAGATCGAGGCGTGCGGCGCGGCGTCGGTGAGACTGTCGGCCTCATAGGCGTACTCGTAGGCGTCCGACGCGGCCAGCACGACGTAACCGCGGCCGACCTGCCCCTCCAGGGCGGTCGCCGGGGCGGATTTGAAGCCCTCGGCGAAGGCCCCGCTGAAACAACAGTCCAGGATGAGCACCTTGGCGCTGGCGACACAGGCCTCCAGCTGCTCGTTCACAAAGGTCCGG
>Ga0247764_1000903_pt1 | contig 10395 bp, 3 predicted proteins | sample UWRJL051202B4_FD_179932 | JGI IMG/M metagenome (GOLD analysis project Ga0247764, IMG submission 179932) | Plant litter microbial communities from Arlington Agricultural Research Station in Wisconsin, United States - UWRJ-L051-202B-4 | ecosystem: Environmental > Terrestrial > Plant litter >...
TGGCTGATCGCCGACGCGCGCGTGGGCCGAGACCGTGCGCAGCGCCCACAGCGTGTTCGGTACCTGGCTCAAGGCCAACTCGGCCAGCGACCTCACATCCGCCCAGTCGCCGCGCAACAGCCGGAAGCGGGCGGCGAGCTGCGCGGCGGCGGCCGAGTCCGCGCCACTGAGCGCGCGGGCGAGTGCCGCTTCCACACCTTCTAGATCATCGTTGCTTCCGCTGGCCAGATAAGCGGCTTCCAGCCTGCGAAGCGCAGGAAGATCGGTCGGGGATTGCTCGACGATCAAGGTTTGGAACAGCAGAGCGGAGGCGTGGTCGCCGCGCGCTTCGTCGAGCTCCGCAAGTCTGCGGTAGAGTTCACGTTGCAGCTGCGGGCTTTCGGCCGTCTTGGCGCGGCCGAGCAGCTCCTCCGCCAGCTCCGTGGCCTGAGGGGTGCCGGGGACCAGGCGCTCGTACGTAAGCTGCGCTAGTGGGGACGGGCGCGTGGCGTTGGCCTCCCGCGCTGACAGCACGGCCAGCTCACGTTGACCGGTGCGTTCGTATTCCCAGGCCGCCTCCAGGAGTAGGCGAGCGCGCGTCGCACCTTGGCTGCGTTGCGCGGCGGCATAACGCCAACCTGCGCGATCGAAGTCACTGGCACCAGACAATCGTTCGAGCAGCTCCCAGAGCGTGGCGTCGCTGGGGCTCGCCTCGATGGCTTCACGCAGCAGCGTCGCAGCTTGTTCCGCGTCACTACCGGCGCGCAACAACGCCTCGCGCACCAGATCGAGCGAGAGCTCCAGAGGGTCGCTGGCGATCTGCCTGCGAGCGCGCAGGTAACTCAGCAGCCGCTCCGTGTCGCCCTGCGCTCGGGCGTGCAACTCACCGATGCGGTAACTGAGGGCGAGCCGCGGATCCGCCAGCGTAGCTTTCTCCAGCAGGGCATCGAAGGCATTCGTGCTGGCCTCTGGACGTCGCAGCGCGGCTTCCAGGAAGTGCAGGGCGGAGGTCGTACCGGAAGCTTCGCTGTCCGCCAGGCGTTCCAATAACTCGCTGGCAGCAGCCGGCTCCAGCGCGATCTGCGCGCGCGTCGCGAACTCCGAATTCGGCACGGACAACAGCGCGCGCTCGTAGGCGCTGCGGGCGAGCTCGGCGTTGCCGGAAAGCTCGAAGAACAGCGCAGAGATGGCCTCGGCGTCGCGAGACAACGCCGCGTTTTGCAGATCGCGGGGCCACTCCGACAGCCGAATGGCCAACAGGCTGGCGTCACCGGACAAGAGGCAGGTTTCGAGCCCGAGCACCTCCGTCAGCGGATGGCTTGGATGCACCTCTGAGAAGGCCGCCAATGCGAAGGTCAGATAATCGAGCCGCTCGCTGGCTTCACGTGGGCTGCGGGCCAGGCTCTGACCGAGCCGGAACAAAGCGCGCGCTTCGGTCGCGCCGCACTCCGGTCCGTCGCCACCAAACGGCGCACCCGCGAGTAGCGCCGCGCAAGTGAGCGCGGGCGGCGCGGATAGCAGCAGCGCGTCCAGATCGGTCGCAGATAAACTGCTGGGCCCGGCCGAGAGCAAGGACAGCACCGCGCGATCGACTGGGTTCCAGGCGTCACCTGCTGAAAGCGCGTGCGAAAGACTCTCGCGATCTCCACTTTCCACGGCACGCGCGCTCAGCGCACGCCGCGCGCTCACGCTGTCGCGCTCCTCTAGCAACTGCTCGATCGCGCGGCGCGCGTCGGTACGGGTGGCCGCGGCCGGCGCCAGCAGCGCCGCGCGCAGCCAGCGCGCCGAACGGGTGAGCTCCGGCAGCTCCGAAAGCTCCGCCAGCGCTTTGGCCGAGCCATCGCGATCTCCACGACGCAAGCCGAGTCGAAGCTGCTCCAGCGCGCCGATGGGTGAGCCCTCCGCGCTCTCGGGGTTGCGGTGGCGAGCCAGCGCCTCCACGACCTTCGCCAGCGGTTCCAGTTCCGCAGCTTCAGGTAGTCGCGCTTTGGGTGGGGCAGGGCTTACAGCGAGTTGTTCGGCCAAGCGCATCACGTGCGCCCGCGCGTCCTCCGGCGCGAGGCGAGCGCAGGCGTCGAACTTCTTCTTGGCCGCGTCTCGGTCCTCCAACTTGAGGCGTTGCACTTCGGCACCCAGATAAGCAGCGTGCAAGCGGCTCTCTGCCGTGGGTGCGTTGCGGGACTCGAGTTCGAGCAGGGAAGCCACCGAGCGGTCGTCGGAATCGATCGCGGCGAGCCAGCGTTGCTGGCGATTGATCAAGGTTTGCCCTCGCGCGATCGCCGACGCCTCGGTCGCTACCTCCCGAGCGCGCTCGATGTCACCGACCAACGCCCACAGCTCGCTGGCCACGAGCAGCGTGCGCGCTTTGGTCTGCGGATCGGTCTTGGAGTGCGCCTCCAGCTCGAACCACTCCGCGCGCGCGATCCAACCCTCGCGAGCGATGGGATCGATGGGGCCGGCCACCGGCGGAATGCTCGGCGCTGCTGGGATCGAAGACAGCCGGTTGTCCGGAAACTCGCTGAGCGTTGGAGTCGCGGCGCGGGCTTCTACGTTGGCAGAGGCCAGGCTCGGCAGGCGCGGTGCGAGCGGGACGCGAGTCTCAGCGGCGCCGGTGGCCGGTGGTCGCGTCGGAGCGCTCGAGCCCGGACCGCGCTCCGAAGCACTGCCCGACGAGGGCTGCGCCGCGCCGGAAGGCGCCTCGCTGAGCTCCGTCGGCAAGCGCAGCACACGCGTCTCTTCCTCTTCGAAACCAGGCGAGTCGACGGGGAACGCGGTCTTGGGCAGCGGCGGCGGCTTGCTGGTGTTCTTGGTCGGCGTTTCTACGACGGGAGCAGGGATGGGTGCGGGCGCGGGTCGCGTCTCCAGCGGGGCTTTGCGCTCGGAACGCGGCGGTTGCTCCGTCTTTCGATTCGGCAGTAAATCGGAAACGCTGCGGGGACGAGGGGCCACAACCGGGCGCGGTGGCGCTACCGGCCGCGGAATCGTGGGCGGGGCGGGGCGCGCGGTGACGGCGACGGGCGGCGGAACCGGCGAAGGATCCTCGCCGGGCGGACCCGAGTCCGAGAAGCTCTGCGCGAGCAGTTCCTCGATACCGCGACCCACCAACGTGACGTCGTCGTTGGCGAGCGACGCCGCCGGCAGCGGACGCATGGTTGGAGAGTTCGGTTGCGTGCCGCCAGGGAACGGATCGCGCAAGAGCGAGTCGAGCAGCGCGTCCGGCTCGTCGAGGTCTGGCTTGGGATCGCGAGGGTCGCTCATCGCACTCCCATCCCGAGCTTATCGCGCAGCTCCAGGTACGTGGGGCTGAGCACGAAAGCCAACAACCGCTCCGCGCGGGCCTGCGCTTCTCGACTACCCGACAGCCGCCCGCGGTGACGCGTATCGGACGCGAGGACCCACGACACGTCTCCCGCGGCGACCGCGGCCATGCGATCCAAGGTGGAGGTCGCGGCGCGGTACCAGAGCACCGGATCTTGCCCTGAGTCTGCGAAAGCTCGCGCCAACTCCGTCAACTGCTTACGCACTTTTCGCGGCATTTCCCTCGACAATTGACGTTGAAACTCGCCGAGCAGCGCGAACGGCGGTGAGTCCACCGGCACCTCCGCGACGCGGCAGGCGGCGACGAGCAGGGCGTGAATCTCGTCCGGCTCGCGGTGCCGCAGCACGCTCGTGCCTCGGCGCAACGCGAGTAATTCGCGCGCGATGGCTTGCCGATGAAATGGCGACAGCGGCGCCGTCACGCCTTTGCCCACTACCAGCGCCGGCGTTTCACTTGCGATGGCGCAGACGCCCTCGGCGTCGGTGCCGCCGATGTACAGGTCCACCTCGCCGAGACCGAGCGCGCCGGTCCACTTGACGATCTCGTTTCGTAGCGTCAGCCCTGCGCGCGGATCGACACGGTCCTTCTTAACGACGTTGAGCGCGGCCAGGCCCGGCCCGAGCGCCTCCGAGATCGTGGTGGCCAACAGCCGCATCAGCTGCGGGATCGGGCCGTTGTCGTCGGGATCGATCAGCGCCGGCAAGGACTGCTCATCGATCGCGATGCGCGGCACGGTCGCCACGCGCTCGTCGAGCCGCGACAGTTCGATATCAATCGACACTGCGTCACTGCCCAATGCCACCAACGCGCCCAGCGCGGCCTGGCGCAACGGGAGGCGCCCGAGCTTGCCAGCGATGCGCGCTGCACGATCGATCGGCTCGCGCTGCAGCGGGCTCTGCTGAATTTCGCTGATCAGCCGTGACAGACCGCGCTCGAGCAGCTGCCGCGTCACCGACTCCGCAAATACGTTGGTGAGCACCAAGTCCAGCGCTTCACCATCGCTCGGCGATTCCGCCAACAACTTGCTGACCGCTTCCTGGGCGGCCTCGGGCATCTTCAGCTCGTCGCGGTAGATCGCGATGCACAGCCGCGCGGCTTCGACGCGCCCGCCGGAGCTCTCGCGCTCGACCATCAACTGTTCGAGTACTTCGGTCGCCTGATCCCAGGCGCCGGCGCGCGCCGCGGTGCGGGCCAAGCGCTCGCGCACGGGCAACGTGCTGAGCCCGGTGCGATACAAATTGCTCAGCACCTCGAGCGCGCGGTCGAGATCTTTGAGCCGCGTCTCGTACAGATCTACCGCCGCGACGCCGCTCATCAAGCGTTGCTGCGCGGGCGCCTCCGGGTGCTCGGCGAGGCGCGCCAGATTGTCCGCTGCGTCCTGGAAGCGGTGCAGCGTGATACAGATTTCGCCGGTGAGCGCCAGCGCTCCCACGTGATCGGGTTCGAGCGCGCGCACGTGCTCCAGGGCGCTCAACGCCGCTTCGCGATCGTTCGCCTCGCGCAGCGCACGCGCCCGCTCCCACACCAGCCGAACGATCTCTTGGTGATCGTCGGCGACCACCAGGCGGCGCTCGATCAAATCCAACAGGCGCGGTCCGTCTTTGCGCGCTCGAACGATACGAAACAGCCGATCGAACGCGCTAAAGCGGCTGATATCGCGATCCACGGCGCGCGACAGCGCAAACTCGCCGCGCACCGGATCTGCGAGCTCGTCGAGCAAGATCGTCGCCGCCTCTTCCCAGAGCTCCGCGCCGCGCGCGTCGTCACTGACGGCGTCGCCCAGCGCGGCGGATGCCTCCGCGTAAGTGCCGCGATCATTCTCGGCCCAAGCCGCGGCGCGCAGTCCCTCCCAGCCGATCACATCGGCAGGGAACGCCTCCACGACGCGACGGAACGCCGCCGTCGCGGCCGCCATATCACCCGCCGCGAGCAAATTGTAGCCGGCCATCGCCGTGGCGATCGGCACGGAGTCTTCTCCGAGCACATCGTCCGCGTCGAGTAAGGCGCGCGCACGGCGACTGGGATCCAATCCCGGCGCGGCGAGCTCCAAGTTCGCAAGCTTCAAGGTGGCGTGTGTGGAGGGCAGCTCGGCGGGCGCCTCGCCGCTGAGCTGAGCGACCAGCGCCGAACTCGCCAGCAGCGCTGGCTTCAGCGGCTCCGGAAGGCGTTCAGCGGCGGCGCGACGCGCGGCGATTTCGTTCTCGCGATCACCGGCGGCGATGGCTGCGGCCAGCCATTCGAGCGCGGGGACAGCGCTGTCGTCCTGCTCTGCCCAGCGCTTCGCGGTCTCTAGCGCCTCCGCTGGGTTCGGGGCGGTGGTCGCGCCGTTCTGCGTCAGAGTCAACTGATGCAACGTGGCTTGCGCGAGCTTGGCAGCGTCGGGACCACGAGCCGCGAGCGACTCCAGCGCGTCGCGCCTCAGCGAGGGAGAGTCCTCGCTATCCCACGCAGCGCGCGCTAACTCGGCAGCGGCGCCCAGCTCGCCCGTATCGGAGGACAGCGTCCGCAGCGCATCGAGCGCAGCGTCGTGTTCCGTGGGATTCCCGATGTGCAGGCCAAAGCGCTCCAGGGCGGCCAGACCGGGATCGATTTGCGTCAGCGCGTCGAGCGCGGAGCTGCGCGCGTTGACGTCATCTGGCGCGGCCGCGCGCAAGCTCCAAGCAACCAGCGGCGCCGCTGCCTCCGGCTCCAGCTCCGAGGCGCGCTGAAACGCCGTTACCGCAGCTGCTTTGTCGTTCAACGCGAAGCTCAGCAGACCGCTGCCGAGATGCAGCGCCGCAGCCAGTTCCTCGTCATCGCAGGACTCCGCCGTCTTCGCGAGCAGATCGCGCAGGGCCGCCCCATCCTTATTTTCTCGAAGCAACACGGACAGCGCAGCCGCGCTGATCAGATCTCCGGCATCATCGGCGTGCAGCGCGGACAACCCGGACAACGCCAGGTCGCGATCCCCGGCCACGAGCTTGCGCAACGCCGACAACACCAGCAACGCGCGCCCCCGCTCCGGATTCGGATCGAGCTCAGCCAAGCCCTGCAGCGCGCCGTTGGGTTTTTCCTCCCTGTGCGCGGGATCCTGTGCCCGCGCGCTCAGCCACGGCACCAGGTAGGCCGACAATACGTGCCCGAGCCATTTGCCGTTCGGTGCTGCGCTCAGCGTCTGCAGCGCCGCGGTGGTCCCCGGTAGATCGCCGCGGAGGGCGCGAGCACGCACGAGTTCGAGCCACAGCTCTGCCGTCTCGTCCTCCGTCGCGCCCTGAGAGATCAAGCGACGTGTAGCCTCTTCGAACCAGGCGTGGTCGGAGATTACGGCGGACAGTAGCCTCGCGATGCGCGCCACCAAGCCGAGGGGAGCGCCGAACAAAGACGCTTGACTCAGCGCCGCCTTGGCACCGCCCGCGTCGTGCGCCAGGCGCGCCCACGTGTCGGCGCTGATGATGTACGCGTTGGCCTTGGCGCCCTCGTCCTGAAATTGCTCGGCGGTCGCTTCGAGCGAATCTGCCAGGCGCGAGGCCTCCGGCATCTCGCTCATCAAATCGAGCAGGAGTGCGCGCGCCGGCGCGCAGGCGGGCGCCAGTATCAGCGCTTTTTCTACCGCCACGAGCGCGGCGATGCGGTCGTTCTCAGCGCCGCTCGCCTCCGCGATGCGCAGCCACAACGCGGCGCCCATATCGCCGTCGATGCCGCATTCCAAGCCTTGGCGTGCAAGCCGAGCGGCGCCGGCCGTGTCCCCCAGCGCGTCCGCCAACGCCAGCCGCGCGGCCAAGACGGCAGGTTCGTTCGGCAACTCGGAGAGCGCGCGGTCCAGCAACGCCGTGGCGCGAGCGGTCTCTCCTTCAGCGCGATAGAGCTCCGCCGCGCGCAGCCACAGTCCAACGGCAGCTTCTTTCGAGCTGCGTGCGCGGGGCACGCCTTGCGTATCCGCGCTCACGGCGTCAGCTAGCCCACGCAGGCACAGTTCGGCTTGTCGCTCGAGCGCCTTCGCCTCGACCTGTGGTTGACCTTGCTCGCGCCCTAGTCGCTCTTGCGCCAACAGCGCGAGGAAGGTGGCTTCGCCGCCCTCGGCCACCGCGCGATCAAGCGAATCCAGCGCCGCGTCTAGCGAGCCTTCGCGGGCGCGCTGTTCGGCCAGCTCGATCGACAACAGCGCCCGCAGCGCGCCGGAGCTGGACAGATCTGCGCGAGCCGCGAGCGCCCTGTCACGCAGGGCGGCGTCGCCAAGTCGCGCGGCGATGAGTTCGAGGCTCAACCAAACCGCGGGATCCTCCGGCGTTTCTTCGGCAGCTTCGAGCAAGGATTGGCGAGCGCCGTCCGGATTGTTTTCGTGGTCGCTTTGAAATGCGGCGTAGTGGATCAGCGCGCGCGCTCGTTCACTGGCGCTGTCCGCGACGCGGACCAGACGTTCCAGCACGCGTCCCAAGTTCTTGTATGACTGACGTCGCTCGATGATCGCGATCAAACGTTCCAGCGGTTCGCGGAACTCAGGGTCGCTGTTGACCGCGGCGAGGTGATCGCGCGCAGCTGCGGCTTCGTCACCCAGTCGCTCTTCGAGCACACCGAGTTCGTGGAGCAACGCGGCTTGACTCGTGGCCGAGCTCGCGGCGGCGTGCTCCGCCCGCAAGCGTTCGATGCCCGAGGTGATGGAAGCTCCGTCCGAAGGCGAGCTGGCGGCGACGACCTGTTGCGAAATGCTGGACATCCCGAGAGAAAACTCGTGACGAATCTAGAGGACGCGCTCTCTAATGCCTAGCCCGAATCGCGGGCACGGCGAAGCGCGCCACTCGTCACGAACTCTGGTTGCGCTCGGGCTGCAGACTTTCCTCGTGCGGCAGGCCGGTTTGGCGACGCTCGACCGCGCTGTCGTGCGGTGTGTGCTCGACTTCGACTTTTACAGAATCAGATATCGTTAGTCGTTGCGGCGCACGATCCAGTAGCCGCGCGGCGTATCGATGGGCTCTCCGGACACTTCACCCTTGGTGAGTGTAAAGAGCACGTACTCCGGCGCCGGCTCGAGCACGTCGCGTGGAACGCGGCCTGCGTCTTTGGTCGAACCGCGGTCCCCTTGCGCCACAGCCGCCGTGAAATCTCGCTTCGCTTCGGCGATCAGCAGCGTAGCGCGAGCTTTTGCCTCTTCTTTGGAGCGCGCGTCAGGCGCTGCCAGCTGCGCGCCACGATAGGCCACCACGACGACGCCGAAGCCGACTTGTTTCGGCGCGTTGGCCGGAAGTTCTGGAACTTTTCGGCCGTCAGGCAGGACGTCGAAACTCTCTGACCCGGAGTCATCAGCGTCTGCGTCCCTGTCGCTCGGAGCTTGCGCCGAAACGCTGGCTGCAGGCGCCGCGGAGGCGCTTGGAATCACGGAAGCGCTGGCTTTTGCGCTGGAAGAAGCGGACGGAGCAGGGGTGCGCTGGCTCGGGCTTCGGCCGAGTACGACCGCGAGGCCCAGACCGAGCGCGACGATGAGTCCCAGTCCGATGGCAGAGGTTCGTTGCATTCTTCGGGTCTCGATCGATTGATACGGTTGGTTCGTGGAAGCGGCAGAAGGCCGTGGCCAAAAGGCGCGGCAAGCCCACTATCCCACTCCTACGTCTCCGGCAACTACCGCCGACCGAGCGCTTGGCTCGGTGGGGCCTTTGATGCGGGGGCTTATGTCGAATGCAGGACAAGCCGCTCCGTCTCCTGCTAGCTTCTGGAACGGGCCGATGTTTAGAGTCGAGTGTCCCGGCTGTAAAGCGCCCTATCAGGTAGACGAACGTCGCGTTCCTCCGGATGGATTGAAGATGCGCTGCCCCAAGTGTGGCAGCTCGTTCAAAGTCGATTCGCCGAGCAGCCAGAGCGAGACGCCGCTGGCTCTGGGCGGCGTGCTGGGCGTGAACGCGGATTCCATGCCGCCGCCCGCGCTCGGAGTGCCGTCCGCTGCGGTCAAGGCGTCTGCGCCGGCCGCGGTTCCGAAGGACGTTCCGAACCCGTTGAAGACGACCATGCTCGGCGTCGGCAATCCGTTTGCCGTACCGAAGGGGGCGCCAATGGCTCCGCGACCAGCACAGGGCGCTGACAAGCCCGCGCCAGCTCCGGAGCCCCCGCGCGCGTCCACACCGGATTTCGATCTGCCTTTGCCCGTCACGCCTCCGGGGCCGCAGATCGACCTGCCAAGTCCCGCCGCGAAGAAAGGCCCCCCGCCTGCGCCGCCCCGGCGCCCAGCGCTGCCGGCACCGTCCAAGCCGACGGCGCCGACGGCGCCGATGGCGGCCGTCTCGGCCAGCACGGCCTCTTCGCCGCTCGCCGCGGCGGCGCCCGCTCCAAGCCCTGCCAGACCACAGCTGGATAGTCTGGGGCTCGAGCTCGAGCTGACGCCGCCGCCTGGTTCCGGGGGTGAGCTGGATCTGCCGGCGCTCGGGCAACGAGCACGCGCGTCTTCGCCGGGATTCGAGCTGGAACTGCCCTCGATCGCCGACCGTGCTGCGCGCGCGAAGGCGCCGGCACCGGCTCCCGCCGCCGATTTCGGCAACATCGAACTGGATCTACCGAAGCCGGCGGAGAACGCAGCTGGGCGCAACGCGCCGAATCTTCCCGCTGCGCGACCGTCGTTGCGGTCGGGGGAAATCGAGCTGCCATCGTTGCAGCAGCCGTCGCCACCTCCGCGCCCGCCCGGCGGCGCTGGGAGAGCGACGGGCAGCGATCGAGATTTGCCAGCCCCGGGCGCTTCGCGGGACCTACCGTTGGCGGCACCGGCTCGCGCAGGCGGCGTACCGAGCGCGCGGCGGGCGATGAGCTCGGCTCCGGGAGCCGCGGATCTGCCGTTGCCTGGTGTTGGCGCTGGGCTGCCCAAGCCCGCCGTATCCAACGCTGGCCTGCCAGCGCTGAGCGGCGCTGGTTTGCCCAGTTTGGGTGGAGCTGGCCTGCCTAGCGTTGGTGCTGCCGGGTTGCCGGCGGTGGGTGGTGCGGGCCTACCCGTCAGTGGGGGTCCGGGTTTGCCACTCGCCGGCGGTCCTGGTTTGCCCGTGGCCGGACCAGCGTCGGCCGCGCCGCAAGCTCCCGCCTCGATGCCACCCTTCGAACTCGAGCCGCCAGCGCCGACTGGTTTTGGAGAACTGGAGTTGCCG
>Ga0247764_1000904_pt1 | contig 10390 bp, 8 predicted proteins | sample UWRJL051202B4_FD_179932 | JGI IMG/M metagenome (GOLD analysis project Ga0247764, IMG submission 179932) | Plant litter microbial communities from Arlington Agricultural Research Station in Wisconsin, United States - UWRJ-L051-202B-4 | ecosystem: Environmental > Terrestrial > Plant litter >...
CGCTGGATCAGCTCCTCCTCGCTGGCCAGGTTCTTCTTCGCGCGGGGCTTGCGGTTGGCGAGCGCGGTCCGGTGAGTCGATAGTTCGGCTTTCGCGCGCTGCAGCTGCTCGGCCTCCTCGCTGCGCTTGGCAGCCCGGCAGGCAGTGAGCGCGCGATCGACGGATCTCTCCGCGTTTTCAACGCTTTCCGCGCTTGCTGCGTCGACTTGGTTGACCACGCTTTGCGCCTGCACGAGCTCGCTCTGACATGTCTTTGTCGCCGGATCGTTGCAGGCAAGCTGGGGCAGCACCAGCGCCGCGCTCATGACAATTCGAACCTGTTTCATACGGCTTCCGCGGCTTTACACCGGCAAAGGCGAGCGGTCACGGTGTGGGTGGGAGTATCACCTCCGCCTGGAGCGCCTCGCCACGGTGTAGGACGAACTCTCGCACGGCCACTCACTATCGCACGAGAAAGTTTTTGCGGTCCGAATTCGGATCCACTCGCCGGGGAAGCCCGCATACTAGCATCGCGCTTTCGATGGGAACGACGTATCGGTTTCGAGGACAGGACCGCTCCGACGGGTCGAACGTCGATCCTGCGGCCGCCACTCGCGACGCGAACGAGCAATCGGAAACGGAGATCTCCGCCGTCCCGGAGCAAACGCAGCCGGTGCCAGTCCCGAGTGAACTCGCTGCGGCACGCAAGCTGATCCGGCAACGTGAGCAGGGCATCGCCGAGCTGCAGCAGCGTTTGAAGGCTTTGGAAGAAGAAGCGCAGGAGCTCCGCCGCAGCTTGGCCGGCCAAAATCCCGAAGTCGGAGCAGCGAAGGCGCCGTCGGATCCCCACCCGGATGCGGATCTGCCCTCGCCGAAAGCAGTTGGCCCCGCCGTGAGCAAACCCCCGGGGCCCCCACCTCGCCCGTCCAGCAACAGCTCCGTCCGCGCACGGCAACCCGAAGCTCTGCCGCTGGTCCTCCCTGAAGTAAAAACGTCGGACGCGGATTTCGACGCGGTCGACACGCTGGCCGTGGATTTTGCGATGGGCGAACCGCCCGCTGTTGAACATCAACCGCGCCTGCCCAGCGGAAATCCGCTGCCGCTGCCGTCACCGCCGCGGGTCCCGACGCAAGTGATCGATCCGAAGCCACCCGCTGCCGATGCGTGGCAACCGGAGGCTCGTTCCACGGACTTCGAGCCGTACCCAACGCTGCGCCGGGTTTCGATGTCGATGGGAGCGGTAGCCCCGTCTGCAGAGGGCGGACAAGACAGCCTGCGCCACTCCGAGCGCCCCGCGCAGGACAGCATGGTGCCCTCGTCGCGCCGCAGGAATCAGCGTTTGCAGCTCGAACTCGAGCTGGAGTTCAAGGAAGACACGCACTTCTACGCGGGCATCACGCAAGACTTGTCGCAAGGGGGGGTGTTCGTCGCGACGTATCGCTTGCTGGCTGTGGGCACGCTGCTGTGGTTAGCCTTCGATTTGCCGGACGGAACGCATGTGCGCACGCGCGGTGAGGTCCGCTGGCTTCGCGGTGAACAAGACGGCAGCCTGCGCCCCGGCATGGGCGTCGCGTTCGTCGATCTGCCCGAGCCCTCGCTCCGCGCGATAGAAGCGTTCTGCTGCGCACGCGCGCCGCTTTACATCGAGATCTAACTGCCTCTTCAGGGAGGACAGGGTGGTGGGGAGCCTTGCCCTGCGGTGTGCGGGCAGTGCAGGGCCGCGTTCTGCGTGGCGGCGGTCACGTGGTACAGACGGCACTGCAGCGTGCTGCCGGTTTGAATGCTGCTGTTGAAGGTCTGAAGATCCGTGAGCTTCGGACACAGCGTGTCGCAATCTTCGGTTAGCGCGTCCGGACACAACTGCTGCTCCAAGTGACAGAAGCTCTCGCAGTTGGAACCGCAGATGCCATTGCCGCCAGGCCCCGCTGCCGGGCACTCCAGCGACTCTTCACCGATCAGATTGACCTGATTCGCGTGAAACAAGCGACAGCGCACGCTGTTGCCCGTGGTCTCGCCGCGCTCACCAACGGGCAGCTGCTCGCACACGCCCGTGCAGACGGCGAGCGACTCGTAGACGCGAAACTCGTTACGACAGTTGGTCATGACCGCCGCGCAATAGCGCGCACACAGCGCGGCCGGCGTCTCCTCGCCGTCCTCTCCCCCAGCGCCGGCGTTGGCGCTGGCGCCACCACCGCTGGCGTTGCCCTGCCCGCCTCGGGACTCCGGATCGAGCTCGGGCTCGGTGATGCCGACGATGCCTGCACAGGAGATGACGACGCCCACCGCTAGCAGCGGGCACACCTGATTACGAAGGACGCGAGCAAAGCGGCCCATCTCAAAACCCTCCCGTCGCGGACACGAACAGGCCGCCCGGCGTCGGCGACAACGACAGCGAAGTGCGCGGCGTTTCCCTGCTGGGCGCAAGGGCCCAGAGCGTGATGCCCGCCGCGGCGAACGCGCCACCAACGACGAACGTCACCGTGGAAACGGTCGCAGCGGTGCGGGCCCGATCGCGCAACGCCACGCCCTCCTCGGTGCAGAATTTCTCCGTACGACACTCCTTGTCGGAATCCTTGTTGAGTGAGATTGCACGAAGTCCGAAGACCGAACCCACGGCGAGCCCAACCACCCCTGCGCCGAGACTCACGTAGCTCACGGTACGTTGCAGCTGACCAGCATCGCCAACCGACCGAGCGCTCTCCGCCGACGACGATGCTTTGGACTGGGCCGGCGGTGGCGCTGCCCCTGGCGAGTTCGTGCTGGGGATGCGCTGCAACGCTGGCAAATCCACGGTGACGACCTGCGCCTCGCGAGGAACCGCAAGTTCGCGGATCAGCGGGGTGTGCTCGGGTGCGGACAGCTCCAGCCGCAGCGGCCCTGGGTCGACCGGCAGCTCCGTACCCCACACTGCCGGTGGGATCGACTGCGCGTTGATGCGCAGCTCGAGTCCCGGCAACTTGGCGCTCTCGGGCGCAGCATGAATCAGAAGCTTTGGCAACGTGGCCTCCAGCTGCGTGGCTTGAGCGAGGGCTGACGCTTGCCGCTCCGTCTGTCCGTCGCCGCGGGCCAGCGCCGCCGCTTCCTTGTAGGTGGCCCACGCGCTCGCGGTCATGCCGCGCCGCGAGTAGCAGTCGGCTAAATTCATCAGCGTACCGAAGCCGGAATCCAGCGCCTGGCTAGCAGCGAACTTCGCACACGCTTGTTCGAGCTTACCTTGCTCGAGAAAGCTGCGTCCCTGCGTGAACAAGGCTTCTGCCGCCGCCTTGTTGGTGGCTGAAGTTTCCGCCTGCGCCAACCTTGCGGAAGAGCAACCCAGCAGCGCGACGCACGCCACGCGCTTCCAGCGTTCGATCCGAAACATGCTCGGTGACTCTAGTACATTCATCGGCCCCGCTCGGAGAGCAGACACCCGTCACCAAACCGCGACCCGCAAGAACGCCAGAAAAACGCCCCAAACTTGCGCAAAGGGTGCAGAAACTCCAGATTTCTGGGGTTGCCTCGGGCAACCTGTGGGAGAAGATGGAAGTAGGCTCGCTGGTCGAGCCATCGAACGCGCGCATGGCTACACTGTGTCAACGAAAAACACAGCGAACGGTGCTGATCGAGCCAGAGCTCATCGTGGGCCGTTCTCCGAACTCCGGCTTGCGCATCCCCGAAGCGTACGTCTCGGCCCAGCATGCAGCGCTGCGTTGGGGAGGTGCCCGCTGGGAAGTGAAGGACCTGGCCAGCCGCAACGGCACGTTCTTGAACGGGTCGCGCCTGGACGTCGGTAAAGCTTACGTGCTCACGCGAGGGGCCGAGCTCGCCTTCGGCAGCGAGGGTGAGACCTGGATCTTGGTAGACGACGCCGCCCCACGCGCCATGGCCATCCCGATGGACGGCGGCGAACCGCTCGCGCTCGATACAGAGGTGCTCGGCTTGCCGTCGAGCGACAGCCCGGAAGCCAGCATCTTTCGGGATGCGGACGGGCTCTGGAAGCTAGAGACTCAAGAGGGCGAACGCACGGTGCTGGAGCATCATCGCGTCTTTCAAGTCGCAGGCCGCGCGTTTCGTTTCGCGAACCCAGACATTTTGGGACCCACCTCTACCTCGCTACCGCCCAACAGCGAGACCGGGGTTTCCCTGCGCTTCTTGGTGTCGCGAGACGAAGAGCACGTGGAGATTCGCGCGGAGCACGGCGGACAGGTCGTGGATCTGGGTGCGCGTTCGCACAACTACCTGCTGTTGCTGCTCGCCCGAGCGCGCCGCGACGACGAAGGCAGCGGCTTTCCGGATCTGTCCTGCGGCTGGTTGCACATCGAAGATCTCCTGACCGCGCTGCACATCACCTCCACCCAGCTGAACATCGACGTTTTCCGCATCCGCCAGCAATTTAGCCGAGTCGGCCTGCCAGGCGTCGGCAGCGTGATCGAACGACGTCCTCGTCAAAAGCAAATCCGCCTGGGCTTCGCCTCCTTCGCCATCGAAGTAATGTAGCGACCGCCTTTCCCCAGTCTGAACTTCCGAAAACCAGGCCCTGCCGAGGTCAGCTCTGCCGCCGAGCGCGCAAAGCCGAGGCGCCAGCCGAGGCACAAACCAGTCAGCAGCCGAGGTCAGGTCGCCACGCGCTGGCGCTCTGAAATTCAGAGGCCTTTGCCCCGTCGAAGGCCTCTGAATTTCGGAGCGCCAGCGCCCTGCCGAGCGCGCAAAGCCGAGGCGCCAGCCGAGGCACAAACCAGTCAGCAGCCGAGGTCAGGTCGCCACGCGCCGAGCGCGCACAGCCGAGGCGCCAGCCGAGGCACAAACCAGTCAGCAGCCGAGGTCAGGTCGCCACGCGCTGGCGCTCTGAAATTCAGAGGCCTTTGCCCCGTCGAAGGCCTCTGAATTTCGGAGCGCCAGCGCCCTGCCGAGCGCGCACAGCCGAGGCGCCAGCCGAGGCACAAACCAGTCAGCAGCCGAGGTCAGGTCGCCACGCGCTGGCGCTCTGAAATTCAGAGGCCTTTGCCCCGTCGAAGGCCTCTGAATTTCGGAGCGCCAGCGCCCTGCCGAGCGCTGTAATAACGTGTAATCGACAGGGCGGGGAGACTCAGGCAAACCAAGGGTCGAGAGAGGAGGTCGCCGTGCATTTCCGGATGCTAGACAGCATTTCTTTGCCCCCCCTGAACGTTTTTCGCGGCTCTCAGACGCCGGCGCTCGAGGCCGGCTCCCAGGAGCCAGCAGCAACAGCGCAGCCAGAGTCGCCGGAAGCCATGGCGCTCCAGCACAAGCTCCTGGAGGCCTGCGCGTCCGTTACACCCGGTTCGGTAGAGCTGGGCGCCATTTGGCGTGATCTCGTCGCGGCGCGCCTACGCGTCGCTGCGGCGTTCGTGACGAAAGACGCCGGCGTGCTGGCGTTGGTCCCCGGCAAAGTCGGGCCTGACCAGCGGCGCCACTTGCGAGCCAAGAAGTTGCAAGTGCTCGAGCGTGTCCTGACCAAAGGCGGTCAGAAATCCGTGGCAGCCGAGCTTGGGCTCGCGCCATCAACCGTCGCCATCATCGCCGGCAACTGCCTGCGCGCGATGGGCGTCGACACTGGGGCGTCGCGGGCACCGCTGGGGCTGGTCGTCGCCGCCCATGCCTGCTTCGAACTGACCGCATTGACCCAAGGCGCGCTCCGTCGCGTCCAAGTCGACGGCGTCGACTACATCGTGGTGAGCTGCGCGCGCCCCGAGCAGGATCTGAAGGAGCTGCTTTCGCCCGCAGAATGCGCCGTGGCCAAGCTGCTTATCGAAGGGCTCAGCCACGCGCAGATCTCGCTCATCCGTCACACGTCTACGCGCACCATCGCCAACCAACTCGCAGCGGCCTTCGCAAAACTCGGCGTATCGGGTCGCGCTGAGCTGCTCTGCCGCTTGTTACGCCGAGTCGGCCAGAGCAGCAGCACCGCGCCCCCCGCAGATAGCCTGCTCGACGTGCCCCTGGCGAGAGCCGTCGGTCAGTAGCGCTCTTGAACATGTAGTCGTGCAGTCACCCACGTGGGTAACGCGACTACTCCAACCTGTTGAGTTACGCGAGCGACCCCGCTTCGACACAGCAGGGTTACCCGAAATCGTGGCATCCTGCGGGCGTTATGGAGCTTGCAACTCAGAACGTGGTTGCGGAGGAGGCGCTTTCGGACTTCCTGCCCAGTATGCCGAGGCACTACGCGCGGCTGTTCGAGCACACGGAGATGCTCGAACACCTGCGCATCGTCAACGAACGTGGACAGCGCACCGTACATCTTGGCTTCTGTCGCGAAGGTGCGCTGCCCGGCATAGCGCTTTGCATCGTGATGGACACGCGCACCGGGCTGTTGTCCTTGGTGGGCGACGTGCTGCTCGGCCAAGATCTGGACGTGACAATGACGCACGCCTTCACGCGTCACACGGGCTCGCGCCAAGAGAGCTTGATTTGTGTGTGGGCGCGTCGAATCACGGTGTCGACGTTGCCAAACAACGTGGGGCAAGAAGATCTCAGGGACATCAGCTTCGCGCTGACGGAGCTGATCGAGAAACAACAGGCCTGGGATCACACGGAGCAACTGCGGAAGAGCGCCATTGTGCTCGCGCCCGTGGCGCCCCGCGTGTACTACGACACTCAGGCCATGCGCTCCGGGGAGTTCGTGCTGGTAGTCCAGGCTCCGGACTGCCCCGGGCTGCTGCTGGCGGTCACGCGCGCGTTGTTTCGCCAGGGCGCGGAGATCGTGGCCTCCGAAGCGCGTACGGAAAACGGGCTGGCCAAAGACCGTTTCACGCTAGCCTGCGGATCGCGAGGCACCTTCACGCCCGACAGGCTCGCGGATATCCAGCAGGGCACGCTCTCGGCCATCCGTCGCCTGATTGCGCAGCGCATCGAACGTTGAACGAGCCGTGTTATTCTGAGGAGCCGTGGCCTCCTCCGCCTCCCCTCCCTCGCGTCGCCTCGCCATCATCGGTGGCGGACTCACCGGTTTGACCGTCGCGGTGCGGCGCCTGGACGCCGGCGACAGCGTGACGATTTTCGAACGCGACGCGCGACTGGGTGGGCAACTGTGGACAGAGCTGCAGGCAGAGTTCGTGATCGAGCTGGGCGCCGAGGGGTTCGTGGCGCGGAGCGAAGCGGTGCCGAAAATCGCGCAGCGTCTCGGCATCGCCGATCAGTTGATCGAGCAGGAGCTGCACACATCGTACGGCTTCGACGGGCAGAGCCTGCGGGCCCTTGCGCCCGGAGAAGCCGCCACGTTTCTGGGATTCCAGGTGCCGCAAGAGGAGCTGGGGCGTGGCATCAAGAGCTTCCGTTTGGGTATGGGTCAGCTAGCGGACGGCTTGCAGCACGCGCTCGCCGGGCGCGCCGCCCTTCACGCGGGCACAACCGTGACGGGCCTCCAGCGCACGGCGCAAGGCTGGCACTTGTTACATTCGGGCGGTCGCAGCGCGGCTTTCGACCAAGTGGTGGTTGCCACGACGGCGCATGCCGCCGCACGACTTTTGGCGGAGCCGTTTGGTGCCCCGCTAGCAGCACTCGACCAGGCCCGAACCCTCTCCAGCGTCACCGTGTCCCTGGCTTTCGAACGGCGCCTGGTCGAACACGCGCTGGACGGAACCGGCTTTGTCGTCGCGACGCAGGCGATGGAGTCTGGCTGTCGCGCGTGCACCTTCGTCTCCTCGAAATTTGCGGGCCGCGCGCCAGCTAGCCATGCGCTGCTGCGCGTATTTTTCCGTCCGGACGCAGCGGAGGCCGAGCTGCCCGATGCGGACTGGAAGGCTCGCGCCGAGGCGCAGCTCCAGCGCGTCCTGACGCTCTCTGGCGCACCCAGCCACGCCTGGGTCTCGCGCTGGCTGAACGCGCTGCCCGTATTCGATGGCGTTCATCGGGAGCGCGTCTCGCAGGCAGAAATCAGCCTGCGCGGCAGCGGCGTACACCTGGCAGGCTCCGCCTTCCACGGCTCCGGCATCGACGCCGCCGTACGTTCAGCAGAGGCCACCGCCTCCGCCCTCGACGCCTAGACGGCCGGCCGAAATTGACGGTCGGCGGCTAGAAATTCCAGACTGCCGCCTGCCGGATCGGTGATAGGAACGGTCGAACCATGGCGGGTCTCTCAGCGCGGTGTCCACACTGTGGCGCACTCGGACTCGAGGGAGCGGCATTCTGCGTGGAATGCGGCGGGCGGATGCCGGCTGCCAAATCGGACCACCGCTCCACCCAAAGCTTCGGCGAAGCGCCGCCCAGCGCGCGGCGCACCGCCATTACGCCTGCCCCCACGGCACCCACGGTGGTGTCCGCGGCTCTGGATGTCGAAACTTTGATTCAGCAAGAATCTGGCTCTCCTGCCCCAACCTCTAGCGCCGCCACCGTCGAATCGCCGCTGGTGCCGCCGCCGGAAGCCTATCCAACGTTCAGCGGTCGTTCAGAGCCCTCACGGGCCTCGACGTCTCCGTTGTCAGCGTCGCCGCTCGCTCCGCAGCGCCCCCCCGCGCCCAGCTCGTTGCCCGGAGTCGGCTCGAAGCGACCACCTCCGCTGCGCCGCTCCACCGCTCCGGGCACGCTCTCGCGCGCGCCCTCGAAACCTGCGCCTTCCGCCAGTCCGGGCTCGATTTCCGAAGCGCTGGCCGCCGCGACGCAACGCGAAGGCGCCCTCGAGTTCGACGCTGGCCCGGTCACCAAACCAGGCCCGACCATCGAATCGAGCGCGCCGACGAGTCCCTCGGCCTCTCCGCTGCCCTTCCCGGCCGTGACCGCCGAGCTCGAGCCGCCCCCGCTGCTGACCCGGGAACTTACCGCAGCGGACGACGCAAGCTCGCCTTCCCGCTTGCGCTTGCACGAAGACATCGATCGCGGTTTCGAGAACCTGACCTCGGAGCCGCCGGGAGCCGGCAGCGATCTCTCCGCGCAAGAGCTGGCGGAGGCTCAGCGGCTCTTTCTGGAGATCGCCGCCAACTATTTGGGTCCGGTGCGCAACTTGGTGCTCGAGATCGAGCTGGGCGAACCGTCCAAAGATTGGCTCGCGGTGTGTCGGCCGGCCGTGAATTCGCTGCGACGTGCCGCCGACGACATGGACCTGCAAGCGCTGGCACGCGGACTGTCGGCGCTGCTCGAAGCCATCGATCAGGCAGACAGGCAGCCTGGTCAATTGCTGGACGCCCGCGCGCGCGGCGCCATCCGCGACGCGTATCTCGAGCTCGCGGCCACGCTGCCGCAGGCATTTTCATTCCGAGAAGAGCGCGATCGGCGCGAACCCGTCATCGTGCAGACGCTCTTGCTGCAGGTCTCCGACGTGCGCAAAGTCGCGTTGGATCGCCTGTACGCGGCGGGGCTGACCAGCCTCGACATGTTCTTCAAGGCCAAGCCGACGGACATAGCGGAAGCCGCAGGGGTGCCGCGCGAACTCGCCGAGCGCATCGTCGCGCGCTTTCAACGCTATCGCCGCGAGCTGACGCAGAGCCCACCCACGCCGCAGCACGGTCGTGAACGTAGCCAGGTGGAAACCTTGATGCGCAAACTCGCGGAGCAGAACCAAGCCTTCGATGCCACGAGCCAAAGCCTTGGCCACGGCGAGGAGAAGCGGCGGCTGCGTCAGGAACGCGCCGCCACGGTGCTGGAGCTCAACCTGGTGCTCGCGCGCCTCGGTGAGGTGACCCTCATCGAACGCTTGGAGCGCCTACCGTTCCAGAAAAAAGTCGACGAGCTGAAGCAGTACCTCGCGAAGCCAGTTGGCTAGTGGGAACTGGAGGAACTACATGGCCGAGCTGTCACGAGAAGAGGTCCTTAAACGCGCCGAGGCCAAGCAGAGCTTCGCGCGAGCGGATCTGCGCGGGCTGGATCTGTCGAACGCCGTGCTGGAGGGACTCGACTTTTCGCGCGCGGAACTCGATGGCACGAACCTCCAAGGGGCGAAGCTTGCTGGCGCCAACTTTCGCAACGCCAGCCTGCGCGAAGCCTACTTGAAACAGGCGGATTTGCGCGAAGCCAACCTGGACAAGGCCGACTTGGATGGCGCCAACCTGGAGAAAGCGAACTTAACCTCCGCCAACCTGAACCGCGTCACGCTAGAGGGGGCGAACTTGACAGAGGCCCTGCTGCGAAGCGCGCGCTTGACCGGAGCGCAGCTCGATTCGGCAGAATTGGGCAAGGCCGACTTGGAAGGCGCGTTGCTGTCACACGCCGAGCTGGTCGAGTGTTACCTGGGCGGCGCGAACCTGCGCGGCGCCGATCTCAGCAACGCGCTGTTGTCTCAGGCGAACTTGGAGGAAGCCACGCTCGATCGCGCCATCCTGAGCGAAGCGGATTTGAGCGGGGCATCAGCTCCCCGCGCCAGCTTGATCGGCAGCACTCTGACGCGCGCAAACCTCACGCGCTCGAAATGGGTCGGCGCCAACCTGACAGGCGCCGACTTGCGCCACGCCAACCTGCTCGGCGCGGATCTCACCGGCGCCTC
>Ga0247764_1000906_pt1 | contig 10375 bp, 7 predicted proteins | sample UWRJL051202B4_FD_179932 | JGI IMG/M metagenome (GOLD analysis project Ga0247764, IMG submission 179932) | Plant litter microbial communities from Arlington Agricultural Research Station in Wisconsin, United States - UWRJ-L051-202B-4 | ecosystem: Environmental > Terrestrial > Plant litter >...
CCTGGCGCACCAGTTCTTTCTGGATCGGGCTACCGCTGCGGGCGCCTTCCAGATCGACCAGGTGCAGCCGCGGCACTTGACCAGACCAGCTACCCGCCAACGCATCCGGCTGCTCCGAATACACCGTCACGTCTTCGTAGCGGCCCTTCAAGAGCCGTACTGCCTTACCAGCCAACAAATCGATCGCGGGAATCAGTTCCATGACGGCGTTTGGTTCAAGAGGTGAGCGTACCCTTCGTGGACGGGATCCCGGGCGCGCGGGGATCCAGCTCGCTTGCCTGGCGCAGCGCTCTCGCGAACGACTTGAAGCAGATCTCCACGATGTGGTGCAGGTTTTGGCCGACGTGCAGGTGCAGGTGCAAGTTCACCTGCGCGCTTCGCGCGAAGGCTTCGAAAAACACCTCGCACAGCTCGGTGTCGAATTCGCCAATTTTCGCCTTCGGCAGCGGGACCTTGAACACGAAAAAAGCCCGCCCGGACAGGTCGAGCGCGGTCGTCACCATCGCCTCGTCCATCGGCAGGGTCGCGGAGCCGTAGCGCCGGATGCCTTTGCGATCGCCGAGCGCAGCCAGCACCGCCTGACCCAATACGATGCCGACGTCTTCCGTGGTGTGGTGACCGTCGATCTCGATGTCACCCTGGGCCCGGACCGTGAGGTCGATCGAGCCATGGCGCGCGATCTGTTCGAGCATGTGTGACAAGAACGGGAGAGGGGTTTGGATCGAGCTCTCACCGGTGCCGTCGAGGTTCACCTCGACGAAGATCTCGGTTTCTCGCGTCTTGCGTTCGACGGCGGCTGTTCGGCTCATGACATGTTCCGCGGTGACGGCGCCCTGGGGCGCTACCTCAGGTCCTCAATTTTCCAGCTGCCATGCTCGCGCACCAGCTCGAGCGTCCCGCCAGCACCAAAGGCGAGGGTGGCGCGCTCTCCCAGCAGCTCGAAGCGGGCGGTCGGCAATGCGGCGCGGAGCGCCTGCATCATGCGCTCCACGTCGTCTTTCTGTTCGGTGGTCCAGGCCTTCTCCAAGGCCGCCGCCGTGAGATCTTTCTTCTCCGCGTCCGGGACGAAACGCAGCAGCACGTCGTAGCGATGGTTCTCGTACGCTCTCAAGAACGATGCGGCCGCACGCTCGGGCGTGGACTGACCGTAAAGGTCGATACTCGACCCATCGACACGCCAAGCGCCGTTCTCGTACACCAAGAGCAGCGTCGGCCCGCCGGGCGGCGTGACGGTGGCCGTCACTTCGGGCGGGCGCGATGGGCGCCGCAGAGCCTGAGCGAGCTCCCGAGTTTCCTCAGGATTTTCCTTTAACATTCGCTGAAACGCTTCGAAAGTAATCGATTTTTTCGCGTCAGCGCTCAAGAGTTCATAGGCGGCCTGCGTGTTGCCCGCTTCCACGGCGTCCGAATAAGCTTGTAGCGTCCGATCGGGATCGGCGGAAGCGCCGGCCTGAGCACAGCCGATGCATGTGGCCAAAACGGCTGGCAGGACGTGGACGAGGCTCCGCATTCAGAGGTCGACCGACTTACCACAGCGCACGCGGTCAAGCGATATCGGTGCGTGGTTTCGCGGAGTTCTGGACGTCTACTGGCTTAGTACTAGTCTGGCGTGATGCGCGCCTCATCCGGGCCTCGCCCTGAGCGCATTGCGATCTTACCGCTGCGTAACTCCGTGTTGTTTCCGATGTCGGTGGTTCCCATCAACGTCGGTCGGCCGCGGAGCGTGCGCTTGGTGGAGGAGCTGCTCGGCGACGACAGCGCCCTCGTCGGGGTCTTGACCCAACGCAATGCCGACACTGTCGAGCCCACTATCGAAGATCTTTATGGAATCGGCACCCTCGCCCGCGTGGTGAAGGTGATCCGCCTCGGCCCCTCGAATTACAGTGTAGTGCTGAACGGCCTCGGGCGGTTTCGGCTCACTGAAACGCAGGGGCTGGAACCGTTCATGCGCGCCGAGATCGAGCGCATTCAGGAATCCGGGCCAACCGGTCCGGATCTGGCTCGGCTAGGTCAGCGCCTGCGTGAACGCACGCGGGAGGTGCTGGCGCTGTTGCCGAACCTACCGAAGGAGACGGCCAGCATCCTGGACAACGTGCGCGAGCCTGGTGCCCTGGCGGACCTGATCGCGTCGAACTTTCCCGAAGAACACGCGAGCATCCACGTCCGTCAAAAGATCCTGGAAGCGTTCGACGTGAAGGCGCGGGTGGAGCTCGTGCTGGGCATGGTCGATCGCCAGCTGGAAGTGCTCAAGGTCCGCGACGAGATCTCGTCGCAGGTGCAGAACGAGCTGAGCCGATCGCAGCGCGACTACGTACTGCGCCAGCAGATGCGGACCATCCGCGAAGAGCTCGGGGAGGGCGCCGAAGACGACGAGCTCGAGCAGCTGCGGGAGCGGATCGCACGCGCAGAGCTGCCGCTGGAGGCGGAACGCGCTGCCAAAAAGCAGCTCGGTCGCCTGAGCGGGATGCAGCAACAGTCCGCCGAGTATCAAGTCACGCGCAACTACGTCGAGTGGCTGGCGGATCTGCCGTGGCGACGCACGACCCCCGATCGCGTGGATGTGCGCGAGGTGCGGCGCTGCTTGGACGAGGACCATTTCGGCCTGGAAACCGTAAAAAAGCGCATCATCGAATACTGCGCCATCCGGCAACTGCGCCGCGATAAGCGTGGACCGATCCTGCTGTTCGTTGGCCCGCCCGGCGTCGGTAAGACCTCGCTCGGGCGCTCCATTGCGCGCGCCATGGGGCGGCGTTACGGCCGCATCTCCCTGGGCGGAGTGCGGGACGAAGCCGAGATCCGCGGGCATCGTCGCACCTACGTGGGCGCGTTGCCCGGCCGCATCATCCAGGCACTGAAAAAGGTCGGTACGCGCAACCCGGTGCTGGTGTTGGATGAAGTCGACAAGATGGGCGCCGATCTGCGCGGCGATCCAGCGGCCGCGCTGCTCGAGGTGCTAGATCCCGCCCAGAACGACACCTTCGTCGATCATTACATCGATCTGCCGTTCGACTTGTCCGAGGTAGTGTTCCTGGCCACCGCGAACTACCGCGGCAACATCCCGGAACCGCTGAAAGATCGCATGGAGATCATCGAAGTGCTGGGCTACACCCGCACGGAGAAGCGCTCCATCGCCGAGCAGTTCCTGATCCCCAAGCAGGTGAAGGAAAACGGCTTGGTGCCGGACCAGATCAGCTTTCAGCGCGAAGGCTTGGAGACGCTGATCGATCACTACACGCGCGAGGCGGGTGTGCGCGGGCTCGAGCGCGAGATTGCGTCCGTGTGCCGCAACGTGACCCTGAGCTTTGCGGAGAAGTCGCGCAGCGGCAGCGTCACGGTGACCCCCGACCTGGTGCGTGAACTGCTCGGCCCGGAGAAGCACCGGCCGGAGCTGGCAGAGCGCAAGCTCGCGCCGGGCGTGGCGCTGGGCCTCGGCGTCTCCAGCGGCGGCGGCGATCTGCTGATCGTCGAGGTGACGCGCATGCCGGGCAAAGGTGAGATCTTCATCACCGGCAACATGCGCGGCGTGATGAAGGAATCGGCCACAGCTGCCGTTTCGTTCGTGCGCTCGCGCGCGGAGGGGCTGAAGTTGGATCCGGAGTGGCTTCGCAGCATCGACTTGCACTTGCACGTGCCGCGCGCGGCGGCGGTGCGCGACGCCGCGAGCGCGGGCGTGGCGATGTTCGTCGCGGTGGCATCGCTGCTGCTGGGCATCCCTGCCAAGTCAGAGGTCGCGGTAACGGGTGAGCTGACTCTGCGCGGCAATATCTTGCCGGTCTCCGGTATCAAGGCGCAGGTGCTGGCCGCCCATCGCGCAGGCGTGCGCACGCTGCTTATCCCAGCGCGCAATGAGCGGGATCTGGCGGACATCCCTGACGAGATCCTGAGTGAAATCCAGGTGCACTTCGTGAGCCGCCTGGATCAGGTATTGGCGCTGGTGCTTACCGATCCCAGCGCGGACGGCCCCATCGACACCGCTGGCAGCAGCACGGAAGAGGCGTTCTCCTAGCGTGGCCGCGCAGTGAGCCAGGCTCAGGCAGAGCTCACTGCGTTTGGCCGCTCCGCCATCGAGCGCCGAGCGCTGCTTTGGTTCGCGTTCGCGCTCACGGGGCTCGGTTTTTTGCCGCAGCTCGGTGGGCCCGGGTACGACTTCGCGCTGGCAGCAGGCGCAGTGTTGCCCAGCAGCGTCGCGATCGCAGCAGCGCTGCTGGCTTCGCGTCGAGCGGCCGCGCCGCTCGCTGCACTGGTGCGCGGCGCAGAGCTGGGGTTGGCCGCGGCAGCGATCCTGTTCGTGGTCGCTGGGCTGCACGGGCTGCGGGTCGGCTTCTGCGATGCCAAGGAAGGCTATGCGCTGTTAGCGCTGGGCCCGGCCGCGGGTGCCGTGCTGGCAGGAGTGTGGGGCGCCGCGGTGGGCTGCGTGCTGCAGCTCCATTACCGCGGTAAGCGACGCGGCCTAGCTGCTATCTGGCTCGCAGCCGCCGCGCCGTTGAGTGGCATCCTGCTGAGCCTGTTGCGGTTCTACACGAGCCCGATGGTGTTCGCGTACGATCCGTTTTTTGGCTATTTTTCCGGCCCGCTGTACGACACGGTGACAGGTTCACTGCTGCCCTTGGTCACGTATCGGCTGGGCACGTTGAGTACGCTGATCGCGTCGTTCGCGCTCGCCAGTCTGTTTCATTCGAGTGACGCCGGAGGGGTTGGCTTCGAGGCCAGACGAGCAGGCGGCGCTCCGCGATGGTTATTGTTCGGCTTGAGTACCGCTGCGAGCCTGGCGATTGCCTGGAACGGCGCCGCGCTCGGTCATTTCAGCACCGCGAGCAGTATCGAAGCGGCGTTGGGACGACGCCTCGCGGTCGCGCGCTGCGACGTCGTGTATTCCAGCAACGTCCCCGAAGCCGACGCTCGACGCGTGGGTGCAGAATGCCAAGCGCACCTCGGGCAGATCGAGCACTTTTTCGAGACTGCGGCCCCCCCGCGCGTGACCGTGTGGTTGTTCGCCAACGACGCCGAAAAGGGCCGCCTGATGGGCGCCCAGCACACGTACATCGCCAAGCCATGGCGCAGCGAGGTTTACATCCAGGCGACGGGCTACCCGCACCCAGTGCTCGGTCACGAGCTAGCGCACGTGGTCTCTCGCAGCTTCGGCGCCGGTCCGTTTCGCGTGGCCGGCTCGCTCTATGGACTCATCCCAGATCCCGGTCGCATCGAAGGCGTGGCGACCGCCGCCTCTCCGGACGAGAACGACGCCCTCACGTTGGAAGAGTGGGCAGCCGCAATGCAACGGCTGAATTTGCTGCCCAAGCTGTCGCAGCTGTTTCAGCTCGGCTTCTTCGGACACAACGCCAGCCGCGCCTACACGGCCGCCGGCGCCTTCGTGCGTTTCTTGCGCGAAAAGAGCGGCGCTGCGGCCGTGCGCGATTGGTACGCGGGCGCGCCGCTCGAGCAAGTCACGGGCACCTCGCTCGCCGAGTTCGAGCAGCGCTGGCTCACGCATCTGCAGCGCATTCCGCTGTCGGACGCCGTGTTGCGAACCGCGCGGGCGCGCTTCGAGCGCCCCTCGTTCTTCCAGCGCCGCTGCCCGCGCATCATCGATCGCAGCGTCGGCGAAGCCAACGCACGCCTCGCGGCCGCGGATCTGCGCGGCGCGCGTGAGGGCTTTGATCACGTGCTCAGCATGGATCCGCACGATTCGGCGGCGCGCCTGGGGCTCGCCAATTGCGCTGCGCGTTCTGGGCATTTGACGCGCGCCGAGCAGCGTTATCTCGAGCTGCAGCGCGCGGGCGATCTCGCGCCCTGGGCTCGACTCTTGGCGCGCGAAGCGCAGGCGGATGTAGCGCTGCGGCAAGGTCGTTTGGAAGCGGCGCGCGAGCTGTACGCCGCGTTGGCTCGCGACCTGGTGGACGAAGATCGCTTGCGGACACTGGATGTGAAGCGGAGCGCCGACGAAGGCATCGCACGCGACGCCGTGCTCGCGCTGCTGGTGGGGGAGGAGTTTGGACCCAGCTTCGAAATCGCTGCGGGCAAGCTCGGGGAGTGGTCCGCTCGCGACGCCAATTCGGGCCTCGCAGACTATCTGCTGGCAAAGAACTTATATAATCGGGCGCGGTTCAAGGACGCCGCGTTGTACTTGGATCGCGCGCTCGAGCGGAGCTTACCGGAGCCGCGCGTGCGGGACGAAGCGCTGCGCCTGCGCCTGGTCTTGGGCTGCGCCACCCTGGATCGCGTCGCGGCCCGTTCGGCGTTCCAGACGCTCGCTGAGCGACCGCTGAGCACCGCGCGGCGCGAAGGCGTTCGTCGCTTCGCCGAACGCTGCAACCTGTAGTGGCTCAAGAGGTCGAAGCGGCGACGGCGCGCAGCAAGGCTCGCTGTGCGAAGGCGAACACCAGCAGCACAGGCGCGCTCAGCAGCACGTTTCCGGCCATCACGATGTGCCAGCGCGCGCCCGTACCCTGCTCGCGCAAGAGTGCAACACCAAGAGGTAGTGTGCGCACACGATCATCCGTCGTCATTACGAGCGGCCAGAAATAGTCGTTCCAATGGTAGACGAAGCTAAACAAGAACACCGACACCAAGCTGGGTACGAGCAGCGGCGGAAGCAGCCGGAACACGATCGCAAACTCACTCGCGCCGTCCAAACGCGCGGCCTCGATGATGGAGTCGGGCAAGCTGAGCAGCGCCTGCCGCAGCAAGAACGACCCCAAGGCGCTCACCGCGAAAGGCAAGATCAAGGCGCTGTACGTGTTCGTCAGCCCAAGCTCTGCCAGCAGCGAAAAGATGGGTACGAAGCGGAGCTGCGCCGGCACCAGCAAGGTCGCGACGATCAAGCCGAAGGCCAGGCTGCGGCCGCGGAAGCGCAATTTGCCCAGGGCGTAAGCGGCGGGCAGAGCCAACAGCAATTGGAGCAGCGCGATGCCCAGCGCGGTGATGGTGCTGTTCAGCAGGTACCGGCCCAGCGGCATCGCAGCCAGTGCCGAGCGATAGGCTCCGAACTGAAGCTGCTCGGGAAACAGGCGGGTCGGGGCCGCCACGATCTCCGGCAGCGTCTTGAGGCTGGTCAGCACCATCCAGGCGTATGGCAGCAGCCACAGCAGTGTGAGCGCCAGCAAGCCAAACTGACCACTCGCGAACAGCGCGAATCGACGTAATTTCACGCGCGCTCTCGTTTTCTGAAAGCCCACAGCTCGAGTCCCGTGAGCAGCACCAGCACGAAGAAGAACACCACGGCCTCGGCGCTGGCCGTGCCAACTTGTAAATCCAGAAACAGCCGCTCATAGACGGAGTACACGAACAGCGTCGTCGAACGCACCGGACCGCCTTGCGTCATCACGCGCACCACATCGAAGGCCTGGAACGACAAGATCAGACTCGTCGTCGCCACGAACGCCAGGCTCGGCGCGAGCAGTGGCAAAGTCACGTGGCGGAAGCGATGAAACTGGCTCGCGCCATCCAACGCCGCAGCCTCGTACACGCTCTTGGGGATGCTCTGCAGCCCTCCCAGGAACACCACCATGGCGTAGCCGGCGATCTTCCACACCACCACGAGCGCGATCGCGACAGGGGCGCTGTTCGGATGGGTCAACACACCAGGCTGAGACCAGCCCAAGCCGCGCAAGATCCGGGAGACGGCTCCTGCATCGGCGTCCAGCAGCCACAACCACAGCAGCCCGACGCTGACCCATGACACCACGTAGGCGCTGAACACCGAGCCACGCAGCCACGCCGCCAGAAGCCCTGGACGATTCGCGGCCAACGCCAACGCCAGCCCGAGCGAGAGTGCTCCCGCCACCACCACCACGCTGATCCCCACCGTCGTTTTCAGAGACTGATAGAGCGAGCCGTCTTCGAGGAGCGAGCGGTAGTTGTCGAGCCCGACGTAGCGCGGCGGCGTGAGCAGATCCCAGGCGTACAGGCTGTCTTTGGCGGCCACGAGCAGCGGGTAGAAGAAGAACACGGCGAGCAGCAACAGCGTGGGTGCCAGCATCCACAACGGATCCCAGCGGGACGCGGGGCGCAGCCCGCTCATACCTTCACCGCCAAGCGCCGCGCCTCAGCCAATTGTTGTCGAGCGTTTGCGCCAGCCAACACCGCGGCCTCCAAACGCGGCTGCAACACCTCACGTTGGATGCGAAATAGGCGAGGGGACCAGGGCCAGGGCTCTGCGTGCTGTAGCTGATCGAGCGCCACACGATCGTTCGGATGACGCTGGTAGTGCCCGTCCTGCTCGAGCAACTCGATGGCTCCGCGCGTTACGGGAATGTAGCCGGTGCCGAGCGCCCAGTCCGCCGCCTGCCGTCGCCCGAGCACGAACTGCAAAAACAGCGCTGCGGCCCGCTGATCCTCCGCGGGCGCGCTCTTCGGGATCAACCAATGCGTACCGCCCATCGGCACGGCGAAACGCGTTTGCTTTGGCAAAGGAGCCGCCACTACCGGAAATTTCGCGGTGTCTTCGAGGTAACGGAGGAACGCGGTGGACGTCCAAATCATGGCGACGCGACCCGCCAAGAAGTCTTGGTTGGTCTGTTCCCACGCGTTGTAGTCCCGTCCAGGAGGTGGCTTCATGCTGCGGTCCCGCGAGACCAGCTGCTGCCAAAACTCGATGGCGCGTTCGCCCGCCGCTCCTCCCAGCGTCACCTCGCCGGTGTCTTCCACGATGCGCCCACCGCCTTGGCCGACCAGGGCGGCCCAAAACCACCAGTCGATGGGGCATCCGAAGCCGTAGCGCGGGACCTGAGCATTGCTCCGGATCGTCAATTTGAGCGCGATTTCCCGCAGTTCCTCCCAAGTGGTCGGTGCCGTCAGCTGTGCGGAGCCAAGCAGTTCCGCGTTCAGATACGCAATCGGGGTGGAGCGGTTGAAGGGGAGCACGAACAGGCCGCGTTCGCCCCCGCCGAGCCAAGAGCCGGCTTGACTGAGCGCCGGCACGAGATCCAAGGAACCGGGCTCGAGCCAGGTGTCGAGCCGTGCGAGCACGTTCGCCTCCACCAGATACGGGACGACTTCGCCCACGACGTGACTGAGCGCCGGCGCGGCGCGAGCCGCTAGGGCGACACGCAACTTGGCCAGGCCTTCGAAGTAGTCCCCCTGAAACACCAGCTGCACGAAGACGTCCTTCTGTGCGCGATGAAAGGCAGCGACCAGCTTCTCCAGCACCTGGCGATTGCGGCCACCGTACGTAAACCACAGCTGAATGCGGTGGCGCCCACGCTCGAACTCGCTACGCGGGTCGCACCCGCTCACACCCAGCGCCAAGGCCGCGCCGAGCACTGCGCGGCGTTGAACTTGTCCGGGAAACGCGGCTCGAGTCACCGCGCCATGCTACACCGAGCGCCCGATAGTTCTGACAAACAGCCACGCGCGTTGGTTCCTCGTCCCTGATTCGTGCTCGATTCGTCACCGCACCCGCCCTATTCCGTGTCGGCAGCGAGGCAGCTTGGCGCGCCTGTCACCGTCATCGCGCTAGTGGTGTTGGCCTGCGATCGCACCGAACCCCCTACGTTGCAGCTCGCCCCCAGCCCACGATCTGCGCCGACGCTCGCGACTTCGGCTTCGGCTTCGGCTTCGGCTTCGGCTTCGGCTTCGGCTTCGCTAACGGTCGTATCACCGCAACCCGCAGCGGCGGGTCGCGAACAGTGCCCGGAGGGCATGGCCTTCATCCGTGGTGGAGAGTTCTGGGTCGGCTCAGAACCGAGCGAACATTTCAGCGACGACGAGAGCCCGCGCTTTTTGACGCGCGTCGCGAGCTTCTGTTTGGATCGCCTGGAGGTGACCGCAGGGGAGTACGGACGCTGCGTGAACGCAGGCAGCTGCGAACCCGCGAACTCTAGCCGTTATCTATGCAACGGCGGGCGCATCGAGCGACAGGAGCATCCTATCAACTGCGTGACTCATCAGCAGGCCATCGCAGCCTGCCGTCACCGCGCGGCGCGTTTGCCCACGGAGGTCGAGTGGGAGTACGCGGCGCGTGGTGGCGAGCGTGCTTTGCGTTACCCCTGGGGCGACGCTGCGCCGGATGGTAGGGCGTGCTGGAAAGAAGCCAGAACTTGCCCGGTGATGAGTTATCCGCCGGACACGTACGGTATCTACGATCTGAGCGGCAACGTCTGGGAATGGACGGACACCTGGTACGGACCGTATCCGTTTCCGCCCAAGACGGGCTTCGCCAAGGTCTACCGCGGCGGCAGCTTCAGCCGGCGCTTCGAAAAGTGGATGCACACGAGGCTCCGCAACCGCCAAGCTCCGGAGAGCTGGGGCGCGCACCTTGGCTTCCGCTGCGCCGCGACGTTGCCCAACGAGCCGTGCCCCTTCGGTCGGGATGCCGCTGGGGAGTGCCGCTTCGACGTGGTGACGCGCGACTGTCCAGGCAAAGAGCGCTGGAACG
>Ga0247764_1000908_pt1 | contig 10348 bp, 7 predicted proteins | sample UWRJL051202B4_FD_179932 | JGI IMG/M metagenome (GOLD analysis project Ga0247764, IMG submission 179932) | Plant litter microbial communities from Arlington Agricultural Research Station in Wisconsin, United States - UWRJ-L051-202B-4 | ecosystem: Environmental > Terrestrial > Plant litter >...
TCACCAGCGTACCGAGTGAGGCGCTCAAGCCACCCCCAACCTTCGATTCGAGTGACGATGAGCTCACCAAGTACATCGCCACGGTAGGTGAGAAGATGATCACCATCCTGGATGTCGATCACATTTTCGGCGGACGGAGTAGCTGACGTTGTCGACACACACCCGGCACTCCCCCGACCCTTCGAAGAAGTCGCGCCGCGGAAGCGGACACACCATCTCCAAAGAAGCGCCTCGAGACACCATGGACAAGTTAAGCCTGACCCAAGACGAGATCGCGGATGCCCTGCGCATGAAAGCAGCGCTCGACGGCGCGATTACCGCGGTGATGATGGTCGATCGCGACCTCATCATCACCTACGCGAATCGCGGAACCTACGAGCTTTTGCGCAAGCACCGAGCAGAGTTCAAGGCCGTCTATCCCGACCTGAATATCGACCAGTTGATTGGCACCTGCATCGACATTCTTCATCGCCGTCCCCAGCACCAACGGCAGATGCTTGCCAATCCCGCAAACCTGCCCCACGTCGCCGACATTCGCGTGGGCAAGCTCGCTTTTCAGATCGCGGTGGCCGCGCTGTACGACTCGGACCACCACTACATCGGCAACACGCTGGAGTGGATGGACATTACGGACCGTTTGAATCGCGAAGCTGACTCCGGCGGCCAAATCGCCGCAATAAATAAGGCTCAAGCCGTGATTGAGTTCGAGCTGGACGGCACGATTAGAAGCGCGAACGAGAACTTCTTGCGCACCTTTGGTTATCGCGTTGAGGACGTCAAGGGCAAGCACCACAGCACGCTCGTCGAGCCGAGCTATGCCGGCTCGTCTGCCTATCGTGAGTTCTGGGAGAACCTACGCGCTGGTCGCTACGAAGCAGGTGAGTACAAGCGTATTGGCAGTGGGGGTCGCGAGGTATGGATCCAGGCGTCGTACAATCCCATCCTCGACCTGAACGGACGCCCCTTCAAAGTTGTCAAATACGCGACCGATATCACGGCGCAAAAGCTGGCCCAACAGGAGACGGAGCGACTCGTGGAGGAGGCGCGGCGGAGCATCGAGGCGCTAGCCGAGGGTGACTTGACCCAACCGATGGAGGGTGACTTCCAGGGAGGGTTTGCGGTGCTCAAGGAAAGGATGAACCACACCATCGAGACGCTGCGCGAGACGGTGGTCAGTATGGAAGAGTCGTCACGCGCTGTCGCCGGCGCTGCCCGAGACATCGCCGAGGGCAACGCGAACCTCAACAAACGCACGCAGGAGCAATCCTCCGCGCTCGAGGAAACTTCGGCAAGCCTCGAGCAGATGACGTCCACGGTAAAGCAGAATGCGGCGAGCGCACTGCAAGCCAACCAGCTCGCCACGGGCGCCAGCGACGCGGCGCAGAAGGGCGGCCAAGTGGTGGGATCGGCCGTCGCAGCGATGTCAGCCATCACAGAGAGCTCCAAGCGAGTTGCGGACATCATCGGCGTGATCGAGCAGATCGCATTCCAGACCAACATGCTGGCGCTGAACGCGGCAGTCGAAGCGGCGCGAGCTGGTGATCAAGGCCGAGGTTTTGCCGTGGTTGCCGCGGAGGTCCGCAACTTGGCCCAGAGAAGCGCGGCCGCCGCAAAGGAAATCAAAGGCCTGATCCAGGACAGCCAGGAGAAGGTTGAGCAGGGCGCCAAGCTCGTCAACCGCTCAGGCGAAACGCTGCAGGACATCGTCATGTCCGTGAAGAAGGTTTCGGATATCGTTGGTGAGATCACGACGGCGAGCAATGAACAGGCGACGGGGATCGATCAGATCAACGCGGCGGTATCGCAAATGGATAAGTCGACGCAGCAGAACGCCGCCATGGTGGAGGAAGCCTCCGCCGCGGCCGAGTCCATGAAAGACCAGGCGCGCCTGTTGACCGAGTTGGTGGCATTCTTTCGCGTCGGCGAAACGGCGGAGCCCGAACCCGCGCGCGAGCGCAAAGCAGAGCGCAAAGCCCAGGTCAGGCGTCATGAAGCCCCGGCGCGCCCAGCGAAACCCGTTCGAACAGCGCGTAACGGTAAATCGACCAACGGCGCCACTACCAACCATGAAGACGGCGAATGGTCGCAGTTCTGAGCGCTGAGGAGCAAGAATTCACGTTGACGGATGCGGACTTTACCCGCATCAGGAAGCTAATCAAGGAGCGTTCGGGCATTGACGTGAGTGATGCCAAGCGCAGCCTGGTGTACGGGCGCCTGGCTCGTCGGTTGCGTACGCTTCGGCTCACGACTTTCAGTGCATACTTGGAGCTCATCGATGATGCCAGCAATGATGAAGCTTCGCAGTTCTTGAATGCGCTGACGACGAACGTCACCGAGTTGTTCCGTGAGGAACATCACTTCGAGTTTCTCACCCAACGGATCGTGCCCGAGCTAGCGCGCGCTGGTCGGAAAAAGCTCAGGATCTGGTCGGCAGGCTGTTCGCTGGGTGACGAGCCGTACTCAATCGCGATCACCCTCGCCAATGCACCGGTCACGCACCAGTGGGACGTAAAGATCCTCGCGACGGACATCGATACGGACGTGCTCGCGCAAGCGAAGAAGGGCATCTATCCTGCCGAGCGCATCGCCAAACTCAGCCCGAGCCAGCGCGCTCACTTCTGTCGTGGCACGGGACAGAACGCGGAGCGGGCCAAGGTGAGTGAGCGGGTCCGGGCACTCATCACGTTCAAACAACTGAACCTGCATAACGCGTGGCCTATGCATGGTCCCTTCGACGTCGTCTTTTGTCGCAACGTCCTCATCTACTTCGACGCCTCCGCGCGCGAACGGCTGGTGCGCCGGTTCGCCGGCATTCTGCAAACAGGCGGCTATCTGTGCCTCGGTCATTCCGAGGCGGCGAGCGCCAGCGTAGTGAGCAGCCTCGAGCCGTGTGGTCGCACGGCCTTCGTCAAAGCAGCGCCCGATGCATGAGACCAGTGGCGCACCGAAGGGTCCTCTGCCCGCGCTTCGCGGCTTCGGTGACATCCATCGCTATTGGGACTCGCGGGATCGTCGTTTCGTGGCGCCAGTTCTACCGGGAGACTTCTACGTTACGGAACACGACGAGGTGATTACGACCGTGCTCGGTTCGTGTGTTTCGACGTGCATACGCGATTCCGTGTCGGGGATCGCCGGGCTCAATCACTTCATGCTGCCGGGCGAGGGCGGCCGAATAGCCCCTTCGGACGCGCTGCGCTACGGCTGCTACGCGGTGGAACGCCTAGTCAACGAAATCGTGAAGTACGGCGCGCGCCGGGAAGATCTCGAGGTCAAGGTATTCGGGGGCGGTCGCGTCATCAAAGGAATGAGCGACGTCGGTGAGCGCAACCTGGCCTTTGTTACCGAGTATTTTTCAACCGAGGGCCTGCCCATCCTCGCGCAAGATACGGGGGGACCGTGGGCACGCCGCGTGCGCTACTACGCCCAGTCAGGGCGAGTCCTCGTCCAGCGGCTCAGCACACAGGCCGTGCGAGACGTCGTTGATAGCGAAGCGGAACTCGGCAGGAGGCTTTCGCTGACTCCACCACGCGGTCAGGTCGACCTGTTCGAGTAGCTCGGGTCCGATGTCCGGGGAAGAGCAACGCTCGTTTTGCGAGCGGTCCTAACTACGACGTCCGCCGAATCGGAGCACATTTGCCGCGTCGTTCAGCGATTGCGCATCGGCTGACGCCGACGAGTCGTCTTTTCGCTGTAGCCAAGACCCTACTAGCCAGCAGGGAATCCCGACCACGCAGAGAAGCGCAAGGCTGCCCTCCGCGTCGAAGGGCTGACCCTGCCACAGGCCCAGAGCGACGCGTGCCACGCTGGCTACCCAGAAGACAATGGCCATCGGGCGCAAATCGGCGTCACTCTGCAGAGCGTTCGGTGTGTGCTGCGCGACCGAGACCGGTCTGCCAAGTCGGAGATTCTTGAGCAACCGATACCGTGAGATTTCGATTGGCGACGTCATGGTTCTAAAAACGTAGATCCTTTCGCATAAAGATTCCCTCAAATCTGCCCTGGCTCAAGGCTACGTTCATGACGTTGCTTACTGTCCCGACCGAGTCATAACGTGTTGCGGACGAGATCAAGATTGTATCAATTTGCCGCGCAAATCGCCCGCGCGCGCGACTCTTTACCTTTTCTTGACGCGCACGGGCCAGGTTTTTACGACATCTTGATCTGAGGCGCCGTACGCTCTCCTTGTCCGTCGGGCAGCGTTCGCTGCGCGAACAATTCGAGACAATGCGATGGCTGATATTCTGTTTATTGTCACTGCGGTCGGCTTCTTCGCGCTGACGGTTGCCTACACCTACGGCTGCGAGAAGCTCCGGGGAGGCGGCCATGACTGACACGGTGTGGCTCTTGGCGGTGACGCTGCTTGTGCTGAGTTATCTATTTTATGCTCTGATCGTTCCGGAGAAGTTCTAGTCATGACCGCACTCGCGACCCTTCAAATCGTAGTCTTCTTCGGCATCTTGCTGTTGTTGACGAAGCCGCTTGGCGCGTACATGGCTCGAGTATTCGACGGCGAGAAGACGTTCCTGCGCGGTGCTCTCGGCTGGCTCGAACGCGGCACCTATCGCGCGCTCGGCGTGGATCCCGAGCAGAACATGAAATGGACGACCTACGCGGTCGCCATGCTGGCGTTTTCACTCGCCTCCCTGCTTCTAACGTACGCGCTGTTACGGCTACAGGGCTTCCTGCCCCTGAATCCACAACACTTCGGCGCGAAGCAGATGACGCCCGATCTGGCGTTCAATACGGCCGTTTCGTTCACTAGCAACACGAACTGGCAGTCGTATTCGCCCGAATTGAGCGTGTCCTATTTCTCGAACATGGTCGCGCTCGCCATTCACAACTGGGCCTCCGGCGCGGTTGGCATGGCCGTGGCGATCGCGCTAATTCGCGGGTTTTCGCGCCGGAACGCGCAGGGCGTGGGCAACTTTTGGGCGGACGTCGTGCGCGCCACGCTCTACGTGCTGCTTCCGATTTGTCTAGTGGGAGCGGTCGTGTTCGTCGCGCTGGGCGTGCCTCAAAACTTCGACCCAGCCGCGACCGTAACAACGCTCGAGGGCGGCAAGCAGACGATTGCCCTGGGGCCAGTGGCTTCTCAGGAGATCATCAAGCAGCTCGGAACCAACGGCGGTGGCTTCTTCAATGCGAACTCAGCGCATCCCTTCGAGAATCCGTCGCCGATTTCGAACTTCTTCACCATGTTGTTGATCTGGGCCATCCCGGCGGCCATCACGCACACCTTCGGCAAGATGGTGGGCAACACCCGGCAGGGTTGGGCAATCTTCGGAGCCATGGCTACTCTCGCGCTCGTCGGTGCCGTGGTCTGTACGGCTGCTGAACAAGCCGGCACACCGCACTTGGCTACTGCACAGATCGAAACCGCCGCTACTGCGCTGCAGCCCGGCGGCAACATGGAGGGCAAAGAAGTGCGCTTTGGCATCGCTGCATCCGCGTTGTTCGCGACTGTCACCACTGGCGCCTCCTGCGGCGCCGTGAACGCGACGCACGACAGCTTCACTCCCCTGGGCGGCCTGGTGCCACTGTTCAACATGCTGACAGGGGAGGTCATCTTCGGCGGGGTGGGTGCTGGTCTGTACGGTATGTTGATGTTCGCGGTGCTGGCCGTCTTCATCGCGGGCTTGATGGTCGGCAGAACCCCGGAATATCTCGGAAAAAAGATCGAGAAATTCGAAGTACAAATGGCCATGCTGGCGACGCTCGTCCTCGCGGCCAGCGTATTGTGCTTCACCGCGCTGTCCAGCACCACAGAGCTACCCAGGGAGGGATTCTTGGCCGCGCTCAATACTTGGCCTGGCAGTGCTTACGGCGGCAGCGACACGGTCTATGGCGCCACCGTTGGTAATCTCAACAACTCGGGACCGCACGGCTTCAGCGAGATCTTTTACGCCTATGCCTCCGGCACGGGAAACAACGGTTCAGCCTTCGCTGGCATCACCGCCAACACGCCTTGGTACAATTTCACGCTGGGCCTGGCGATGTTGATCGGGCGTTTCCTGATGATTATTCCGTTGCTGGCCATGGCCGGCGCGCTGGCGCAGAAGGCGCATATCCCCGCCTCATCCGGTACTTTCCCGACAGATACACCGACGTTCACGCTGCTCCTGATTGGCGTCGTCGTCATCGTCGGCGCGCTCACCTACTTCCCCGGGCTCGCGCTCGGCCCCATCGTCGAGCACTTCCAGCTGCATTCCCTCGCCACCCACTGACGGGAAAACGCACAATGACTATCGAGAACTTTTCCAATTCCGCCGCGCAATCAGCTGCGCCAGAGGTTGCGGCGCGCACTGTGCGCCCCAAGAACGCGCCGCGCGCACTGTTCGAAGCAAACATCGTTCGACGCGCCCTCAAGGAGGCGTTCCTCAAGCTGGATCCTCGCGTCGTGGCCAAGAACCCCGTGATGTTCGTGGTCGAGGTCGGCAGCGTGATCGCCACCTTCTTCTGGCTTCGCAGCTTAATTTCTGGCACGGGTGACGCACTCTTTACCGGCCAAATCAGCTTGTGGCTGTGGTTTACGGTGCTGTTCGCCAACTTCGCCGAGGCAATGGCCGAAGGCCGCGGCAAGGCTCAAGCCGACGCCCTGCGGAGGACCAAGACCGATACCCTCGCACGCCGACTCGTCGGCGGCGTTGAGCAGCGCGTTCCCTCGGCCAAGCTCGTCAAGGGCGATCTGTTCGTGTGCGAAGCCGGCGACGTAGTGGCAGCCGACGGCGAGATCATCGAAGGCGTCGCAAGCGTCGACGAGTCGGCCATCACCGGCGAATCAGCGCCCGTCATTCGAGAGAGCGGTGGCGACCGGAGTGCGGTCACCGGCGGCACGAAGGTGCAGTCGGATCGAATCGTCGTGCGCGTCACGCAAGATCCTGGCCACAGCTTCCTGGACCGCATGATCGCGCTGGTGGAAGGCGCGAAGCGACAGAAGACGCCGAACGAGGTGGCGCTGTCGATCCTGTTGGCTGGCCTGACCATCATCTTCGTCTTCGCGACCGTGACGCTGCTGCCGTTCGCCAAGTATGCTGCTGGTGAAACCGGAAACGTCCCGGGCGTTACGGTGCTGGTGGCGCTGCTGGTCTGCCTCATCCCGACCACGATCGGCGGTCTCCTGAGCGCGATCGGCATCGCCGGCATGGACCGAGTGATGCAACACAACGTTTTGGCGATGAGCGGTAAAGCAGTCGAAGCAGCCGGCGATGTCAACACGCTGCTGTTGGACAAGACTGGCACGATCACGCTCGGAAATCGTGAGGCGACGCGCTTCGTGCCGGCTACCGGCGTTTCCCCGGAGGCGCTTGCGGACGCGGCACAGCTCGCCTCGCTCGCGGACGAAACGCCGGAAGGGCGCAGTATCGTCGTACTCGCCAAGGAGCGCTTTGGCTTGCGCGAGCGCGATGTGCACGGGCTGGGAGCGACCTTCGTTCCCTTCAGTGCGCAGACACGGATGAGCGGGGTGGATCTGCCCGGTGGTCGCCAGATTCGCAAGGGTGCTACGGACGCAGTCGAAGCCTACGTGCTCGCCCACGGCGGCTCGGCGCAACGCGATGTCAGGAGCGTCGTCGAGAGCATCGCGAAGGGTGGCGGGACGCCGCTGGTCGTCGCGGAAGGCTCGAAGGTGCTCGGTGTGATCGAGCTCAAGGACATCGTCAAAGGTGGAATGAAGCAGCGCTTCGCCCAACTGCGCATGATGGGCATCAAGACCGTCATGATCACTGGTGACAATCCGCTCACCGCGGCGGCGATTGCGGCTGAAGCGGGAGTGGACGACTTCATGGCGGAAGCAACTCCGCAAATGAAACTGGAGTACATCCGCAAGGAGCAGGCGGGCGGGCGTCTGGTAGCCATGACCGGCGACGGCACGAACGACGCTCCGGCGCTGGCGCAGGCAGACGTTGGCGTCGCCATGAACAGCGGCACGCAAGTCGCGAAGGAGGCCGGAAATATGGTCGATCTCGACTCCAACCCTACGAAACTTATCGAGGTCGTCGAGATCGGCAAGCAGATGTTGATGACGCGTGGAGCGTTGACGACGTTCAGCATCGCGAACGATGTCGCCAAGTACTTCGCCATCATCCCGGCGATGTTTCTCGTAACTTATCCGGCGCTCGGCAAGTTGAACTTCATGCATCTGACCAACCCGCAGTCGGCCGTGCTCGCCGCTGTGATCTTCAACGCGCTGATCATCGTCGCGCTGATCCCGCTCGCGCTGCGCGGGGTCGCGTACCGTGCGTCCAACGCCGCCTCGACTTTGCGCCGCAACTTGCTGATTTACGGCATCGGCGGCGTGATTGTTCCGTTTCCCGCGATCTGGCTGATTGATCGGCTCATCGTCGCGCTGAGGCTCGCTTGATCATGAAACATGTACGTCCCGCCATCGTGCTCTGTCTGTTCTTCGTGGCGTTAACTGGGCTGATTTTTCCGACCGTCGTCTGGGCGCTTGGTCAGGGCCTGTTCCCGCGCCAAGCCGCAGGCAGTCTGCTCAAGGATCATCGAGGCAACGTCGTCGGCTCTGCGCTACTCGGCCAGACTTTCAGCAAGCCCGAGTACTTCCACCCTCGGCCCTCTGCCGCGGGCGCTGGCTACGACGCGGCAAACTCCAGCGGCACCAACCTGGGACCCACCAGCGACAAGCTCGTCAATGGCATCAAGGACGATCCGAACACCAAGGACGTCGACGAGACCTACCTCGGCTTCAACGATCTGGCCCGCGCGTATCGTGAAGAGAACGGCTTGGCTCCCGGCACGCTCATTCCCGCAGACGCCGCGACCCGCTCCGCGAGCGGATTGGACCCGGACATCAGCCCCGGCAACGCCGCGTTGCAAGTCTCACGCGTCGCCAAGGCTCGAGGGCTCGCCCTGGAGCGGATCCAGGCGGTGGTCGCGGCGCACACCAGCGCACGCGCGCTGGGCTTGATCGGAGAGCCACGCGTCAATGTCCTCGAGCTGAACCTAGCGCTCGACGAGCTACGTTAGTGGAAGCGTCGCGCCCCAATCCCGATGAACTGCTTCAGCGCGTGGAGCAGGAGGCGAAGGCTGCTCAGCGCGGCAAACTCACCATCTTCTTCGGGGCCGCGCCGGGCGTCGGAAAAACGTACTCGATGCTCGAGGTAGCGCGCTCCGAGATGGAGCGTGAGAAGCGCGACGTGGTGCTGGGCATCGTAGAGACTCATGGGCGCTACGAAACCGGCGCCCTCGTGCTCGGTTTGGAGCTATTGCCCAGACGCAAGCTCAGTTATCGCGGCATCGAGCTCGAGGAGTTCGACCTCGAAGCCGCCTTGGCGCGCCGGCCGGACTTGATCCTGGTCGACGAACTCGCGCACACCAACGCGGAAGGTTCGCGCCACCCCAAGCGTTGGCAAGACGTGGAGGAGTTGCTCGATGCCGGTATCGACGTGTTCTCGACCATGAATGTTCAGCACGTCGAGAGTTTGAACGACGTGATCGCGAAGATCACGGGAGTGGTCGTGCGCGAAACGGTGCCCGACTCGTTTCTCGAGCGAGCCGACGAGCTCAAGCTGGTCGATCTTCCGCCCGACGACCTGCTCGAACGCCTGCGCGACGGCAAGGTGTACGTGTCTGCCCAAGCGCAGCGCGCCATCCAGAACTTCTTCAGAAAGGGCAATCTCATCGCGCTGCGCGAGCTCGCGCTGCGTCACACCGCTCAGCGGGTGGACGCCCAGATGCTCGCCTATCGACAAGCGCAAGGCATCGAACAGACCTGGGCCGCGACCGAGCAAATCTTGGTGGCTGTCAGCGCGAGCCCATACTCCGCCCGTCTGATCCGCGCAGCGCGCAGGATGGCCTCCGCGCTGCATGCGACCTGGTTCGCGGTCTACGTCGAGCTTCGCGGCGCCAGCCAACTTCGGCCAGCAGCGCGAGTCCGCCTCGCACAAAACCTGAGGCTGGCCGAGCAACTGGGCGCCGAGGTCGTCACGCTGTCAGGCGAGAACGCCAGCGAAGAGATCCTGAGGTTCGCGCGGGAACGGAACATCACCAAAATCATCGTCGGCAAGCCCTCGATGAATCGCTGGTCCGATCGCTTCCGTACGTCGCTCGTCGACCACATCGTTCGACGTGGCGGGGACATCGACGTCTACGTGACCGCCGGCGACCGCGAACCCACCGAAGCTGCGACTGAAAAGCAACCGCGAGCGCCCGTCGACCTTCCGAGCTTCTTCGTGGCCGGCTTGACCACCGCTGTCGCCACGGGCCTTGGATTCCTGCTGTTCGGACGCGATCAACTACCGGACGTGGTCATGGGTTACCTGCTCGGGATCATCCTGATTTCGAGCAAGTATGGCTTCGCGCCGTCGATCTTTGCTGCGCTGCTCAGCGTCGC
>Ga0247764_1000909_pt1 | contig 10347 bp, 12 predicted proteins | sample UWRJL051202B4_FD_179932 | JGI IMG/M metagenome (GOLD analysis project Ga0247764, IMG submission 179932) | Plant litter microbial communities from Arlington Agricultural Research Station in Wisconsin, United States - UWRJ-L051-202B-4 | ecosystem: Environmental > Terrestrial > Plant litter >...
GTATAGCATGAAGCTTCCGTTCGAAACATCAAATAATATAGACATTCTGTCATAGAGATATGTTGATCGCAGTGTGAATAAATATCCGGACTCGTTTTGCTGCTGGTTCCGAGGTTTATAGAGCCCTGTAAGCAGTGAGTGATCGTTGGTCTTTCCTCCACTACCTTGCCGGCGATTCGGTTCGCCCAGAGGCTTCCAATAGAGCCGTAAGCCTATGTCTTGCTTGTGCCTCCTTCACGTCTTACGTTCGCTGCCGTCACCAGGTATGGATCATGTATGGATGGTGTATGGATAGTGTATAGATAGTGTATGAGGAGTGTATGAAATCGGCTTACAAAAAAGTCATCGTCGGACACCTCGGCGGATAGAAAATTTGACTGACACTCTGGCATTTTTGACAACGGATCTACCGCCTTATCGATACCTCTAAAGGAGTAGAGAACGTAAAAATTTTAAAAAGATCTGCAATTTCTAAAACTTTTCTCCGTTTTTCGTACCCTCTATACTCTACAACTTAAAAACAAACACATGAATCAAATCTATCAACTGACGAGAAAAATTGCTTTTCTGATCCTGGCAGTAAGCATTTCATTGATAACCGTATCCTGCTCCGGCGATGAAGGAGAAGTTGGCCCGAAAGGCGACAAAGGCGATACCGGCGCAACGGGCCCTGCCGGCGCAAAAGGAGATACGGGTGCCACGGGAGAAAATGGTGAAAAAGGCGACACCGGTGAAAAAGGGGATGATGGAGAAGATGGTGCGGGTGTTTTCAAAGGGGGATATATCCAGGGTACCTTGACCGGTACTCGTCGTGATGGCGTGCCGTTAGCGGTTGATTTCAAACTCGAATATACAAGCAGCCAATATGACGTTCCCTCCGAGGATGAAGGCGGAAATTGGAGCGTATACATCACCCGTAGTGCCACAGCGTCGGACAATTACAGCACCACCGCGTTTATCGACGGCACCATTGGAAACAAGGGAACGCAGGGTGAAACAATGACGGCAACACGCTTCGGCATCGACATGCGACAGCCAGTAGCAGGAGATATGCTGGTCCTGAATACGTATATTGAAGGCTCCTATGAAGGCACTTCCTTAAAAATCACAAATTACTCACGCGACAAAGCCACAAGCTTGGTGACATTCAATTTCGAGATCAAAGATCTGGATGGCAGCCATAACTCTACAAACCATCCCCTCACGATTACTGGTAGTTTCAGTTCCGGCGAAGGACGAGCATATTTCGACGTAGTAGGGCGCAGAGCTAACTAATGTAACGATACGGACGCCTCTCTTAACAACTTGAAGGCGCTGGTCTTGATTACCGCCAGCTACAATTCCGGCCTCAGAGTATATACCAGCGTAATAGACTAACATTATAATCTATTGAATGAAAGTAAACAGCCCCGGGTAGCGGGGCTGTTTTCGTTACATAAGATCATTTGAAGTACTTCTCAATAGCCACGGCAACTCCATCGTCGATATTACTCTCCGTAACTTCCTTCGCCACAGCCTTCACCTCCTCACGCGCATTGTTCACAGCAATTCCAAGCCCTACAGATTGAAGTAAATCAACATCGTTATAATTATCACCGAACGCCATTACATCAGCCATCAAAATAGAATATTGTTTACGCAGCAGTTGCTCCAGCGCCGTGGCCTTCGAGATACGTTTGGGCGCGATCTCCAGGTACGTAGATTTAGATCGGTACAAATGAAGTGCACCAGGGCAAGCCGCTTCAATAGCCGTTATCAGAGCTTCGATCTGGTCGGCGGGGCCCATACACATTACTTTGTGCGCACCTGTGTTGTGTTGTTCCCAGTCAGCCAGGACATCAGTATTGGATGCCAGTTGTGGCGATGCCTTCGTAATACGTTCTTCCCGCTCAGTCCAGCTATCGTAGGCCGGCGCATACCAGCAGTCTTCGGAATACAGGCTTACGTGGAGATCCGTTCCCGAGGCCAGAGTAGAAATGGTCCGGCAATGTTCTACGGGAATTGTCACGGAGTCCAGCACTTTAATTATCGGGGCGCCAAGCTTGCCGGTCTCGAAATAGAGTATGTAGCCACCATTATAGCAGATCAAAGGATGTCGTGACAATCCCAGCTCCGATTGCAGGTGCCGCATAGCCGCGGGCATGCGTGAGGAGGCAAGGATTACCAGTATGTTGTCCGGTAAATGTCGTATGGCACGAATGGTCCGTTCGGATAATTGGCGGCGGCTGTCCAGCAGAGTGCCGTCTATATCCGAGCAAATGGCGCGTATCTTCATAATGTCCGGCCCCTATACAGGCCGGCACGAAGATACCGTAAAAATGGGAATTACACCTCCAGCAGGTAGAACGGATATGTGTATCCCGCTTTTGTAAGGATGGGCTTCGATACATTGAAAACGCGGACGCCGTTTGGAGTCTTGCCTTCCAGTGTGCCCGCATGAGCATGTCCGTGGAAAGCCGCTACCACCTGTCGTCGTGCGAGTGGTTCCGCCAAACGCGAGCAGCCCAGGAACGGAAAGATCGGTTCAGGTTCGCCTACAACGGTTTCCAGTATGGGAGAGTAATGCAGTACAACTATCTTTTGGATAGGCTCCGGGTTGGCATCCAGCCGCGCCAGCGCACGGTCCAGCCGCAACGCCTCGTCAACGGCCTCCTGCACAAACGCCTTCATCGCCCCTTCGCCAAACATCGAAAGCATGTGATTGTCAAAACCGCCGCCAAAACCCTTCACGCCTGCAAAGCCTACATTGCCTATAACGACCGCCTCACCGTCCAGAACATGTATATTGTCTTTCTGAATGATCTGGCGGATCAGCTTATGCCGTCCTTTCTCAAAATCATGATTCCCAAGAACCGCTACAACGGGTATCGTGCAGGCTTTCAACTCTTCGGCTAAGATCTGGGCTTCTACCTCGTCGCCGGTGTCGGTTAGGTCGCCGCAGATAATAAGGATATCCGCCTGCTTGCAGACCTCTTTGAAGAATTCCACCCATTTGCCCTTGTCTGTTTCCCGCACGTGTATATCGCCAACGGCTGCTATACGCGTTTTTGTTAACGATCCTTCTGCCATAGTTTATACGGTTTTAATAGTCGTTACTTTATAATCCCATTCCTTGATGTCTACGCTGTATTGGGTCTGATCTATTATAGGTCCGCGGCATACGCGTTCCTGCGCCGGCGGCAGCTCGTATTGATCGTGCGTGCGCGTCATCAGCTCATCAAACAGCCAACGCGGGATGATCTCATGATAATCTGCCGGATATACGAACTGGAAGATGAGGATCTGCGCCAGCAGCAAGTGCCAGTGCTGATCGAGCCGCGACAGGAGCCGTTTCCAGTCCAACGTCTTGCCACATTTCAACATAAGGTGGTTAACATCGGCTCCGTCAAAACGCTCGCGGTTCTGCACATAGATCTTACACCAGATCAGCTCTTCCACGGGAATCATCTTTACGGCTATGCCTGCAAACTCGCCCTCTGTAGCATGCTCATACCACAGATCGTCCACACGGCAAATGCTGTTGGCTGTATCGAAAATGATATCCATGAAATGCTCGTCCTTGTATACTTTGGCGAGCCAGCGCACGTCGGTCAGCTCCGTGCGATATCCTTTCTCGCCGAAGAACTTCAGTATCTTGGGATATTCGCTGGGTTTGCAGAACACATCGAGGTCTTTAACGACGCGTTGTATGCCTGTGTAATGATGAAAGGCAAAGCCGCCACCGACCATAAAATCCCCATCGCTCTGGTGAAGAAGGGCGATGGCATCTTTATAAAAATTGTGCGCTTGATCGTCAGCTATAGTCATGCCGAAGACCGCGTAAAAAGAAGTGCCACTTTGTGGCCATTGGCACTATTTTTCGATCCGCAGTACCGATTGCTGTGTATAAACGCGCGAGAACTGTGTGATCAGCAAATAACCCAGCACGAGAAACGCCGAAAACAATATCGTGACACCATAGGTTTGCGGGTGGGCCATGGGATTGACCAGGCGGGCAACAATATCCTGCATCAGGTCTTCCGGAGCGGACACAACATCCCAGCTGTTCCACCGCAGATAACGGCCAAGGTATATGCCAAAACCACCCAGGATCAACGAGGTGATGGCAACGGTCCAACCAGCCCATGCATTGAAACGCGAGGTGAAGATGGCCTGGATATCGAGCAATGAAGCGTAACCCAGCATCAGACCATTCCAGGCGAAAAAGAGGATCAACGCCAGGTCATACCAGAAGGGCGCTTCCGTACGGTTCTTCAGGTGAAAAAGATCGGTCAGTATATAGGGAGCGTTCGGAAAGAAACAGAGCCACACCGCAAATGGCGCCAGGATCCACCACGAGCTTTTGAAACGCTCGTGATAAAGCGTGAGAACGGTACTGATGAGGTACGGAATAAGCGCCAGAAAAATATTCCAGACCAGGAAAACAAAGGTCACCTTGTCCGTATAGCGCACCCGGAAAGCAACCAGGGTAATGCACAGCGCGGTGGTTAAAAAGAAAATGAGCAGAATGTTAAGGCGATTCTTTTCGCGAAGGAGTTTCAGAAACTGTAGCATGGTTGCGGGATTTAAGAGTTTTCACGGAAAACCCCTTTCCAGGGTTTCAGAGCAACTCTTGTTACCACGCTGGATTAAGCGAAAGCGAAGGAATTATTATCTAAAAAGAAACATCATACATGTAAGTTTCACACTTGTTATTGGCATGAAAAAAGGCCTTCAGGGCTGTATGTTTGTTATGTCGACAAGACAACTAAAACGCCCCGAATTATGAATCTCGATGGTTTAAGTCCCGAACAAATTAAGCTCATCTTCGATCTGAGCAAACGTGTGGTGACACTGGAATCCAAGCTAACGATGTTGCAAGACAAGCTCGTGCGCATTGATCGCCGTCTGACTCCCGAACTGGCAAAAAATATTACACATTTAAGCCTTAACTAAAGTTAAGGCTTAACGTAAAGGCCGTCTTCCGGGAAAGTACTAGTCATTTCCCTTACGGCTGTCCGAATGCGCTGCTCAATTGCTCGCGTATCTGGGAGCAGCTCACGAAAAAGCTCTTTTCCAATACATCGATCGACAGCGTTTGTTCATTCTCATTCCAGCTGTATTCAATAACGATACCGAAGGGACCGTTTACTACACCCTGAGGTCCTGAAAGTGCAAATCCTTTACCGGCCAGCTGTTTGGCCACGTTCGCAAAAACTTCCGATGTGATGTTATTGAAATGAATAGTATCGCAGGCTGCCATAGCGGTTTGTTTAGGGGTAGGTGGAAAAAGTAATGCCCGGAATCCCCAGGCACCACAATGTTAGCAAAAAAGCTTGAATCACATTCCTAAATACCCGCAACCTTCCGCTTACGAAGTTTTAGTACGACGAGAACAATACCACCACCGAGCAGAAGCGGCCAGATATAAATAAGCGCCAGCGTCAGCGTTGTGAGCACCGTCCAGCCCGCCTGGAAAGCGTCGATAACCTGTGTATAAAACGTTTCCTTTACTTCCGGCCTGGTTACCGGCTCGAGCGGCTGGTAAAACTCAAGCGATATGGTGCTGTAGCCCACCTGGTCTTTCAGATAATTCAGCCGCTGCATGGTGGCTTCGATCTCTTCATGAAGCACGCCGATCTGCTGCTCGGCCTGTAACACTTCCTCTATTGTCCCTGCCTTTTTTCGCAAGATCTCCGTATAACGGGCCTCTACCTCACGCTTCGTGCGTAACCGCGATTCGAGATCTACAAACTCCTTCGACACGTTGTCTGTGGTGATGGTCTTGAAATCGATGGAAACGGCCTGGTCGCCGATGGCTTTCAGACATTCCGTAAAGTACTCGTTTTGGATGCGGATCGTTATTTTACTTTCCAACTGGCCGCTTTCCTGTGTCAGGTTGGACGATTCGATATAGGCCGGCCACTTCAGCAAAAGCGTCTCGATGGCATCGGTGGTTTTATGAACGTCCTTTACCTCGAACCGGAAATCAGCCTTTTTGATAACGTTCCTGTTTAAACCGGCGTAAATATCTTTGGTTGGCGTAACGGCGTTGGCAAGCGGTGCGGAAGATTTGGCTTCGGAAACCGCCTCGACATAATTGTCGCCAGTGCTATCCATGGCGATAGCAGATTCTTGTTTACGCTGACTGCACGAAAACAGCAAAGCAGTAGCGATAAGGACTAAAAGGCCTGTGCGTTTCATAGAAATAATGGGTTTATGCGCGTTTCCTACAGCAAAAGCAAGGCGCTGCCAGTCCGCCGGAAAAGCAGATGCGTTAGCGATGCAGTAAGAAAAAGGCAGTTTTTAAAAAAAAGAGGAAGAAAATGCGAAAAAGGTGGGAAGGAACCAGTGTGAGTACGGAGTGTGAGAGCAGTAAAACCAGAAAAGGAAATACGCCACAGGTCATCGGGTTCCCGGAATAGCCTGTGGCGCAGGGGAATTAGTGTGCAGCAGCAGCTGAATCTACAGGTGTTGCAGTGCTATCAGCGTGAGCAGCTGTTGAATCTACAGCAGGTGTTTCTACTGCAACGCTGTCTTTAGTTTCAGCAGTTTCAGCAGGAGCTGAAGGTTTACAAGATACCATAGAAGCTACTACAGTAAGGGCAAGGGCAGCTGCGATAATGCGTTTCATAATTTGTTTTGTTTTGAAAAATTTCCCTTCATACAAAAAATCCGGCCGGGTAACCCAAGGGGAAAAAAATATTTGCTCCGGGTTACCTTACGGATACCTTTGTATTAAGCCATCATTGATTCGGAAACAGTGCATTACTTCGATGAATTGATTATCACGGAGATACGTAAAAATAATACGGTAGCTCTCCGGGAACTTTACAAAACGCATTATCCAATGGTCCTGAATATGATACTCACTAACAGCGGTACCGAGCCCGAGGCTCGCGACGTCTACCAGGACGCCATTATCGCTTTTTATGAGCGTGTTCAGCAGCCGGATTTTGTTCTCACCTGTAAAATAAAGACCTATCTGTACGCTGTTTGCCGCCGCCTCTGGCTCAAACGCCTCTACGAAAAGAAGCGCTATGTGGGCAAAATAGAAGAAGGTGACTCCTTTCTCCTGATCGAAGAGGAGCTGCTCGACATCGAGGAAAATGAAAAACAGCTGCGGGCCATGCACACCTCTCTTGAAGGCCTTGGTGAACCCTGCCGGAGCATACTCGAAGATTTCTACCTCCATAATCGTACGATGGATGAGATCCGCGACAAATTTGGCTATACCAATACCGACAACGCTAAAAATCAAAAATATAAATGCCTGCAACGACTGAAAAAGATGTTCTTCTCAGGCTATAACCCTTTACCTTAATGGATTCAGAACAAACGTTTTTCGATCGCATCGAACAATACGTGCGGGGCACCTGTTCAGACCAGGAAAAGCATGACATCGAGGATGCCATGGCTGCCGATCCCGATTTTCGTAAAAAAGCGGAAGAGCAGATACTCTTCCTGAAGACGCTGCAGGGCTATGGCCACCGCCGTGAAACCCGCCGCGTGCTCGATACGCTACATGAAGAAGTGCTGCGCGATAATACAGCAACACTTGCCGCGCCCAGACTGAAGCCTACGCTGTGGCGTAAATACTGGCCGATGGCTGCTGTGGCCGCTTCCGTGGCATTTGTCAGCATAATCGGTACGCTCATCACCACGCGCTCGATGGAAGAACGGCAGAAGGTGAATTACCAGGAGCTTCGTCGCGACATGGAGTCTATCCGGAAGTCGCAACACCGGATCATGGCCAACATTGCCGAGTCCACAAAAGAAGAAGTAGACCGTTATGCCAGCCGTTATGCAGGTACGGGCTTCCTCATTTCTACCGAGGGCTATCTGGCTACCAGCTACCACGTTGTAAAGGACGCCGACTCTGTATATATCCAGAATGACCAATATGGCCTGTTGAAAGCGAAGATCGTTTACAGTGATCCCGCCGTAGATATTTCTATACTTCGTATAGACGATACCACCCAGCTTAACATACGCTCGCTGCCATATACCATCAGCAAGACCGAGGCAGATCTCGGCGAAGAGGTCTTTACATTGGGCTATCCGCGTAACGACGTAGTGTTTGGCGAAGGATCGGTAAGCGCTTCCACGGGTTATCTTGAAAACCCGAAAGCATACCAGATTTCAGTACCGGCTAACCCGGGCAATAGCGGCGGCCCGTTGCTCGATCGCAAGGGTAACCTGGTCGGGATAATCAGCGGTATGCAGACCGAAACAGCGGGTGCTACGTTCGCTATCAAATCAGGTGCGTTGTTGGAGACCATTGCCAATATGCCCGTAGATTCAACGACTCAGTCCGTTGTGTTGCCACGCAAAAATTATATCCGCAACTCCGGCCGCATACAGCAGATCAAACGCTGGCGTGAATTGGTATTCATGGTCAAGGTCTATAAGAACTGATACGACGATCTCATCAATAAAAGGAAAGAGCCTCAGCAGGCTCTTTTTCTTTTATGTCGGTATCAGGCTTTGTGCTTCGAGGCTTCCTTGGTATAACGCCACTTGAAGCCTCCTGTGTGGTGATGAACACCACGGGCTACAAGGATGATCTCTTTTTCACCGCAACCTGTTTTGCGTGACGCCTCACTGATGCTTTCATAGCGCGCCAGCAACCGGCCGCGCTTGTCGTATTGTTTAACAGGCTTGCGCCGTGAATAGCCGCCATAGTTCTTGGGCCATTTCGAGCGGTCGGCTACCTTGAGGTATGAATCATGACGTTCGCGTATAAATACACGCTTGCTCTTTTCACTCTTGGTTACAAGCTTCAGGTTTCTCACCCGGTTATTGTAGCCGTCGCCATCGACATTGATCACGTACATACCATCCTCACTGTAATCAATGTTGTCTACAAAAGTGCTGTAAACGATGCGACGTGTGTTGAAGTAATACTGAACACCTTCTTTGTTGAGCGATACCCGTAGGTCTATCATGGGCTCACCGGTCTTGATGTTATTGTTGAAAGCTACTGACTGACTCAATATTCTACCTTTTACAAATTGCTTGTAAAGACGGGGATGCGGGATAACACGATCTAACGATTTGATCCTGCCAAAATTGGAGGCCTGGTAAAGTTCTTCAAAGCCGGGGATATCCTGCCAATGTTCGCCGGGCATGTTGGTTAACGTTTTGTTCTGATAGGGATACTGGTACCTAACCTTCTTCAGGCTTCCTGCGGAGGTTTCTTTTTTTGATGTATTCATATTTGTTGAGAGGGGTAGAATAAATACATACTTAAATTATCAAAAATACCTGTTAACGGAAAGAACCTGTGATCATTTTTATCTACCGATAGCGTTGTTTCTTCGTTATGCTGCTCATAATATTAAGAGATGACCACTTAACTCCTGTTATACCCTTACGTAAAAGTACCAACCTCTACGTACATTCCTTACTCATCGGGCCCATTGCTCTACGGTTGGTCAGCATTAACCCCCAGTGATCTCCTGCTCAAGAATAACTGTCCATCCCAGATCGACTATCCCGGACCTCCGGTATAGTCCTTTTTTGGGAGTGCGCCCCGAAAGAAGATTGTTTATCTTTGAGGGCATCAATTTATGAATAGAATAGCTATCGTTATACTTACCGTCCTGTTTCTATATAATACAGGCTACGCTCAGCCGCGCTATACGAACCTTGTTTTTGAAGGAGCCGGCATCCGTGGTGTGGCGTATGCGGGTGTAATACAGGAGCTCGAGCAGAATAATTTGTTAACGGGCGTTACGCGAGTAGGCGGTACATCTGCCGGTGCTATCGCGGCCCTTACGTTAGCGTTAGGATACTCCGGCAGGGAGATAGAAGATATTATTTACAAAACCCGCATGCAGCAGTTTAATGATGGTCGGTTCTTCTTTGCCGGTGGTATCTCGCGTATGAATAAACATTACGGCTGGTACCGGGGCAAAGCCTTTACCCGCTGGGTCGGGAATATCATAGATCGTAAAACCGGAAATGCAGACATTACCTTCCGGCAGCTGCACGACCGTGGTTTCAGAGACCTTTACGTCACGGGTACAAGCCTTAACAATCAAAAGCTTGTTGTATTCTCCTATAAATCGTATCCGGATATGAAGATCAAAGATGCGGTGCGCGTCAGCATGTCCATACCATTGTATTTCGAAGCCGTATGTATCGACTCCGTCGGTCGTATAATCGACAACCGTCGTGCCAGGGGGAATTATGATATCATGGTAGACGGCGGCTTCACCGGCAATTTTCCGATATTCTTGTTCGATTCGCTCACAATGGTTAACGGCATGGCCCAGCGCATACCGGACGCCCATACCCTCGGCTTTCGCATCGATACTCCCGGGCAAATAGCCTTCGATGCTGATCAAAAAGGCATAGCTCCTG
>Ga0247764_1000911_pt1 | contig 10337 bp, 7 predicted proteins | sample UWRJL051202B4_FD_179932 | JGI IMG/M metagenome (GOLD analysis project Ga0247764, IMG submission 179932) | Plant litter microbial communities from Arlington Agricultural Research Station in Wisconsin, United States - UWRJ-L051-202B-4 | ecosystem: Environmental > Terrestrial > Plant litter >...
CAAGACGCCGTTCGTGTCGAACGTCGAGTCCCTCGAGGAAGCCGGTCGTTACGACTGGGCGGATTTCCGCGACGACGTCCTCACGGTGCTGGGGGAGTCCTACACCGTGCGCATGGGCCGCCGATGCGCCAATGTCGACGCCCCCGACTCCCTCTTCGCCGAGATGGTCGACATCCTCGTCGCCACCGAATACCGCCTGTATCCGGCGTCGGGCGGTGAGGATTACGAGCAGGGCGTCTTCTTCCGCGACCGCGAGGGCCGCTCGATCGTCAACTTCCCCAAGCAGCACCGGCGTAACGGCGACGCGAAGGACCTGCGCACCGGCGGCCGGTTCAAGCAGGTCGTCCGGGCGGCCAAGACCATCCGGCGGCAGGCCGAGCGGGAGCGGCTGATCGCCGCCGGCACCGCGCCGTCCTATCTGCTCGAGTGCCTGCTCTACAACGTGCCCGACCACGTCTACCGGACCCCGTCAGTCGAGGCGGCCTACCGCGGTTCGCTCGCGTGGCTGCGTCGCTGTCACCGCGAGGATCCGGTGTCGTTCGCCGAGTTGCCCTGCCAGAACGGCATCAACCGGCTCTTCGGCGCGGGCCCGGATCAGTGGCAGGCCGGCGATGCTGGAAGAATCGTCGACGTCCTGCCCGAGATCTGAACCCCCGGACGGTAACCGCAGCATGACCTGGACGGCCGCGCAGACGACGGCGGTGCTCGCGCCGGTCATCGCGATCCTCGGCGCCGCGCTCGTCGCGCTGCTCACCTATGGGCTGAACCGCCGAGCCGCCCGCCGTGAGCGCCGCGCGCGGGCCTTCGGTGAGGCGCTCAGCGTCGTCGAGGATTACGCGGAGATGCCCTATCGCATCCGGCGGCGTCCCGGCACGCTCGAGGGGCGCGAGCAGCTCACCGAGGAGGTGAGCCGGATCTATTCGCGGCTCGCCTTCCACCAGGCACTGCTCGACATCGAGGCGCCCACTGTCGCGGCCGCCTACCGGCTGCTCACGGACGAGGCGAAGGCCGAGGTCGGCGAGCAGATGAAGGCGGCCTGGCAGAAACCGCTGCGCACCACCGACGCGGAGATGAACCTCGAGGAGCACTACGACCGCAAGCGCGTGGACCGTGCCCGGGATCACTGCGTGGCGACCATGCGGGCCGCGCTCGGGCAGGGCCGCTTCCCCGCCGCTCCGAGACAGCGACCCGGCCGGGCGCCCGCGTGGTCGGAGCCGGCGGAACCGCAAGCCCAGCCCTAGCGAGTCCGTCAATCACGGCGGACCTGGGTTGTCGTTTGCGACAACCTGTCGTAATCTTTGCGACAGGTTGTCATGCAAAAGAGACAAGGGGAATCCTTGATGAGTACGGCCACTGATCGTGCGGATCTCATCGAACTGTTCGGCCGCTACGCCGACATCGCCGACCTGAAGGAGTTCACCGAGCTGCCGGCCCTCGTCTTCACCGACCCGCTCACCCTCGACTTCTCGTCGGTCGCCGACATCCCGCCGATGACGGTTCCGCTCAGCGACTACGTCGGGAATCTCCGGCTCTCCTTCGCCCCCTACGTGGCGACCCACCACGTCATCACCGGCCACGTCGTCGATCTCGACGGCGACCGCGCCCGGCTGCACGCCCACGTCCGGGCCGAGCACTGGGTCCCGGCCGAGCTCGCCGCCGGCGGCCCCAACCGCTGGCTGGTGGTCGGCTTCTACGACAACGAGGCGGTCCGCACGCCCGACGGCTGGCGCCTCAGCCGCGTCAAGCTCACCGCGACCTACCAAGAGAACCAGCACCTGTCCGGGGTCGCCCTGGCCGATCGGCAGCCGTCGCGCTGAGCGAGGCGGCACCCGGGCCGAGCGCGCCGGCGCGGTGCGGGAAGGATGATCGGATGCCGCGGATCCGGGGAGCCAATATCGGGGAGCACCACGAGCTGGTGTGGTCCGACCTGGCCGACGCCATGCGCCGGCTGCTGCTCGAGCGCGACTACGACTCGATCACCATGGGCCACCTCGCGACCCGGGCCGGGCTGGCGCGCAACACGCTCTACAACTACGCCCGCGACAAGAGTGCGCTGGTCCTGGCGCTGACCGAGCAGGCGGGCGGGCCCGCCGTCGAGCAGGTGGCGGCGATCGCCGGCAGGTCGGCGGAGCCGGCCGGGCAGCGGCTGCGGGAGATCATCGACGCGGTCCTGGCGGCGTTCACCGACCCGGTCCTGCAGCTGATCTTCCGGCCGGGGGCCGCTCTGCCGGCCCCCGGCGTGCCGAAGGGGCCGGGCAGTCCGTTCCACGCGATCGTCGTCGAGGTGGAGAACGTCGTCCGGGCGGGCATCGCGCGCGGCGAGTTCCGCGACGTCGGCGACGTGCCCCTCGCGGTGGAGCTGCTCTCCGGCGTCATGCGCGCGGGCGCCGAGCGCATCGGCCGCGACCCGGCCGCCTTCGCGGCGACGGTCAGCACCGCGCAGGAGATCGTCCTCGGGTCCCTGGCCCGGCCCGCGTCCTAGCCCGCCGGCGGCGGCGTCAGGTTTTCGCGCAGGAAAGCGACCATCCGCTCGCGGGCGGCGTAGGCCGCGTTCGGCGGGTCTTCGCGCACCTCGGCCGTCAGCACCGAATGGGCGTTGGCCCGGAAGCCGTCCGCGTTGCCCGGCGCCGAGTCCAGCTCGATGACCTCGAAGGCGTCGCCCAGCTGGGCGCGCAGGCCGGCGAAGCGTTCGGTCGTCGCCGCCTTGTCCGCGCTGAAGCGCAGGCCCAGCAGGCACAGCCCGTCGCCGGTGGTGCGGGCCTTGACGAGGCCGAGCTCCGTCGGTGAGATGCCCAGGTCGCGCCGGTGGCCGCCGCTGATCGGAAACGGCAGCGACGGCTGGCTCAGGACGGGCGCCCGGACCACGTCGTCGACCGCCGCCGCCAGGGCGAAGCCGCCGGTGAAGCACATCCCGATCACGCCGACCCCGCGGCCGGGCGTCCGGGCGGCGAGCTCCCGGCTCACGGCCCGCAGGTAGGCGGTGAAGGGGCGCGCCGCATCGCGGGCGAACGCCCGGAACTCGGCCGAGACGCACACCCGGGTGACCTGGCCCAGCACGTACGGGACGGTCGGGGGTTTGCCCGGGGTGCCGAAGGGCGACGGGACGACGACGGTGAAGCCCGCCGCGACCAGATGCTCGGCCAGGCCCAGCACCTCCGGCGTGATGCCGGGCAGCTCCGGGATCAGCACGACGCCCGGACCCCGGCCCTTCTCGTAACAGTCGTGGGTGTGGCCGGCGCCGGTGAACGGCGTGCGGCGCCAGCCGGTCAGGTCGGCGGCCGGTGCGGTGTCGCTCATGGGAACAGCCTGCCACGGACTTCTGACCGAATGTCATCACGCTCTGGATTTAGTCGTTCATCAATGCGTAACATTATGAAATCTCTTCGCGTTCGTGCATCCCGGAAGGGGCACACTCCTCATGCGACGAATCCCGCAGCTCAGCGCCCTGCTCACCGTCTCCCTGCTGCTGACCGTGGCTGTCAGCCCCACTCCCGCCACGGCGAGCTACGCGACCAACGACTACTGCCTCGGCGAGTGCTCCGACATCCTGCCGCCGGGCGAGAACGGCGACGCCGACCTCGTGCAGATCCTGGCCCACCAGGCGTTCGGCACGATGCCCCCGCACTCCGACGACCAGCTCGGCCGCTACGCCAATCTGGCGTCCAGTTACACCGGGCTGACCAACCAGCAGATCAACACCTTCTTCAACGACTCCGCGTACGGGGTCCCGGCCGGCCAGGCCGAACGCACCTACTTCCCGCGCTCCGACGTCACGATCGTGCGGGACAAGGCCCTCGGCATTCCGCACGTCACCGGCACCACCCGGGCCGGCACCATGTACGGCGCCGGTTACGCCGGGGCCGAGGACCGGCTCTTCCTGATGGACCTGATGCGGCACGTCGCGCGCGGGCAGCTGACGTCCTTCGCGGGCGGCGCCGAGGGCAACCGCGAGCTGGAGCAGAGCGTCTGGCGCAACTCGCCCTACACCGAGGCGGACCTGCAGGCCCAGATCGAGGCACTACGCGTCTCCGGTACGCGCGGCGCCCAGCTCTACACCGACGTGCAGTCCTACATCGCCGGCATCAACAAGTACATCGCCGACTGCATGGCCGCCCGTGACTGCCCGGGCGAGTACGTGCTGACGGGCCACCTCGACGCCGTCACCAACGCCGGTGGCCCGGAGGCCTTCGTGCTGACCGACCTGGTCGCCATCGCGGGCGTGATCGGCGGGCTCTTCGGTGGCGGTGGCGGCACCGAGATGCAGTCGGCGCTGGTCCGGGTGGCCGCCCGCGCCAAGTACGGCACCACCATCGGCGACCAGGTCTGGACCGCCTTCCGCGAGCAGAACGACCCCGAAGCGGTGGTCACGCTCCACAACGGACAGTCCTTCCCCTACGGCGCGGGCAACCCGAACGCGGCCGGCGTGGCCATGCCGGACGCCGGATCGGCCCAGCCGCAGCAACTCGTCTACGACCGGACCGGGACGGCCGTCGCCGGCGCCGCCAGTGCGAAAAGTACGATCGCGCGCTCGCTCGGCGGTCTCTCCGCCGGCGCCGCCCACCGCGGCATGTCGAACGCGGCCATCGTCTCGGCCGCCAACTCCGCGACCGGGCATCCCGTCGCCGTCTTCGGCCCGCAGACCGGCTACTTCGCGCCCCAGTTGCTGATGCTGCAGGAGCTGCAGGGCCCGGGGATCAGCAGCCGGGGCATCGCCTTCTCCGGGCTCAACCTCTACACGCTGATCGGGCGGGGCCAGGACTACGCCTGGAGCGCCACCTCGTCGGTGCAGGACATCACCGACACCTTCGCGGCCGACCTGTGCGAGCCCGACGGCAGCACCCCGACCACCGCCTCCACCCACTACCTCTACCACGGTCAGTGCCTGGCGATAGAAGCGCTGTCGCGGACCAACTCGTGGACGCCGACGGTCGCCGACTCGACCGGCGCCGGCTCCTACCGGCTCACCATGCTGCGCACCAACTACGGCCTGGTCACCTGGCGCGGCCTGGTCGGCGGCAAACCGGTCGCCTTCACCAGCCTGCGCTCGACCTACCGGCACGAGGCCGACTCGGCCATCGGCTTCATGATGTTCAACGAACCCGATCAGATGGCCACACCGGCCGGCTTCTCCGCCGCCGCCTCGACCATCGGCTTCGCGTTCAACTGGTTCTACGTCAACTCGGAGCACGCCGCGTACTTCATGTCCGGCTCCGACCCGGTGCGAGCGGCCGGCGCCGACCCGAACCTGCCGACCCGGGCCCAGCCCGCGTACGAGTGGCCGGGCTGGAATCCGGCCACCAACGTCGCCACCTATCAGAGCGCGGCCACCCATCCCCAGGCGGTCGACCAGGACTACTTCGTGAGCTGGAACAACAAGCAGGCGGCGGACTTCTCGGCGGCCGACGGCAACTTCAGCTTCGGGGCGGTGCAGCGCGCCGACCTGCTGGACAAGCCGCTCAAGGCGGGCATCGCGGCCGGCACCAAGTACGACCGGGCGTCGCTGCTGCGCGTCGTCGAGTCGGCCGGCACCACCGATCTGCGCGGCGCCGAGGTGCTCGACGATCTGTTGCGGGTCATCGACACCGGCACCACCACCGACACCGCTCTGCTGGCCGCGATCGCCAAGCTGCGCACCTGGCAGCAGCACGGCGCCCACCGCGTCGAGACGGCACCCGGCAGCAAGGTCTATCAGGACGCCGACGCCATCCGGATCTTCGACGCCTGGTGGCCGCTGCTGGTCTCGGCCCAGTTCCAGCCCCAGCTGGGCGCCGGCCTCTACACCGCCCTGGTCGACACGCTGCAGCTCAACGAGTCGCCGTCCGGGCAGCAGACGGGTCAGCTGACCACCCTGCCGACCTCGGCCAACGAGGCGCAAACCCACAAAGGATCCAGTTTCCAGTACGGCTGGTGGGGTTACGTCGAGAAGGACCTGCGCGCGGTCCTCGGTGACCCGGTCCCCGGCTGGCCGCAGAAGTACTGCGGCGGTGGCACCGCCTCGGCCTGCCGCACCGCGCTGCTCTCCAGCCTGACCGCCGCCCTGGCCGAGCCGGCCACCACCACCTACGCCGGCGACGATCACTGCGCGGCCGGCGACCAGTGGTGTGCGGACGCGATCCTGCAGTCACCGCTGGGCGGGATCACCCACGATCTGATCACCTGGCAGAACCGCCCGACCTACCAGCAGGTCATCTCGTTCCCGGCCAAGCGGGGCGACGACCTGACCAACCTGGCGACCGGCCGGACGGCGACGGCGTCGAGCAACCAGCTCGGCTATCCGGCCGGCAACGCGATCGACACCGATCCGGCCAGCCGCTGGGCCAGCTCGTGGTCGGACAACCAGTGGCTGCGCGTCGACCTCGGCAGCAGCAAACCGGTCGCCCGGATGGTGATCAAGTGGGAGGCGGCCTACGCCACCGCGTACAAGATCGAGGTTTCGCCCGACGGCACCGCCTGGACCCAGGTCGCGGCCGTGACCGGCGGCAACGGCGGCGAGGACAACGTCGCCTTCGCCGCGACCGCCGCCCGCTACGTCCGGCTGATGGGCCAGACCCGGGCCACCAGCTACGGGTTCTCGGTCTACGACCTGCAGCTCTACTCGCACTGAGCCGCGAGCCTCAGGCGACCGACCGGATCTTGGTGACCAGCACCGAGCCGAGCACCGTTATCGCCGCCACCGTCAGATAGAGGGCCGGGTATCCGCCCAGGTAGGCCACGAGAGGAAAGGCCAGCGCCGGCCCCAGCACCTGGGGGGCCGAGTTGGCGATGTTGATGACACCCAGGTCGCGCGCCCGGTCGCGGTCGGCCGGCAGCACCTGGGTGATCAGCGCCTGGTCGACGGAGAGGTAGACGCCGAAGCCCAGGCCGAGCACCGCGGCCGCCAGCACGCAGCCGGGCCAGGTCGGCCAGACGGCGAGCACGACGGTCGCGGCGGCCATCACGTAACCGGAAACGATCACCGCCGGCTTGCGGCGGCCGGTCCGGTCCGACACCACCCCGCCGACGACCACGGTCAGCACCGTCGCGGCGGTGTAGATCAGGATCAGGATCAGCAGGCCCTGGTCCGGGTCCGGGTAGTGCACCCGGTCGCGCAGGAAATAGAGCAGGTAGAGCGTCGCCATGGCATTGCCCAGCTGGACCAGGAACCGGGTCGCCCAGGCCCAGGCGAAATCCGGATTCTCGCGGGGTTTGAACCGAAACGCGGTCGTCAGCCGCAACCGGGGCGCCGCGGTCCGGCCGATCGCCGGGTCCGGGGTGGTCAGCACGAACGGGACCGCCGCCAGCACCACCAGGACCCCGATCAGCAGATACCCACCGACCGTGCCGGTGACGACGACCGTGACCAGCAGAACGCCGACGACCACCCCGAGCGACTGGGTCAGCCCGACCCAGCCCGACACCAGGCCGCGCCGGCGCACCGGCACCTGGTCGGGGACGATCGCGGTCAGCCCCGCCTGCAGGGTGTTCAGCCCGGCCTGGGCGACGCACCAGGCCAGGGTGACGCCGATCAGGGTGCGCTGACCGGAGAGCAGGGCGAGCCCGGCGCAGCCGATCAGCGCGCCGGCCGCCATCCAGGTGCGCCGGCGGCCCCAGCGGGCCGTCGTGGCGTCCGACAGCGCGCCGGCGACCGGACCGACGACGACCGCGACCAGCGCGCCGACGCCGGTGACGACGCCGAGCGCGGTCGTCTTGCCGTCGCCCGCGATCGCCGCGATCTGGTTGGGCAGCAGCACCTGCAGCGGACCGAAATAGCCCATCCAGAGGCCGAGATTGGCCAGCGACAGCAGGCTGATCCACCGGGCGCCCACCCGCGGCGCCAGACCCGTGGCCGACACCGCCATCCCGGCCTCCTGGAAGGTGAATTGAGCTCAGATTAGTGGCCGGACCGGTGGTGCGGTAGATCACAGCGCCCGGTCCTGCATCCGGCGGCGGCCCGGCCGACGAAGAACGGGTATGGCACCCTCGCTGCGCACCGCCCTGGACCACCTCCGCCAGTCCCCGTCGGCGGTGGCGGTCATCCGCGACGCCGGTCTGCTGGCCGAGGCCGCGGCGCACGACGGCGGGCGCGCCGGGGTCACCCTGCTGCTCGAGGCCGTCCTCGCCGACGACGAGCTGATCGCCGTCGCCGCCGTGCACGCGCTGGGCGAGATCTTCGACGACGAGGCCGACGCCGCCCTGGCCGGACTGCTGCTGCACCCGCGGGCCTTCCTGCGCGAACACGCCGCCTGGGTGCTGGGTGGGCGGCTGCCCCGGCTGGCCGCGATCGAGCCGCTGCGCGACATGGTCGTCGGCGGTGGCTTCCCGGCCATGCTGGCCCAGCGCACCCTCGAGACCTGGAGCGGTCCCGCGGGTGACCACATCGCCGCCGCCCTCGAGTCGGCGTTGACCGGCCAGGAGGATCCGGACGTCCGCCAACGGATCGTCGAAACCCTCGGCCTGGCCGGTGGTCCGGCCGCCGGCGAGACCCTGCGGCTGATCGCCACCGACAAGAGCGAGACCGCCCGCGTACGCGGAACGGCCGTCGCCGCCCTGGGCGATCGCCTGGGTGACCGGGCCGCGGCCGACGTGATCGAGTCGCTGTGGGGGAGCACCGGCGGCGACCTCGGTGGCCTGGTCCGGCTGGCCGCGGTCGATCTCGGCCTGGTCGAGGCCGGTGCGCCGGCGCTGCGGACGTCCGGGCTCACCGTCGCCCAACTCTTCCTGCACGCCGACCTCGACCCGCAGCTGAGCCAGGCCGGCGCCGGCGACAACGGCGGCATCGCCACGCTGCTGGTCCGCCTCGGCGACGCGCTGGCCGACCAGCCCGGCGTCGACCGGGTGCTGACGATGTCCCGGGGCACGCCGGCCGCCGCACTGGCCACGCTGTCCCCGGGCGGCAGTCACGTCCTGGGTGCGGTGCCGGTCCCCGCGGTCCCGGCGACGCAGGCGTGGCCGTCGCGGGTGGCCGCCCGGCGGGGGATCCGCCGCCTGCTGCGCGCGCACCGGGTCGACGTGCTGCACCTGCGGATGGCCGACGTGGGCAGCCTGGCCGCGGCGGAAGCGGCCGCCGGGCTCGGCATCCCGACCGTGTTCACGCTGGCCCCCGACCCACACGCCGCAATCGACGCGCTCGACCGGACGGGCGAGCTGCGCCGCGACGACTTCGGCCGCCACGACGAACGGGAGCACTACTGGTTCCGGGCCCGGCTGGTCCAGCGGCTGACCTCCGCCGCCACCCACGTCGCGCTCTTCCCGCGCCCCTGGCTGAGCCGCGACCTGCGTGACCTGGTCGGCATCGACGTCACCCGGGTCTCCACCCGCTACAGCGTCGTCCCGGAGGGCATCGATCTCCAGGTCAGCCTGGCGGCGGCCGCCGCGCCGCCCGCGGCCGACCTGGCCGACCTGATCGCGACCCTGCCGCCCGAACGCCGTCACCTGCCGCTGGCCCTCAGCGTCGGCCGGCTGCACCGGGTCAAGGGGATGGCCGCGGTGGTGCGCGCCTGGGCGCAGGACCCGTCCTTGACCGCCCGCTGCAACCTCGTCATCGTCGGCGGCGACCTGCGGAACCCGTCACCGGACGAGCGCGAGCAACTGGACCTGATCGACGCCGTCCTCAACGAGTATCCGGCCGCCCGCGCCGGCCTGCTGCTGCCCGGTCACCGTCCCCACGACGTGGTGGCGCGCTGGCTCGCGGTTGCCGCTGCCGACCACGGCATCTACGTCTGCGGGAGCCTGAAGGAGGAGTTCGGCCTGGCCCTGCTCGAAGCGCTGGCCGCCGGCCTGGTGGTGATCGGACCCGCCTCCGGCGGCCCGGCGACCTACATCGAGCCGGGCGTCACCGGATTTCTGGTGGAGCCCGGCGCCCTCGCCACCGCCTTCCGGCCGGCGCTCGACCTGGCGGTGCGGGAGCCGGGCGCCCGGGTCGACCGGGCCCGCGACCGGATCCGCGACGGGCTCACCGTGCAGTCCATGGCGGCCGCCCTGGCGGACGTCTACACCGCGGTCACCAGCGCGGCGGCCCAGTCGTGACGCTGCTGGTGATCAGCCCCGACTACGCCTCGCACCTGCTGCCGCTGGCCACCCTCGCCACCGCCTGGCACCGCGCCGGCGAACGGGTGGTGGTGGCGACCGGCCCGGCCACGGCCGGCGTGGTCGCCTCGTTCGGCTTCGAACGGCTCGACCTGCCGCTCGGGCGCGGTTCCAACCCCGGGGTGATCCGGGCCGAGCAGCAGCCACCCGGCGAGGACGACGCGCTGCGCGGCTTCTTCGCGGCCACCCGCCACGGCCTGGTCGAAACCCTGCGCTACCAGGCCGAGGCCCGCCGCGCCGACCTGCTGTGGGAGCCGGTCGACCGGGGCCGG
>Ga0247764_1000912_pt1 | contig 10335 bp, 8 predicted proteins | sample UWRJL051202B4_FD_179932 | JGI IMG/M metagenome (GOLD analysis project Ga0247764, IMG submission 179932) | Plant litter microbial communities from Arlington Agricultural Research Station in Wisconsin, United States - UWRJ-L051-202B-4 | ecosystem: Environmental > Terrestrial > Plant litter >...
AATGCGGGGCTTTCGGGGAAAATGCGCTTCGCCGCGTCCAGGAGTTCGTTGGCGCGCTCGGGTGCAGTGGGCTGCGTCTCGGTAATACGCTGCACGAGAATGGCCGCCAGCTGCGTGCGAATTCGCGGGAAACTCCGTCCCTCGCTGGCCTCAATGTGTTCGAGCTCCGTGATGACTCGATCGACGGGAAACGAAATGACGAACTCCAGGGTGTGAGCCACGTGGGCAACTCTGTCCACCGATTCGCGCCGTGCCGCAATTTCCGGCGCTTTGGCGTTGAATTCCCCGGCGCGCGTCAATAACGCCGCCGCGGATTCGAATTCACCGCTGTCGAACGCCCGGTCGCTGAGACGAATGTATGTCTGCGCGAGTGCGTCAGGCGCCTGCGTCGTCATGAATGGATCGTTGGACGGTATCTCACCCTGCAATTCGCGGAACAGCTCCAGGGCTTCGGTCAGGTCGTCGGCAGCGGCCAGTCTTACCAGGCGTTCCTTCCGCTGCTCCACCGTCGACTTGGGCTCGGGTGTAGCAGCTTTCGCAGGCCGCGGCGCGGATGCCACTGGAAGTGCGGGTGCAGCTGTCGCGACAGTTGCGGCCACAGGAGCAGCAGCAGGCGCCGAAGTATCGGGCTGCGGAGAACTTTCGGGCGGAGGCGCGACGCTCGCGATCTGTTCGTTGACCGCCGGCTCGCGTTGTTCAGGTTTCGGTTCATCGACAACGATATCTTTCCCCGCTGCAACCATTTCAGTTGCAGAGCGCTTCAGGTCGCCGAGATAACCAGGCGCCAGATTCCATGCCACCGCGCCGAGCACCACTGTGGCTGCCAGAGATGACGCCGCCGCTGCAATCGAGAAGCGACGGCTCGGCTCCATCTCCGCAAGGAACGCCTCCACCGAGGGCGTGCGATTCTCCCTGGAAAATTCGAGGCCGTGCTGGAGTGCGCGCCAGATGCGACGGTCCAAGCCCGGGATCGGCGCTGGCTTGAGCCCGCGGCGTTCGGCGAGTTGCGACGAGATGAAATCGAAAGGGTGGCGGCTGCAGAACAGTTCGTACGACACGCAGGCGAGTCCGTAGACATCGTCGCGCGGATCGGGGACATCGCCGACAAGCATTTCCGGGCTGGCGTAACACGGAGTCAGCGCACCGAGGCTGGCGGGATCGAACACGGTGTGTTCGCCTTCGTGCACCCGCCGGCCGATTGCGCGTGCAATGCCGAAGTCGAGCACCTTGACCGTCCCATCGTGCGAGCGAAATCCGTTCGCCGGTTTGAAGTCCGCGTGCACCAAGCCTTTCTGGTGAGCGTGCGCGAGAGCTGCGCCCAATGCCTGGACGATGCGCATCGCTTCGGCGTGGGGTAGTGGACGCGCGACACGGCTCTTGATGAACACGTCGAGCGACACGCCTTCGAGCAGTTCCATGACCAGAAACACCACTGGTCCGTCGCGGTCGAAATCGAACACTGTCGCGACATTCGGATGCGCCAGCGTTTGCGCTTTGCGCGCCTCTCGCTGCAGGGAGATCAGGGCTTCGGGATGCCTGCGGAAATCCTCGTTGAGTACCTTCACAGCGACATAGGGATGGCGATCCTGGGCCTCTTCCTTGCGCAGGTCGCGAGCACGGAAAATCGTCCCCATGCCGCCGCGACCGATGATCCGTTCCAGCACGAAGCGTTCCTTCAGCACGCTTCCAGGGGCGAGCGGCTTCGCTTCCGCCTGCGGCCATTGGGACGGATTGGTGAGGGTGCCCGAGTCATGGGTCCTGGGGCGATTGCTGCGAGCAGGTGCAGCCGCTGCACTGGCAGCCCTGCGATTCGGGCCGCTGTCTCGCTGGTGAACTCGCGTGCGACGCTCCGGCTGCACTTGCATCGGCGAAGTATCGGTATTGCGATCGGAATCTGTCACTGGAGCGCGCGAAGCAATCGCCGGGCTGTCATTCATCCCGGCAGGGGGAAACAGTCCCGCGCTCCTCGCAAGCGCAGCGCTACGCAGTACATCGTAACTTTTGCGGTTCAGATGCCCTGCGCGCCAGGCCGTCTCGATCAGCCTGAAATGCAACAGGACGTTTTTGTCGTCCGGCGGCTCCCGATGAAATTCGGCAAGCGTTGCGTCCAGGCTCGCGGTCCCTGCGCAAAGTTGATTGAGCCGCGCCTCAAAGCCGCTCATTGGCTACCAATATGAGATTCAAAATAAGTGATGTATCTGGATGTGTCACAAAGGCAGAACGCCCGGGACAATGTAAAGGGACAGCCTACCGAGCATCCTGGTCCTGTCAAGGAGAAATCGGGCCTGGCGCCGCCTTCATTGGATGCACTGGCCACCCTGAAAAAAAGATGTAGTGCTACGCATGACAGTGACGCGCTGATGTCGCGTTGCGACGACGCATTGGTTGATTGATTGCGTCGGGCAAAAAGCGTCGCTTTCTCGTGCTGTATTACGCAACTGGCTCGCTACCCGAGAGCGCGATTTCGGTAGCGGCGCGAGCACTGCGACTCACCGCGAAAGACAATCGTACGGTCGCACTAAGCAATTCATAACAAGGCTTGCGTGGCATGCTGATGTAGCGTGTGGATCGTTGCACTAATCTTTCGCTGCAATTGCGCAGTTGCTGCCGTTGGCAGCTGTAGCGGAGATATCGATAAAATATGTTTCACCTGGCTGCGCGCATCGCATCTTCTCGTGCTCGGAGGCGATGAATACAATCCGCAGGAAAGACCAACGTAGGTCACTGGTAAGCCGATGGCGCAATCGAACACAACATTAAAAGACGACCAGCGCATCTCGATGCTGGTAGATGCAGCCACTCGTGCGCTTGCGGGAGGCCGGACCGGTGAAGCAGAGAGACTACTGCGACAAGCGCAGCTGGAGGCGCCGCGACATCCGCTGGTGCTCAATGAAATCGGACGTGGACGACTGATGGCCGGAGACCTCGCCGGTGCCCACGAAGTATTAACGCAGGCGGTCCGCGATGAGCCATCCGATCCCTCCATCTGGATCAATCTCGCCGCCGCGTTACGTGGCCTGAACCGCCGTGAAGACGAGATGCTTGCCATCGAACGGGTGCTCGCGCTCGAACCAAACAACCTGAGGGCGTGGTTGCAGAAGGCGTCGCTGCAGGAACTCCAGAACGATGCGCGCGCGGCTGCGGTCACTTATCGCCAGGTATTGCAGATGATTTCGCCGGCAATGCAGTTGCCTGCCTGGATGAATGAGGCGCTGGCGCACGGTCGACAGGTCGTGGATGCCAACAATCGCGCGCTGGAATCGTTTCTCGAGGATCGGCTGACGACGCTGCGAACCCGTCATGTAGACATGCCGCTGCATAGATTCGATCGTTGCCTCGAGACCCTGGTGCAGAAGAAGCGCGTTTACCGTCAGCAACCGTCGTTTATGTATTTTCCGCAATTGGCCGCGATCGAATTCTACGAGCGCGGCGACTTTCCCTGGCTCGATTCGATCGAAGCCGCGTCCGACGACATTCGCTCAGAGCTCATCGACGTGCTTGCGGAGGATCGGCAGTCGCTCGAGCCGTACGTGACTGAGGGGACGGGACGAACGATCGAGCAGAAATGGCGCGAGCTGCATCACTCGCTGCGGTGGAGTGTCTACTACCTCTGGCGTGAAGGCGTTGCTTATCCCGAGCACATCGCGCGTTGTCCCCGGACAGTTGCCGCGCTGGAGAATTGGCCTCGATGTGAAGTTCCCGGCTGCAGTCCTACGGCCGTATTTTCCATCCTTGATGCGAAGACGCGCATCCCGCCGCACACCGGAGTCAACAATACCCGCCTGGTTGTGCATCTACCTCTCATCGTTCCACCAGGCTGCGGTTTCCGCGTCGGCGGCGAACAGCGCGAGTGGCAACCCGGCAAGGCATTCGTGTTTGACGACACGATCGAACACGAGGCTTGGAACGACAGCAGCGAACCGCGGGCCGTATTGATTCTGGACATCTGGAACCCCGCCCTGAACCCTGCGGAACGGGAGATGGTGGGCGAGACGATTGCGGGAGTGAACGAGTTTTATGGGTTTTCGCAGCAGCGGGGCGTGTAGAGAGTAGAGTGAAGCTTCGCATCGGGCACGCGAGGCAAAACGCCGAGATCATGAAACCCCCTTCCCGACACGGCATGCCCGACGACGACATTCCCGATGTCCGCGACGGACTGACCCGCAAGGAGCGTATCGTTCTGCGTGTGCTGCATGAGACGCAGAAGGAGAGCGGTGATCACAACGTGCCGACCCCAATGCTCTGGGGTCGCGTGTGCGAGCACCTCTATATCAGCCCGGCTGAACTCACCGCCATGCTTGCCCGGCTCGGTGCTCGCAAGTGACGGGACTGATTCATCTCTGTCCGCGAAGCGTCGATGCAACGCCTTCTTCGATCCTCGTGCGTTTGCCTAAGAATGGAATCAACATCGGTACGCGCTGCCGGTAGGTGGCGTATTCCGGGAACGCACGGATGAGATCGTGCTCCTCGAATTGAATGGCGATCAGGATGTAAGCAGTCGTCATGATTGCGAAGAGCAGGTGCGCGGCAGTCATCGTCGGCGTGCACCAGAAGATGAGCAGCCAGCCTACATAGAGCGGATGCCGCACCAGTTTGTAGAGTGCCGGCGTCCGGAATGGAATGTCCGTGTACGGGCGGCCTCGGAAGTACAGCCACGTCTGGCGCAGTCCAAACAGGTCGAAGTGATTTATCAGGAAGGTTGAAACGAGCAGCAGCACCCAGCCGGCTGCGAACCCTGCGTATAGAAGCGCGCGACCTAAGACGCTATCGACATTCCAGATCGATGCGCCGATGGGCTGCCACAGCCAGAACAACAGGATCAGCGCGAGACTGGAGAACAGTACATAAGTGCTGCGCTCGATTACTGTCGGCACGATCCTGGTCCACCAGCGCTTGAATGCCGGGCGCGCCATCACACTGTGTTGCAGAGCGAATAGGGCTAGCAGGCCAAGGTTGATCAGCAACGCCGCGCCCAAGCTGCTCGTGGGCGTGGAATCCATGGAGCGGGCGACTCCGAAATTGCCCAGAAAGCCGATGGCATATAAGAAGGTCGCGAAGAACACGACATAGGAAGCGACCCCATAGAGCAGTGCGAGAGAGCGTTTCATGGAAGCACCGTAATCGGCAGGACGGTACGCGATCATCATGTTTGGCAACGGCAGCCGCCATATGCACAATGTCCCGGTTGGCATCGTTTCTCTTTCGCGCCCGGTGACATTTGTCCCACCCAGTCGGCCGAGTCATGGCATCACTGCACCAGTCCATCCGCTACCTGACGACTGACGACGGCGTGCAACTCGCGTGGTCGGCGATGGGCAGCGGCACGCCTCTCATCAAGGCTGCCAACTGGCTCACGCACCTGCAATACGACCTCGAAAGCCCGGTGTGGCAACACTGGATCCGGTTCTTTGCGCGTCACTTTCGCTTCACTCGCTATGACGAGCGTGGCTGCGGCATGACGCAATGGCAGGTGCCGGAGGTTTCCCTGGCGCGGTGGATAGACGATCTCGATGCTGTCGCGTCTGCGTCCGAGCCACAGGCGCCGGCAGTGTTGCTGGGAATTTCGCAGGGCGCTGCTACCTGCATCGGCTACGCCGTTCGTCATCCGGAGCGCGTGTCGCACCTGATCCTGTACGGCGGATACGCAACCGGATGGGCGGGTCGAGGCGATCCGGAGGGACTGCGCCGTTATCAAGCTATCGTGGAACTCATTCGGCTCGGATGGGGCAGCGACAACGTCGCGTTCCGCCAGATCTTCACGTCGCGATTCGCACCGGACGCCAGCGCGGAACAGCTCGAATGGTTCAACGATCTATGTCGTCGCACGACCACTCCCGAGATCGCGGCTCACTTGATGCTCGCCCGCTCGGAGGTCGATGTTCGCGAACTGCTGCACCAGGTCCGTGTGCCGACCCTGGTCGTGCATGCGCGGGACGATAACGTGACGCCGATCAGTTCGAGCCGCGAACTCGCGGCGGGGATTGCGAATGCGCAGTTCGTGCAACTGGAATCGCGCAATCACGTGCTGCTCGAACATGAGCCGGCGTGGATGCGATTTCAGGAAGCGGTGTTGGAGTTCACGAAGCAGGTATCGACCGGAGGTGAGAGCGATCTGTTTTCCATGCTCACGGTTCGCGAACGCGACGTGCTGGATGGGCTGATAGCGGGACGCACCAATGTCCAGATCGCAGCAAGTCTGCATATCAGCGATAAGACGGTGCGGAACATGCTCACGCGGATATTCGAGAAGCTCGGGGTGAATTCACGGGCTCAGGCGATTGTGCTCGCGCGCGATAGCGGGTTTACGTCGCACATCTAGATTACGCCCTCAGCTTCTGCCCATCCTTCCCCGGCGACACCCCGAACAACCGCCGATACTCCCGCCCGAACTGACTCGGACTCTCATACCCCACGCGATGTCCCGCCGTCGCCGCATCCACCGCATCGCTGAGTAACAGCCGCTTCGCTTCCAGCAATCGCAACTGCTTCTGGTACTGCAGCGGACTCATCGACGTAACGCTCTTGAAGTGCGCATGAAACGACGACGTACTCATGTTCGCCGCTTCCGCCAGCGACTCGATCCGCAACGGTTCCCGGAAATGCTTTTTCAACCATTCGATGGATTTGGCGATTCGTCTCGCGTGGCCGTGGCCCGCAATCATCTGGCGCAACCGCCATCCCTCGGGGCTCTTCAACAGCCGGTAAATGATCTCCCGCTCGGCGAGAGGCGCGAGCGCCGGAATATCCTCAGGTGATTTCAACAGACGCAGCAAGCGTAACGTGGCGTCTATGAGGTCGACCGTTGCCCGAGCAAGAAAGAGTCCGCGAGCCGGCGCCGCATCCGCAGGCGGCGGCAAATCTGCATCCAGCAATACCGACGCCACCTCTTTGGGCTCCAATTCCAGGCACAGACATAGATAAGGCTCTGTCGCGCTGGCATCCAGCACCTCGCCAATGACCGGCATGTCCACCGATGCGACCAGGTAGCGCGAGCGGTCGTACACATAGTGCTCATCGCCCAGCGTCGCTCGCTTGCTGCCCTGTGCGATGACGCAAAGGCTGGGCTTGTAGGCCGTCGGCATCGGATCGTTGGGGACCGCGCTGCGAATGATCGACAGGCGCTGGATGGCCGTGGCATGAATCCCGTCAGTGCCGGCGAATCGTGCCAGCAACGCGGCCATTTCGGTGAGGCGGGCCGACAAGGGAAGATCTGCATTCATAGCATCGAAGGCTACTCGCGCCGGGAAGCCCACGCTACTGCAATTCGCGCGCCTTGGAGAATCGGGCCAGGACTGTCCCGGATCCGGCTACCGCGGCGAACCGCCCGATGAGCAGACTGACGCCGTCATCAAAATCAACGGAGTCCATCATGTCCATCGAAGGCAAAGTCATCGTAATTACCGGCGCCAGCAGCGGCATCGGCGAAGCAGCGGCGCGCGAGTTGGCAAGTCGTGGCGCAAAGGTAATGCTCGGCGCGCGCCGCACCGAACGGCTCGAAACGCTGGTGAATGAGTTGCGTCGGGACGGCCACGACGCGATGTTTCTGAAAACCGATGTGACCCGGCTCGAGGACGTTCAGAACCTTGCTCGCCGGGCATTGGGTGCGTACGGCCGACTCGATGTGTTCGTGAACAACGCGGGCATCATGCCGCTCTCCAATCTCGATCAGCTGAAGATCGACGAATGGAACCGGATGATCGACGTGAACATTCGCGGCGTGCTTCACGGCATCGCCGCAGCCTTGCCGTACTTCAAGCAAATGCGCTCCGGACAGTTCATCAACGTGTCGTCGTTGGGAGGTCGCATCGCTGTGCGTACTGCAGCGGTGTATTGCGGCACCAAGTTCGCGGTCCACGCGATTTCCGAAGCGCTGCGACAGGAAGTGGGTGGCGACATACGCGTCACCGTCATCTCGCCCGGTGTGGTCGAATCGGATCTCGCGGACAGTATCACCGACGACGCAGCCAAGCAGATGATGAAGGACTTCCGACAGATTGCGATCAAGCCGGATGCCATCGCGCGTGCAATCGCGTTCGCCGTGGACCAACCGGCGGACGTGGATGTGAGCGAGATGATCGTCAGGCCGACGGCCAGTGATTTCTGATCCGCGGCGGCGAGGCGTGCGCAGGTAGGGTGCGAAAAAAGGCTGACGTCTGATTTCGTTCGTCCTGCGCAAGTCTTGTCATCGAAGCCGGGAAAGCGCCGACGATATTTGCCGATCAGTACTGGATCGAAGCGGCCATGCCGATCTCTGGGGATCGATAGCTCCAGTGCCCCTTCGGGCGTCAGCACCGTCTTCTCGCTGCTGCCGTTGCGATGGTTGGTGAACCCGGTTTCGGCCTCGCGGGCCAAGCACATCCATCTCAGCGTTCAGCATCCGCTCGGCCAACGCCTTCTTCAAATCCCCGATTAGCCCGCCGCTGTCCAGCGCCGTCTTCGGATCACGTCCTGATAACAGCTCATCCAATAGCTCTTTGGAAAATACAGGTGGGGTGTTCTTCGCCATACTCGCTCCTCGCCCTGCCGCGCAGTGTATGGCTCAACACACAAAAAATCAGACACTCTCCCATCATCCGTCATCATCCGTTGATGCGAGGAGATATCGATCAGAAAACCAATTGCAGTTCAGCCACGACTGCCGTGCTCCCACGCGCAAGACGGCTACACCAACCTTACCTCTACCCCTCTCGCCCTTACCTCCTCGACACACACCGGATCCGCCCCACTATCCGTGATCAACAAATCCACCTGATCCACCGGCGCGATCACCGACAGACTCCGCCTCGCCAGCTTCGACGAATCCGTCACCGCCACCACCTTCCGCGCTATCCGAATCATCTGCGCATTCAACTGCGCCTCGAGCAGGTAAGGCGTCATCAGCCCCACCTCCGGATCCAAGCTATCCACACCTAGAAACAGCACATCCGCCTGCAACGCCCCCAGCGCATGCTCCGCCAGCGGCCCCGACAACGACCACGACTTCTGACGCAACACCCCACCAGGCATGATCACATTCACATGCGGTGAATTCGCCAGCAGCACCGCAATGTTCAACGCATTCGTGATCACATTGATCGACGGAATCTTGAGCGTACGAATTTGCTTCGCGATCTCAGCCGTAGTCGTCCCTGAGTCCAGAATGATCGTCTCGCCACCATGGATAAGTTCGACCGCCGCCGACGCGATTCGAACTTTCTCCGCGCGATTCAATGTCTGCTTAACGTCGATCGGCAACTCATCACTATCGCCACGAGGCAAAGCCCCACCATGAGTTCGCACGAGCGCACCAGCATGCTCCAGCGCCGTGAGATCTCCACGAATCGTCACTGCTGAAACGCGAAACTGTTCCGCGAGTTGAGTAACCGTTCCCTGCGCATTCTTCTCGATCAAGGCGCGAATGCGGCGGCGGCGCTCCTCCATCGCGATGCCTTCGACTGGGCTCGGGCTCTTTGCATTTGATTTAGGCATTTGCCTGTCCGTCCTCTTGGAGTGACTTTCGTTTCAATCATAAGCGAAAGTCTACCGGCGAATCACGACGTATTTACCAAAATCGAAAGGAAACGAAAGTTTCTTGTGCTTTCATTTATTGCCAATTAGGATGTGCCTGCCTGGCCGATCGGATTCGCAAATATAAGATTCGGGGTTCTCATGGCTCGCTCATTCAAGAGAGTGTTTGCGGTTGTCGTTGGGTTACCGTTCGGCGCGACGGCGTTGGCCCAGGAGCGGCCGCCGGCAGATACGCTGGAGGAGATCGTAGTCAGCGGCACGCGCGCTGCCTTGGTCGAGTCGCGGGATCGCAAGCGCGACGCGCAAGTGGTCCAGGACTCCATCGTCGCCGAAGACCTGGGTCGATTTCCGGACGACAGTGTCGCGGATTCGCTCTCCCACATCACTGGCATTACGCTTCAGCGCACGCGCGGCGGTGAAGGGCAGTATGTAAATATTCGCGGGCTCGGCCCAGAGTTCAGCATCGTCACGTTGAACGGCCGCATCCTGGCCACCGATGGCGACGGGCGCGACTTCGCGTTCGACGTGCTTCCCTCCGAAATCATCGCCGGCGCTGACGTCTACAAGTCCGCCAGTGCGCCGAATCTCGAAGGCAGCATCGGCGGCGCCATCAATCTCACCTCCGCGCGGCCACTCGCCAATCGCGGTACACGCAGCTCGCTCTCTGTCGAGGGCGATTACAACGATCTGTCCGAGAACACAGGTTATAAAGCGAGCGCAGTGTTCAACACGACTTTCGCTGGTGACACCATGGGCGTGTTGCTTACCGCGGTCCACCAAGACACGAAGGTCCGTTCCGACGCGGTGCAGGAGTTCGTCGTCACGCCG
>Ga0247764_1000913_pt1 | contig 10332 bp, 10 predicted proteins | sample UWRJL051202B4_FD_179932 | JGI IMG/M metagenome (GOLD analysis project Ga0247764, IMG submission 179932) | Plant litter microbial communities from Arlington Agricultural Research Station in Wisconsin, United States - UWRJ-L051-202B-4 | ecosystem: Environmental > Terrestrial > Plant litter >...
TTCGGCGCCGCCGATCAGCGAGTCGTCTCGAATCGAAATCGCCGAAGCCGAAGTACTGCTCGATCAACGCCTGAGCGAGATGCCGCGCAGCCCCGAGCCCAGCGTGGAGCCACCGGCGGACCTCAGCCCCTCACAACGCCCGAGCAGCTTCCCCGCGCGCCTGTCGGCGGCAGACGCAGAAATCACGCGCTTGCGTGAGGAACTGGAGCGCAGCCGCGCCCGCACCGAACAGCTCGAGCGCGACGCGCACGAGGTCGATTCGCGCGTGCTGGAGCTGAAAGAGCAGCTGCGCCAAGCTGGCTCGCAAGAAGCGGAGCTCGTGCGCTTGCGCGCCGAGCTCGAGGAGGCGCACAAGCGCCCGCCGTCGATCCGTGGTGGCAGCTCCGCGCGCGAATTCCTCGATCTGCGCGAACAACTGAACCGCAAAGACAAGGAGCTGCTGGACGTCCGCGACCAGCTCACGCACCGCGACAAGGAGCTCGTGGTGGTGCGCGACAGCGTGCTCGAGCTGGAACGCCACAAGGCGGACACGGGCGACAAGCTCGCGGATCTGGAGCGACAGAGCGCGGAGCTGCGGCGCTTGAATGACGCGCTCGCCAACGACAAAGACGCGGCCAGCAAGCGCGCGGAGGATTTCAAGAAGCGCTCGGAGAAGCTGAAGACGGACCTCGACGCCAAGACGGCAGAGTACGTCGAGTTGCGCGCGCAGTTCGAAGCGGAGCTAGCGGCTCGCACGGCACGCGAAGCGGAGCTGGAGACCCAAGCCCAAGCCGATCTGGAGAAGGCCGTACTGGCGACGGAAGCGTCGGAGCGACAGCGCGCCGAAGCCCAGCTGCAAGCTGCACAGGAGCAGGCCAGCTCGGAGCTTTCGGCGGCGTTGGCAGCGGCGGCGGATACCGCGGCGACTACGTTACGCGACACGCTCGCCGCGCGCGAAGCCGAGCTCAACGCGAACTACGCGACGCATGTCGGCAATATCGAACGCGCCGCCTCGGATTCGATGCAGAAGTTGCGCGCCGAGTTCGACTTGGCGCTCAGCGAGGCTGAATCGGCCGCGGCCGCCGCGCTGTCTCGACGCGAAGCGGAGCTCGAAGCGGCGCGCCAGAGCGCGCTTTCGGCGTTGGCGCGCGAGCATTCGGAGATCTTGCTACTGCGCGACAGCCAATCCGCTGCCGCGCTATCAGAACGCGATCAGCACGTTCAGCGGCTAGAGCGCGAGCTCGGCGAACGCACCGTGGAACGCGACGAGGCCCGGCGCGACATCGAGCGGCGCAAGCTGCGCATCGAAGGGCTGGAGACGGACTTGTCACAGGTGCGCGGCCTGCTGGAGAGCACGCAGTACCGCTTGGCGGAGCTCGAACAGCAGTTTGCGCAGACCGCGCAGGCACTGGAGCAGCGCAACCAGGAGACCACGCAGCTGACGGCGCGTACGCAGGAGCTGTCGACGAGCCTGGCCTCGGTCGAGGTGAGCCTGGCTACCACGGCCGGAGAACTGACCCAGACGCGCGCAGAGCTGCAGCAAAATAGCGAAATTCTGGGGCGAGCACGCGCCAAGCTGAGCGCGGATCGCGCCTCGCTCGAGCGGACCAAGGACGCCTTGGCTGCCGCTCTAGCGCAGGTAGACGAGGTCGACGCGCGCAGCTTCGAGTAAGCTCCCCGGCGTGAGCTCCGCTACTTGGCTCAACCCCGCCGGGGGATTGCGTTATCACCTGCGCGCGCGCCGTTATTCCGAACATTTGTGGCAACCGTTTCGCTGGGCGCTCGGCGAATGGTTGCTGCGCTGGGAGCCTCCGGAAAAGACGCTGCTGCTCGCCGGTCCCAGCGGCGGCTACAACTTTCAGCCCTTTCTGCTGGAGCGCTTCGACCGCGTGGTGTGCCTCGAGCCCGATCCGATTGCGCGTTGGATCTTCCGTCGCCGCTTGGCCGCGGCTCCGCTCGACAAGCGACCCGAGCTGACGTTCATCGCGGAAGATCACTTGGTCGAGCATCCGGAACGCCTCGAGCCCTTGCTCGAACAACTGGGGGACGTGGCGCTGTTGTTCAGCAACGTGCTCGGTCAGCTCGGCGCGTTGCTCGGCACCACGGATCCAGAAAATCCGAAACTCGTCAAAGTTCGCGAAGCAGTCGCGGCGGCGCGCGCACGGCGTTCGTGGGCAAGCTTCCACGACCGCGTCTCCGGCAGCATGCGGCCGGCGTTCGAGGGCATGCTGGTAGCGGACCATCGCTTGAAGGACACTGAGGTCATTAGCCACGCGTTTCCCTTAGACGAGGGGGTCTCGCCGGGCCGCGACACCGAGCTCTTGGATCATCTGACCGCCGACTTTTTTCCGAGCGAGCTCGAGCACGTCTACTTCAGTTGGGAGCTGATGCCTGGGATCTTCCACCTGATCGAGGGCGTGGCCGAGGTGCGTCCGCGCGCGCGTACGAACGGAGAATGAGCGTGCGCATCGTGTCCCTGGCGTGTTCGAACACCGAGATCGCCTGCGCGCTCGGCGCCGCCGACGAGCTCGTGGGCGTCGATGATCACAGCGACTTCCCGCACGAAGTCGTGGCCCGCCTGCCGCGCGTGGGCCCGGATCTCAGCGTCGACATCGACCGCGTGCGCGCGCTGAAGCCAGATTTGGTATTGGCGTCGCTGACCGTGCCCGGACACGAGCGCAACATCGAGCAACTCGAGCGCGCCGGCCTCCCCTTCGTCGCGCCCGAACCGCGCTCACTCGCGGACGTGTACGCGAACATCCGGCAGATCGGCGGGCTCCTCGGTCGAGCCGTGCAAGCGGAGCGCTTGATTTCGCAGATGAAAACTGAGCTCGCGCCGCGAGTCGTGGCACCCGGCGCACGCCTCCTGCTCGAGTGGTGGCCCAAGCCCATCATCGTGCCCGGGCGCGACAGCTGGGTGAACGACGTGTTCGCGGCTGCCGGCGCCATCAATCCGCTCGCCGAGCGCCCGCTGAAGAGCACGCCGATCACGGATGAGGAAGCGGCCGCGCTAGCGCCGGACGCCGTCATCATTTCCTGGTGTGGAGTGCGCGTCGACAAGTACCGGCCCGAAGTGGTGTTGCGGCGCCCGGCATTTCGAGCCCTGCGGCTGGTGGCGGAGCGGCGCGTGTTCCCCGTGAGCGAGGCTTTCTTGGGACGACCCGGGCCTCGCTTGGTCGACGGCGCGCGGGCGCTGCGCGCCGTCGTGGAGGCGCTCTCGTCGTGAGCTCCTTTCCTAGGAGCCGGATGAAGCGTGATAGTGCACAGCCTACATGCCATGCGCTACGCTCATGCGTATGGTGCATACCCGCACGTTACGCGGCGTCGATCTGAATCTGCTGTTGGTGCTACAAGCGCTGCTCGAAGAGCGCCACGTGACTCGCGCGGCGACACGCCTGGGCCTGAGTCAGTCGGCGACCAGTCACGCCTTGTCGCGTCTGCGTGAGTTGTACGGCGATCCGCTGCTCGTGCGCGCGGGGCGCGAGCTCACGCTCAGTCCGCGCGCGGAGCGTCTGCTGCCCCGACTCTCTCAGGGCTTGGACGAATTGGGTGCGGCGGTCGCGGACGAGCCGGCGTTCGATCCACGCACGGCGCGTCATCATTTCAAGCTCGGATCCTCCGACTACGGCCAGGTCGTGTTGTTGCCGCGCCTGCTCGCGCGGCTCGCGCGGGACGCGCCGGGCGTGGAGATCAGCGTGAACGGGGACTCGCACTTGCCAGAACTGCTGGAGAGCGGCGAGATCGATCTGGCCGTCACGCCGAGTTCGATCCCGCGCTCGCTGCAGACGCGCACGTTGTTCACTGAAGATTTCGTGTGCATGGTGAAGCGTCGCAGCGCGCTCGCGCGCGGCAAGCTGAGCCTGTCGCGTTACCTGGCCGCCCGTCATGTCGTGGTCGCGCCGTCCGGAACTCCGGGCAGCTTGGTAGACAACGTGCTTTCGCAGCGCGGCCTGTCCCGTCAAATCGCGCTGCGTGTCCCGAATTTTTTGGTCGCGCCGATCGTGGTGTCCGCGGCCGACTACATCAACACCGGCCCCGCGCGACTGGCTCGGCACTTGGCGGAAGTCTATCCCCTCACCCTACTCCCGCCGCCGTTGCCCCTACCCGACTTCGAGATCAAGCTGACTTGGCACGCTCGTCTGGACCACGATCCTGCCCAGCGCTGGCTGCGACAAGTGATCCTGGATCTCGGTCGCGAGCTTTAGCGTATTTCGGGCACGGGCAAGAGAATCAGAGACGCTCCTAGTCCTCGCGCTCTTCCGAATCGAAGCGTTGCCACTGGCCGTTCAGGAGCCGCTCGTGCGGCAGAAAACGCGCCTTATAGCGCATGCGCTGCGACTCGCCGATGTAGAGGCCGAGGTACAGGTAACGTAGGCCCCACTCTCGGCACAACTCGATCTGCTTCAAGATCGAGTACGTGCCGAGGCTCAGCTCTTCGTACGCTGGATCGTAATAACAGTACACGGCGGACAAGCCAGACTCGGCTCGATCCACGAGTGCCACCGCGATCATCTCTCCCCCGAGGGAGTAGCGCAGCTCGAAGCTCTCGCACGACGACAACACCAAGAACTCGCGGTAACCGTCGAAATCGATCTGGCTCCTGCCGCTACCGAGCCCGCGCAGTTGTTTGTGACGATTGTACAGCTCGATGCGACGCTCGTCGGCCAGGGCCGGCCCCATCTCTACGCTGAGATCGCGGTTGCCACGCGCCAGCACCCGACGGTGGGTGCGCCCGAAGCGAAACTCCTGCACGTCGATGCGGATGGGTTCGCACGCCGAACAGTCCGGACAGCTCGTGTGGTAGAGAAAGATGCCTTGGCGCCGGTCACCGCTACACAGGCGTTGATCGAGCTCGAGGCGCGTCAACGGGCGCGCGGGGATGCGCAACGGCAGGCGCGCGACGCGACCGTCCAGGTACGGGCAAGGCTGGGGTTCGTCGTAGACCACCAGCTCCGGCGGGCTGCCGGGTAGGACCCGATAAGGGACGTTGGACTCGCGTTTCATCGCAGGGTGAACGGTTCCGGGAGTAGAGCTCCCAGGGTCGTAGTGTGGCGCGCCCCGGGCGTACTCGCGAGCACCACGCAGTCCGGCCCAGCAAATTCCACCAAGACCTGCCGGCAAATGCCGCAAGGCAGACCGAGCGGATCCTTGGGCGTGGCCACCGCCACCGCCACAATCTCCCGATCGCCGGCCGCTACCATTTGCACGACCGCGGAGCGCTCCGCGCAAATCGTAGCGCCGTACGTGGCGTTTTCGACATTGCAGCCCACATAGACGCGTCCAGATCGGGAGAGGAGCGCAGCGCCTACCTGATAATTCGAGTAGGGCGCGTACGCCTGCGCGCCCACCTTGCGCGCCTGCTCCAGCAGCTGCTCCAGCGTCTCCGCGCTAACGGCCGCCGAATCCGTGGGGCCAGGCTCAATCACGGGCGAGCTCCAGCGCAGCCAAGGTCGCCCAACGCATCAAGAAATCGACGAAGACACCGCGCATCCTCGTCGCGACTGCCTCCACGTCTTTGTGATCGAGGTTCTCCGAACTCAGGCCCGCAGCGTGGTTGGTGATGGCGCTCACCGCGGCGGTGCGCACGCCCCATTGGCGCAGCGCGATCACCTCCAGGACGGTGCTCATCCCGACCGCGTCCGCTCCCATCGCGCGCAACATCCGAATTTCAGCCGGCGTTTCGTAGCTCGGTCCGAGCAGCCCGGCGTACACACCTTGCTTTAGATCCAAACTGGCCGCGCTGGCGGCGTCCCGCGCGAGCACCCGGAGCGCAGGATCGTACGCCTGCGTCATGTCCGGAAAGCGCGGACCCCGCGGATCTACCGGACCCACCAACGGATTTTTGCCGGTCAGGTTGAGGTGATCGGAAATCAACATCAAGTCTCCAGGACCGAGATCGCCCCGGATGCCGCCTGCGGCATTGGTCAACAGCACCGCTCGGCAGCCGAGCAGCGCCAGCAGCCGCACTTGAAACACCACTTCGTCGAGGGCGTAACCTTCATAGAGGTGAACGCGTCCCTGAAAGCAGGCGATGCGGGCCGCACCAACTCGACCGAAGCACAACTTGCCGGCGTGACCGGCGACCCGCGGAACCGGCGAGTTCGGGATATCGGCCGTGGCGATGGCGCTCCGATCCGTGAGCGCTTCCGCGAACGCGCCAAGGCCAGAACCCAGCACGACGCCCAGGTGTGGCGCTTGGTTCTGCCGGACTGCAGTGACGGCTTCGGCTAAGGCCTGCTCTCGATCTTTCATGGCGGCCCTCCCTGGACGACCTGCCGGCTTCTGGCTATGGTTCCGCCCCCCACGCGGACCCTGGCTGCGGCTCGCGCGGAATTTACCGAGGCACGACCCATGTCCAGCAAGTTCGCCGAATTTTTGGAGAAGAACAAGATCGACGCACGCCGCCTGATCGGCGCGTCCCGCAAGGTGGAGCAGCTCCGGCCGGAAGACCGAGCGATCCGACTGGCCAAGCGCCAGGCCAAAGGCGGCGGCGAGAAAAAGGAGGGCACTCCGCAGAAGCCGCGTTCCGGACGCCCGGTGACGCCCCGCGCTGTGACCGCCGCCAAGGCCGGTAAGTCGCTGACCGGTCCGGCGAAGACCCGCCTGGTCCGCGCCGTCAACTATGTGCTTTCCCAGAAGAAAGCCGAGCCCGTCGACATCCGCGCGTTGTTCTGAGATTCGCGGCCGGCGAAAATCGACAATTTCGCCTCAGCCGATGAAAGATCCGAGCCGGGCAGGCATCGAAGTTGAGGATGCCTGCTTTGGCCTCGGCGATTCCTTCCGCCAGCGTACGTTTCGCTCAACCACCTCTGGTTGAGCAGAGCTCAGTACGTAGTCGCCTCCCGGTCACTGCCGAGGTTAACCTCAGGGGAGTGGACTCCGAGCAGCTAGTCGCGCGCTGCCAGACTGGCGACACGGAAGCTTTCCGTGAGCTCTTTGCTCGCCATCGCGGGGACGTCGCGCGTTTGGTGCAGCGGTTGCTCGGCAACGGTGGCGATCCGGAAGACGTCGTTCAAGAGGTGTTCCTGCAGGTGCACCGTAGCCTGAAGGACTTTCACTTCGGCGCGCGTTTCAGCACCTGGCTCTATCGCGTGACCGTGAACGTGGTGTTGATGCAGCGCCGCGCCGCGCGCAGCCGTCCGCGCTTGGTGGAGATGGCCGAGAATGCGGTGCTGGAAGACGCGGGGTTGTCGCCGGAAGAACGCGCCGGCCGCTCGCGACGCATCCATGCATTTTACCGCTTACTGGATCAGCTGAGCGAAAAGAAACGCACGGTCTTCGTGCTGCACGAACTGGAAGGGCTCTCGCCTGGTGAGATCGCAAAGCTCGTGGGTGCCCCGGTGCTGACCGTCCGCACGCGCCTATTCTACGCCCGGAGAGAGCTGACGCAGGCGCTCAAAGCCGAGCCGGCGCTGGCAGCCGTGGCGCGCGAGCTGGACGACGCACCCGTCAGCAGCGGCGAGCCGCACAAGGAGCCGGCATGAGCACGGAGTCCAGCGGCCTCAAAGCTCTGAAGGAGCTCACGCGTGAAGCTCGCGAACAACCGCTGCGCGAGCTCGATTGGGAGCGCATTGAAAACCGCGTGATGGCTAGGCTGCACGCGCCGCCCGTCGCCCGGCAAGCTCCCCGCCCTCGCGCGACGTGGTTGCTGCTGCCGCTCGCGGCAGCGCTCGCCGCTTTGTTGCTGATCCCGGGTCTGAGTGAAGGCACGCTGCCGGAAGCAACGACCAGCAGTGCCAGCGCATCTACCAGCCTGAACGGCGATCAGCTCGACGCGTCGGAAGTGATCGAAAGCCGGAGCGGTCCGCTGGCGATCGAACATCCCGGGCGCGCGCGCTGGACGCTGACACCGAACAGCCGAGCCCGCGTGCTTTCGCGCGGGGACGTGATCCGCATCGCGCTGGACGAAGGCGAGCTTCGTGCGGAGGTAGTACCCGCCCCCGTTCCGGAGCGCTTCGTGGTGGAGAGCGCCGGTACGCGCGTGGCCGTGCACGGTACGATCTTCAGCGTCAGGCGCGCCAGCGATCGCACGTTGGTGGACGTGGAGAGTGGCGTGGTCGTGGTCAGCTCGATCGCGCACGCAGGCGTGGAACCGCGTCGGCTACTGGCTGGCGATCACGGCGAGTTCAACCTGCTCGGCTTCGAGTGGCCGCAGGCAGAGCGCGCGGGCAAGACCGCGGCGATGCCGTCACCTGTGCGACGCGCCCCGGGCTCGACTCTACCGATCAAAGCGGCGGAGGCGGTCAAGCCACCGGCGAACGACCTCACCATCGGCGAGGCGGAAGAAGGCTTTGCGCCAGTGTTCGAAGCCGTACAGGCTTGCTTCCAAACGCAAACACCCGGTCAGGAAGATCGGCGCGTGATGTTGCGTACGGAGCTGAAGCTGGACATCGCCGCCGACGGCCAAGTGCAAAAGGCTTCGTTCACTCCGCCACTACTGCCCACGTTACAGAGCTGCGCGGACGAAGCCGTATCGAAGCTGCGCTTCGCCCCCACGACCGAAGGCGTCAGCCTCCTCCGCGTCATCGAACTCACGCGCTAGTTGGATCCGCCCAACCAAACCTTCCGCCTTCCCGCCTTCCTGTAAGATCCCCCTCCCGTTCCCCCTTCACCCGCGCAGTTTGGTGGGACACGCACGCTGGCGTGAAGCGTCGGACCCTTCCCAAATCAGAGTTCACGGCGCAACACGACGGCGCGGGATTCGCCGACCATCCAGCGGATGGCGTGGTCATCATCTAGCTTCAGGCGCGTCACGTCTTCCACGCCGTCGGGGCGCGTGATGGCGAGCACCACATCCGAGTTGTGCGCCGACTTCACGCGGTACTTGCCCTTGCGCTCGTCTTCGGCGGCGATGGCCACCGTCATGCTGGAGCCGCTGAATGAGAAGCGGAGGCTCTTCGCCCAACCCGTGGCGCGTGCGAGATCACGATCGTCGAAGTTCTCGACCGCCTCACCGTGCCAGGTCCCCTCCAGTTGACGCTGCACCGGGTGCCCACAACCGGCGGCCAAGAGGAGCAACGGGGCGAAACGGACGGCGCGGGAAAACAGGCTGAAAGTGCTCGAGGAACGCGATGCCATGGCACTTCGTATGCTGGCATCCCGACGATTAGACTTACAAATACCTACATCAATTCGGCCATTCGGCCGTTGTTTCCTTGAGCGACCGTTTGATAAGTCGCGTCAGTTACGGGTCGGAAACTGCGAGCAAAGAGGTTCTCGACTGACGCTGAGCAGAGCTAGCGACTAGCGCTAACGGCAGCAGCGGGCGCCGAGGCTGTAGTCGAAATAGTACGGTGGATGGCTGGTGATGCGCGCTTCGCAGCCGTCGCGAGTAGCGCGCGAATAGAAGCCGCCGACGAAGAAGCCTTCGGCGACCCACTCGTCGAGGTTGCCGACCATGTCGAACACGGCGTCGTTGCCCCAGTCGCTGCGGCAACTGGCGGTGGCGCCGGTACGTCGTAGCAGCGGTCCGTCTTGGCTCGAGACCAAACCCAAACGCGGATCGAGGTGTTCGCGGCTGGCGTTGCCGTGCAGGATCGCGGCGGGGTGGCCGTCGCGGAAAACATTGCAGGCGCCCGTTTGGTATTTGTCCCCGTAAGGGAAGTTGCGAGAGCGTTCACCGCGACACGCCGTGAGCCACTCGGCGTGACTGCACAGGCGCTTGCCAGCGCGTCGACACGCGGCGTCTGCGAGCTCTCCGCTCAGGTAACCTTGCGGCAGTACGTCCGCGAGCACCGTCGCTTTCGGCTCGAACTCTTGCTGAAGCTGAAACGCTTCGGGCGGCGGCACCGACGGCAGGTTGGCTCGCAGCGGATTGAGTCCGCGATACCGTTCGTAGCTTGCCGCAGTCTGCGCGCGCGTCGGGTGATAGTGCGGCGATAAGGCTTGCCCGCTCTGTAGGTCGACGAGGCTGATCTCGTAGCGGTCGATGCAAAACTCGCCGCGCACATCGACCATGTCGGGACCACAACGACCGCGTGGTTTCGGAGGGGCCAGCGGCAACAAGCCGTCCCCTAGGGTCTCCAACGGCGGAACGCTAGCGTCCGGAAGGTACAGCAGATCCGGTGGATTGGGGCTGGCGCTCACGGCGGGGCTCGGACCGCTCGACGTGGGTACAGCGCTGAGGACAGGCGCGGGTAGATCGTCCGGAGCTTCCCGCCGTGAACAACACGGCAGGGCGACGAGCACAGCGAGGAGGCGCGCGCACCGCGCCCGCACCTTACTTCCCGCGGTAGACGATGAGGCCGTGCGACAGATCGTACGGGGACACGGCGACGCGCACGCGGTCACCCGGGAGAACCCGGATGTGGTGGCGACGCATGCGACCCGACAGCTGAGCGCGAACGATAGCCC
>Ga0247764_1000914_pt1 | contig 10330 bp, 7 predicted proteins | sample UWRJL051202B4_FD_179932 | JGI IMG/M metagenome (GOLD analysis project Ga0247764, IMG submission 179932) | Plant litter microbial communities from Arlington Agricultural Research Station in Wisconsin, United States - UWRJ-L051-202B-4 | ecosystem: Environmental > Terrestrial > Plant litter >...
GGCGTACAGCTGGGTGATGGTTTTGATTTGGTCTTTGGTCAGGTATTTGCGCTTGTCGCCGAGGGACTTGCGCATTTTCGCGAACTGGTCGCGGGCGTCGAGCAGGACGACCTTGCCGCGGTGGCCTTTGGCCTTGCGGTTGGTGAGGATCCAGAAGTAGGTGGAGATGCCGGTGTTGTAGAAGAGTTGGTCGGGCAGGGCGACGATGCCTTCGAGCCAGTCGTTTTCCAGGATCCACTGGCGGATGCGCGACTCGCCCGACTCGGCGGCGCCGGTGAACAGTGGCGAACCGTTGAAGACGATGGCGATACGGCTGCCGCCCTTGCCGTCGGCGGTGACCGGCTTCATCTTCGAGATCATGTGCTGGAGGAAGAGCAGCGAACCGTCATTGATCCGGGGCAGGCCGGCACCGAAGCGGCCACTCTCGCCGAGCGTTTCGTACTCGTGCTCGACCTCGTCTTTGACCTTTTTCCATTCCACGCCAAACGGCGGGTTGGCCAGGATGTAGTCGAAGTGCTTGTTGCGGTGGCCGTCGTCGCTGAAGGAGTTGCCGAACTTGATGTTCTCCGGGTCTTGGCCCTTGATCATCATGTCGGAGCGGCAAATGGCCCACGACTCAGGGTTGAGTTCCTGGCCGAAGACAGTGACGGTGGCGTCGTCGTTGAGCTGCTTGATGTGCTCCTCGGCGGCGGAGAGCATGCCGCCGGTGCCGCAGGCCGGGTCCAGGACCGTGCGGGAGGCGCCGGGGATGCTGAGCGCGTCGTCGTCGGGCGCGATGAGCAGGTTGACCATCAGTTCGATGACTTCGCGCGGGGTGAAGTGCTCACCTGCGGTCTCGTTGGACTGCTCGGCGAAGCGCCGGATCAGCTCCTCGAAGACGTAGCCCATCTGGTGGTTGGAGACGATGACCTTGGGCTGGCCGTCGTCGTCGAGGACGGGCTTGCCGTCCTTGAGCTCGACGGGCCGCAGATCGAGATCCGCGAACCGGCCGATCACCCGATAGAGCAGGTTCGCGTTGTCGAGGCGCCGGATCTGCTGGGGGAAGTCGTACTTGTCGAGCACCTCCTGTGCGTTCTCGGAAAAGGCTCCGACGTACGCGAGCAGGTGCTTCGCGGCCTGGCTCGAATCCTTGGTGATGGCTTTCAGGGTGTAGCGGCTGGTGTTGTAGAAGCTGTGGCCGGCGGCCTTGCGGAGGAACCTGGGCAGGTCGACGTCCTCCCTGCCTTTGAGCTGGTCGTATACCCCGAGGACGTTGTCCTTGGCGGGTTCCAGGACGCACTCCAGGCGGCGCAGCACGGTGAACGGCAGGATGACCTTGCCGTAGTCGGACTGCTTGTAGTCGCCGCGGAGGAGATCGGCTACCGACCAGGCGTGGTTCGCCAGTTCGGTGTGCTTGCTGCTGTTCAACGGGTTCCTTCCGTCAGGACCGGGACGGGGGCGTTTCTTCTGGACTATCGGTGGTGCTCAGGTGTCGGTGTCGGGTGGGAGTAATGCGCCTTCGGTGAGGCCGGCGCTGAGTACTCGTGCGGCTTCATCGGCCAGGCGGTTTGCGAGGTCGGCGGCGACCCGCATCGTGTGCAGTCGGCGGAATGCCATCGCGTACCGATGCTGCTCGGAAAGCGGCAGCAGGGGTACGCGCAGGCGGCGTACGTCGACTCGAACGATGCTGGTGCCGTTGGCGGCGGCGTTGAGGTTGTCCTCGGCGGCGAGGAACCCGGCGAGGAACCACGGGTCGAAGCGGGTGGGATCCGGGCGTAGCAGGTAGAGCTGCCTGCCCAGGAGGTGGCCGGCGTCGGCATCGGTGGCTACCCGGGCGACGCTGGTGCCGTGGTGCAGGATCTCGGGCAGGATGACGTCGCCGGCCTCGATGGTGATCTCCTCGCCAGTCTGCTCGGCAGGCCCGGAGGCGGGCCGGCGATTGAGCACATCCTGCGTCGTCAAGGTCCTGACCTGGTCTGATTCGTCGCGTGATGCGTCCACCGCGCGGTGGTCCATCAACGGGACGCGGACCAGCGACAACGCGTCACCGCGTAGGAGATCGGCGACGGTTGCCTGCCGCCAGTCCCTCGCTGTGCTACCCGCGGGCGGCCAATGCTGTCCGCCGCTGAGTGCGGTCAGTCCGGCAGCGGCACGCCGTAATCTGTCCCGCACCGCCAGCGCGGTGGCGGCTAGTTCCTCTGGTGGGGCGACTGCCGGTGTAGCCCGGACGTGCCGTGCCGGCGTGAGGTCGACGGCATCGTCCAGCAGGTCCACGACCGGCACGGCGCGGGCTGTGCCGGGGATCGCGTCGAAGGCGTCCGGGTGCAGGTCGTACTCGCGCCAGGTGCCGAGCACGAGGCTGCTCAGGGCGGGCCAATCCGCGGTCGGGCGACGGGTCGCTGTTTTGTCGGTGCGGCGCGCGTTGGCGGCGGCCGTGTCGACGAAGAGGACGTGCTGTGCCGGGGCCGTCTGCTGATACGGGCGTTGTAGCAGCCACAGGTGCAGCCCGATGTGCAGAGGGGGCGCCGCGCCGGCCGGGAGCGCGATCACGGCGCGCAGCGTGCCGGTGCGGACGAGTTCAGCCCGGATACGGCGTCCCGCGGCTCGCTCGGCGGTGGCCGGTGGCATGAGCATGACGACCCGCCCGCCCTGCTGTGTGTGGCTCAGGCAGTGCTGCACCCAGGCCAGTTCCGGTTCGCTCTTGGGGGGCAGGGTGAACATCCATCGTGGATCGTAGGCCAATTCCTCGTGACCCCAGTCCCGGTCCCCATATGGCGGCGCGCATAGCACGGCCTCCGTCATCAGCCCGGGGAAGCCGTCGGCACGCATGCTGTCACCGACGCGCACGGTCACCCCCGCGTTTGGTGTCTCCAGTGCGATACGGACTGCGGCCTGGGCGGCTAAGCCGGCGACGACGTCCTGGCCGTACAGCTCGGTCGCACCCCGCGTCCCGGCTGCGATCAGCAGGCCGCCGCCACCGCAGGCGGGATCGAAGACAGTAGCCGGGTAGGGCTCGCCCGGAGTGACCAGCAGGTCGGCGATCAGTTCGCTCAGCGGGACAGGGGTCTGGTAGTTGCCGCCGCTGGCCGTGTCGTCGGAGTTGTACTCAGCCAGGGCCTCTGCGGTCGGCACGGCGCCCACCTCGGCCACGCTGCGCAGCAGGGCTCGGAGCAGGTCAGCACTTTCGTCGCGGTACCGCTGATTGTCGATCCCCGGCACGTAGTCGTGGTAAGGCTCAACCGCCAACCCGAGCCGGGACATGAGCATCTCGTCGGGAAGTGCGATGACGTCCTTGAGTTCGCCCGGACCCATCCGCCCAGCGGCCAGCACCAATGGGAGGAGCCACAGCGGGGCTGCCTTTGTCGTCAGCTTGGCGCGCAGGGCGTCCGCAGGGGAGTCGGCCGGGAGCTGCCCCCGGGCGGCCAGCCAAGCACGCACGGAGGCCAGGTCGTATGCCGGACTTGCCTCCGTTCCTCCGGACGGCGCGGGAAAGTCCGGGTGTCGCCGGCGCCAGTTGCTGACCGTGGCGCGCGTGACCCCGGCCAGCCGGGATATCTCGGCGGCGGTCACCAGGGCGAGGTCCGGCATGTGACGTCCTGTCGGTCGGTACTGGGATGTTTCATTGCGGACCCTACACTACGCCGGAAGCGTCTAGACGGTTTGACAGTGCTTTCACTTGCAAGTCAGGCCGGAGTCGCTTAGGGTTTGGTCGGTCTGGCCGTCCGCCTACCGCTCCGGCGATTCGGATCGCGCCGCGAACGCGATCCACCCGCTCCATATGCGCCGCCCGGCCTTGTCGCACTCGGCCGGCCAAGGGTCACACCGCGAACAGGGAGAAGCGCTCCATGAGTGAGAACACAGGCAACCGCCCGTCCGGCCGTGGCGACAAGCGCCGCCCGACCGGTGCGGCCCGCGACCGGCGAACCGTTCGCCGCGCGTCCCGACCCCGGTCCACGTATCGCACGAGCGTCTATCGGCTGCGCATCGACCTCGAGCGGGAGGGCCTCACGGCTGTCCTCAACCACCGTTACCTGCGCGGCAACGACTTCACCACCGTGACCACCGAAGTGGCCGGAGCACCGGCGCTGCTGATCCACGGGCACGTTCCGCAGCCTGTCGCCGATTGGTGTCCGGTTGTCACGGGCCTGACTGGTGACGCGATGACGGTCAGCCACAGCAGCGCAGGCTGCGTCCTGGTCGTCGCCGTCGACGATCAGGTGTACGCCCTGACCTACGGCACCATCGGCCGGTTCATGCTCGACGCGGAGAGGATCGACCCCGGCTTCGGTATCGCGTTCGCAATCCGGGCGATCGAGCCGGAACAGGTTCGCCGGGTCACCCGGCGGGTGCTGGCCTCGACCGGGCGGGTCGAGCGCAGCCTCGTGCCGGGTGGTCAGCACATCCGCCGCTATGCGATCGAGGGCTTCGGCGAAATCGTTGGTCAGCTGTCCGGTCACCTCACCAACGCCCAGCTCACCGTTGTTCGCGGTAGCACCCGCCCGGTGTCTATCGCCGGCGCCGAGTCTCTGCAGATCGCAGTGAGCACCGATCCCGCTGGGCTGATCGACGACCTGCGCGAGATCAGCCGGGTCTGCGCCCGCGAATCCCCCGCGCCCGACCTCGAATTCATTGCCCAGATCCGGCCGATGCGCCCGGGAGACAGCACAGCCCGGCTCGACGAACTGCTCGACTCTTTGCTCGGCGCCGACGGGCACCCCGACCTGGGCCTGGCTGTGCCCGCCACCCAGATCGACTACGAAGCCTCAGCCCAGTCGTACGTGGTCAAGCTGCCATACCGGGCGGTCCACACTTCCGACCTCGGCCTGGACACGATCCTCGAGAGCACCCGCAAGCGGCCCGCCGGGCGCCGACTGGAAACGTTGAAGATCGGCTCCATCGGCCTGTGCGCCGACCCGGACGGCCGCGAACTGCTTACCCCGCCAGTCGCGGCGCACAAGTGGATCACCGCAGAGGTCTCCCTCGGCGCGGCCCGAATGGTCTATTGCGAAGGCCGCTGGTACGAGATCGGCGCTGAGCATCTCGCCCTCCTCCGCGCCGAGATCGAGCAGATCCTGACCCAGCCCCCGACGGTCGTCCTGCCCCCGTGGACCGGCGACCTCGCTAACGAGGACGCCTACAACCGGATGGTCGCCGGGCGGGGAACCGGATACGTCCTGCTCGACAAGCACCTCCTCAAGACCAGGCAGCACCGCCGCGGTCCCGGCATCGAAGCCTGCGACCTGCTCGGGCCCGCCAACGAACTGATCCACGTCAAGCGCGCCGAACGGTCGGCGCCGTTGAGCCACCTGTTCGCCCAGGGCGAGGTCTCCGCCGACGCGTTGATCAACGAGGCCGACGCGCGGGAACGGCTCGTCGACCAGGTCCGCGCCGAACGACCGGAGCACCCCATCGATACGACATTCCGGCCGCGCAAGGTGGTTTTTGCCATCGCGCTCGGTGCGGGCAAGCGGCTCACCGTCGACACCCTCTTCACGTTCTCGCAGGTTGCGCTCTACCGGACGGTGAGGCGCCTCCGCGGCGACAACATCGACGTTGAAGTCGTGTCCATTCCTACCTGAGATGCCGACAGATGAAGCACCGTGGGCCGTGGCCGCTGCTCGGGTCACGGTGCACGCCGTCGATCAATAGCTGGGGCGATCGAACGGAGCCTGAAAAACACCAAGGTCTTGGTCGTAGAAGAAGGAGATATGGTCGTCGCTACCGGAAACATAGATCTGCGACACGATGTGCCAATTGTCTGGAAACTGTACGTGGTTCCGCCGGCTCAGGGCACGGGCGTCGGTTCGGCGCTGATCCGGGAGTTACTCGCGGTGGCAGACGGGCGCCCGGTGCGGCTCGAATACATCGACGGCAATGACAAGGCGGCGGCCTTCTACGCTCGGCACGGGTTCGTCGAGGTGCGGCGGGAGCCGAACGACGAGCCGGGCTGGCCGGCCCAGGTCTGGGTTGAGCGGAAACCCCGGAAGGGCTGACAACCGCCCGGAGCGCCATCTCTGTCCACCTCGGAGATCGCCGCGTTTGCCGTGATCTACCGGACCGAATCTGGCGGCGACTGGGCGATCCAGCGGCGGGAGACACCCTGCTGGTTCGGGCCGGTCCGGTCGTCAGGGTCGGTCGCCGGTTCGCGCTGGGGTCTGGCCGTGCGCGGCGGTGTCGCGCTTCCCGACCGGCCCGTCGCGCCTGTCGCCGGGCAGGAAGCGGGCCCGCGGTAAGAAGTCAGAAGGGCGGGTCGTCGGTGAAGGATGCCGGGACCGTGGCAGTGTCTCGGGCTGGTCGTCTCGTCTGCGCAGCCGGTTCGGTCGTGTTTGAGTGACGTCGGTCAGTGTCGGCTGCTGTTGGTGATGCGGGTCGGTTCGGGGTCGCGGTGGCCCACGGGTCGTCGGTGCCGGTGGTTTCGGTGCCGGTACGTACAACCTTACGGACGGTCGCGGTGGCGTAGCTCAGATCTGGTCCGACCGCTTCGGCGGTGACGGCGAACGCGGAGCGTTTCTCGCCTTGGTCGGTTTCCCAGCGTTGTTGGGCGATGGTACCGGTGACGATCACCCGGATGCCTCGGGACAGGCTCTGCGCGGTGTTCTCGGCCAGTTGGCGCCAGGCGGTGCAGTTGTAGAAGGAGGCTTCTCCGTCGCGCCACTCGCCTGTGGCCTTGTCGAAGACGCGGGGGTTGACCGCGACCGTGAACCGGGCCATCGGCACCCCAGCGGGAGTGAACCGTAGTTCGGGGTTGTCGGTCAGGTTGCCGATCACGGTGATCACCGTCGAGTTGAGCACCGGTCAGCCCTCGTCCCCGCCAGGGTGCGGACGCAGGCCGGCGCGATCGCGGTGAGGCTGTCCTCGTTGCGGGTCCGTCGTGTGTTGTGGGTGCGGCGTGTCGTCTGGTGGTGGCGTCCGGAACGGGGTTCGTAGCCGCAGCATGGTCTCGTCGTCGATCGTCGGCCGATGCCGTGCGGCCACGTCGAGGTCGGGCCCGCTGTGGAACGGGCTGTTGGTGTCACGGCCGATGGTGGTCATCCGGTGGCACTCCTGTCACGTCGGGTGTCGGTGATGGTTTCCGACGATACGAGAGGGGTCCGACAATTTTGCCCACGGGATCCGGTAGTGCTCGCCCAGGTCGACCGGCGCGGGTGTAATGGACGGTTGTCGGCGGTGGCGTACTCGGGCCGGCTGCGGGTTGCTGCCGGGGAGACGGGCGGTTCATCGAGTGCGGGAGGATTCGGCCACGCTTGGTCGACCGGTACCGTGAGGTAGGTAGGGCGGGTACTACGGTGCTTGCGTGACCGTCGCGAAGTATGCCCGCGGATTCGCCGGGGAACTGCTGCCGTTGTTGTCCGCCTACGGCACCGACGGGGTGGCGTTGGTCCATGAGCTGACGGTGGTCGAGCGGGACGCCGGTGTGCTGGCCGGTGACGATGACCTCGCGCTGTGGACGATGCTGGCCGACGATCTGGGCGGGTTGCCGCTGGCCGGGGGTGGCCAGGTGCGGGCGGCGGCGTTGCCGAATCTGCCGGTGCGGATGCCCGCCGATCGTCCCGCGGGTCGAGGCTTGATCGGTCAGGGGTTGGTCGGCCCGGCCGGCTGGCTCGCCGGGTTTGCGCCCGGCGACCTTCTGGAGGTTCGGGTGCGTGACGGCAGCCTGTCGGTGTCGTCACGCCCGCCGGACGGTCTGCGCCCGGAGGCCGTCGCGATCGTCGTGTCCGCATGCCAGACGGCGGCGCGGCAGGCCGTCGACCGCTACGCCGACGGGCACGGCGAATTGCCGGCGGCCGTCATCGCCGAGGTGCTCGTCGAGGTGATGCGTCGTCATCCGGCGGTGTTCGCCGAGCCGCTGCCGCCGCTGCGGCGCTGGCTGAGCAAGGGACTTCTGGAGGCGTTCGGTGGGCATGTCGGACTTGCCGGTATCTCATGGAACATCATGCACGTACGAGGGTTGGACCGGTCCGGCGAGATCGTGGGGGTGCTGGCGCTCGCGGCGTTGGTGACGTGGGACGAGGCGGACACCGGACATCTGCGTGAGCTTCTGGATCGGGTGGTGTCCCACCGCGGGGTCGTCGGCTACCTGGCTGACGAGATCGAGCGACGAACCGCGATCGAGGGCGTGTCCTTCGTCCCGGTGCTGGACTGGCTGGCGACGACCGCCCGGACCCCGGCTGAACGTGCCGCGGTGACGTTGTTCCGTGCCCGAGCCGCCGAAGGTGCCGGCGACTGCGTGGCAGCGCAGCGGCTGGTCACCGCCGCGCTGGCTGAGGAGCCCGACCTGAAGGCGGCGTTGCTGGACGCTGGGGAATACGCCGCCTGCCGCGGCGACCTGGTCGCGGCCGACGACTACCTACGCCGGGCTGGGCACCCGGTCGCGGAGAATCTGCGTGCCGCGATCCGTTCCCAGCACGTCGCACCGGCGGCCATCACGACCGGACGTAACCGGCCCTGCCCGTGCGGCTCCGGCCGGAAGGCGAAAGTGTGCCACGCCACCACGGTGGTGCCGCCGCTGACAGTCCGGGCGGAACTGCTCTACGCGCTGATCGCCACGTTCGTCCAGCGCGCCCCGGCCGCCGACCGGTTGGGACACCTGATCAGCCGCAGCACCGGCCACCCGCAGCACCCGCTGCTCTGCCTCGACCTGCTCCTGGCCAACGAGGGGTACCTCCAACGTTTCCTGAAACCCGCGGCGGATGGCTACGCGAGGACGAGCGAGCCCTGCTGCAGACCTGGGCCGAGATTCCCATCGGCGCCTTCGAGATCCGCCAGGTCCGCCGGGGTGAAAGCGTCACGGTCCGCCGGCTCCCGCAGGGCCCACCGATCGTGCTGCGTGACCGGCTGTTCTCCTCCTCGGCGCGGCGTCTCGACCTGTTCTGCGGCCGGGTGCTGACCGACGGCGGACAACCGCGGATGTTCCCGATCCCGGTGATGGTCTCCCGCAATCGGCGCCATGACCTGCTCAATCTGCTCGCCGAGGACCCCAGCGCCGACCAGATCGCGGCGTTCCTCGGCCCGCAACCCGACCCGAGTCTGGTCAACAACGACGGACACGAATACTTCGACGCCGAGGTCACCCTGTACGTGGCCGACGGCGATAGCTCCTGGCAGCGCCTGGCCGGCGACCTGACCGCCACCGACACCGACGTCCTGGACCATCAGGTCGACCGCGACGGCAAAACCCTGAGCCTGGGCACCGTCACCCGCCACGGGCACCACTGGAAACTCTGGGCCAACTCCCGCGAACGCCTCGCCGCGCTGCACGAACGCGTCGCCGCGGTCACGCCCTCGGCGCGGGAAGTGAGCCGGCGGACCAACCGGATCGGCGCCGAACCACCCACCGACGGCACCACCGCGCGCACCATGATGATCGACAGCTTTCTCCTGCCTGGTGGTCCGTACCTGAACGAACAACAAGCTCAGGCCGACCTGCTCCGCACCGCCAGCCGATCCTGGGTAGACACCCGGATCGAACGCCTCGGCATGACCCCCCGCGAGGCCGCCGGCATCGACAGCAGCGCCCACCTGGAACTGACCGCCCTGCTCGACGACATGCAGTGGCTCGACGACCGCAACCTGGAACAGGAAAGGCCCAGCACCATGGAGATCGGATGGATCCGCCGAGAACTCGACATCCCGCCCCAGCCCTGACCTAGGTCAAGTCCACCACAGTCACCCGGGGTGCGCCGCTGCGGCGGATCTCGATGGGATTGCTCCGCACGTCACACGCCACTTTCCGGTCGAGGCGGCGGCGCGACCAAGCCGCTCGGCGTAACACCTGTTCGCACGGCCGTCTTCGCCCTCCGCGCAGCCGTGATAGGCTACGCCTCGTACACAGGACGACCCTGGATAGCTTTCTGGATTGTTCGGCACTCCACCGGACTGGAGTCGACGTCGGCAGACGATCACTCCGGGTCCACATAGGATGAGGCCTCTCGCTTCGGCGATCGCGTTTACGCAGGTCAAGGGCCATTTGCCATCGTCAGCCCTTGATCCGATGGATCGTCTCCTGTGGACTTTTATTCCTTAGGTTCGGGGGTTCGAATCCCCGGCGGCCCACCCTGTGAAGCAGTGCGCGAACCGCACCGTCAACGGATAGTCTCCGGCTGAGAGAGTCGTCACGTGCAGTTTCGTTGTCTGGTCGTTGACGACAATAAAAGGTTCCTGGAGGTGGCCAAGCGCAGCCTCGAATTTCAGGGCCTGGCTGGAGTCAGCACGGCCGCGACGATTCAGGGCGCGCTCGCGGCGATCGCAGCCGAACAGCCCGACGTTGTGCTGGTTGACGTGTCGCTCGGCACCGAGAGCGGCTTCGACCTGGTCCGCCAGGTCGCCGACCGGTTTCCGCGACTGGTCGGCC
>Ga0247764_1000915_pt1 | contig 10324 bp, 7 predicted proteins | sample UWRJL051202B4_FD_179932 | JGI IMG/M metagenome (GOLD analysis project Ga0247764, IMG submission 179932) | Plant litter microbial communities from Arlington Agricultural Research Station in Wisconsin, United States - UWRJ-L051-202B-4 | ecosystem: Environmental > Terrestrial > Plant litter >...
GGACGAGCAGCGCTCTTCGAGCCTGCTCTATGCCGAAGCGCAACTCACCCGCAAGAGCGCCGACGATCTGCTATTTCCTACGCGCGGCTATTACTTGCTGTACGCGTTGCGAGCGGCGCCAGAAAGTCCGCTGAGCGACACCACCCTCGTACAGTTGCGAGCCGAAGCGAAATGGGTACAGCCCGTGAGCCAGAAATCACGAGCGATTTTTCGCGGCGCGCTCGGCGCCATGGCAGTGGAGGATTTCGATGCCCTGCCGCCGGAACTGCGCTTCTTCGCCGGTGGCGACCGCTCAGTGCGCGGCTTCGATTACCAGCAGATCGGCGAGACCAACAGCACCGGCGGCGTGATCGGCGGCAAGTACCTGGTGTCGGCGAGTTCCGAATACGAGCACTACTTCGTACGCAGCTGGGGTGGTGCATTGTTCGTGGACGCCGGCGATGCGTTCAGTTCGGAATTCAACGCCAATGTCGCCGTCGGCATTGGATTGCGCTGGCGCTCGCCCGTCGGCCTGGTGCGGGTCGATCTCGCCAAGCCGGTGGTGACTGAGCTCAAGGACTCGTTGCGTATCCACATCGTCATCGGACCCGATCTATGAACCGCGCTATGCATTGGCTGCGCTGGAGTGCGCTCGCAATCCTCGGCGTGCTGGCATTGCTGGTGGCAGTCATTCTGTGGACCTTGAATACGCAGACAGGAACGCGCTGGCTCGTTGGCATGCTCGGCAACGCGATGCAAGAACAACTGGCGATTCAAAGCGTCGAGGGGACGATTGCGGGACCGCTGTCGCTGCGGGGCCTGCATTACAAGGATGCGGTAAGCGGGCTCGAACTTTCCGCGCGCGCCATCGATGTCGACGTGGCGTTGCGCTCGTTGTTGCACGCGACTGTACAAATCGATTCGGCGACGCTCGACGGCATAGACGTGGCGCTGTCGGAGAAGCCGTCCGAAGACAATGAACCGTTCAGCCTGCAGGCGCCCATCGACATCGTCGTGCAGCGTCTGGGCGCCAGCGATATCAACGTGCGCAAAGCAGGCGCGACGCTGGTAAGCATCACTCGCGCCGATGTCGCAGCAAGCTGGACGGGTGCGGCCGGTATTGCAATCTCGCAGCTCGATGTCAAAGCGACGCAGGGCGAAGTGCATTTCGCCGGTAATGTCCGTCAGCAAGGAATCATCCAGGGCAAAGGCGATGGACGTTTTCGTTGGCGCGCAGGCGAACTGGAATACGCAGGCACCTTGCATGCGTATGCCGATTCGGGGCCCGGCAAGATAGATCTGCAACTGGTCTCACCTCTGCAGGCCACGGCGAACGCGACGATCTCCCAGTCCCCTGCACTGTCGTGGACCGTCGCGCTGCGCGTCCCCGAATTCGATCCGCGTGAAGCGTTGCTGCCCGACTCCTCATTCGAAACGATTGGCGCGGCGCTCGACGGCAAAGGCACGCTCGAGCGTGCCGATCTTGCGGGACGGGTCACGATCAACGGACAGCAAGTGACGCTGGAATCGCTTGCCGTGGCGTCCAACGCTCACGGCATCGATCTCACCAGCATAGTCAAGTTAGGCAAGGGCACCTTGAACGCGGGCGGCAAAGTCATCACCGATGTCGAGCCGGTGCGCGCCGAACTCGCACTCGACTGGAAAGATTTCGACATTCCCGAACAGCTGGCCGGCCAGGTGCTGCATACGCAGGGACACATCGATTTCAATGGCAGCGCGGCAGCCTACGCCGCCAAGGGTGCGTTGAGCCTCGGGCCCGATAAGCGCATCGCCAACATCGAACTCGACCTGCAGGGCACGGACCAGAAGATCAGGCTGGAGCGTCTCGATGTGGTTCAACCCAAGGGCCGCCTCTCTTCCACCGGCGACCTGACACTCAAGCCGCAGATCGGCTGGTCCATCGATGCCAACGCACGCAACTTCGACCCAGGCGCCTTCGCTGCGGCATGGAGCGGCAATCTGGATTTCAAACTCGCATCCACGGGACAGCTGACGGACAAGGGACCCGGCGCAACGTTGAAGCTGGATCAATTGCGCGGTCGCCTGCGCAATCGTGCACTCAGTGGCAGTGCGGATCTCACGTTGAAGCCGGGCATGTTGCTCGCCGGTAATCTCGACCTGCGGTCCGGTAGCAGCACCATACGCATAGACGCAACACGTGACGATGCCTCCATGAATGCGGTGGCAACGGCGCAGGTCGCAACGTTGGCGGACTGGATTCCCGACGCCAGCGGTACCTTGCAGGCTCGCATCGCGGCCACCGGTCAGTGGCCGGCGATCCAGATCGCCGCTCAAGCGCAGGGCAACGCTCTGCGACTGGCGGACATGAGCGCCGATTCGCTTGACGTGAATGTGAAGGTCACCGATCCTCAAACGCCCAATGGATCGGTGCAGCTCGATCTCACCAACATCGCCGCTGCCGGGTTTCGTTTCGACAAGTTCAACGCCACTCTGGATGGCGCGGCCGCGGATCATCGCTTGACCCTGCGGGCCGACGGCAAGCCGCTCGCCACGCAGTTGGCGGCACAAGGCTCGCTGCAAGGCGATGCATGGAGCGGCACAGTTCAACAACTGGTTCTCGATCTGGCCAACGCGGCGAAGCTGACTTTGCAGGCGCCGGCGCAGGTTCGTTATGCGAAGAATGCGGTGAGCGTGTCCCAGTCCTGCTTCGCCGATCGCGACATCCGGCTTTGCGTCGCCGGCAATCTCGAACCGGACAGCTCCATGCACGCAACGTATTCTTTGCAGCATGTGCCGCTCGCGTTAGCGAATGCACTGGTTCCCGGCGCACTGCCGGTGGATATCGAGGGCATTCTCGAAGGCAACGGCGATGTGCAACGCTCGGCGCAAGGCAAACTCAGCGGCCAGGCACGATTGAGCTCACCGTCCGGCAAGGTAGCTCAAGCCGCGGGCGCGGCGACGACTGCGCCGGCCATGCTGCTCACGTATCAGAATCTATTGCTGTCGGCGGATTTGAATGGCGAAGCCGCGACCCTGAAGGTGAGCGCCGCACTGGACGAGAGTGGATCGTTATCGGGCGACGTGGCGCTGGCCGGCCTCGGCACTGCTTCGACGTCCCTTCATGGATCGGCAAAGGCAGCGCTTCCGAGCATTGCTGTCCTCGAAGCGGTGGCGCCGCAGGTTGCCAACGTGCACGGGCGATTGGAATTGCACGCGACGGTAGACGGGACGCTGGATCAGCCGCAAATCTCCGGCGCGCTGGCGATCGAGCAGTTCGCGGCGGACCTTCCCGAACTCGGCCTGAAACTGAAAGAAGGTCGTGTCGCCGTGACGCCTCGTGCCGATGGACAGTTCGCCATCGAAGGCGACGTCGACTCCGGTGGCGGCAAACTCACCTTCAATGGCACTGCCACCAACGCCGGCGAAGCGAAGATCGACATTCATGGCAATCGTTTCCTGGCGGCCGACATTCCCGGTGCACGGGTGCTGATCACGCCGGACCTGAACTTCGCACGCACCACGCAGCAAATGTCGCTCACTGGCAAAGTCGTCGTACCGGAAGCTACGGTGAATCTGCAAAAGCTGCCACGTGGCACGCGCGTACAGCGCAGCTCCGAAGATGTGATCGTCATCGAAGCGCAGACACCGGAAGAAGTTGCTGCCGAAGCGACGCCGCTGGTTGCCGAGATCGACGTCATCCTTGGCGACAAGGTGGACCTGACGGGCTTCGGCCTGGAAGCCAAGCTGAGCGGCCAGTTGCTGGTGCGCGAACGGCCTGGAGCACCCACCACTGGATCGGGCGAAATCCGCGTTGCCGGTACCTACAAAGCGTACGGACAGGATCTCACGGTACAGCAAGGGCAGCTGCTGTTCGCGGGAACGCCGATCGATAATCCACGACTCAACATCGTCGCAGTCCGCACCGTCGGCGATGTGAATGCGGGACTGCGCATCACCGGTAGTGCGCAGAATCCGCAACTCGTGGTGTTCTCGGATCCACCGATGGGACAGGCCAACGCGCTTGCCTACCTGGTCACCGGCAAGCCGCTCGACCAGGTCGGCTCCGGCAGCGGCGAAGGCGATGCATTGCAGACTGCGGCCCGTTCCCTGGGCAGTGCCGCTGGAGGATTACTTGCGAAGAAGATCGGCGGGCGGCTCGGCGTGGATGAAGTCGGCATCAAGGACAGCGACGCCATCGGCGGCTCGGCGTTCACCGTCGGCCAGTACCTGTCGCCACGTTTATATTTGAGCTATGGCATAGGATTATTTCAGCCCGGCGAAGTGGTGACGCTGCGTTATAAACTCAAAGAGAGTATCGCCATCCAGGCGGAACGCGGCCCGAAGGACACGCGCGCCGGTGTCGAATACAGAATCGAGAAATAACACCTCTCTCACCTCTCCCGGTTTCGGGAGAGCGCACGTAGGAGCGGGAGCGCGGGTCTCCCGGCGAAGCCGGCAACGCGCCAGCGCAGAACGCGAACGCAAAGAGTCAAAATTTTGTCGCCTGCATCTAGCATTGCTAAACATCGCTGCCTGCTTTGACTACGTGCCAAATACTTGGCAAGTTTGCAAGAGTAGTTTGTCTTACAGAAGGCGGTGTCCTCCTTTGGAGACACTGCCGCGAGCAGGATGTGGCGAGTCGTAAAGCATGCAAGTTTTTCGCATCTCGTCCGCTCGTACAATCGATGCATCTTTCCTTCACACGGCCAACGGAGATATGACCATGCGTAAGCTATGGAACACACGCAAAGGCGGCAAGAGCACATTCAGAATGCTCGAACTGGGCTCGGTGAGCAGGCTCACCAAGGGCCAGGACATGTACATGTATAACGATGCTGGCGACCCACCCTTCAGCAAGGACTGGTTCTGGGGCTGATCGCTCCCGAATGAGTTACCAGTAAAAAGTGATTTGCGGGACGCACCGCCCAATCACACACCTGCATGGCGAATCCTTCGCCATGCTTTGATCTCGCGTTCGATGGTAGCGCTGGCCGCTTGGCCAGAATTTCCGCTGTCCTGCCTAGGATGACGACGCCGATGCCACGCTATTTTCTGGCCAAGCACGCTTTCGTCTGCGCCGTCGGTGCGGACGTGGTCGTCCTCGACCTGAAACACGACCGGTATGTCGCGTTCGAACGCGATTTCTGGGACCCCATCGCCAGGGACATCGGCGGCTGGCCGTCGCTCGAGTTGGAACCCTCAGGCCCACCGCCTGCGCCCGATGAAAACGCACTGGCGCAACTCATGGATAGCGGTCTGCTCACGGTGGACGATGACCAGGGCAAGGACGCGACGCCTGCGGCCATGGAATTGCCGTCCACCTCACTGATCGAAGATTTCAGAGTGCAGCCGCCCCGCATCCGGCCAGGCCACGTGGTCTCGTTCGTCCTCTCGGTGTGCGCCGCTCGCTTTCGGCTGCGCTTTCAGCCCATAGAGAAAGTGGTCAGCACCATCCGCCAGACCAGGCAAACGCACGCCATAGCGGGCGACCCCGCCGCGATGCGCGACCTGACCGAAGTCTTCCGCCGACTGCGACCGATGCTGCTCACCTCGCGCAGTCATTGCCTGCTCGAATCGCTGGCGCTGCTGAATTTCCTGGCGCGCTACGACATCCATCCCACCTGGGTGTTCGGCGTGCACACCGCGCCCTTCAGCGCTCATTGCTGGTTGCAGCTGGGTGAGATCGCCTGCAACGACCCCCTCGATCACATTCGCCGCTACACACCGATCATGGTGGTCTGAACGCCGGAGCCTCAATGTACAGTTACATCGTGCTGACCTGGGATGCACGCGACGGCAACAGCGAACGGGCCGCCGTCGCGGCCGATCTGCAGCGGCAGGTGGGCTCGTTGCAGGATTTCCGCACTGTCTGCTCGTTGCCCGGATTCTACGTGGCTCAAAAAGATGGCTTGAGCAGTGCATGTGACGCCTGCGTGCTGCCTGACGATGGCGGCGTCATTCTCGGCACGCTGTTCTCCTGGCCCACCGTTTACGGCGGAGCGAAACGGCAACTATCGCTGCCGCCCGATGAAGCCAACCGGGTCGTCGAATCGCGAGGCAGGTACCTCATGACCCGCTTCTGGGGCCGTTACGTCGCGTTCATCCGTGCGCCCATGACGAATCGCTGCGTGGTTACACGCGATCCGACCGGCATGCTCCCCTGTTTCCGCACCTCCCATCGCGGCGTGCAGATATGGTTTTCGCAACTTGAAGATCTGGCGCCACTGGGCATTGCGCAGCCAACGATCAACTGGGCCTACGTCGAGAAGCACGTCGCTGCGGGCCTGCTGAAAACACATGAGACCGGCTTGAGCGGAGTCCACGAAGTGCTGGCCGGAGAGAGCTGCGAGGTCGCGGGCACGGAAATCAGGCGCAAGGTAACCTGGGATCCAGGTGTCATCAGCAACACCGACGCCATCGAAGACTCAACCGAGGCTGCGCACAGATTGCGATCGGTGACACAGGCATGCGTCGATGCATGGGCCTCCGTGTACAGCGGCGTACTGCATGCGCTCTCCGGAGGGCTGGACTCATCCATCGTGGCCACCCTGCTGGGCAAGACACCGACGCGAACCCCGGTGACGTGCCTGAACTATTTCACCACCGACACGGAAGGTGACGAGCGCCGCTATGCGCGTGTCGTCGCCGAAAAAGCCGGTCTTTCCTTGATAGAAAAACAGCGCACACCGCGGTCGATCGACATGCGCTCGATCCTGAACATCGCTGCCACGCCGAGTCCCTGGATATACCAGTATGCGATCGAGCACGCCGCCTACGAACTGGAACAGGCACAGCGATGCGGAGCAACCGCGGTGTTCACCGGTGGCGGTGGCGACGGAATCTTCTACCGCGCCGAGGCCGGCTATTCGGTCGCCGACTACGTGCACCGTCATGGAATCACGTCGCGCCTGCCGGCCGTTGCATTGAACGCCGCGCGCCTGGAAGGCCGCTCCCTGCTCTCCGTTCTGTGGCACGCCTATGCAGATCGGCGACCCGGCGCTCGCCGCAGTTCGGCAGTCGAATACGCCAACCAGCAGACGCTGGTGAGCGCGGCAACCATGGCTTCGCACAGCGAGTTTCTGTACGCACGGTTCGAGGTCGCCAATAGCGTCCACGTGCCTCCGGGCAAGCAGATGCAGATTGCCACGACATCGACGCCGCCGAGCTTCTACGACCAGTTCAATCAACCGCAGGCGCTGGAGCGCGTGCCGCCGCTCGTGTCGCAACCCGTCGTGGAGTTGTGCTTGAAAATTCCGACCTACGTGCTGGTCGAGAACGGTTGGGATCGCTCGCTCGCCCGTAAGGCATTTTCACCGGACCTTCCCGCCGCCATCGTCAACCGTCGCGGCAAAGGCGGCATCCAGCATCACGTCCGCAGTATCTTCAATACCAATCTCAAGTTCATGCGCGAGTTCATGCTGGACGGCGAACTCGCACGGCGCGGTATTCTCGATCGTAAGCAAATGGAGAACTGCCTGTCCGGACGCCAGTCGCTGGCCGGTACGGATTTCACCGAGATCCTGGATCACGTGAGCACGGAAGCGTGGATTCACCGACAGGGCAGGACGGCCAAAGGCGCGGCCGAATGAGTTATGTACGTAATCGCACATACGTATACACCGCAAATTACAGGCATAACTGACAACGATCTCAGTCTTACTATTGCCTAGTCAACAGGTATTGGACATTCTGCCGGAACGACGTTTCTAGAAAATATTTTCTGAGCGACATTTGTGCCGACTTTCTTAATCAGGAAATTGGCATATGAAAATCAGCAAATCCAGACGAACGTTCGCTGTGTCTGAACTTGGAACGGTGAAGCGCAGCACCAAGGGCTCCCTTATCCTGTTCTGGCCCGACGGCGGCGACTTCCCGTGGGACAAAGACTTTCCGCTTTTCTGAAATTCATTTCGGATGCCTGCCGCGTCGGATCGTGAACATTCGGCGCGGCAGGATGACGCCAATGGAGGATCCCGATTTCTCCAGGCACAAAAGTTTATTCAGCTCTTTATAGGACCGGTCAGAGCCACCACCAGGCGCCGGTCTCGAATCATCCTCGCTTGTCGCCACATCTATGTGGCGTCCATATAGTTGTCAATTCGATACAGATCGTTTGTCTTATGGCAGGCACTGCAAGGCAGGAATGCATACGAAAATCTAATTACGCAAGGATGCTGATCGATGCACTATTTTCTTGCGAATCACGCCTTCGTCTGCGGCATCGGCCCGGACATCATCATCCTGGATCTCAGACGTCATCAATACGTAATTTTTGAACGCGATTACTGGGAACCCATCGCCCGCAACATAGGCGGTTGGCCGGAAAGCATCGCAAGTCGCATAAAAGGCCTCACACCCGACAAGAATGTTCTGGCCCAGTTACTGGAGAGCGAACTGCTGACCGAAGATGGCGACCGCGGAAAGGATGCTGCGCCGGCTTCGACACAGTTACCGTCGACAGCATTGATTGAAGACTTTGACATTACACCTCCGACAATAAGAATCGGGCATGTATTCGCATTTCTCGGCTCTGTCCTCTTCGCTCTAGTCAATTCCAGACTCATGTCTGTTGAGCACATCGTCGCAAGAGCTAGACGCATCCAGCAGCGCGCGACTTCCTACAGAATTCCGGATGTCGCGACGCTGCGAGAACTGACTGAAATATTCAGGCGCTTACGCCCTTTTCTCTTTGCCTCTCGGGGCAATTCGCTGTTTGAGTCGCTTGCATTGCTGCATTTCCTGTCCCGCTATCGAATCCATCCCACCTGGGTGTTCGGCGTTCGGAACGCTCCTTTCGAAACCCATTGCTGGCTGCAGTTCGGCAAGATTGCCTGTAACGATCCACTCGACCGCATCCGCAGATATACCCCGATCATGCGGGTTTGAAGGCCGGAGGCGCCATGTACAGTTACATTGCAATCACATGGAGTGAGAACGGCGCACCTGTCGAGGAAGCCGCAAAATTGCAGGCCGAGCTGAAATCGCTGCCTAAATTCCAGATCGTGCTGGCGGCGCCCGGGATCCTCATCGTCCAGAAGCCCGGATTGAGCAGCGCGTGCACCGCCTGCGTGCTGCCCAACGCAGAGGGCGCCGTTCTTGGCACCCTTTTCCGCTGGCCCGAGCCCGACAGGTCGTTACAGCGACAGCTTGTCATCGACGCCGCCGATACCCGCAGAATCGTCATGACACAGGGCAGGCATCTCGTCGCCCGCTTCTGGGGTCGCTACGTTGCATTCATTCGCAATCATAGAACGGGACGTTACATCGCGATTCGCGATCCTTCTGGAGCATTGCCCTGCTTCCAGACTACTCACCGCGGCGTGCAGATCTGGTTTTCACGCCTCGAAGATTTATCGTCGCTCGGGCTGCCAAAGGCGCCGATCAATTGGAGCTATGTCGAACGCCACGTCGTGTCGCACTCACTACGATCTCACGCGACGGGCCTGCTGGGAATTTCTGAAGTGCCAGCCGGCGAAGGCTGGGAAGATCGAGATAGCGGGATGCAACGACAAGTCCTATGGGATCCGGCAGACATCAGCGCGCTGGAAGTACTAGAAGAGCCGGGGGTAGCCGCGGAATATCTTCGCAGCGTAATGAAAACATGCGTCGATGCATGGGGCTCCGCGTACAGCGGCATACTCCATTTGTTATCCGGTGGGCTGGACTCATCCATCGTCGCCGTCATCCTGGGCCGCTCATCAGCACGAACGCCCGTCACGTGCGTCAATAACTTTACGACCGAGGCTGAGGGCGATGAGCGTTTCTACGCACGACTGGTCGCAGACAAAGCGGGCTTCGAACTCATCGAAAGGCAGCTTCGGCCCGAGGCGGTCAATCTGAGATCCATCCTCAAAATCGCCTCGACGCCCAGCCCTGGACACTACCGGGATGCGATCGAACACGCGGACTACGAGGTTGCCCAGGCGCATCTTCAAGGCGCCGGTGCAATATTTACCGGGAGCAACGAGGGCATTTTCTATCGCAGAGAATGTGGACACTCGGTGGCCGACTATGTACGGCGCCACGGCTTGACGCCGGAGTTACCCACTGTTGCGCTGAATGCAGCTCGATTGGAAGGCACGTCTCTGCTCGCAACGTTCTGGCATGCAATGGGGGATCGCAAACGTCGGTCGCAGAGCAAGTGGCTTGCAGAAAACACTCGCCAACAATCACTTGTGAGCCAGCAAACGGCGGCCTCACAGAGCGCCCTGCACGAAGATCGCATTTCAAAGGCCGGTCAAGGGGATCGACGCATCTGGAAATGGCGGCAGATTTTCAGCACTGGCACTGCTGCGAATTTCTACCATCAGTTCAACAACCCCCTGGCACTGGAACGCGTTCGACCCTTGATGTCCCAGCCTGT
>Ga0247764_1000917_pt1 | contig 10307 bp, 10 predicted proteins | sample UWRJL051202B4_FD_179932 | JGI IMG/M metagenome (GOLD analysis project Ga0247764, IMG submission 179932) | Plant litter microbial communities from Arlington Agricultural Research Station in Wisconsin, United States - UWRJ-L051-202B-4 | ecosystem: Environmental > Terrestrial > Plant litter >...
GAGCTTGGCGCCAGGCGCAGCACATCGGCGGACTCACGATCCGCTCCCTGGCGGAGAAGCTCGGCGTCAAACCGATGTCGCTCTACCACTACGTCGCCAACAAGGACGAGATCCTCGACGCCATCGTCGATCGCGTCTACGGCGAGATCGAGCTGCCGTTGCCCGGCGGCGACTGGCAGGCCGAGATGCGCCGGCGGGCGATCTCCGCCCGGCAGGTGCTCCGGCGTCATCCGTGGGCGATCCAGCTCCTGCAGTCGCGCACCAACCCTGGTCCGGCGACGCTGCGGCACCATGACGCCGTCATTGGCGCGCTGCGCGGTGCGGGATTCCCGGTCCGGATGACCGCTCACGCGTTCGCCCTGATCGACAGCTATGTGTACGGATTCGCCCTGTCCGAGGCCGCCTTGCCGATCAACGGCCCGGAGACCGTCACCGAGGTGGCCGAGTCGATGATGCAGACGTACTTCACCGACGACTACCCGCACCTCGTCGAGTTCTCCACCGAGCACGTCCTCAAGCCCGGATACGACTTCGGCCAGGAGTTCGAGTTCGGGCTCGACCTGATCCTCGACGCCCTGGCCCGGACCGGGCCCACGACACCGGGCTGATCGGCTAAGACGCAGCGGCCACCGCGAGCCGGGGGTCGACGTGGATCTTGGGACCGTGACCCCAGCCGGGTCGGCGTTCCCCGGCCAGGGCGGCGCCGACCTCGTCCAGCCCGACGGTCGCGGCGATCAGCGGGCGGGGGTCGACCGCGCCGGAGGCGTAGAGCTCGACGGTGCCGGCGAAGCCGCCCGAAGCGCTGAGCACGCCCACGGCGGTGACGTCCTTGAGGGCGAGCACCCGGCTGTCGACCAGGCTCGGCCGGCTGGCGAGACCGACGTAGACGACCCGGCGCGCGGGCTCGACCAGGTCGGCGGCGAGGGCCGGTAACTCGGCGGCGTTGGTGGCGTCGATGACCGCGTCCCAGGGCAGATCCGGCAGGGTCTCGCGGGTCCACGCCTGGGCGAAGCCGATCGATTCGGCGAAGGCGAGGGACTCGCCGCTGCGGCCGAGCAGGTGCACCTCGGCGCCCTGGGCGGCGGCGATCTGCGCGGCCAGCAGCCCGATCGTGCCGGGGCCGAGCACCAGCAGCCGCCGGCCGGGCTCGAGGTTTGCGCCGCGCACCGCGCGCAGGGCATTGCCGCCGGGCTCGACCAGGGCACCGAGCGCCGCATCGACGCTGTCGGGCAAAACCTGAAGAGCCCGCACCGGTACGGGCAACTGCTCGGCGAGGGCACCGGGCCAGCCGTGGCGGACGCCGATCTCGTACCGGTCGGCGCACACGTGCTGGCGTCCGCTCAGACACCGGTAGCAGTGCCCGCAGCCGAGCATTGTGTCACCGGTGACCCGCCGCCCGAGCCAGGCCGCGTCGACGCCGTCGCCGACCGCGCTGACCGTGCCGGACCACTCGTGGCCGATCCGCATCGGGTACTGCGCCTGGCCGGTGTGCAGGTAAGACATGTGGCCGGTGAAGAATTCGACGTCGGTGCCGCAGACCCCGGCCCGGGCCACGTCGACGACGACCTCGCCGGCCCGCGCCTCGGGTGCGTCGATTTCCTGCACCTCGGCCTGGCCGGGCCCGGTGATGACGAAGGCGCGCATCAGGTTCCTTTCCGGAGGAGCACTTCGGAGAAGCTAACCCGCCGGACGCCTCAGCCGTAGCGGCCGGCCAGTTCCGCTCCGATGCGGGCCAGTTCGGCGCGGACCGCCGGCGGCTCCAGCACTTCGACCGTGGCGCCCCAGCCCGCCAGATTCCGGGCGATGTCGAGAGCGGTCGGCGCTGCCAACCGAACCCGGGTGCGCCCGCCCTCCTCGCCCTCGCTGTGGCAGTGCCGGCCGAAGTGGTCGCGCAGGATCGGCACGAAGCGGGTTTCGATCAAGACCGTTGCCCGCGTACGCGATCGGCGCTCCTCCACCACCCCGACGACCTTTTCCCAGGCGTCGGCGAGGGCGAAGTCGTCCGGGCGATCGGCCGGCCGGTCGGTCGGTGTCGCCACGATGATCCGGTCGAGCCGAAAGGTGCGCTGCCCACGGGACGTGCCGGCCAGCAGATACCAGACCTCGTCCTTGTCGATCAGGCCCCACGGGTCGAGCAGATACTCCTTCCGCTCGCCGCCGCCGGTCGTGTACGTCATCGCCACCTTGCGCCGGCCCACCACCGCCGATTGCAGCAGGTCGACCAGCGCCGGGCGCGAGCGGTCGCGGTCACCCCAGCGGGTCGGGTCGATCATCGTGGCGCCGGCGGCCGCCTCGGCGTCGGCCCGGAAGGTCGGCGGGAGGGCCCGAACGAGCTTGCGCAGCGCCGTTTTCGCCTCGTCGGAGAGGGCGGCGGCCGGGCCGGCCAGGCGGAACAGGGCTTGCGCCTCGGGCGCCGACAGCCCGCTCAGGTCGGTGCGGGCGCCGCCGACCAACGACCAGCCACCGCCCCGGCCCGGCTGGGGGTAGACCGGGATGCCGGCGGCCGAGAGGGCTTCCAGGTCGCGGCGTGCGGTGGCCACGGAGACTTCCAGCTCGGCCGCGAGCTCGGCCGCGGTGACCCGGCCGCGGCGCTGGAGAAGCAGCAGGGCGGTGATGAGGCGGTCCGCGCGCATGGCTTCGACCCTGTCGGCAAAAGTGGTCAGTTGGTGAGCACTTTAACTCCGAGGATGGGAGCCAACGACCCGCCGACAGGGAGAACATCATGTTGCGAGGACTCACCACCGTCAGCTTCTTCGCCGACGACCTCGACGCCGCCCGCGCCTGGTACGACCAGGTCTTCGGGATCGAGCCCTATTTCGTCCGCGATTTCCAGGGCACGCTCGCCTACGTCGAATACCGGGTCGGCGACTATCGGCACGAGTTCGGGCTGCTGAACAGCCGGTTCGCGCCCCACGACACCACGGGTGAGCCGGCCGGCGCGGTCGTCTACTGGGCCGTCGACGAGGTGGCGGCGGAATTCGACCGGCTGCTGGCCCTGGGTGCCGAGGTGCACCAGGAACCGATTGAGCGTGGCCCCGGGTTCGTCACCGCGTCGGTCGTCGACCCCTTCGGTAACGTGCTGGGCATCATGTACAACCAGCACTACCTCGATGTCCTGGGCGAGCGCGTCATCTGACAATTGCTCACGGCCGGCTCCCCTCCCGGCCTTCTTCTGGCCTGCTTTGAGCCCCGGAGGTCGGCTGCCTGTCGACCACTCACAGCCTGCTCACAGCGAACTCGGCCGTCCGGGAGTGCCGCCAGCGCCTACTCTTGAGCAGCACGAAAGTAAAGTGCCTCAACCTCAAGGGAGGCTGGACACAGTGAAGACTTCCAACCCGGTGCTCTCGCGCCTCGGCCAGGCGGCCGAGCGGGAGCGTTCGGCCGGGTACGGGTCATACGGACCGCCCGCCGGGCAGCCGGGTTACGGCCAGCCGTACCCGACGGCCGCGGGATACCCTGCCGCCCCACCGGCGGTGCAACCGATGACGATGGACGACGTCGTCGTCAAGACCGTGACGCTGCTCGGCATCACCGGCGTCGCGGCCATCGTCGCCTGGAACGTGATTCCAGACTCGCTGCTCAGGTCGGCCTGGATCGGCGCGGCCCTGGTCGGGCTCGTGCTCGGCTTCATCATCTCGTTCAGCCGGATGGCAAACCCCGCCCTCGTGGTCACCTATGCGGTGGTCGAGGGCGTTTTCGTCGGCATGGTGAGCAAGTTCTTCCAGGAGATCGCCGGCTATCAGGGCATCGTCCTGCAGGCGGTGGTCGCCACCTTCGGCGTCTTCTTCCTGATGGCAGTCCTCTATCGCGCCCGGGTGATCAGGGCGACGCCCAAGTTCACCCGTGGTCTGATCGCCGTCATGACGGGCCTGTTCGCCGTCATGCTGGTCAATTTCGTCCTGTCCATCTTCGGCGTCACCACGGGTCTGCGCAGCAACGGTGCCCTCGGCATCATCTTCAGCATCGTCTGCATCGTGGTCGCCTCGTTGAGCTTCATCCTGAGCTTCAACGAAATCGAAGAGGGCATCCGGATGGGCCTGCCCCAGCGCTATGCCTGGACCGCCGCGTTCGGCATCCTGGTCAGCCTGGTCTGGCTCTACATCGAAATCCTCCGCCTGCTGAGCTTCTTGCAAGGCGACGACTAGCGATCTGAGAAGTGCACGACCCGCAGCGCCCGGTTGCCTCCCCGCAGCCGGGCGCTGCTGCGTCAGGGGCCGATTCGAGATCAGAGCTGCGTGAGGAGGGAGAGCACGGCGGCGGGTCCGTCCTCGGCACGGATCCGGTGTGCGAGCCCGGTGGCTTGGTCGCGGTAGGTGGGGCGGTCGAGGCAGGCCCGCAACGCGTCGGTCAAAGTGCCGGCGGTCAGCTCGTTCAGCGGCAGGGGGCGGGGAGCGACGCCGAGGTGGTGCAGCCGCTCCGCCCAGAAGGGCTGGTCGACCAGGACGGGCACCGGGACCGCCGGGACCCCCGCGCGCAGGCCGGCTCCGGTGGTGCCCGCGCCCGCGTGATGGACGACAACCGCCGTCCGCGGAAACAACCAGTCGTGGGGCAGATCGCCGACGACCAGGATGTCGTCGGAGACCGGCCCGAGTTCGGCCCAGCCGGACTGGACCACGGCCCGCACGCCGCCCCGCTTGACGGCGGCCGCGATGACGTCGTGGAGTCGTTCATGGTCCGGGGTCATGCTGCCGAACCCGATGAACACCGGTGCCGGACCGGCGGCCAGGAAGTCGACGAGCTCCGCCGGGGGCTGCCAGCCCGGTGGCTCGGCCGGCCACCAGTATCCGGTCACCTGCACGGTGACGGGCCAATCGGCGGGCCGGGGGACCACCGCCGGGCTGAAACCGTGGCAGATCGGCCAGTCCGGCGCCTCCGCCGCATCGGCGGGCAGATCGAGCCGGGCGCGCAGCCGGCGCAGAACGTCGGCGTAGAGCGAGTTGGTCCGCGTGAGCACCTCCCGGCCGGCGGCAAGCTTGCCGGCGGGCGAAAGCTGCCCGCCGTCCGGCCAGCCCGGTGGCGGGAACTCCCGGGTGGGGACGCCCGGCGCGAGATAGACGCCGGCACTCGGCAGGCCGAGGCCGGCGGCGACGACCCGGGCGAGCGGGGCCGGGCCGAAGGCGGTGAGCAGGACGTCCGCGCCGGCGGCGGCCGCGGCCAGCACGCCGTCACCCAACTCGTCGAGGAAGGTGGCGAAAACCGCCTGCGCGGCCTCCGGGGACGGGGCGGCGGTGCGTGCGCGGACGAGCTCGACCGGATCGCCCGGCAGGGCCCGATACTCGAGCCCGGACTCGGTCACGAGAGGGGCGAAACGGTCGTGGGCGGCCAGCGCCACCTGGTGACCTGCCTGCTGCAACCGCTGGCCGAGGCCCGTGAACGGCGCCACATCGCCCCGCGAGCCCGCTGTGACGATCGAAACGCGCATCAGCTCTCCCCGGTCGCTGCCCGCACCGACCGAAGATAACCCGGCTCGCGCGGGACCCGCCGACCCGGCGGCCGGAGCCCGGACCTCAGCTGGTGGATATGGTTTCCCGGTGACCTCGGAGGATTTCGCCGTCAGCGTGGAGCGGCTGCTCAAGCAGGTCGGTCACTGGGAGCAGTCCCGCTGGTCGGCAACGGTTCGGGCACCGGCCACCCACTCGCGGGCGGAGGTCGTTCACGGGCTCGCGCAGCAGTTGGCCGATCTAGCTGCTGACGCCGAGGGCAACCCCCGGCGCCCGGTCCCGCGAGTGGGTGATCTGACCCTTCCGGATCAGGTGAAGGTCACGGCTGATGACCTCTTCCTCGCCGGGGTTTCCGATGATGCGTTCAAGCTGGCGACCGACAAGGTCAACGCCGTGCGCCGGGCGCTCTAGGAGTCAGCTCAGGCGCTCCAGCACTAGAGCCATGCCCTGGCCGCCGCCGACGCACATCGTCTCCAGGCCGATGCTCTTGTCGTGCCAGTCCAGCGAGTTGAGCAGGGTGCCGGTGATGCGGGCGCCCGTCATGCCGAACGGGTGGCCGACCGCGATCGCGCCGCCGTTCACGTTCAGCTTGTCGATCGGGATGCCGAGGTCGCGGTAGGAGGGGATCACCTGGGCCGCGAAGGCCTCGTTGATCTCCACCAGGTCGACGTCGTCGATCGTCATGCCCGCTCGGGCCAGGGCCTGCCTGGACGCTTCGACCGGGCCGAGCCCCATGATCTCCGGCGAGAGGGCCGTCACGCCGGTCGAGACGATCCGGGCCAGCGGGGTGATGCCGAGCTCGCGGGCCTTGGTGTCGCTCATGATGACGACCGCCGCGGCGCCGTCGTTGAGGGGGCAGCAGTTGCCCGCCGTCACCCGGCCGTCGGGGCGGAAGACCGGCTTGAGCCCCGAGACCGCCTCCATCGTGACGCCCGGGCGGGGGCCGTCGTCGGCCGACACGACCGTGCCGTCGGGCAGCGTCACCGGGGTGATCTCGCGCTGCCAGAAGCCGTCCGCGATCGCCTTCTCCGCCAGGTTTTGGCTGCGGACGCCGAACTCGTCCATGTCCTCGCGGGTGACGTTCTTGATCTGGGCCAGGTTTTCGGCGGTCTGCCCCATCTGGATGTAGATGTCAGGTGCCGCGCCGTCGGCCCGCGGGTCGTGCCACACGCTGCCGTTCTGCGCGTTCTCCGCCGTGCGGGCCATCGCCGGCGCGAAGGCCGGGTTTTCCCAGCCGCCGCCCACCAGCTCCTGGGCCGCGGAGGGCAGGCCGTCGGAGCTGCCGCGCGCGAAGCGGGAGACCGTCTCGACTCCGGCCGAGACGAAGATGTCGCCCTCGCCCGCCTTGATCGCGTGGAACGCCATCCGGGTCGTCTGCAGCGAGCTCGAGCAATACCGGGTGATCGTGGCGCCCGGCAGGCCGTCCAGGCCGAGCAGGGTGGCGACGACGCGGGCCATGTTGAAGCCCTGCTCACCGCCGGGCAGGCCGCAGCCCAGGTAAAGATCCTCGATCAGGGTGCGGTCGAGCTGGGGGACCTTGTTGAGCGCCGCGTCGACGATCGTGGCGGTCAGATCGTCGGGGCGCAGGCTCTTGAGCGAGCCCTTGTGCGCGCGGCCGATGGGGGAGCGGGCGGTGGCAACGATGACGGCTTCCGGCATGAGCCCAGGTTAACCCGCCGGTAACATACGGCGAAAGGACAAGCTCGTCACACCTACTCCTGCGCCGCCGGCCGGCTCGCCGCCAGGGCTGCCTCGTGAACCGCCGGAAAGAGCGCGTGCGCCCAGACCCGGTAACCGTCGGCCGAGGGGTGGAAACCGTCGTAGCAGAGGGTGCCCGCGTCGGCCCGGAAGACCGCGCCCGTCTCCTCGGCCAGGTCGACCACGATGCCGTCGTTCTCCATCACCGCGCGCTCCTGCGAACGCGCCACCCGGCGGCCCATCCAGCCCGTGACCTGCCGCAACGGCTGGGCCATGGAGCGGACGGCGCCGAGATCGGGGCAGGTGCCGACGACGACCTGCACGCCCGCCTGCCGCAGCCGGCGCACCGCCGCGCCCAGGTGCTCGGCCGACTCCTCGGGGCTGCGCAGCGCGGTGGCGTCGTTGGCGCCGATCAGCACCACCGCCACGTCGGGTTTGTCGCCGAGCAGGGCCCGGGCCACCTGGGTGGCCAGGTCGGTGGAGCGTGAACCGGCCACGCCGACGCTGGAGAGCAGGACGTGCCGCTCGCCGGTCTCCGTCGTGCCCTCGGCGAGCAGCCGGGCCAACTGGCCGCCGACCGTCTCGGAGAGCCACTCGACGCCGACGCCGATCGCGGCCGAGTCGCCCAGCAGCACCAGGCGCAGCACCGGCGCGTGGGCCGGCCCCATCGTCGTGCGCAGCGCCAAGCCCATCGTCGGCTTGGCATAGCGCCTGCTCCGGGCGGCGATCGCCTCGCCCGCCAGCAGAGCGATGCCACCGACCGCGCTCGCGAGCAAGCCGGTGGCCGTCGCTTTGCCGATGCGTCCCGCCAGGCCCGCCATGTCGCCTCCTCGGCGCGTCAGTGATCCTCTGGGGTCCACCCTACGGCGGTCGCGGCCGAACGACCTGACCCGCTGGTAACCGAAATTTCTTCCGAACTCGGCACGGCGGCCGGCTGCCGGTGGCCGAACCGCAGCCGCTGCTCGCCGAACCACGGGTGCCGGCGCAACTGGGCCCAGCGCCCGGCCGGGCCGCGCTCGTGCCCGTCGACCCGGGCCGGGCTGACCTCGGTGCCGGCCGCCCGGACCGCCTCCTGCGCGGCCTGTGGCAGGCTGCGCACCCCGTCGGGGCCGGTGGCGGGCGCGCGCTCCTCCTCGCCCAGCATCGACATCAGCGTCGGCATCATCACCGCGGCGGCCCGGGCATAACCCTCGGCCGACGGGTGGAAGTGGTCGGAGCTGAACATCCGCCCCGGATCGGCCTCGAACGCGGGACCGAGCAGGTCGCCGATGGAGACCGTGCGGCCACCCGCCTCGACGACTGCCACCGTCTGCTGGGCGGCCAGCTGCCGGCTCCAGGACCGGGCGAGCCAGCGCAGCGGCGGCTTGATCGGCTTGATCGCCCCGATGTCGGGGCAGGTGCCGACGACCACCTTGCAGCCGACCGCGCGCAACCGGCGAACGGCGTCGCCGAGGTGGCGCACCGCATCGGCGCGGGCCGACACGTGGGTGACGTCGTTGCCGCCGACCAGGATGACGGCGATCTCGGGGTCGTATTCCAGCGCCGCGTCCACTTGATAGGGCAGGCCCGAGGACATCGAGCCGACCACGGCCAGCCGGTGCAGCCGGACCGGGCGGCGCAACCGCCGGGACACACCATTGGCCAGCAACGCGCCCGGAGTCTCGCGAGGCTTGTGCACGCCGTAACCGGCGGCCGAGGAGTCGCCGAGGATGACCATGCTCAACGGCTTGCCGCCGAACTTGGGACCATAGAGACCGTCGCCCCGCGGCGGGGGCGCCTCGGCCATCGGGATGATCTTGCGTGCGTCGGCCGCCTGGCGCAGCAACAGCACGACGGACGCGCCGGCCACACCCGCAGCCGTGCCCGTCACCCCACCGACGACCCGGCCGGCGATCTTGATGCGCCGCCAGTCCTCATCGGTGATGCCGCGTCCCCAATCGATCCCGTTCACGGTCTCCCCACTCCTGGATGATCAGACTTCGAGGCTAGCCCGTGGGTACGACAGCAACAGCCTTCGTACGGCTTCCCGACGCAAAGGTTCATGGAATCGGCAAATCCCGGTCATCTCGACGAGCGATCGTGGCGCACCCCAGTCATGCTGGGGGGAACTGAAAGGGGGCCACCATGGCCAAGACGCTCAAGCGGACAGCGGCGTTCACCGCTCTCGCCCGGGCTCTGATGTCCGGCGCGCGCGGCGGCCCGTCGATCGGCAAGCGGCTCGCCGCCCTGCCCCGGATGCTCAAGGCCACGGCCAAGGGCGAATACGACGGCGGCATGCGGGTCGCGATGATGGCAGCGGCCACGGCATATGTGGTGTCGCCCTTCGACTTCATCCCGGAGGCGCTCTTCCTGGTTTTCGGCCTGGCCGACGACGCCGTGATGATCACCTGGCTGGCCGGCACGGTGCTGAGCGAGACCCAGCGCTTCATCGAGTGGGAGAAGCAACGGGACTCGGTCCTGCCGGGTTCCGTCGTCGCCTGAGCCGTAGGCTGACCTGATCCAGGTCAGCACCGGTAGAAGGGCACAAAGACGTGCGGTACTACGACAACGTGGTCGAGATCATCGGGGACACCCCCCTCGTCCGGCTGCGCAGCGTCAGCGAGGGAATCGCGGCGACCGTCCTCGCCAAGGTCGAATACTTCAATCCCGGCGGCTCGGTCAAGGACCGGATCGCCCTGCGGATGATCGAGGACGCCGAGGCGGCCGGTCTGCTCCGGCCGGGCGGCACCATCGTGGAGCCGACCAGCGGCAACACCGGCGTCGGGCTGGCCCTGGTGGCTCAGTTGCGCGGTTACAAGTGCGTCTTCGTCTGCCCCGACAAGGTCAGTGAGGACAAGCAGAACGTGCTCCGCGCGTACGGTGCGGAGGTCGTGGTTTGCCCGACCGCCGTCGCGCCGGAGGATCCGCGCTCCTATTACAACGTCTCCGACCAGCTGACCCGCGAAATTCCGGGCGCGTGGAAGCCGGACCAGTACAGCAACCCGGCCAACCCACGCTCGCACTATGAAGAGACCGGTCCCGAGCTGTGGAAACAGACCGAGGGCCGGATCACCCACTTCGTGGCGGGCGTGGGCACCGGCGGCACGATTTCCGGCGTCGGGCGCTATCTCAAGGAGCAGGGCGCGGTGCGGATCATCGGCGCCGACCCGGAGGGCTCCGTCTATTCCG
>Ga0247764_1000918_pt1 | contig 10307 bp, 7 predicted proteins | sample UWRJL051202B4_FD_179932 | JGI IMG/M metagenome (GOLD analysis project Ga0247764, IMG submission 179932) | Plant litter microbial communities from Arlington Agricultural Research Station in Wisconsin, United States - UWRJ-L051-202B-4 | ecosystem: Environmental > Terrestrial > Plant litter >...
TGCAGTTCGGGAGGCAGCTTGACCACCGGTTTGATTTCGATGGTGTAAGTGTTGTCGGACTGATAAGCCAGCTGTTCGTAATCGCCGTTCGCGGAGATCACCAGTCGCGCGCCGTCACCGACACGCAATGCATCGACTGCCGTTACGGGAGTCGCGAAATCGGTGACGTCCAGGCGCTGCAGGAGCGAATCGTTGATGGAGGTCTTGGCGAAGTTGACGACGACCCGGCCGCCTTCCTGGCGCAGGTCGGCAGGCACTTTCGAATCCGTCAGTTCCACCACTACTCGACCCGAGCCATCGCTACCGCGGCGGAAATCGATGTTGTTGAGGGTGCGCACACCGGAGACGGCTGCCGTAGAACGAGGCGTCATGGACGCGGCAACCGCTGTGCTGGAGGGACCGGTGCGGCTGACGCTGCTGCCGCCCAACGTCACGACGATCGTGTTGCCCTGGATGCGCGTGTCGTAAGGCACGAGGCTGTCGACGTTCAGTACCACGCGTGTCCGGCCGTTGGCTTCGGCGACATTCACGGTGTCGAGCACACCCTGCTTGACGTCTACGCGACGCGAACTCATGGCGACTGCCGTATCCGGCAGGTCCAGTGCGATTCGCGCGGGGTTGTCGACGGTGAACGTCAGTGGCTGAGGAGCTGCGTCACTCAGGCGCAAGGTGAGTTCGACCTTGTTACCTGCGGTGACACTCGCCTGGATATCCTCGAGCCGATTGGCCGCTTGCGCGATGGCTTGTGCGCCCAGCGCACCCAGGAATAACAGCGCACAGGCCACTCCGCGCGCACGCGCGAAGGCCGAGGTCGCTCCAGCACTCATCGCGAGGACGGGCTTGGCGAAAGTTGAAGACGACATTCTTGCGTTCTCCCTCTGATCATTCACTGAGTGCCAGCGCTGCCGGACGCTCGATATATCCGCCGACGCCGTCGGGCACAATTTCAATCAAGGAAACCTTGGTGCTGGTGATGCTCAGCACCCGGCCATCGTTCTGTCCCAGGTAATTGCCGGGCGCAACGCGGTGGACCAGACCGTCTTTACCCTGCACCAGGCCGAAATTCCTGCCCTTCACATCCAGCGTTCCCACCATGCGCAAGGTGTCGAGTGGCACCTGCTCGAGAAATTCACGCGGACGACGCACGTCGGGGCGCACCGAGTTGGCGACATCGTTACGCACCGGGGCACTCGGAATGAATGGCGATCGCAACGTCGATGCGCCATAGGCAAACGATTCGTACGGCTTGATTTCGGGCAGCGGATCGATGCGCTCGCCGGGACGGGCCTTGATCTCGGCCACCTTCTGTTTGAGCTCGTCGAGATTGTCCGAACAGCCAGCCAGGCACAGCAGTGCGGCGGCAAGTGTTATCGAGTTACGGTGCTTCATGGATATAGGCTGCTGCTGATGGCGATCGGTTGATCACGTTGACCAGTCCACATCGATGCCCGGGGCATCAACGCGGCGGCTGGTTCGGCTTGGGTTGCGCAGCAGCCTGTTCCTCCTCGTCCAGATACCGGTAAGTCTTGGCGGTGACATCGAGCTGCAAGTCGTCGGTACCGCCGCCCTTGGTGTCTTTGGTAGCAGGCGCGATCTCCACATCGTGCAGAGTCACGATTCGAGGCAGAGCGGCGATGCCGCTGACGAATGCGCCGATGGCGTGGTACGAGCCGGTGAGCCGCATCTTGATGGGCAACTCGGCATAGAAATCCTTATTGTTCTGCGGCAGCGGCTGGAACAGCTTCTGGTCCAGCCCGGCGCCGGAACCCTGCTGCGAAATGTCGGTCAGCAGGTTGGGTACTTCGGTCTTGTTCGGCAGCTTGCGCAGCATCGCGCCGAAGGACTCTTCCATTTCCTTCAGCTGTGCTTTGTAGGCATCGAGATTGCTGGCCTTGCGGGCCTTGCCTTCGAGCGTGCTGAGCAAACTCTGCTCTTCGGCGCGGGCCGCATCGAGTTCCGGCTTCTTAGGCTTCCAGGCCAGGAAATAGGCCATGATGGCCACGGCGATGACGAATCCGATGGCGATCGCGCCAAAGCGGAAGGGTCCGGGCCACCTGCCAGGATCGTTCGGATCGAGGTCACGTATCTGGTCGAGGACGCTCATTTAACCGCTCCCTGTGCAACCTTCGCCTGCCCATCTGCATCGGTTGCGGGTAGCTGTGGATTCTTTTGGGTGGCGTTCAACGTGAAGTCGGATCCGGTGTCGGTGCCGCCCTTGGTCTCGAGAATGTCCAGCGAGGGCTCGCTCAGCCACTGCGACGAATCTATGTTGCGCATGTACGAAGCCACGCGCGTGCTCGACTGCGCCATGCCTTTGATCTGCAATCTGCGATCGGTCTGCTTTACGCCGGTGAGATAGATCCCGTCCGGCAGCGTGCGCACCAGCTGATCGAACACGTGCACGATCTCGGGACGACTCAGTTCGAGCTGTTCGATGACCTGGATGCGCGCCTGCAGGGCCTGCTTGCGCTTGTCGAGATCGAGGATCTCCGCGATCTGCTTGTCGAGGATGGCGATTTCGCTTTTCAGGTATTCGTTACGCGCTGTCTGTTCGTCGATGGCCGATTGCATCTGCCAGTTCACGACGAAGGCGATCAGGCCGGCGAACAGCAGGGCGGCAACGAATGCCACGCCGAATTCCTGGCGCTTGCGTTTACGCTCGGCTTCCCGCCAGGGAACTAGATTGATTCTTGGCATATCAGTCGAAGCTCCGTAGCGCGAGGCCACATGCCGTGAGCAAGGCCGTCGCATCCTTCTTCACGGATTGCGCCTTGGCCTTCTGGCTGATTTTCATCTGGCCCAGTGGATCGCCGCGCTGTGCCTCGATGCCGACGCGCGACTGGATCATTTCCGCGGCGCCGGGAATATTCGCGCAGCCGCCGCAGATCACGATCTGTTCGGGTTGCTCCCGGCCGGCGCCCGAGGCGAGGAAGAACTGCAGCGAACGACTCACCTGCTGGCACATGTCGTCGATGAAGGGACCCAGGACTTCGGTTTCGTAGTTACCGGGCAGGCCGCCTTCCTTCTTGGCGCGGCCGGCTTCTTCCATGCTCAGTCCGTAGGTGCGCATCACTTCTTCGGTGAGTTGCTGGCCACCGAAGGCGAAGTCGCGCGTGTAGATGACTTTGAGGTCGCGAAGCACACTGAACGTGGTGCTGCTCGCGCCGAAGTCGACCACTGCGATGATGCGACCGAGCCCGCCGTCGGGCATCTGGTGAGTCAACAGGCGGCAGGCATTCTCGAGCGCGAAGGCTTCGACATCGACGATCTTGGCGGTGAGGCCCGCGGCGGCGCAGGCTGCGATTCGTTGTTCGACATTCTCGGAGCGAGTGGCCACCAGCAGCACGTCGAGCATCTCGGGATCTTTCTCCGAGGGGCCGATCACTTCGTAGTCGAAGCTCACTTCCTCCATCGGGAAGGGAATGTACTGGTCGGCCTGCATCTCGACCTGGCCCTCGAGTTCGTTCTCACTCAAGGTGCGCGGCATCTGAATCACCTTGGTGATCGCAGCATCGCCGCTGATCGCCACTGCCGCATCCTTGGCCCGGGCGCCGGAGCGCTTCACTGCACGCTTGATGGCATCGCCAACCGAATTGGCATCGACGATCGCTTTCTCGTTGATGGAGTTCGGAGGCGTCGCCTCCGCGGCATACGACTCCACGCGGTATTGACCACCACTCATGCTCAGCTCGATCAATTTGACCGAGGAGGTAGTGATGTCTAGTCCGAGGAGCGGCCTGGCTTTGGCAGATAAGAGCACGCTAGTTCCCTTTTAGATCAGACACTTGAGTGACGATCGGAGATCGGGCACGAAACACGGGCCGCAAATATATACAGGCGCGCGTTAAGTTGAATGTGAGGGGCCTCACGAAAAACCATCTAGGCGTCGCCAGAAATGGACGGCTTTGCTTCCCCACCCATTCAAGTTATTGATTTTAATGGGAGAATCAAAACGAAAAGATTCGACTGAACCCGTTTGCCATAACCCCGCGTTATTTACGCCGGGACATTCGGGCCGCTAACGCCGTTATCATTCCGTGCCGGTCCCCCACGCGGGTCAATCACCTCACCCGCCGACCTCGGGAAATCGTATCAAAGCTTATGACAAATTTGCGAACTGGATTCGCGCGTAATATTGCCTAGCCCGGTTTTACTAAGCAAGGACTTAGGGTTACTACCTGTGATGCGACGTTATCTTTCATCCCCTTGGCGCCTGGTGCTTTCCGCCCTGATCCTGCTGGTCGGCGGCGGCGTCCTGGGCCTGTTCGGCGCTTACCAATATCTGCATCCGTCACTGCCGGATGTTGCGTCGATCCGTGACATCCAGTTGCAGGTGCCGTTGCGTGTCTATAGTCGTGATGGGCGCTTGATCGCCCAATTCGGCGAGCAGCGCCGCATCCCACTGCCTTACGAAGCCATTCCTAAGCAGATCGTGAACGCGGTGTTATCTGCGGAAGACGATGGCTTCTTTCATCACAGCGGCGTCGATTATCCTGGATTGCTGCGCGCCACCGGCCGGCACCTGCTCTCCGGCGAAAAGAGCGAGGGTGGCAGCACCATCACCATGCAGCTCACCCGCGGCATCTTCCTCAGTCCGGAGAAAAGCTACCGCCGCAAGATGCTGGAGATATTCCTGACGCTGCGCATCGAACAGCAGTTCAGCAAGTCCGAGATTCTCACGCTCTATCTGAACAAGATGTTTCTCGGCCAGCGCGCTTACGGTGTCGGCGCAGCAGCCGAGGTGTACTACGGCAAGTCCGTCGATCAGTTGACGCTGCCTGAGATCGCCGTAATCGCAGGAACCTTCCGCCTGCCTTCCCGAGACAATCCGGTCGCGAATCCCGAACTCGCGAAACATCGTCGTGCCTATGTCCTGCGGCGCATGCGCGAGAACGAATTCATCACGGCCGAAGAATATGCAGCTGCACTGGAAGCGCCAGTCGAGTCGAAGCTGCACGGACCGGCAGTGGAAGTCGATGCGCCGTATGTCGCGGAGATGGTGCGTGCGGATCTGCTGAGCCGTTTTGGCAACAAGGCCTATACCGCAGGCTACGAAGTCATCACCACGCTCGATTCAAGATTGCAGGCATCTGCCGTGAAATCGGTGCGGGCTGCGCTGCTCGAGTACGACATGCGCCACGGCTTCCGTGGCCCGATAGGCCATGTCACCAAGCCCGCCAGTTCGCGTGAGAAAGAATGGGCACAGTTGCTGGATGAGTTTCCGGATCGCGGCGGTTTGCAGCCGGCGCTGGTGCTCAACGTGGAAGAGAAAGAAGCGGTGGCCTGGTCTCGTGGCCATGGACGAGTCAATCTTCCGTGGACTGGATTGAGCTGGGCCCGGGCGCCGCTTCCCGATGGCAGCGTCGGTCCTCCCTTGCAGCGCGCTGCGGATGTGTTGAGTCCTGGCGATGTTATCTATGTCGCGCAGGAACGCGCCGGCAACTGGCGCATGGTGCAGATCCCGGAAGCGCAGGGCGCATTCGTCGCGGTCGATCCGCAGGATGGCGCAATCGCCGCGCTGGTGGGCGGCTTCGATTACTTCGGCAGCAACTTCAATCGCGCGGTGCAGGCGAAACGCCAGCCAGGCTCCTCGTTCAAACCATTTCTATATTCGGCAGCGCTAGAACATGGTTTCACTGCGGCAACCGTGGTGAACGACGCACCGCTGGTGATCGACGATCCGACGCTCGAAGCCAGCTGGCGGCCGCAGAACAACACCCGCGAGTTCGGTGGTCCGATGCGGTTGCGCGAAGCGCTGGTGCGTTCACGAAACCTGGTTTCCATTCGCGTACTGCATGCGCTGGGGCCCGCTTACGCCACCAAGTACATCGAGCGTTTCGGCTTTCCCGAGAACAGCCTGCCGCGTAATCTCACTTTGGCGTTGGGCACAGCCCAGGTTTCGCCATTGGAAATGGCGAGCGCCTACTCGGTGTTCGCGAACGGCGGGTATCGCATCGAAAACTATTACGTGCAACGCATCTCGGCGCCCGACCGCACAGTGTTGTTCGAGGCGCAACCGCGTTTCGTGTGCCGGTCCTGTTTCGATCCTCCCCCGCAGCCGGCAGAGGGTGATACTGCAACTGCCGATGTCGCGACAGTTGCTGCGCTTCCGCCAGTCACTGAATCCACCGACGAATCGCGTTGGGGAAACATCAGTTACCTGCAGGAGAAAATGGTGGCGCCACAGGCTATCTCGCCACAGAACAGTTATCTCATGACCGACATCATGAGTGACGTCGTGCGCCGCGGCACGGCTACGAGAGCTCTGCAGTTGAAGCGCAGCGACTTGGCTGGCAAGACCGGCACCACCAACGATCGCCGCGATGCGTGGTTCTGCGGATTCAATTCCTCGCTGGTCGGCACCGCCTGGATCGGCTTCGACCAGGAACGCTCTCTCGGACCCGGCGAAGAAGGCAGCCGCACGGCGCTGCCGATGTGGATTTATTTCATGGCCGACGCATTGCAGGGAACCAGCGAGCAACGCCGCGTGGCGCCGCCGGGACTAGTTACGATGCGAGTATCGGCTGATTCGGGCCTGGCGGCGCCGGCCGGCGAGCCGGGCGGCATTTTCGAAACCTTCATCGCGGGACACCTGCCGCCACAAGGCGAAGGAGATGGATCGGCGGGAACAGACGGCTCCAAGACACCACCAGGAGAAACACGCAGCGAGGAATCCTTGTTTTAAGAGGCATGCATCAGCACTATCGAACGATCACATCGCGTCTGGCGTGGAGGCGAAGATGAGTAAGCGAATGGGTCCACGTGGAGAACACCTGCGGCGCGCCGTCGCCCAGGAAGCCGCGCGCATCATGTCGGAACATGGCATAGACGACTATGGTCTGGCGAAACGCAAAGCGGCGGAACGTCTCGGCGCCACCGACATCGCGGTGCTGCCGAAGAATGCGGAAATCGAGGCCGCCCTGGCGGATCATCATCGACTGTTCGAGTTCGACACTCACTCGTCGACCTTGAGCGACTTGCGCCGCACGGCGCTGCAGGCGATGCGGCTGTTGAAGAAGTTCGAGCCGCGGTTGGTGGGGCCGGTATTGAGCGGCACGGCGTCGGCTCACTCCGAAGTCAACTTGCACCTGTTCGCGGAAGCACCTGAGTCCGTGGCGATGCACTTGATGGATAACGCCATTCCCCATCACATTGCCGAACGCCGGTTACGCTACGAACCCGATCGGCTGGTGTATTACCCGGTGGTGCAATTCGTCGCGGGCAACCGGCCGATCGACGCAGTGGTGTTTCCCCTGAACGGGATCCGCCAATCGCCTTCGAGTCCGGTCGACGGCAAGCCGATGCGGCGCGCCGACAGCCACGAGCTGGAATCCATGCTCGCGGTCAAAGCAGAAACACGCGGCGAGGGCGTCTTGCGCGATTGACCAAGTCGCGGAAGAAGAAGCTATGCGCGTCGACTCGGAGTCCGAGTCGACGCGCTCATCGAGGTAATCAGCGCTTGCCGACTTCGACGTAGTTGCGCTTGGGCGAGCCCGTGTAGAGCTGACGTGGACGACTGATCTTCATGGCAGGGTCGGAAATCATTTCCTGCCAATGCGCCACCCAGCCCACGGTGCGGGCGATGGCAAACATCACCGTGAACATCGACGGCGGAATGCCGATGGCGCTGTAAATGATGCCCGAGTAGAAGTCGACGTTCGGGTACAGCTTGCGTTCGACGAAGTACTCGTCCTTCAACGCGATCTCTTCCAGCTTGAGCGCCAGCTCGAACAGCGGATTGTCCGACTTGCCCAGCTTCGCGAGCACCTTGTGCGCCATCGCACGAATGATGGTCGCGCGCGGATCGAAGTTCTTGTAGACCCGGTGGCCGAAGCCCATGAGGCGGAAGTTGTCGTTCTTGTCCTTCGCCTTGGCGAGGAACTTGGGCACGTTCTCCACTGTGCCGATCTGCTCGAGCATCGCGAGCACAGCCTCGTTCGCACCGCCGTGCGCGGGACCCCACAGAGCCGAAATGCCTGCTGAAATCGCAGCGTAAGGATTCGCCCCAGTGCTGCCGGCGAGACGCACGGTGGAGGTACTCGCGTTCTGTTCGTGATCGGCATGCAGGATGAACAGCAGGTCGAGCGCCTGTGCCGTCACCGGATCGATCTTGTAAGGCTCGCACGGCACCGCGAAGAACATGTGCAGCAGGTTGGAGCCGTAATCCAGGTCGTTACGCGGATAGATGAACGGCTGGCCGAGGGAATGCTTGTAGGCCGCGGCGGCGATGGTCGGAATCTTCGCAATGATCCGGTGCGCGAAAATCTCGCGATGGCGCGGATTATTGATGTCCATCGAGTCGTGATAGAACGCCGACATCGACGCCACCACGCCCGACAGCATGGCCATCGGATGCGCGTTGTATTGAAAGCCGTTGAAGAAGCGCAGCAGCGATTCGTTGATCATCGTGTGATGCTGGATCGCGTGCGTGAATTCGGAAGTCTGGTCGGCCGTGGGCAGCTCGCCGTTGATGAGCAGGTAGGCCACTTCGAGGAAGTTGCTCTTCTCGGCCAGTTGCTCGATGGGGATGCCCCGGTGCAGCAACACGCCTTCGTCGCCGTCGATGTAGGTGATCTTGCTCTCGCAAGCCGCGGTGGCCATGAAGCCGGGGTCGAAAGTGAACATTCCGTGATCTTTCGTCAGCGCCGCGATGTTCAGGACATCGGGACCCAGCGTGCCGCTTTTGACTTCAGCGAGCGATTTTTTACCCGTTGCCAGGTTGGTCAGTTCAAATTTCTTCTCGGACATGTGCTCTTCCCGACGATGGACTCTGCGAATCGGTGTATTTTTTTGCAAGTGCAAATCGAACTCGCAGACTTACACGTCAACGCCATCGAATCAAGCGTGTAGCGGCCGCGTCTTTATTGGTAATCGATCCATCCCCGGACGCGTCGACATTACTCGACAATCTTGATCAATTGCCCCGCCTTGGGCTCCTTGTTCGGATACAGGTCGTTCATCAGGCGCAGCTTTTCCGGGGCGTATTCCTTGATCGGGGAACTGCGGGCGAGATCCGCCATGCGCGTGTTGCCGTCCGCGGTGATGGTCTTGATCTTGTAGGGCTCGGCCATCGCGAATTCCTGTGCCTTCAGCCGCCGGAAGGTTTTCACCGTCGACATGATCAGCGGATCGGCCGAAGGCACGCCGCTGGACGCTTTGCTCGCGCCCGAAAAGACATAGGCCAGATTATTGTGAAACACCACCGCGTAGCGCATGGGGACGACACCGAACTCCGTATTCGCCGAACGCACGATGGTGGTGTAGCCCTGCAGTCCGTTAACCTCGATTGCGGAACCTTGCCCGGCGCCGGCACGCGCGAGCAATCGCGACAGGAATTCCTGCGGCCCCACATTTGGAGGCGGTGCCTGGGTCTGCATCTGCATCATGCTTTCCTTGCCGGGCGAAACCGCCAGCAGGCGCTCCGCCTGGTTCTCCACTCGCCAGCCGCTCGGGAACGCCAGGGTGAAGCCGAGGTTGGCGTGGTAGAAACGATTCGCCTTGAGCACACCCTGCGCGCGGCTCGCGCCCACCGGCAAACCTGCGATCGCTTTGAAATAGCGCTCCTTGCCGGGATCCACCTTGTCACCGCCATTGCCTAGCTTGTCGGCCGCTTTGACGACTTCGCTCAAGCGCGAGTCGTTGTCCGGGTGGGAAGCGAATACGCCGTGATACACGTGCGGTTCGCGTTTCTCTTCACGCGCTCGCTGCAGTTCGAACATCTCCTGGTTCTTGAGCAGGCGCACGACATCGATCATGTGCTCCGGAGCCAGGTCCGATTTCGCCAGGTACTCGGCGCCCAGCCGGTCAGCCTCGAGTTCCATGTCGCGTCCGTAACCAGTCACGAGCGCCGCGCCCGCGTAATCAGCGAGTCCCGCCAGATCGCCGCTGCCGGTGAAGATGCCGACGGCGGCTGCACCGATGCTGCTCATCGTCGACTGGGTCTGTCGCTTCACCGGATGGCGTGCATTGACGTGGCCGATCTCGTGGCCCAGGACTGCCATCAACTCCGCCTCGGAGTTCAGGAAATTCATGATGCCGCGAGTGATGTAAACGTAACCGCCGCCCGTGGTGAAGGCGTTGATGTCCTCGCTGTCGAGCACCGTAAATGTGTATTGCAGCTCCGGACGCTGGCTGACTTTCGCGGCTCGCTGGCCGACTTCGTTCACGTACTGTTGCAACTGAACGTCGTCATAAGCGCCGCCGAACTGTTGCAGCATGAGCGGATGAACCTGCCTGGCTTTCTCGATCTCCCCCTTCTCGGAGGAAAACACCAGGTCGGGGCGACCGCTGACCGGATTGGACGCGCA
>Ga0247764_1000919_pt1 | contig 10306 bp, 9 predicted proteins | sample UWRJL051202B4_FD_179932 | JGI IMG/M metagenome (GOLD analysis project Ga0247764, IMG submission 179932) | Plant litter microbial communities from Arlington Agricultural Research Station in Wisconsin, United States - UWRJ-L051-202B-4 | ecosystem: Environmental > Terrestrial > Plant litter >...
TAGGACGCCCAAGAGTTTCAGTCTCTTTTTCAGGGTTTTGTTTGACGCAAACGTCCTGGGCTCGAGCCCCCACTCTTTCCACGCAAAGCACACAGCTAGATGCTCGTGACGAAACGGCCTCACCGGGTGTCTCAACTCGGTGCGCGACGACGCGCCGGGCAGTGTCTCCCAAGCGAACGGCCGAGGATATTCACGGTGCGAGCGGCTCGCTGCGTTTCGGCCCGGGGTTGCCCAGCGCGCAGCGCGCGGCGTTCGAGCCTTGCCCGTACGGCAGTCCGGCAGCGACGGGAGCCAGATAGACCTGCCCGCCTTCTGCTGGCTTGGGGATGATCGCGCCCAAGGTCCGCGGTCGAGCGGGCTGCCAGCCTTCTACGAGCACGACCACGTCATTCCCTTCCACGCGATAGCCCCAGTACGAGCCACCACTCGAGCCTTTGGGCGCGCCCTCGCAATCGACGTGCGGGATCAGGGCCAGCATCAGCTGCGTTTCCGGCTTCGTGCGCGGCATCTCCCCCTGCCAACTCAACTTGCCAGACGAGGGCGGCCCCAGCAACGCCGCGATGCAGCGGCAAGCCGTTGCGCCACTAGCGTCCTTCACGCTGAAGTCGTGACGAGCCCCATAGAGGGCGAACGCCGGCGAGGTCTCTGCCAAGGGCTGCGCGGCGCGATTGGCCTCCTCTTCCGACAGCGGTTCGTCCCGCGTGGCGCGACCTCCCGCCGCGGGCTCCGTGTCGTCGATGCCCTGGTGACGGGCATCGATGTCCGCCGTCATGCGGGCCTCGGCGGTCATGGAGCTGGAACAGCCGCACAGCGCGAGCAGGGCGGCGAGCTCTGGCATTCTTCGCATCGCAATGGATCGTCGCACCGACCGCGCGGCGGGGGCAAATTTCGCTGCGGTCTCCAGCGGAGCCGGCCTCGGCGCTAGCTGTGGTAGCCTGTCTTGGTGGATCTGACCGCGCTCAGAAGCCGCCTGTCGGAGACGACCACGCTGCGCGCGATTGGGCGAGTGACCGGTGTTTCGGGGTTGCTGGTGCGGGTCGCGCTGCCGGGCGCACGCCTCGGCGACGTGCTGCACATCCGCCGCCGCACGGATACCCTGGCCGCCGAGGTCGTCGGCTTTACCGCCACGGAAGTTTTGGCGCTGCCGCTGGGAGAGCTGAGCGGTGTTGGCCTGGACGACGAGGTCGAGTCGACTGGAGCCGCGCTTGGTACGCCGGTGGGAGAAGGGTTGCTCGGCCGCGTGCTCGACGGCCTCGGGCGCCCGCTCGATCAGCGCCCGCTGCCTCCAGGACTACAGAGCTTGCCAATCGATCGTCCGCCGCCTGCCGCGCTGGGCCGCCCACGCATCCAGGAACCCTTGGCGACTGGGGTGCGTGTGCTGGACGGCCTGCTGACGCTCGGAGTGGGGCAACGCATCGGCTTGTTCGCCGGCTCGGGCGTCGGCAAGAGCAGTTTGCTCGGCGCCTTGGCGCGCGGAACCGCGGCGGACGCGGTGGTGGTCGCGCTGGTGGGCGAGCGCGGTCGCGAGGTCGGTGAATTCTTGGAGCATTCGCTCGGCGCGGCGGGGCTCGCGCGCGCGACGGTGGTGGTCGCGACCAGCGACGCTCCCCCGGTCGAACGGCTGCACGCGGCGCACGTGGCGACGACCATCGCCGAAAATCTGCGGGACTCCGGTAAACGCGTGCTGCTGCTCGTCGATTCCCTCACCCGCGTTGCCCGCGCACAGCGCGAAATTGGCCTGTCATTGGGCGAACCGCCCGCTCGACGCGGCTATCCGCCCAGCGTGTTCGCGCTGTTGCCGCGCTTGGTCGAACGAAGCGGGCTCAGTGAACGCGGCGCCATCACCGCGGTCTACACCGTGCTCGTGGAGGGTTCGGACATGGACGAACCGATCGCAGACGAGGTGCGCGGTTTGCTCGATGGTCACGTCATCTTGTCGCGCAGTCTGGCCGAACGCGGCCTCTATCCCGCCGTGGACGTGCCTGCCTCCATCTCGCGCGTGTTCGACGCTGTCGTCAGTAGTGAGCACGGCGCCGCGGCCCGCAAGCTGCGCGCGGCGCTCGGGCTCTACGCGCAACGTCGCGATCTGGTCGCGCTGGGCGCCTACGTGAAGGGCAGCGACCCGAAGCTCGATGCCACGCTCGCGTTGTTGCCCGAACTCGAACGTTTCCTCGCGCAAACCAGCAACGAGATCAGCCCGTTCGAGAGCACAACCGCAGAGCTTCTGCGACTAGCCCAGCGCCTGCCGCATTAGGCGCGCTCCGCGTCAGGCTTCTGACCGCCCCGCCCCCAAAAGCGGGATCTGCGGGCGTGCCTTCAGAAATCCACGACGCCACTAGCCATCGGATTGGCCGAGCTCGTCGTCGAGCTCTTGAATGAGCTTCTTGGCTTTCTTCGATAGCTTCGCGGGGACCGCGACGTTGACCACGATGTGCAAGTCTCCGCGACCGCTGCGATCCAAACGCGGCATGCCGCGACCTTGCACCGTGAGCACGGTGCCCGGCTGGGTGCCGGCGGGGATATCCGCGCGCACCACGTTGTCGTCGGGGAGCGTGACTTGAACTTCGTTCCCGAGCGTGGCGGTCGCAAACGACACACGGACGCGCGTCGCCAGATCATTGCCATGACGCTCGAAGTTGGCATCGGGCGTCAATTCCACGTCGACGTAGAGATCGCCTGGCTCCGCGCCCTCCGGTCCTGGCATGCCTTGTCCAGGCACGCGCAGCCGCTGGCCGCTGTCGATACCGGCGGGGAACGTGACCAGCACACGCCGTTGCCGCTCCACCGCGCCGGCTCCGGAGCAGGTGCTGCAAGGGCTCTCGATGGCAACGCCCGTCCCGCGGCAACGCGCGCAGGGCGATGAGAACATGATGAACCCGCGCTGCGCCGTGACCTGACCACTGCCGCGACATTGCCCGCACTTGGACGCGGAGGTCCCGGGTTTGGCGCCACTGCCGTTGCACGTCTCGCACGGCGCGGGACCACGCACGGTGACCTCGTGTTTACCGCCCTTCATGGCTGCCGCGAGCGAGAGCTCCGCGCCGACGCGCACGTCCTGACCGCGATTGGAGCGGCGTCCGCGCTGCTGACCTCCGCCGAATCCGCCGAAGAAGTCGGCGAACATATCCTGGAAATGATTCAGGATATCGTTGACGCCCACGTTGCTGTAGTCGGCACCGGAGCCGAGCCCCGCGTGGCCAAAACGATCGTAAGCAGAGCGCTTGCTGTCGTCAGAAAGCACCGAATAGGCTTCGGTGGCTTCCTTGAACCGACTCTCTGCCGCGGCGTCCCCGGGGTTGCGGTCGGGATGGTTTTTCAGCGCGGCCTGGCGGTAAGCGCGCTTTATCTCGTCGGACGAACAATCCTGAGCGAGTCCCAGCACCTCATAATAATCGCGTTTTTCGCTCATGCTTGAATTCTATTGGATACAGAAGAGGTGGTGCGCCGACGCCCAAGCTAATGCCGGCGCGCGCGCTGTCAACGCAACAACGCCACGCGGTTGCCCCTCTTTTCTGGAAATCAGTCGAGCGCGGGTCGCTTGTTACTGCCGTTTCGGCTGAGGTCGAGCGCCCATTTGAGCGTCACGAGCTCCGCTTCTGCTTCCGCTAAACGTTCGACCAAGCGCGTGGGAACGACCGGCGCTTTGCTCAGGTCGTTCACGCGGCGCAGCAGTTCCTTGCCGACCCGTTCGCCTTCGAACAATTCCCGCTCGAGCTGCGCGATGCGGTCGCCGCGCTCTTTCAGCTGCGCTTCCAGTCGATTCTGTTCGCTTGCGGCCTGCTCGTCGGCAAGCAAGGCCTGGAGTTCCTGGCGCTTGGCTGCGAGCTCGGTTTCCTTCTCGCTCAGGGTCGTGTCCAAGCTGGCGGCACGTCGCGTCATCGCTTCGAGCTCTTTGCGGAGGGCGGCTTGATCCGCTGCCAGCTCGGCGCGCTCGCGCTCGTGAGTCTTGCCGGCTTGGCTCAACTCTGCGCGCTGCGCGTCCCGCGCGCTGCGCAACGAATCGCGTTCGGTTCGGAGCGAATCGCGTTCCAAACCGAGGGCATCGCGCTCGGTGCGGAGCCCATCGCGGTCGCCGCGCAATGAATCGCGCTCGGTGCGGAGCCCATCGCGGTCGCCGCGCAATGAATCGCGCTCGGTGCGGAGGGCGTCGCGCTCGGTGCGGAGGGCGTCGCGCTCGCTGCGCAGACGGTCGCGTTCGGCGCCGAGTTCGAGCTTCTGCTTGCCGTGCTGCTCGGCGCTGTCGGCCAACTTCGTGCGCTGCTCGTTGATCTGTTCGAGCTCGGCCTCGGCCGCGTCGGCGCGTTCGTCCGCGGCGGCAGAGCGGCCTTCCAGCTCCTCGATCCACTTTTCCTGTTGTGAGAAGCGGGCGCGCAGCTCCCCAAGCTCCCGCTCCAGCGTCTCGGCTGCCGCCGACGCCGACGCCGACTGCGGCAGCGCCTGCGCGGGTTGTTCGCTGCCTTCGCGGATCTGCGCCAGCGGCAGCTGGATCACGGCGTAGGCCTCGAGCACCTGCTTCTCGCGGCTGGCGATGGCGATGAAGTAGTCGGGCTCCTCACCGGTCGCGGGAACCAGCGAGGTGTCGAGCACCGGGCTCGGCTCGCCCTCGCTCGAAAAATCGACCACGGCGTAACCGACGAACGGCACTTGACCGAGCATCCGCACTTCGGGCCAGACGTCGATCGTCGCGTCGTAGAGCGCGTAGTAGTCGACGCTGGTGTTCGCGACGGAGCCGGTCACGAGCGGCTGCTCGGCGTCGGGGTTCGGCGTGGCGACCACCGCGACGCCGCGGGGTTGCAGCAGCCGCGACAGCTTCTCCAGCGTCTTCTTGGGTTCTGCTTCCGCGGACAGGTTCTCGACCAGAACAACGTCGAAGAAGCTCTCCCGGAGTGTGGCCGGGCCGTCGTCCAGCGAACCGAAGCTCACGTTGCGCCCCGTCGCGCGGGCTTGTGCCTCGGCCCGCCGCGCCGCGTCGGTGTCGCACACCAGCAAGGCGCGCGGATTCTTTTCCGCGAGTAACGCGACTGCCGGCGAGTCCGCGCGCCCCAAGTACAACACGCGCGCGTGGGCGCAGCGCGACTCGACGTAGGCGACCAAAGGCTCTGCGGCGGATGCGGGACGCGTCATGACGCGGGCGACGGTAGCACTATTTTTTCAGCGGGAAGGGCTTCAGCGACCAAGGCGATAAAACGTGGCAGTCCCGCTGACCAACGGCGTGGGCGCGTTCTTGAGCGTTCGGCCCATGGCCTCGATAGCCTCGGTATCCACGTACAAGCCGGCGCCCCAGCCCTGGCCTTCCTCTTCCCCGTGGCTGGCGGCCTCTGCGTACAGCGCGCGCCGCAGGGGCTCACTCGGTCGGCTGGCACGAAACAGCTGGTAACCGCCCGCCAGCAGCTCGGTACAGGGGGTGTCCGCTCCTGTTTGCGGCACCCAGCGACCGCCGTGCGTCAGCACGGCCACCACCTGAAACTCCTTTTCCGTCAACTGCTGCCGCAAGCCACGCAGCCACCCAAAAGGGTCCGTGGCCTGGTCGCCATCGCCGATTTCGAAGTAGAGGGCGTGTCCCAGATCGAGCACCAACGTCGTTTCGCCCAGCGCCGCGCCCGCCGCGTAACTCAGCACGGCCGCACGGAAGGCCTCGAAACGTTCGACGAACTCCGCGCGCTCGAGCGAATACTCAGCGTCTTCCAGGTCGTGATAGGCGATGAGCAAGCCGAACGCGTTTTCGTCTTCCAGTTCGGGGGCCGAGGGCGAATCCAAGTCTGTCATGCTGGCACGGGCGAAGGGGGGCGCAGGGCCCGCTTCATACACCCGATTGCGAGCGCAGGTCAGCCGCCAGCTGCGATCCCCGAGCGCTTCACTTGGGCGGCAGCGACACACGCGGCGGAAACCAGGAAAGGCGCGGTTCGAGCGGCGGCTGCCCGCTGCGCTTTCTCAGGCGATTGATCGTGGAGAGCACCCACGGACGCGCGATCACCCAACGCTCGAATTTGCGCTTGCCAGGAAAGTCCACCAGGAACGCCCCGACCAGAAGCGTGAGCAGCGCCTGACCGGGCAGAACCAGCATCAGCACGCCGAGCACGAGCAAGAGCACACCGAGCAGGTTCTTCAGCACGCGCAGAAACAGCCGCAGCGCGCCCGGGGATTGTTCTGGGATGCCGAGCTCAACGCGTTCGCGTTGGGTAAAATAGTCCGCGGGCAAACGCGACAGGAAGAACGGCACGCCCACCAGGCTAGCCACGAACGTCACGACGCTGAAGACACCCAGCCCGATCAACACACCTGGCGACAGCAACGGCAAAAGCCGCGCGCGCACGCTCTCAGGTAGCCATTGCTCGAACCAGGTGGGCACAGCTTTCGTATGGGCAGAACTCGCAGCGGAAGCAAGTCGAAGCTAGGAATGCCTCGCTTCGCCCGCCCTGAGCGGTGGAGGCGAAACAACGCGAATCAGCGTGCCTCACTTCAGCGCCGCTGCCGCGCTGCATGAATGGCCGCCAGCGCGGAGCGGGCCTTATTTCGCGTCTCCAGCGCCTCGAGCGCGGGCACGCTGTCGGCGACGACTCCGGCGCCGGCAGTGACCTCGAAGCGGTCACCGTTCAACACCACGGTCCGAATGCAGATGGCCAAGTCGAGACCGCAGCCTGGCGTGACGTAGCCGATCGCGCCGCCGTAGGCGCCGCGGGGTCGAGTCTCCAGCTCGCGGATGATTTGCATGGCGCGCACTTTGGGCGCGCCGGTCAAGGTTCCGGCCGGGAAGGAGGCGCGCAACACGTCCCAGGGACTCAGGCGTTCGTCGAGTTGGCCTTCGACCTCGCTCACGATGTGCATGACGTGGCTGTAGCGCTCTACGATCATGTTGTACGGCACGCGCACGCTGCCCGGCTTCGCGACGCGACCCACGTCGTTGCGGGCCAGATCGATCAGCATGACGTGTTCGGCGCGCTCCTTCGGATCGGACAACATCTCCTGTGCGAAGGCTTCATCCTCTGCCGGGGTGCGACCGCGGCGGCGCGTGCCGGCGATCGGTCGCAGCACCATGCGGCCGCTTTCGACGCGCACCAACGTCTCCGGGCTGGCACCGGCGATGGAGACCGGCGGAGCGCCAGCGTGGCTCGGCAACTCCAAGAAATACATGTACGGCGCCGGCGACAGCACGCGCAGCGCGCGATACACCTCGAAGGGATCCGTCTGCAGTGCGGGCACGGAGAACGTGCGGGCCGGCACGACTTGAAAGGCGTCACCCGCACGGATGTATTCCTTGGCACGCTCCACGATCTGACCGTACTCCGCGTCGGAGATGCTCACGTCCACGTCGCTGGGGAGTGCCTGGGGATCCGGGGGCTCCAGCGCCGGCAACGCGCGCGCGCGGGCCAAGTCGCGCTCGGCGCGTTCGATGCCGGCGGCGTCGTGGGCCGCGATGGTTGCCGTATGCGTGAGGTTGTCGAACACGACGACGGTCGCCTCGCTGACGAAACGCGCGATGGGGCGCGCTTCGCTCTCGATCTGCGGCCAGGTGTTCACGGGCTGTGCGTAATGCACGATGTCGTACGGGATCAGCCCGACGTGCCCTTGCGCGAAGCGCAGCGCGACGTCTTCCACCGCTTCGCGTGAGCTGGGCAGTAGTTCAGCCAGGCGCTTGAACGGATCCTCCCCCGCGGTCGGCATCAGCACGGTTTGACGGCGCGGGTTGTAGCCAAGGATGGAGTAACGTCCCCAACGCTCGCCCGGCACGACGCTCTCCAGTAAAAACGAGCCGAGGCCCGCCTCCTTGCGCAGCACCTGGTAGGCCCCGACCGGCGTGATTCCGTCGACTACGAGCGTCTTCTTCAGCATGATCCGAACGCTTACCTTATCACGCAGTAGTCGGCCCGGCTCGACTCTCATCGACGGCTCATCTCGACCTGCGGCACGTCCGCTGATTTTGAGTCCTGGCTGCTCTTCAGCGGTGCTCCGGTGCTCGGGCACGCGTCACTTGCAGGGCGCCGGGACGATGCAGGGAGTACCGCAGTTGAGCCCCAAGGCGTAGCGTTCGACTTGCTCGGGTTTGGAGTGGCCTGGTCCCGTGCGCGCCATGCAAAACATGACGGCGTCGGCGCTGCTGAGGGTGTGACTGGGATCGACGCAGTGACCATCGATGCAGGAGCCGCTAACGGCGCCGAGCGGGGGAGGACACTCGCTGTCCGACTTGCAAATCAGGGCGCGACAGTCGGCGGGATGGGTGATGTTGCCGTCCGGGCTGGCCTCACACACGCCAAGCAGCCAGCTGCTGCGGATGAAGAGCACTCCCTCTGGTTTGAGCGTGCAGCGCTCTGCTCGCTGATCACAGCTGAGCTCGAAGCGGCGGCCCTCTGTATCCTTGAGTTCGAGCGGCGTGCTGCGCGAACACGCGCAGACGGTCATGACCCACAACAAAAGGCGCCCGGGGTGCGAGGAATCCTGATGTCGAGCCATCCGCGATACCGCGACAGAACATGTCACCCTCGGCCGGTGCCGGCCAATTTCCCGCAAACGTCACAGCCAGCCGGCTTGTTTGTACCAGGCGACCGTGGCGCGGATTCCTTCTGAAAAGCTGTGCTCCGGTTTCCAATCGAGCAGCTGACGGGTGCGGGTGGCATCGCAGACCCATTGGTTGAGGAGCTCGTTGCACTTGTCGCGGTTGAACATGACGGCGCGGTTGCTGGCGCGGCCGAACAGCTCGCTGCCGAGCGCCGCGGCCCGCACGAGGCGTTCGGGCAACGGCAAGCGCAAGAAAGCGCGCCGGCCGAGCGCCGCTTCCGCCACCGTCACTAGCTCCTCGAAGGGATGGGCGACGCCGTCGTCGACGAACAGGGTGGTGCCGCTCGGCACGTTGGCGTGCGTCGCGGCAATGCACGCGGCGGCGCAGTCCGGGCCGTAGATCATGCTCAGCTTGTTGCTGGGGCGACCGATCAACGGCAGCACGCCGAACTTGATTGAGCGGAAAAAAGCGAGAATTTCCCGGTCTCGCGGACCGTAGATGGCGGCGGGACGTACGATCACGACGGAGAGTGAGTCCTTGCGCGCCAGCACCTCGCGTTCGGCTTGACGCTTGCTGCGGCCGTAGGCGGTCACCGGCTTTGGCTCACAATCGTCCGGTACAGGGCTGCCGTCCGCCGTAGGCCCGACCACCGCCAGGCTGGAGACGAGCACGAAACGCTCCACGCCGGCGGCGCGCGCGCCATCACACAGCAGGGCGCTGCCGCGCGCGTTGATCTGAAAAAACTCCTGCTCCGAACGCGCCTTCACCAGCCCGGCAGAATGCACGACCGCGCGCACGCCCTGCAGCGCCTTCGCCAGCGACTCCGAATCCTCCACCGCGCCGTACACGAGCTCCACACCCGGGAGCTCTTTCAAGAAGCGCGTATCGCTGCTGCGGCGAACCAACGCGCGCACGCTGTGCCCCGCCCGGGAGAGCTGCTCCACCACGTGCGATCCCAAAAAACCAGAGCCACCAGTGACGAGGTAGGTCATGTTCGTTTACGGCTGTTGCGTCGAAAGGCTAGGTAGCGGGGCGGTCAGCGCGGCAGTTCGCGCTCGTAGATCCGGTAACGTTTGTAGATCTTGCCGCCCATGAAACGAATGGCGACGTTCACGGGCGCGTTGTCCTCCAGTGTCCAGGACAACTCACCCCAGCGGATGCCACAGCGACGACCGGATTCATTGAGCTTGACGTACAGGTACGTGCTGAGCCCGGCGTATTTTCTGATGTGACGGTGCTTCTTCCGAATGCCCAGGATGGCGAGGCGTGCTGTCGTCGGGCCTACCACTTTGAGCCGCCAGAGCAGCTTGGCAAGTCCCGTCGGGAGCAGTTTTCCGTGCAAATCGCCGATCAGTTCGTTGACGTTCGGCAATGCCACGGCCACTGCCGCGGGTTCGCCGTCCACCTCGGCGATGTACGTGAGTTCGGGGATGACGAGCAGGCGGAGCTCCTCCGCCAGCTTCGATAGTTCGCGCTCCGTGAACGGTACGAAGCCCCAATTTTCACTCCAAGCGTCGTTGAAGACGTCGACGATGGTACGCACTTCGGCGTCGAAGTTCTTCATGTCGCAGTGGCGCGCGCGGACCTCTGGCAACGCGGCCAGATCGTCGTGAGCTTTTTGCGCGCGCGTCGGCACGTCGCCGACCTCGTAGCGCCAGGCATACAGATCTTTCAGGCGCGGCACGCCAGAGCGCTCGATCAGGTCGCCTTGGTACGCGCGATGGTGGGGCATCAAGATCATCGGCGGCGTATCGAAGCCCTCCACCAAGCAGCCGATCTCCTCGTTGATGCCGAGGGAGAAGGGGCCGCGCA
>Ga0247764_1000922_pt1 | contig 10281 bp, 8 predicted proteins | sample UWRJL051202B4_FD_179932 | JGI IMG/M metagenome (GOLD analysis project Ga0247764, IMG submission 179932) | Plant litter microbial communities from Arlington Agricultural Research Station in Wisconsin, United States - UWRJ-L051-202B-4 | ecosystem: Environmental > Terrestrial > Plant litter >...
CGGGCGCGCAAAGGCTCGTCGCGGTGCACCCCGAGACCGGACAGAGGAAAACAATCGCGACCCATCTTCCGGTCGGGATTCCGGTGCCCGAAGGCGCGCTACCCAGCGGCATCTTCAACGGTGTCACGACCGACCCCTATGGTCACATCTACGTGAGCCTGGATCTGGATCGGGCGGTCCTCCAGCTCCTCGATTCGCATTGAACCGAGTTGACCCCATCAGCTCGATGAACGGCGTCACCGCCTCCTCGAAGCGCACTGCTAGGCGCAATGCCATCGGTTGCATGTGCGGCGCCGTCGGCGAGTCTGAAGCCCCTAATCCAGCATCGCGTCGAACCAAGCGCGCACGGCGGGCAAGGCGGCAAAACGCGTGGACAAGTGATCGAACTCGCCGAGATCGATCGCCTGTGCGTCGCTTCCGGCGGCTTGCATGCGTTGCGCCGCGGCGGGCGCCTGCGACGGTGAAACGATGGCGTCGCTGCTGCTGTAATAGAGGCGGACCGGGATGGACGGTACGACACTGTCCACATCATTTTCGGTCATCGCGCTCAAGAACCAGTTTTGCTCGCCAGCCATCAACTGCTGCATGAAGGTCGGCGTCAACAGCTCTCGCGGGGAGGGAGCAACCGCCGGAATGATTTCTTGAATCCGCTTCGACCCGTCGAACAGGGCGTCGAGCGTGACATCGTACGGCGCTTCCAGAAACTCGTGCGCTGCCGGCGCGGGATAGAGTTGGGCATAAGCAGAAACGATGTACCCGAGATACGCGGCATCGATCGGAGTGTGTCCGCGCAGTGTGAAGGGCAGCTGCTCGGTAGACAGGTTGTACGGCCCGGATACGCCAGCTATCGCTCGCGCGCTGAGCTCGCGCGGCAGCGCCCCAACGGTCGCCAGTGCGGCATGCGCACCTTGTGAAAATCCGAACAAGAATACGTCCTTGGGCCAAGACCAGCCGCGATCGCCGGCGATATGGCGTGCGGCTCGCCAGGAGTCGATGACTGCCGAGGCTTCACTCTCGGCGTGGATGAACGGGTGGCGTCCGGACGACGACCCGAGCCCTAGATAATCCGGCGCGAAGAACAAGTAGCAGTGTCCTGCGAACGCCGCGGCGGGTACCGTACGGTCGTCGACGTCATCCAGCTTGGCTTCCGAGGGCACCTCGTCGCGATGAAAGGCCGTGCCGTGTTGGTAGTTCACCACCGCGATCGGATTGCACCCAATGGGTCGCGCCAGCAGCATCGAAGCCACGGTCGCCGCGCCCGATGCGTCCAGCGTGTGGTAGCGCGCGCGAATGAGCTCGACGTCGTGTTCGACGTCGAGCCCTTCGAGCCCGATGTCGCCGAATGCGGCGCGCGCCCCCTCGACATCGAGCTCGCCGAGCGAGACGACCATTTCGGGGTCTCCGCGCGCCGGCCCCGATCGCGGATCGGCGGCGGACTCAGCGTCGCTGCAGCCGGTTAGACTGCCCAGCACGACCGCGAACAGCAGGGCAGACCTGCGGCACACGCTGATAAAAGGATGCGTCTCGAGCTTCTGAGTGTCGACGGGAGCGGTCATGTTCTTAGTGCGCGCTCGACGCCGAAGTGTTCAATCCGCGCCGACCACTCGTCGGCGCCCATCGACCGTCGGTCCGGCTTTGGGGTTTCCCCTCGGTTTGGCACAGTCATTGCCTGACTTCAGGCCAGGTGAACCTCTCGCGATTTGCGAACAGCTACTGAAGCGAACGGGGGCTGCCCGGAAACTCAAGAGCAATCACTCAACGGGATCGAGTATTCGAATCACGCATACCAAACCACCAAGCGCGGGCAACTGGTGATCGATGCAGTGGGGCGCGGGCCGCGCGACGCCCCGGCTGACCAACACTCACGGCGCCGCACGGAATACGTAGCGCGACAGGTTTGCGTCGGTCGTAGTATGGTCAACGAACATCTGGACCCAAAACACGCCGGTCGAGTTCGCCGCGCGCCTTGGTATCTGCCACGCATTGGTGTTCGGCTGATCCTTCAACAGTGCCGCCGTAACCTCGTTCGGAATGAACGTTACTGGCGGCTCGGGGTTGTTCAACGGGAAGCTTAGAAAGACGTCGTGGTTGTCTTCGATGTCTTCATTGTCTTTGCCGAACGTGAACACGCGATCGAGGCCTGTCCCTAGCACAGGCCAATCCTGTCCAAACCCAATCGCACGGTACAGCACCTTATAACTTCCGCTCACGTTGACCTGGAGGACCGCGAACCTGAGACCATCGCCGCCGGTCTCGGCGCCGGTCCACAGGCAGTCGTCATTGCGGGCGCCAAAGATGTATCCATCCGTATCGAAGCGGGGCTCTGAGCAAGTGAGCTCATCTGGTGCATTTGGGTCGAAGCTGCAAAGCGCTGATTTGTCAGCGCGCAGGAACCAAACTCTATCACCCACAAAGAACGATCGAAGTTGGATACCAGTTTCGGCAACGACCAACGTGGGGGCGCTGCTCAAGTCGAGCGGCACTTTGAAGATGCCCTGCTCGCCCAGCATGAAGACTCCCCCGGAGTTCACGCCCACTCCGTTGCCCCCATACTCAACATACCAATGGTTGTCATAAGGATCAAACGGTAGCCGGCGCGTAGTCATCGTTCCGTCATCGTCGATGGCTGCGATGTAGAGGGGACTGGGTCTCACATAAGTCTTGCCCCCGACGTGACCGATGATCCTCGAGTACGTGCTGTCTTCGAACTGTGCGATTTGCTCTGGCGCTTGGCTTGGATAGCGGGCTTTCCAAAGCGACGCGCCTCCAGCCACGCGCGGCGTTGGATAGCCCAACTCATCGCGGTTCGGGTGGAGCAGTAAGTACAAGTCCTCCTCGGTGGCTAGAAGGTCAATGATGCCGCGTTCGATACGCCACACCGCGCACACTCCGCTCTCGTCGCAACGCGGAACGCACGCGCCCGCCGCGTTGCACACTGAACCCTCGTCTTCGCACGTGCAGTCGGGGTCGATCGGAATCGTTGGATTCAATGGATACGGCGTTGGCGTTGGGGTGCCGCCGCTTCCATCGGGAGGATTACCGCCTTGCGCATCCGTTTCGCTGAGTCCGCCGGTCCCGCCACCGGCCTTACCGCCCCCTCCGCTAGGACCTGCGCCACCCACGTGACCGTCGCCCAAGCCGCCCACGCCACCCAAGTTCTCTCCCAAAACGGTGATAGGGCCGCAACCGACCAACGCGCTCAGCGTGAGCGCTGCCAGCGTGCTGCTATGTCCCAAGACTCCGCGAGATAACGTGTTCATGTTCCGATTCTCCCTTGAGCGCCCCCGTGCGTTTGCGCTTGTCCTGTGAGTGCCAAGCGCCGCGCGATTCAGCGTGAAATCGTCAAGGCTCGATCCACTTCCGGCAGGCGGCGTCGACGCGCGGCAAAAGTGGCGACGCCGCATAACGACGGCGAAATTGCGCCACCGTGCGGCGACTCGCGTCGGCTTGACCGTGCGTGCACGTCGCGACGGCTCGCGCGGCGAGCGCTTCTTCTGCGAGCCCACCACGCGGAAACTCGGCGTCATATCGATCGAGCCACGCCAGCGCGCTGCTCGCGTCGCCGCGCTGCAAAGCGCGCTGCGCTTCGGTGACGATTTCGGTCTCGCGTTGAATTGATGGAACTTGCGCTGCGGGCGTGGAGGCGACGGCCGTCGAAGCCCTTCGCGACGGCTGCGGTAGATTTGACGTTTGCTGTGGTGCGGGTTCGACCGGAACGTCCGAAGCACCGCGCGCTGCATCGCTGGACCGCGGTGATGGCGACTGCGGCGCGGGCGCGTCGCTCCGTGAGCTCTCACCCGGCTGCGTTGGCAACGCAGTCTGGCGCTGAAGGCCGGCTGTAGACGCTGCGGACTGGGACAACAACAGCACTGCGGGCGCTCCAACCAACACCCCCAGTGCGGCACCGGCGGCGAACCAGGTGAGCACGCCCTTGAAGGCGCTGGCGGCTGCGCTGTTCACAACAGCGCTCGTAGCTATCCCGCCGAGCGCAGCGCCGACGATACGTCCGCGCAGCTGCGCTTTGACGCCGTCGCGTGGGACCGCCCTGCGCGCGCGGGCCACCAGACTATCGAGATCTAGCTCGCTCATGGTCCTATCCAATCTGCGCGCGCGCGCAAGCGTCGCAAAGCTTGGTCGAGGTCGCGGCGCGCCAAGCGCAAACGCGAGTAGACGGTGTTGGCCCCGATCCCCAAGCTCTCCGCGATTTCTTGGGCCGTGAACTCCTCGAACTCCGCCAGGACGAATACTGCGCGCCGATGCTCATCCAACTGGTCAAGCAAAGTTTGCATGAGACCTGTTGCTTCCGTGATGAGCGCGGCTTCCTGCGGATCCGGGTCCTTACCGACGAGCGCTTCTTCGACCAGAGGCGATGACGCATACTTGCTAGCGTGACGCCGATGGTCACGCGCGACGCGGAATGCGATGCCGAACAACCAAGTCTTGATGGCGCTGCGTTGCTCGAAGGTAGAGAGTCGGCGCTGTGCGACGACGAAAACGTCTTGCGTAGCGTCTTCGAGGGTTGCGCTACGCACTCCCAAACGGCGCAGTGAGCGGTAGACGAAGTCGAAGTGCAGCTCATACAACTCCGCGAGGGTCGGAAGGTCGAGCGCCGTCATGCCCTGCGCTTCCTCGGAGCCGAGGGCGTGGCTGAAGGCGTGAGAGACCACATGCCCTGAGTGCCCACGCTCTGCGGATCCATCACGAAATCGAACTGCGCGCTGGCGGGATCAGGGCAGAACACCAAATTCATCAACAATAACAACAACTTGACATGGTGATTCAGAGCAGATCCACGAAAGCGCTGACTCGGAAGCTCGGCACGAGCGGCCACGTCCGGAACGCCTCCACGCCATTGAGGTGGAACCTGGGACGCGACGTGACAAGTCCCAGTTCGATCGTTAGGGAGAGCTCGGCCCCGCGGCGCAAAGGCAGCGCGAGCTGCATACCCAGCCCCGGCGCGACCCACGGTGACACGTCCGCGTGCGTGACGGCCGACCCAATGCCCTCTGCACGCAGCAAACCGACCTCCACGCTCGCGCAGGCGCCCAACCGCGTGGGCCCGGCGACGCCCCGCAGGCAATAACGAGGACTCATCGACCAGAGTTGGAACTCCGCGCCGCTGCGATCCGAGCGCGGGCCCAACGTGGCGAACGCCGCGCTGAGTGTCAGCTCCAGCCAATGTCGGTTACTGAAGTAGGCCGCTCCGAGGCTCGCCCGTGGCAGAACTTGTGGCAGCGCGCCCAGCGCCAAGCCCGTCCCCACGAGCACGCCAAAACCACGCGAGCTCTCTTCTTTCGTCGTGATCGGGGCTTGCGGTTCGCACGACCTGCAACGAGGACACACCGGAGCCACCATGCGCGCAGTGGATACTGGCGGGGCGATTACCGGCGGCGAAGCAACCACGGTGCAAGGCTCTGGACGCGCGGTCACTGACGGCTGAGGCCCGCCGGAGCTGGCCTCCGAGCCCAAATTGAGCGTCGGATCGATAGCTAGTGCGACGATCAACGCACCGGCATGCGCCAACTCCTGACACGTTGGAGCAGTCAAGAAGCGCGTCCGAGCTTGCGCGCCGACACCCAACGTCATGGCCAACTGATAGCCACCGGGCGTAGCGCTCACCTGCGCATTCACCTCCAACGGCGCAGCGGTGCTTCGAGGTGAGGCGTCGAGCAAACGCAATGCCTCCGCACCCACCTCGCGCTCCAAGGGGCACGCCCCCTCCGCGGCAACCCAGCGCAGACGAAAACGCTCGGCACCCACCGGTTGGATGCTCTGCGCCCGGACGACGTTGATGAACGAGAGGGCGAACGCGACGAGCGCTGCGCTGCGGGCTCTTGGAGCTCTCAGGAAAGGAAGTGGCATTCCTCCCCTAAGTAGCTCAAGTTGGGAAACGGAGCGACGGCAGGCTACTGGCGTGAATGCGCACGCCCCGGACAAACGTTAAGCGGATGGAATATGACTGACGAACGCAGTTTGCCCGCAAGCGGGCCGGTCGTCGCGGCTTGTCCTCCTTCGTCGCCCAAGCCGTAGCCCGCGAATTGGAGCGTGAGGCCCTTGGTCAATTCCTGGATGAGCTCGACGAGACTCTTGGCCCAGTTCCTGAAGCTGTGGTCCGTCGCGCGAGGCGTGCTTGGCCGAAGCGCTGATCCTTGACTCTGAAGCCATTAACGCCCTGGCGAAGCCAGCTCGGAGGCGCTTATCGCAACCGGTGATCCGAAGGACATCAAACGCCTTGCTGCGGATCATCCGCAGATCTCTGTCTGTGCGCTCTGAGCGAAGGGCGTCCTTCCTTTCGGTTACGTACCCGTGCGTCAAACCCCACCACTCGTCACTGTTGGAAGCTCAGGAGATCGAGTCAACCGGAGTGCTTCTTGACGGCGTCGTGTGGATTGTACGCGCCATCGGAACATGGCGTCATGCTTCCCGAATCGCCGCATCCCCATATTCTTGAGCCATTGCGTTGTCGACGGCCATGGCGCGCGCGAACTCGATGAGCTCACGATTGAGCCGCTCGGTGTGGGTGAAGATCAAACCGTGCGGGGCGCCTGAGTAGATTGAGAGTCGCGCGCCGCGGATGCCTGCCGCGGTGCGCTGGCCGAGCGCCACCGGCGCGGAGACATCTCGGTCGCCGTGGATGACGAGACACGGCACGTCCACGGCCTGCAGCTCGGGGCGAAGATCCGAATGCGCAGCGCTTCTACTCGTCGCGAGCAGCACGTCGAGGTGCGTTTCGAGCAGGAGAGCGCCGACCCAGTCGGTGATCGGACGGGGGGTGTCCGGCATGAAGAACGGCTGCTTGCCGGCCTCCACCCAAGCAGGGAAATCGCTCCGCCAGCTAGACCAGAGCTGCTCGAAGACGGCCAAAGGCAGACCCTCGGGGTTGTCTACCTTTTGCATCAAGACGGGGGCGAGCGGCGCGATCATCACGACGCCGCGCACTCGCCCCGAGCCGTAGCGCGACAGGTAACGAATGATCTCAGCGCAGCCCTGGGAGTGTCCGACCAAGATAGCGCGCTGGAGGTCCCGTTGGCAGAGCACCGCGTCGAGATCATCGGCCGCGGTGTCGTAATCGTAGCCCGAGGCGGCCGGGCTCGAGCGACCATGGCCCCGCCGATCGTAGCTAAGGGTGCGCAAGCCCGCGTCCTGGAGAGCGCTTGTCTGATACTGCCAAGCACGATGCGACAAACCCCAAGCGTGCACGAGAACGACCGGCGCCCCCTGGCCGACGTCCCGACAATAGAGGGTTTCACCGTCGCGCGTCACGACGGCGGCTGAGGTGGGCTGAGATATGGGACCTTGCGGCAAGACGTTGGGCATGACGGAACAATGCAGGACGGAGCTAGGGCACGCGATTACCTCACGGGTAAGTTTCGGATGGCTCGTGGGTAAAGGAGCAATGAGGAACAGCCCGTACGCTAGCTAGCCGATGGGCAGCGCCGGGGCCGTTCGCCGTTTGGGGCTCGACCCGGTCGACGGACACCTCCACCTGTTCTTCAACAAGCGTAGGCGGCTCGCCAAAGTTGCTTTGTTTCGATGGGTCAGGCTGGTGCCTGCTTGCAAAACGGCTCGAGGCCGGGAGTTTTCAGCCTCCACCGTTCGACGGCGGACAGCCGCAGATCGCGATCCGCGCGTCAGGATGAATGTTGGGACGTAGCTGTCGAACGAACGGGTTTGTGGTTGTTGCTGGCGTAAGTGTACAACGCTAGGTGTCCGGGCTCGTGGACTCCCCCGTTGAAGGCCGGATCCGGACTCATCCAGACGCCATTCCTCGGATTGTAGTAGCGGGCGACCGTAATAGTAGAGCCCTGTCTCTGGGGTTGCCCCCAGTTGCGTGCGGAGCAGTACGACCTGCCGTGCTCGCCCTTCGGGCTGCGCGCGGCAGGGCCCCCCAAACGCGGGCTTCGCTCCGCGTGGGGGGCCGACGACTGGCTACCTGCACTCGTTGGCTTCATGCGCTGACTGTCGGGGGTGTCGCTGGGCGCCGCACGTCAACTGCGACGTTCGGCGAACACTGTTCGCGATGGCTCAACCGTTCGCTGCGCTCCTCCAGCGCGCGGCGAAGAGGCCGAGCTTGCGGGAACGCGCACGTTCTGCGCCACGCGCAGCGGCGCGCGCGCTCTACGGTGTGGCGCGTGTCACAGAACCTGCGCTTGGCGGGCTGCGCTCGGCCCCTTCGCCGCGCGCTGGAGAAGTCTTATGCGCTCAGGTTCAGTTCGGTCTGCTCGTTCACTGTTGCTCGCCGCCCCGCGCCGCGCAGATGCGCGCGCACAGCACGCCCTCGGAAGAACGGCTGTGGCAAGCGCTTCGTCGCGGACAGCTCGGTGTGCAGTTTAGGCGGCAAGTCGTCATCGGTGAATATATCGTGGACTTCCTCGCTCCAGCGCGTCGCCTGGTCGTTGAAGTGGATGGCCCGTGTCATGCGCAACGCGCTGCAGCTGACCAGCGCCGGGACGGCGTGCTCCGCGCCGCTGGGTTTCGCGTGGTGCGGGTTGATGCGCAGTTGGTTAACCGCCAACGCCGAACGGACCACCGCAACCGTCTGTGGCAAGTCTGACATAGCTCCGGGATGGATCGCAGCCACCTCAACAAGCTGATTCGAAAGCTGCTCTAAGGGTTAGCCGCTCAACCTCGCCGACACGACCCCGCAAATCGAAGCTCATGACGTGCCGGCGAGCGAGTTCGTGGACCTCAATCAACACACCGAGTAGGCTCCCGCAAACGGCTGGGGGGGACCCCAGACCGGACACTTTCGTCAGGACGCGGTTGCCCGAACCGACGAACTAGAGCAGGAAAGTGGACGCAATCGCCGCGGCCGTGGCCTTCGTTCCGTACTGCTGCTCGCCCGCTGTTACGTCGCTGATGAAGGGGACTGAGAAGCACCGCGCGTAGTTGTTGCCGTTGCCGCTTGGAGCGTAGAACGAGCACCCCACTCCAAAACCTCTCAGCCACTGGAAGTCATCGCTACCCGCCCAGGTCATCTTCTCGCCCCACTGAGTGCCACCGGGCCCCGGGCAAAATTCCGAATCCGAACGATCGGTACCGTGATGCACCCCGGCCACCAAAGATAAGCCATCTATCTTCTTGATGTAGGGACCGCCGGAGTCGCCCGCGCAGAGGCGTTCGGTTTGACCCGCTTCCGTCACGATGACGAGATCCGACGAGAACAATCCGGGGTCCAGATCGAAATGGCTGAAACGCAACTTGTCATTGGGGTCAGACGCGTTCACGGTGCGAAAGATGTTTCCGACTCCGTACACATAGACACTCGTCAGCGTTCTCAAATCATCGTTGTAGACCCGCAGATAGTCCTCATGGGTCGTGTTCGGCCAAGGCGTCGGACTCTTGATGAAGCCAATGTCGTGCTTGGCGTTGGCTTCACCAGGATTGAGTGGATTGGAGAACACATCGTCCAACTCAAAACCGCCTTCATAGAAAGGAGAAGCCATGGACTGAACCGGCGTCCCTTCGGTGAGGATGGGGTCCGCTCCCACGCCAGGTCGCATGTACTCGATCCGCATTCCGAGCACGTTGGTGCCCTGAGAGTTCTGTACGCAGTGTGCCGCCGTCACAACTACGTTTTCGTTGAGGATCCACCCTGTGCACAATGAGCGCTTGCCATCAGGCCGCACGGGCAACCTGATGCGCACCACCCCGGGATAGCCGGTGATCTTGTGGCCCGGCTCGTCGGTCATCACCGCTTGACTGGACGTGCCGACCGACTCGTCGAGCCCGTGATCGAAGGGCTTACCGTAGTCGGCGGCACACCCCAGCGATAGGAGGACCGACACGCCGCCGAGCGCTGCCCCAAAGGCCCATGGTGCGCCTTGCAAAGCGCTTGATTCTTGAATTCTGACTCTCATGACATCAAACTCCTTGAACGGTGGTAGTCCTCGTCTCGGTCCGCGCTCCAGACAAGGGCGTCCACCGTCGGACGCCTACGAAACAGATGCTCACTTTGATGGTTGGGTCGCCGCTGGTCGCGGTCTATTGCCTGCATGGTCAATGACACTTGCGAGCGGCATTCGTGCCGCTCTCCTTGTTGGCATACGTCAGGTCGATCACAAGGGTGGCAGTTTTGCCCATACAAGTGTTGCCACCCCAATCTCCGTCCACCGTGTAGAGCAAGGCGATATTGCCGTCGCCCGCACCAAGCCTGCTTAGGCGCGCGGAGGCTTCTTCAGCAAATGCCGTTGCTTCCGTCAAGGCATAGCGAATTCGATACGGACGATGTTTGGATAACTACCCGCGCAGTGGTTTGGACTGGAGCCGAAGTACGCCTTA
>Ga0247764_1000923_pt1 | contig 10278 bp, 7 predicted proteins | sample UWRJL051202B4_FD_179932 | JGI IMG/M metagenome (GOLD analysis project Ga0247764, IMG submission 179932) | Plant litter microbial communities from Arlington Agricultural Research Station in Wisconsin, United States - UWRJ-L051-202B-4 | ecosystem: Environmental > Terrestrial > Plant litter >...
CGGCGGGCGGGCCGGCGCCGTCGCGCTCGCCGGACACTCGGCACACTGCAAATCCTGCAACTCCTTGTCATTTCATTGATGTAAATCTATCGTCCCCAGGTAAGCGCTTTCCTGCCAATCGGCGGCGACGCGACACGCTCTCAATGACGAAAGTGAGACACCGGATGAAACGATCAGTCGCCCTGCGGTGGATAGCCGCGGGAGCCACCGCGGTCACGAGCGCCGCCATCATGCTGACCCTGCCGATGCCCAGCGCCCTGGCCGCTGACAACCTGAGTCTCGGGGCCGGCGCCGACGGCTCGAGCAAGGCCAGCGGCACCAGCTACGGCAACGTCAAGGACGGCAGCACCAGCACCTACTGGTCGCCGGCCGGCTCGACCGGTTACGTGTCGATCAAGTGGAGCAGCGCCACGACGGTCTCCTCGGTCGTCATCAAGCAGGCCTCGGGCGGCGGTTCGATCAGCTCCTGGCGAGTGCTCAACGCCGACAACAGCGCCGTGCTGGCCAGCGGCAGCGGCAGCCCGAGCACCATCTCCTTCTCCTCGACCGCGCTGAAGAAGGTCACCTTCGAGATCCTCAGCGCCGCCAGCGCGCCCCGGATCGCCGAGTTCGAGACCTATTCCAGCGGCACCTCGACCCCGACCACCGGCCCCACCACCAGCCCGACCGCCAGCCCCAGCCCGACCAGCGGCACCGGCACCCCGACCGGCGCGTGGCCGTCCTCGGCCGGCTCGGTGAGCATCTCCAGCACGGTCTCCGTCTCGGGCACCTTCGACGGTGGCATGAAGACCTACTGCTGCATCGGCGACGGCTCGCAGAGCGAGTCCCAGGACCCGATGTTCGAGATCGCCAACGGTGGCACCCTGCAGAACGTCATTCTCGGCTCGCCCGCCGGTGACGGCGTGCACTGCCTGGGCACCTGCACCATCAGAAACGTGTGGTGGAACGACATCGGCGAGGACGCCGCGACCTTCCTGCAGACCAACGGCGGCACCAGTTACGTCATCGGCGGCGGTGCGAAGAACGGCAGCGACAAGACCTTCCAGCACAACGGCAACGGCACCGTCAACATCTCCGGCTTCTACCTCAACGGGGCCGGCAAGCTCTACCGCGGCTGCGGCAACTGCACCAACTCGTACCAGCGCAACGTGGTGGTCAACAACGTGCTGCTGACCGGCGTCGACTACGTCGTCGGCATCAACATCAACTGGGGTGACACCGCCACCATCACCAAGGTCACCGTCAACTCCGGCGCGGTGGTCTGCGGCACCTACAAGGGCGTCGCCAAGGGCAGCGAACCGACCTACCTCGGCGAGGCCTGGAACACCAGCAACTGCAAGGTCAACAAGAGCGACATCACCTACAAGTAAGGCACCGGTACGAACCTGGTAGGGCGCTCACAGCGAGGTGGGCGCCCTACCATCTCGCGCGCCGGTCGCCGTCCGGGTGAATCGGGCGGCCAGCCGGGCGAAGGCGGCGGTGAGTTCGGCCGGGCCGAGCACGTCGAGGTCGGCGTCGTAGCGGGCGAGGGCGGCGGCGAGGCCGGGCCAGGACCAGGAGCCGAGGGTGAGCCGGCACCGGTCGGGCCCGGCTTCTTCGACGACGCCGTCGCGGGTGTAAAGGGCCACGGTGGCCGCGGGCAGGTGCACGATCACCGTGCCCTGGCAGGGCCAGTCGCCCGCGGCGTCGCCGGATCCGCGGAAGACACCGGTGACATAGGTGGCGAGGTCTCCCCCGGGCAGGCTCCGGGGGGTGAAGCGGGGCCCGTTGGGCAGGCGCGGGGTGATCCGGTCGACGCGGAAGGTGCGCCAGTCCGCGCGGTCGAGGTCCCACGCGACCAGATACCACCGCCCGCCCCAGGTGACGACGTGGTGCGGCTCGGCTCGGCGCGGGGGTTTGTCGCCACCGCCCGGCCCATAGTCGAAGCGCAGCACCTCGTGGGCGTGCACGGCGGCGCTGATGGTCAGGAGCACGGCACCCTCGACGGGCTCGACCGGCCGGGTGGCGGGCCGGTCCACGACGGTGACGCTGAGCGTGTTGATGCGATGCCGTAACCGCGACGGCAGCACCTGCCGGACCGTGTTCAGCGCCCGTTCGGAGGCCTCGGCGAGGCCGCCGCCCTGGGCGGTCGCGGCGACCTGGAGGGCGATGGTGAGCGCGACGGCCTGTTCGTCGTCGAACAACAGCGGTGGCAACTCGGTGCCGGCCTTGAGCCGATAGCCGCCGTCGGGACCTTTGAGGGCCGCGATCGGGTAGCCGAGCTCACGGAGCCGGTCGACGTCGCGGCGCACGGTGCGCAGGCTGATCTCGAGGCGCTCGGCCAGCACCGCGCCGGACCAGTCCCGGCGAGTCTGCAGCAGCGACAGCAGCGCCAGCAGCCGGGCGGAAGTTTTCGGCACGCCGCTGATTCTGCCCGTGGTAGGTGCCACAACCTGTCACCTACCGCTGCGAATCTTGGTCTCGATCACCGAGGCGGCTGACAAGCCATCAACCCAAGGAGCCAGCATGGCCATCTCCACCACCACGCACCTGAACTTCCATGGCGACGCGCGCGCGGCGCTGGAGTTCTACCAGTCCGTCTTCGGCGGGCACCGCACCGTCGTCACCTACGGCGACTTCGGCCTGCCGCAGGACCTGCCCGATGCCGGCAAGGTCGTCTTCGGCCAGGTCACCGCCGACAACGGCTTCAGGATCATGGCCTACGACGTACCCGGCCAGGCCGCCCCCGCCGCGGTCACCCCGGCCCCCACCACCCGGGCGAACGGCCTGACGCTGACCGGCGAGCGGTTCTTCGTCTCCGTCCGGGGCGACACCGCCGAGGAGGTCGGTGCCTTCTGGGACAAACTCGCCGAGGGCGCCGACGTCATCGAGAAGTACGGCCCCGCGCAGTGGGCACCGGGCTTCGGAATGCTGACCGACCGCTTCGGCGTCACCTGGATCCTCGACGTCGCCTCCGCTCGTTGATCACGCCGCCGACGGCAGCGTGAAGTCCCAGTAGCCGTCGGTGTGCTGGTAGCCGGTCCCGCAGCAACGGCAGGTCGCGGTGTCCGGGGTCCAGGCCAGCTCGCCGCGGCAGGCCGGGCAGCGCATCCGGGCCGGCATCGAGCCGGTGTCCGGGAGCGCGGGCAGGGTGGTGTTGCGCTGCGCGTACACGAACTGGCTCGGGCCCCACCAGCCGCGGCCGCCGTGCCGCGCGGCAGTCTCCACGGCCTGCACCGCCGGGCGCAGGGTGCGCACCACCGCCGGCGGCAGCGCGCGGTCCCACCGGCGCAGGTTGTTGACGCTGCCGGTCAGCCGGGTGTCCCAGCCCGCGGCGTAGAGCTGCTCGCGCACCGTGGACAGCCGGAAATTCCAGAACGGCGTCTCGGAGTGCCCGGTCTTCAACGGTTGCGGCCCGCGGACCGCGGCCAGGTCCCCGCGGACGGCGGCGCGGGCCAGGCCCAGCACGTGATGCTTGATCGGGATGTCGAGCAGCCAGCGGTCCCGGATGGTGCGGCCCATCTCGACCAGCGCCGCCTGCATTTCCGGCAGGTGGTGCAGCACCCGGACGACCATGGCGGCGTCGAAGGCGGCGTCGGCGAACGGCAGCCGATTCAGATCGGCGCGGATCAGGAAGGCCCGGCCGGCGTCGAGGTCGCCCGCCAGCTCCCGTGCGGCGTTGCGCAGGTTTGTCGCCGAGTAGTCGACCAGCACATAGCGGCCGGCCCGGCTGCGGTAGTGCTTGGCGTTACGGCCGAAGCCGGCACCGAAGTCCACCATCCACTCCGGCCGGCCCAGCAGCGGCACCATGCGCTCCAGCGCCCGGTCCTCGGCCCAGGCCTCGTAGTCGCGGCCGTCCCAGTAAGCCCGGTAGTCGTAGTCGTTCTGGTCGTAATCGGTGACAACCGCGCTCATCTCGATCTCCTCAGGCAGGTGGCGAATCCGATGAGGTATTTCTAGTGGCCGTCACCGATTGCCGGAGCACCCGTCGCGGAGCGTGGCATGAAACCACGAGACAACTGATCTTCGCGGCGCCGGGCCGATCCGGCGCCGTCAGGAGTCGGCGCGGACCTGCAGCTGTGCGAAGTGGACGGCGGCCGCACCCGGCCGGGCGCGCGAGACGCCGAGCACAAAGCGCCCGGAGTCGATCACCGCGTTGCCCGAGCCGGCCCGGAGCCGATCGGCACCGTCGACGGCGACCGAGACGCTGCGGCCGGTGACCGTGATGGCCAGCCGGTGCCGGGTGCCCGGCGACAGCGCCGCCGGCTCCTTGCCGGTGGTGGTGACGAACGCGCCGTCGATCACCTCCATGACGAGGTGCTCGGGGCAGGCGCTGAGCTGGTAACCGCTTCCCTCCCGATAGCGGAACCACACCATGGCACACGAGCTGGCGTTGTCCAGGGTGACGTCCAGGGTGATCGACAGGTCGCCGCCGAACACTGTCGCGGGGCCGGGACACTGGTAGGTCAGCCAGCCGGTCGCGCGTCCGTGCAGCTGGCCGTCCTCGTAGCGGCAGCTGCCGGTGTCGGCGGAGCTCTCCCGGAAGCGGACCGGCGCGGAGAGCGGGTCGGTGAAAGAGGGCTCCCGCAGGCTCAGCGTGTTCGCGGAGGGCGGCCCCGACAGCGGCGCGGCCGACGCCGGCGGCCGGTCGTTGGTCCGGGCGGACGCCACGGTCGCGGCTGCCACCGTGAGGACCAGCAACGCCGCGGCGGCGTAGAGCACCCGGCGGACGAGCACTTTGGACGAGCGCTGCCGCAGGCGCCTCGGTCCCTGGGCGACCAGCGGCGCGCGCACGTCGCGAGGCGGGGCGGGCAGCGGCTTCGGGCCTTCGGCGATCAGCTGTTTCAGCAGCTCCCGGGCGCCGTTGCGGCCGACCGCCGGGCGCGCGGCCGGCGGCGCCAGCTTCGGTGCCTCGGCGATCAGCTGCTCCAGCAGGTCGCGGGCGCCGTAGCGGCTGCCGGCCGGGCGGGCGGGCTCCGGGCGCGGGGCCGGAGCCGCGACCAGCCGCTGAACCAGCTCGGCGGCGGTCGGGCGATCGGCCGGATCCTTGGCCAGCGCCCGCCCGACCAGCTCCACCAGCGACTCGGGCAGCCCGGAGAGGTCGGGTTCGACGGTGAGGATGCGAGCCGCCGTCGCCATCGGGGAGTCACCGCGGAACGGGCTGCGCCCGGTGCCGGCATACGCGACCACCGCACCCCAGGCGAAGATGTCGGCCGCCGGAGTGATGTCGCCCAGCGCGGAGTCGAGCCGCTCCGGCGCCATGTAGGAGACCGTACCCACCATCTGGTCCGTGCGGGTGTGCCGGCTGGTCACCTCCAGCGCCCGGGCGATGCCGAAGTCGATCACCTTGGGCAGCCCCAGCGAGAGCAGCACGTTCGACGGCTTCAGGTCCCGGTGGATGACGGCGGCGCCGTGGATCGCGGCCAGCGCGGCCGCCACCCCGACCGCCACGCTGTGCAGGTCGCCGGCCGGCACCGGTCCCCGCTCGGAGACCACTTCCTCGAGGCTCGGCCCGTCCACGTACTCGACCACCAGGTACGGCGTCTCGTGGTCCGGATCCGCGTCCACCACCGCCGCGGTGCAGAAGGACGGCACCTGCCGCACCCGCTGCATCTCGCTGCGGAAGCGGGCCCGGAACTCCTCCCGGCCGGCGAGCTCGGCCCGCACGGTCTTGATCGCCACCGGACGCCCGCCGGAGTCACGACCGAGGTAGACGACACCCATCCCGCCCTCGCCGAGCCGGGCGAGCAAGTGGAAGTCGCCGAGCCGCCGGGGGTCCCCGGGTTGCAACGGACTACTACTCATGGGTAGCATCACCGGACGCCGACAACGCGCCGAGGGCGGCGTTCTCTGACATGACACTCCCTGTTAGAGCAAGACCAACGGCACAGCGCAGGACCAACGGCACAGCGTGGCACACACTCATCGACGTGTGATAGGCGCGCGCCGAAAAGCGTCAGTGTGACCTGTCCGCCGCGACAATACGTGATCGTGTCCACCAGGTAGAACCTTGCCCGGCGGATAACCGGTTCGGGCCGGGCGGGTCCGTCGGCCATGATGGGCGTATGCGCACACGGGGGCCGGGACGATATCTGGCGTGGCTGGCCTGGCGGCAGAAGCGGCGCATCGGGTTCGCGGCGCTGGTGAGCTCGCTCTGGATGATCAGTCTGGCGGTCACGCCGTACCTGCTCTCGCAGGCCATCGACCGCGGGCTGCGGCCGCGGCTGGCCGGCCCGCTGCTCGCCTGGGCCGGCGCGATCTTCGTGGTGGGCCTGGCCAACGCGGTGCTCGGGATTCTCCGGCACCGGACCATGACCAAGATCCGGCTGGACGGCGCGCTGCGCACGGCTGACGCGGTGATGACCCACGCCGTCGAGCTGGGTGCCGCGCTCCCCCGCCGGATCACCGCGGGCGAAGTGGTCACCATCGGCATCGGGGACGTGTGGCTGGTCGCGCGGGCGTTGACCGTGACCGGGCCGGGAGTCGGGGCGATCGTCGCGTACGCGGTGGTCATGACCTTGCTCGTGCGGGTGTCCGGGATGATCGCGCTCGCGGTGGCCGCCGGCGTGGTCGTCCTCGGGGTGCTGCTGGGGCCGCTGCTGAAACGGCTGAACCACGCCGGCGGCGAGTACCGGGAGCGGCAGGGGCTGCTGGCCACCCGCCTGGTCGACGTGCTCGGCGGGCTGCGCATCCTCAACGGGCTCGGCGGCAAGGAGGCCCACCTGCGCCGGTACACGGCCGAGTCGGCCACCGTCCAGGCGGAGGGTTACCGGGTCGGCGGGGCGCTGAGCTGGATCGCCGCCCTCGGTGACGGCCTGCCGACGATCTTCCTGGCCGCGGTGACCTGGCTGGCCGCCCGGCTGACGGTGCGCGGCGATCTCACGGTCGGCGAGTTGGTCGCGGTCTACGGGTACGTCGCGATCCTGGTCGTGCCCACCTGGATGTTGATCTTCAGCGCCGGGGACGTCAGCCGCGGGATCATCGCCGCCCGCCGGATCATCGGGTTTCTGCGGTTGCCGATCGAGGAGCCGGGTGACGGCGCGGCCCCGGACGGCCCGGCGGTCCTGCGCGATCCGGAGTCGGGCGTGGTCGCCGAGCCGGGCCGGCTGACCGTGCTCGCCGCGGCCCACCCCGAGCAAGCGGCCGCGATCATCGACCGGCTCGGCCGCTACGGCGAGACCGCCGTCACCTGGGGCGCCCACCGGATCGCCGAGGTGGCCAAACCGGCGGTGCGCGAGCGGATCCTGGTCGCCGATCACGAGGCCGACCTGTTCGCCGGCACGCTGCGGGACGTGGTCGCGGGCCGCACCAAGGCCCGCACTGAGGCCCCCACGGAGGCCGGCGACGACGCGGTCCGGCAGGCGATCACCGCCGCGGTGGCGACCGACGTGGCCGGGCTGGACCACCGCGTCGACCGCGACGGGCGCAACCTCTCCGGCGGCCAGCGGCAACGGGTCCGGCTGGCCCGGGCGCTGCTCGCCGACCCGGAGATGCTGCTCGCGGCCGAGCCCACCTCGGCGGTCGACGCGCACACCGAGGCGGCCATCGCCGAGCGGCTGGCGGCGGCCCGGGCCGGGCGCGGCACCGTGCTCGCCACCACCTCGCCGGTGTTGCTGGACCGGGCCGACGTGGTGCTCTACCTGGTCGACGGCCGGGTGGCCGCGGCCGGGCGGCACCGCGAGTTGCTCGATCGCGAGCCCGGTTACCGCGCCCTGGTCAGCCGGACCTTCAGCGCCGTCGAGGAGGCGCTGTGAGTGCCACGACGCTGCCGATCGCGGACACCCGGCAGGTGGCCCGGGCGGCCGGCCGGCTGATCGCGGCCGACAAGCGGGCCGTCGCCGGCACGGTGCTGCTCAACGTGCTGGCCGCGGTGGCCGCCCTGGGCGCGCCCTATCTGCTGGGCCGCATCATCGACGCGGTCACCGGGTCGCGGGCCGGCGGTGGCCGGATCGATCTGCTGGCCGGGGCCGTGCTGGTCTGCGCGCTGGCCCAGACGTTGCTCTCGCGGTGGGCGCTGCTGCTCGGGTACCGGTTCGGCGAACGCGCCGCGGCCCGCGTCCGGACCGGCTTCCTGTCCCGCGCGCTGAGCCTGCCGGCGTCGGTGATCGAGCGGGTGCCGGCGGGCGACCTGGCCACCCGGGGCACCACCGATGTGGACGCGGTCGCCAGCACCTTGCGCGACGTGCTGCCCGGCGTCTTCGTGGCCGGGATGCAGGCGGTCTTCCTGGTCGGCGCGGTGCTCGTGCTCAACCCGCTGCTGGGCGTGGCCGGGCTGCTCGGGTTGTCCGGCATCGTGGTCACCGGCCGCTGGTATCTGCACCGGGCCCGGACCGCCTACCTGGAAGAGGGCGCCGCCAACTCGGAACTCGCCGAGGAACTGGCCGCGACCACGGCCGGGGCGCGCACCATCGAGGCCTTCCGGCTGCACGAGTCCCGGCTGGAGGTGGGCCGGGCCGCGATCGAGCGGACCAAGCGCAGCCGGCTGGCCACCCTGCGGCTGCGGTCGGTGTACTTCCCGGTCGCCGAGGGTTCCTACAACATCCCGGTCGTCCTCGTGCTGCTGATCGGCGGCCTGCTCTATCTGGACGGGCACATCACGCTGGGCACGGTCGCCGCGGCCACGCTCTACCTGCGGCAGCTGATCGGCCCGATGGACACCATCCTGATCTGGCTGGAGCAGTTGCAGAGCAGCAGCGCGTCGTTCGCCCGCGTCGAAGGGCTGGCCGCTGTGCCGCCCGCGCCGGCGACCGCGACGGCCATTCCGGCCGGTGACCGCATCGAGGTCACCGGCATCCGGTATGCGTACGCGGACGGCCCGGACGTGCTGCACGACGTGGACCTCACCGTCCAGCCCGGCGAGCGGCTGGCCATCGTCGGCCTGTCCGGGGCCGGCAAATCCACCCTCGGCCGGTTGCTGGCCGGCGTCGACCGCCCGCACACCGGCACCGTGACCGTCGGCGGGGTCGCCGTGGCCGATCTGCCGCCGGATCTGCTGCGCCGCCAAGTGGTGCTGGTGACGCAGGAGCACCACGTCTTCCGCGAGACGCTGCGCGACAACCTGATGGTCGTGGCACCGGACGACCGGCTGCTCGAAGCGCTGCGCACGGTCGGCGCGGACTGGGCCACCGATCTCGACGCCGACCTCGGGCAGCACCCGCCGACCGGCGCCCAGGCGCAGCAACTGGCGCTGGCCCGGGTGCTGCTGGCCGACCCGCACACCGTGATCCTGGACGAGGCGACCGCGCTGCTGAACCCGCGGGCGGCCCGGGCGGCGGAACGGGCGCTGGCCGCGGTGCTGCACAACCGTACGGTGATCGCCATCGCCCACCGCCTGCAGACCGCCCACGACGCGGACCGGATCGCGGTGATGGACGGCGGCCGGATCACCGAACTCGGCACGCACGACGACCTGATCACCCGGCCCGGCCCCTACGCGGCGCTCTGGCGCCAGTGGCACGGCTGAGTCCACGTCGTCGTCACCTGCTGACCGATTTGCGACCGTGCTTTGCGAGCAGTCATGTGTTTTCCGTGTAACGGCGATGATCTCGGGTAACACCCCCGGCCACAGGCAGCACACGCTGTTCCCGGTCCCTGCCGCGTTTGCCTCTTGAGGCAGCCGGCCGGGGTGCGTCACGGGCGCGGCATCTGCGTTCAGGTCGATGCCGCACCGGAGGTCACATGAGCCAGACCCACGAGGACGAGTCCGGGACAGATTCGTCCACGCCCCAGCAGAACAGCCGGCTCACCGGGTCGATCATCGTGGTCGCGCTCGTCTCCGCCATTTCGGGCCTGCTCTACGGCTACGACACCGGCATCATCTCCGGCGCCCTGCTGCAGATCGGCAAGGACTTCGACATCGGTCACCTGTGGGAGCAGGTGATCACGGCGTCGATCCTCGTCGGCGCCGTCATCGGCGCGCTGACCTGCAGCCGGCTCGCCGAGCGGCGCGGCCGGCACGGCACGCTGCTGCTCATCGGCATCATCTTCGTGGTCGGAGCGATCGCGGCGGCGCTCTCCCCGGAACCGATCACGCTGTGTCTGAGCCGCCTCGTGCTGGGCTTCGCCGTCGGCGGCGCGACCCAGACCGCCCCCGTCTACGTCGCCGAGCTGGCGCCGACCGCCCACCGCGGGCGCCTGGTGCTCTTCTTCCAGATCGCGATCGGCGTCGGCATCGTCATCGCCACCATCGTCGGCGCGGCCGAGGTCATCGACTGGCGCGTCGCGATCGGCCTGGCCGCCGTGCCGGCCGCCATCATGTTCGCCCTGATGCTGCGGCTGCCGGAGAGCCCGCGCTGGCTC
>Ga0247764_1000924_pt1 | contig 10274 bp, 8 predicted proteins | sample UWRJL051202B4_FD_179932 | JGI IMG/M metagenome (GOLD analysis project Ga0247764, IMG submission 179932) | Plant litter microbial communities from Arlington Agricultural Research Station in Wisconsin, United States - UWRJ-L051-202B-4 | ecosystem: Environmental > Terrestrial > Plant litter >...
CCCGGCCGAGCCGGCCCGGCTGCGCAGCATCATCTACGCCTCGGCCGGCGACCACGCGGCGGCCCACACCGCCGACCGGTATGCCTTCCGGCTGGCCGCCCAGCGCATCGACCGGCTCCGCGACGGCTATCTCGACGGGGTGGCGGCCCGCCTCGACGCCCAGGAGACCCAGCGCGACACCGGCCGCTATGGCGACGAGACCCTCACCGACCCACTGACCGGCCTGCCCAACCGGCGCCAGCTGGAGCGGCACGTGGCGGCCATGCTGGCCCGCGGCGAGCGGGCGGCGATCGGCGTCTGCGACCTGGTCGGCTTCACCGCGGTCAACCTGCGGCACGGCCGGCACTGCGGCGACCTGGTCCTGCAACGCATCGCCGGCGTCCTCAACAGAGTGATGCGTCGGGGCGACTTCGTGGCCCGGTTCGCCGGCGACGAGTTCGTGCTGGTGCTGCCGGGCGCCGGCGCGCACCAGGCGGCCGAGGTCTCCCGCCGGATCAGCGCGGCCGCGGCCGCCGAAAACTGGCAGGTCCTCGTCCCCGGCACCCCGATCGGGCTGGCGGCCGGCTGGTCCGAGATCGGCGCGAACGGCCGTACGCTCAGCGCCGCCCTGGCCGCCGCGGCCGGCAACCGATCGCCGCAGTGACCGTGGCCCTCATCGAGCTGGGCGATCTCGGCGCCGATCCCGCATCACCGCCCCCGTCGCGGCCAGGTCATCGCCTCAGTCACCGGATCGGTGCCGCCCTGGTCGTCCTGCTGTGCCTGGCCACCCTGACCTACTCGATCCCGCCGACGTCCCACGATCTGCGGGTGCAGTGGAGCCTCACCGGCTCGATCACGAGCTACTTCACCATCGTCGGTGACTCGGTCATCCTCACGGGTGGGCCGATGGGCCAGACGCTGACCTCGTACGCGATCGCGGACGGGGCGGACCGCTGGACGCATTCGTTGTCCGGCGAGGTGCCCTACATCAATGCCACGCGCGACTCCGGGGTGCTGCTGGTGCCCACCAACGCGCCGACCGTGGCCGACAGCCCGGCCCAGGGCTACTACAGCGACACCATCGCGGTGGACGCCACCACCGGGGTCGAGCTGTGGCGCTTGCCGGGCAGCGGCGACGGATGGGCGAGCACCGGGACGGCGCTGCTCGAGGAGCGCAGCCCCAACGGCGCTCGAACGGCCCGCCTGCGCGTCGTCCGGCTGGCCGACGGCAGCACGGTGTGGAGCCGAGAGGCCCCGGAGGTGGATCGGTGGATCACCCTCGGCACCGACGCCGGCCACCCCGACCGGGTCGCCCTGATCGAGCGGAGCGGCGCGGTGCGAATCCTTCGCCTCGCCGACGGCACCCAGGTGGGCAGCGGTTCGGTGCAATGGGAAGGCAGCGAACCGGCCCGCAACACCTACGGCGACATGTTCGCCGAGGGCGACCACCTCTATGTGGTCGAGGCCGGCCTCGAGCGGGTGAAAGTGACCGCCTACTCGCAGAGCAGCCTGCGCCGCCTCTGGCAGATCGATCAGCCGTCGGCCGGCGGTGGCGCGTATCCCTGCGGGCCGGTGTTGTGCGTGACCAACCAGCACAAACTGACCGGCTACGACTGGACCACCGGCGCCGCCCGCTGGCGCGTCGACGGCCAGGAGTCGGCGATGGAGCTCGGCGCCGGGCTGCTGCTGACCCAGACCCAGGACCCGGCGGCAAACCAAGTGGTGCTCGACGCGGCGACCGGCCGCCGGCTGGCCGAGCTCGGCGGCACCGCCGCCCAGCCCTGGGTCTTCGACGGAAACACCTTGATCGCGCTGGGTTCCAGCCCGTCGGCGCCCGGCCGCACGGTGGTGAGCAAGGTCGATCTGCGCACGGGCGAGACGTTTCCGCTCGGCACCATCGATCTCGTCGGCGACCCGGGCTGCCAGCTCGCCGGCAGACTGCTGGTCTGTGGCCACCCCCAGGGCCGCCTGACGGTCACTGCCGTCGGCTGAGCTCCGGATCCCCCGCCAGGCGGGCGGCCCGGTCGGCATCCGCCAGCGAGTCCAGCACCGCGTCCAGCTCGCCGCCGAGCACCAGATCCAGGTTGTAGGCGGTATAGCCGATCCGGTGATCGGTGATCCGGTTCTGCGGGTAGTTGTAGGTCCGGATCCGCTCCGAGCGGTCCACCGTGCGCACCTGTGCCTTGCGCGAGTCGGAAGCGGCCGCGTTGGCCTCCTCCTGAGCGGCGGCCAGCAGGCGCGAACGCAGGATCCGCATCGCCGACTCCCGGTTCTGCAGCTGGCTCTTCTCGTTCTGGCAGCTGACCACGGTGCCGGTGGGAATGTGGGTGATCCGCACGGCCGAGTCGGTGGTGTTGACCGACTGACCGCCCGGCCCGGAGGAGCGGAAGACGTCGATCCGCAGGTCGCCGGGCTCGATGTGGACGTCGACATCCTCGGCCTCGGGCAGCACCAGCACGCCGGCCGCCGAGGTGTGGATGCGGCCCTGCGACTCGGTCACCGGCACCCGCTGGACGCGGTGTACCCCGCCCTCCCACTTCAGCCGGGACCAGACGCCGTGGCCGCCCTCGGGCACACCCTTGGTCTTCACCGCGAACGAGACGTCTTTCACCCCGCCCAGGTCGGAATCCTGCGCGTCGATGACCTCTACGACCCAGCCGTGCCGCTCCGCATAGCGGGTGTACATGCGCAGCAGATCGCCCGCGAAGAGCGCCGACTCCTGGCCACCCTCGCCCGCCTTGATCTCGACGATCACGTCCTTGGCGTCGTGCGGGTCGCGCGGGATGAGCATCTCGCCGAGCTTCTCCTCGAGCGGGGCGAGCGCGGCCGAGACCGCCTCCACCTCACTGGCGAAGCTCGGGTCCTCGGCCGCCAGCTCCTTGGCGGCGGCCAGGTCGGCCCGCGCCGCCTCGAGCTCGTGGAAGGTGGTGCTGATCGGGGCCAGCTCGGCGAAGCGACGGCCGACGCGACGCACCAACGCCTGGTCGGAGTGGATGGAGGGGTCCTCCATCTGCTTCTCGAGCTGGGCGTACTCCTCGAGAAGGGTTGTCAATCGATCCGTGCTCACCGCTGCCTCCAGCTGGGGATACTTCTGAAAACACGAACGGCGCCCAACCCCGGAATCCCCGGGGCGGGCGCCGTCGAGACAGCTACTTCTTGTCGGCCTTCTTCGCCGCGTTGGCCGCGTTGACCTTCGCGTACTTGGCCTGGAACTTGGCGACCCGGCCGGCGGTGTCGAGCACGCGCTGCTTGCCGGTGTAGAAGGGGTGGCAGGCGCTGCAGGTCTCGACGCGGATCTCGTCGCCCTTGGCGGTGCTGCGGGTCGTGAACGTGCTGCCGCAGGAGCAGATGACCTCAGTGGTCGTGTACTCCGGGTGGATTCCGGTCTTCATCGTTGCTCGGTCCCTCTCGATGGTGGGTCGCCGGGTCTTCGTCAACACCGGCCCGCCCCTCGAGGGCGGGCGGCTCGGAAGTGAACCGGAACCTTTGCTGGCCGATGGACCAGTCTGCCATGACACCGGTCCCGATCTGAAATCAGGAGGCGGTCAGCGGTCCGTGATCGATAACGTGAGCGATCTTCGGCGTATTCCCGCGCCGCCGCGTACGGAAGGAACGGTGTGATGACGCTGCTCGCCGACGTCCTCGACCCGGCCGAACTGGCCACCGCGGTCGAAACCGGACTGGTCCGGAAGCAGAGTCACCCCGATCTGCCCTACACGATCTACAACTACACCGAGGCCTGCCAGTATGCCGGCGCCTGGACGCCGGTGACCCTGGCCTGCCGCGGCCTGATCGTCGACTCGACGGGCCGGATTGTGGCCCGTCCGTTCAAGAAGTTCTTCAACCACAACGAACCGCATGCTTACGTGTCGGTCGATGCTCCCGTCCGCGTGACCGACAAGTCGGACGGCAGCCTGGGAATTCTTTACGGCGACGCGGTGGCCACTCGCGGATCGTTCGCATCGGACCAGGCAAAGCACGCAACCGACCTGTTGCGTACGCGATATGCCGGTTTTGTCCCGCCGGCCGGCCTGACCGTGCTGGTGGAGATCGTCTACCCGGCCAACCGCATCGTGCTCGACTACAACGGCCTCGACGATCTGATCCTGCTCGGGGCGGTCGACATCGCCACCGGCCGCACCTTCGGCCCGGAGGCGGTGCCGTCCTGGCCGGGCCCGGTCGTGGAGTCGTTCGGCTACGCGACGCTGGCCGAGGCGCTCGCCGCCCCGCCCCGCGCGGGCCGCGAGGGCCTGGTCGTGCACTTCCTCGACACCGACGAGCGGGTGAAGATCAAGTACGAGGAGTACGTCCGGCTGCACCGTCTGGTCACCGGTCTCAGCGCCCGCACGGTCTGGGAGGTGCTGGTCAGCGGCGGCGACCTCGACGAGCTGACCGAGCCGCTGCCCGACGAGTTCCACGCCTGGGTCAAGGGCGTGGTCACCGAGCTGACCGATGAGGTCGAGGCGCGGGCGGGCGCGGTCGAGGCCGAGTTCGAGCGGATCGTGGCGGCCCTGCCCGACGGGTGGGGCCGGCGTGAGTTCGCGCTGCAGGCCGTCCGCAGCGACCATCGAGGATCATTGTTCCTGCGCCTCGACGGCAAGGACTACCGTCCTGGCCTGTGGCAGCAGGTCCGGCCGGCCGGCGACCTGACCCCGCACGGCACACAGGTGAGTGAGGAATGACCAGGCTCTTGATCACTCGGGGGCTGCCCGCGTCGGGCAAGACCACCTTCGCGCGCAAGCTGCAGCCGCAGGTCGTCCGGGTCAACCGGGACGATCTGCGGCTCATGCTGCACGGGCGGCGCATGTTCACGCAGTGGGCCGAGGGCCAGGTCACCTTCGCCCAGCGGGCCGCGGTCGAGGCGCTGCTGCGCGCGCACACCGACGTGATCGTCGACGACACCAACCTGCGGGCCAAGACCGTGCGCGAGTGGGCCGAGCTGGCGGCGCGGTTCCACGCCCAGTTCGAGGTGCACGACTTCACCGACGTCCCGGTCGAGGAGTGCATCCGGCGCGACGCCGAGCGCAGCGGGCACGACCACGTGGGCGAGGCGGGCATCCGGAAGATGTACGACCGCTATCTGGCCGGCAAGTCGCTGCCGTTGCCGATCCCGTGGGTGGAGCCGGGCGGGCCGGGCGCCGTCTACGAGCCCGATCCGGATCTGCCGGCGGCGGTGCTGGTGGACATCGACGGCACGGTCGCGCTGATGAACGGCCGCGGCCCGTACGAGTGGAGCCGGGTGGGTGAGGATTTGCCGCACCAGTCGGTCATCACCGCCGTGCGGGCGATGCACGCGGCCGGTAACGCGATCATCTTCTGCTCGGGGCGCGACGAGGTGTGCCGGGTCGACACCCAGGCGTGGCTCGAGTTGTACGTCGATGTCCCGTACGAGGGGCTGTTCATGCGGCCGGCCGGCGACTCCCGTAAGGACTCGATCGTCAAGCGGGAGATCTTCGATGACGAGATCCGCGACCGGTGGCGCATCGTGGGCGTTTTCGACGACCGCCAGCAGGTGGTACGCATGTGGCGCGCACTCGGGCTGACGGTCTTCCAGGTGGCTGAAGGGGACTTCTGATGGGCGGGCAGGTGGAGGGCAAGTACCCGCGGACGTTCCACTTGCCCGATTCCCCGGGTGCCACGGCCGACGACCGGGTCCAGCAGGATCTGTCGTGGCTGGACGGCGAGCTGGTGGTGACGGAGAAGCTCGACGGCGGCAACCTGACCTTCACCCGCGACGCCATGTATGCGCGCTCACTCGACTCCGGCACCAATCCGTGGGACCGACCGGCCAAGGCGCTGTGGGCGATGACGTCCTACCGGATCCCGGACGACTGGCGGGTCTGCGGCGAGTCCATGTGGGCCCGCCGCAGCATCCCGTACGCGGATCTGCCCGGCGTCTTCATCGTCTTCGGCATCTGGGACGAGACGGACACGCTGCTGGGCTGGGACGACACGGTCGACTGGGCGCGCCGCCTGGAGCTGCCGGTGGTGCCGGTGCTCTACCGCGGCGGCAGCCTGACCGAGGCCCGCTCGGCCTGGGCGGCCACCCGCGACGCGGCGACCTCGGAGGGTTTCGTGGTGCGCAGCGCGGGCCGCATCCCGGCCGCCGAGTTCTCCCACAAGCTGCTCAAGTGGGTCCGCCGCGACCACGTGCGCACCGATGCCGCGTGGCGCCACCGCGACGATTTCGAAGTCAACGAGTTCGCCTGATCAGTGAGTGTGCGGGCAGCCGTGTGCGAGCGCGGCCGCCTCGTCGTCCAGGTAGAAGTTGGGCCGCAGGTCCAGCTCCTCGTAGTACCGGTGGAAGACGGGCGTGCTGCCGCCGGACATCGGCGGGACGATCCAGCTCCAGTCGGCCGGCACCGGGCGGCCGGCTCGCGCCTCGTTCTTCAGGTGGGTCATGAAGCGCTGCGACTCGGTGTGGTGGTCGGTCATCTTCACCCCGGCCTGCTCGAAGGAGAAGAGGACTGCCCGGTTCAGCACCAGCAGGGCCTGGTCGCGCCAGAGCGAGGACTCCCGCGTCGTGTCGAGGCCCAGCCGGGCGGCGACCGTCGGGACCAGGTCGTAGCGGTCGGTGTCGGCCAGGTTGCGGGCGCCGATCTCGGTGCCCATGTACCAGCCGTTGAACGGGGCCAGCGGATATTGCACGCCGCCGATGGTCAGCCGCATGTTGGAGACGGCCGGTACGGCGTTCCAGCGCAGCCCCAGCTCGGCGAACCAGGCGTGCTCGGGGTGGGACAGGGGCACTTCGACGATCGCGCGTTCGGGGAGCTCGTAGAGGCGTACGCCCTCGGCCGGGGTCTCGATCGCCAGCGGAAGCACGTCGAAGGCCTCGCCCTTGCCCTGCCAGCCCAGTCCCTGCACCGCCTCGGTGAAACCGCGCTGCCGCGGGTCGCCGGCGTCGGGGTAGCCGGCATAGCGGATCAGCTGCTCGTTCCACACCCGGGCGTAGGCGTGGCCCGGCTGGGCGGGGGCGAAAATGCTGATCACCGGGCGGATCCCGGCCCGCCCGGCGGCCTGCAGGTGCTGCACGAGCAGGGCGAAGATCTCGTCGGCGGTCCGGGCGCGGCGGCGGTCCAGCACGATCAGGCTGCGCCAGTAGAGCCGTCCGATGCAGCGGCTCGCGTTGCGCCAGGCCACTTTCGCGCCGTACGAAAGCTCGTCGGTGGTGTGCACATAGCCGCCGGTCGCCGCGATCTGCGCGCGCACGCTGGCCAGCCGCCGCTCGACCGGCCCCAGCCGCGGATTCTCCGTGTAGCAGAGCCGCAGGAAGTCCTCGGCCTCGGCCGGGTCGACCGGAGCGATCGTGTCCCATTGCTCGCTCGGGTGATTCCGGTAGCCAGGAACGATCATCAGGCTCCTTCCCGTGCCCCGCCGCAGTGACAGAGAAGGTTGGCACGACCCCGTCCGAGCGTGGCCAGACACGTTGTGCGTCGTCAAAGAAAGCGGCCACCTCGATCGAGGTGGCCGCTTTTCAGTGAAACGCAGTAGCTATTCGCCCGGGGTCGACTTCGCGATCTGCATCAGGAACTCGATGTTGGTCCGGGTCTGCTTGAGCCGGTCGAGCAGCAGGTCGAGGGCCGCCGAGGACTCCAGCGAGCTCAGCACCTTGCGCAGCTTGTGGATGATCGCCAGCTCTTCCTTACCGAGCAGGATCTCTTCCTTACGCGTGCCCGACGGGTGCGTGTCGATGGCCGGGAAGGTACGCCGGTCGGCGATCTTCCGGTCCAGCTTCAGCTCCGCGTTACCGGTGCCCTTGAACTCCTCGAAGATGACCGTGTCCATCATCGAACCGGTCTCCACCAGCGCGGTGGCGAGAATGGTGAGCGAGCCGCCATTCTCGATGTTGCGCGCCGCACCGAGGAAGCGCTTGGGCGGGTAGAGCGCCGTCGAGTCGATACCACCCGACATGATCCGGCCGCTGGCCGGCGCCGCCAGGTTGTACGACCGGCCCAGCCGGGTCACCGAGTCGAGCAGCACGACCACGTCGTGGCCCAGCTCGACCAGCCGCTTGGCCCGCTCGATGGCGAGCTCGGCGACCGTGGTGTGGTCCTGCGGCGGCCGGTCGAACGTGGCCGCGATGACCTCGCCCTTGACCGAGCGCTGCATGTCGGTGACCTCTTCGGGCCGCTCGTCGACCAGCACGACCATCAGGTGGCACTCGGGGTTGTTGTGGGTGATCGCGTTGGCGATCGCCTGCAGCACCATCGTCTTGCCGGCCTTCGGCGGCGAGACGATCAGGGCGCGCTGGCCCTTGCCGAGCGGCATGACGAGGTCGATGACCCGGGTGGTGAGGATGTGCGGCTCGGTCTCGAGACGCAGCCTCTCCTGCGGGTAGAGCGGCGTGAGCTTGTAGAACTCGGGCCGCCGGCGGGCCTCCTCGGGCTCCATGCCATTGATGGTGTCCAGCCGGACCAGCGGGTTGTACTTGTCGCGCCGCTGATCGGTGTTGCCGCCGCCCTCGCGGGGGGCCGCCCGCACGGCGCCGGTGACCGCGTCGCCGCGGCGCAGGCCGTGCTTCTTCACCTGGGACATGGAGACGTAGACGTCGTTCGGGCCGCTCAGATAGCCGGTGGTCCGCACGAAGGCGTAGTTGTCGAGCACGTCGAGGATGCCGGCCACCGGAACCAGGACGTCGTCCTCGTTCACGTGCGGCTCGCGGCCACCGTCCCGGCCGCTGTCGCGCTGGCCGCCGTCACGCTGGCCACCATCGCGGGGGCCGTTGTCACGCGGGCCGCCGCCCTCGTTGCCGTCGCGGTCGCGACCGCGACGCCGGTCACGGAAGCGGCTGCGCCGGCTGCGCCGGCCACCCTCGCCGCCGTCGCCATCCTCGTCGTCGTGACCCTGGTCGGTGCGCGGGCCCTGATCGGTGCGCGGACCCTGGTCGGTGCGAGCCGCCTGGTCGTTGCGGGCGCCCTGGTCGCTGCGGGGGCCGCGGTCGTTACGGTCGTTACGGTCGCGCTGCTCGCCACCCTCGCGGGGCTGGTTGCGCTGCCGGTCCCGGCTGCGGGGCTCGCGCTCGGGGCGGTCACCCCGGTCACCCCGGTCGGTGCGCTCGGGCCGGTCGCCGTTGTCGGTGCGGGGCTCGGCCGTGACCGTCTCCGGCGCCGGCTGGGCGGCGACGGGCTCGGTGACTGCGGGCGCGGGCGTCTCGACCGGCGGCGGGGCAGTGTTTTCCGTCACAACCGGCACGGGCGCACTCACCACGGGTGCGGCCGTCTTGCGGGGAGCCCGCTCGGCCTTGGTGACTGCCGGGGCGGTCGCGGGGGCGTCGGCCGCGGCCGCCGTGGCCCGCTGACGCGGCGAACTGCTGGTGGTGGCAGCCGCCGGTGCTCCGCCGTTCTGGCGCTCCGAGATCGCGGTGATCAGCTCACCCTTGCGCATCCGGGCCGTGCCGGAGATGCCCAGGGAAGCGGCGAGACTCTGCAGCTCGGGCAGCAGCATGGCGGAGAGCCCGGTGCCGCCGCGGCGGCGCTTCGTGGCGGTCGCGGTGCCGGCGCCGTCGTCAGCGACGTCAGAAACACCCGACGTCACGTCGGTGGTGTCGCTCAATGGATTCCTTCCGTCGAAAAAGCCAAGATCACCCGGGTCTGCAGCCTGGTGGCCGGGTGCCCTCGGAACCCGCTTCGCACGAGCGGCGCGGGAGTTTTGCAGCACGGCACCTCGACGGTGTCCCTGCCCACCAGGGGTCGACGGGTAGGTCTCGGCGAGTGCAGCTATCGATCGAGATTGCTGCCCGGCGTGCGCCTTGATGAGGATTGAGACAGGCCGGGAAGGCCTTGGAGTCTCGGGGGTAGCGCGCCGAACCGCAGAGATCGATTGCTTCGCGGGGTGTGCTAGGTCTTGAGCGTAGTCAACTCGTGCGACCTGCGGCAACAGGGCCCCGCTCGGCGTGTTCCACCATACTCCCTTTGACAAGGGCTCCGGTGCTATCCACGCCCAACGTCTCGGCGCGCCACGCCGCTCCCGGGTGGAAATCGGCCGGGACCTCGGTCAACGCGAGCACGGTGGGCCCGGCCCCGCTGACCACCGCCGCCACCCCGACCGACCGCAGCGCGGCGACCAGAGACGCCGTCCCGGGCATCGCCTCGGCCCGGTAGCCCTGGTGCAACCGATCCTCGGTGGCAGGAAAGAGCAGGTCAGGGGCCTGCGTCAGGGCGTGGACGAGGAGAGCGGACCGCCCGGCGTTGAACGCGGCGTCGGCATGGGGCACGGCCGAGGGCAGCGCGGACCGCGCCGTCGCGGTCAGGCCCCGCTCATCCGGAACAAAAACCGTCGCTCGTACGCCCTCAGCA
>Ga0247764_1000925_pt1 | contig 10272 bp, 7 predicted proteins | sample UWRJL051202B4_FD_179932 | JGI IMG/M metagenome (GOLD analysis project Ga0247764, IMG submission 179932) | Plant litter microbial communities from Arlington Agricultural Research Station in Wisconsin, United States - UWRJ-L051-202B-4 | ecosystem: Environmental > Terrestrial > Plant litter >...
AAAGAAAAGCTAAGGAAACCCGTGAAAGTGCAGATCTCGACCTTAAATAGGTCAGTACGTAAATAGAAGCAAATAGGCTGGAAGGCGCCAGCCTTACACTCTCCCCACCCCACAAAAAAAAGTCCTGTATCCAAACCGCAAAAGAAAAATCCGCCAGCGAAACATAGGTAAAATCCGAGCGCGGGTGCATCAAAACCCAGTGGGAAAAAGCTACCGCTGGCAAGGTTGAAAATCAAGACTATTACAAAAGCGCCCGTCCCTCCTCGTAGGTGTCGACTGCTTCGTTTTCGTCAAGGTCTTCTGCCTTCATCCAGCGGTCGTCCTCCTTACCATATCCGGCCCAACGTACCATATAGTAGACCTTGCCCCGAACCGTTTTGTGATCCACGATCTTTTCTACCACATGTTCTTCTACTCCATCCACATCAACTGGGCCGGGCTTCTCCAGGGTACGCCTTGGAAACTTGCATCCATCGTTCTGGTGGAAAGGCTTGACAAGAGAGGTATGGAAGATTGGAAAGATATGAAAAGTGTTTGGCAGGTCTAAGGTGACTGTTGACGCCTTCTCGTGAATGTCTGTTACCAAGTAGGGGCCGTCGAAGCGTGGCATGAACTTTGCGACTCGTTTATCTTCGGAGTTTTTATACTCCCGGCGTCTATTCAAAGTGCTGAGCATTACCAAATCACCAATGGCATACTTGGGGTCATCTCGTCTAGTTTTGTTTGCGTGATATGACTGGGAAATCTTTGCCACCATAAGATTGTCTTTGGCGTCAGCCACATCAGTCTGAAGTCGCTCAATTACCTCGCGGGCTCTAATATGCACAGCAGAGGGATTTGGTGGGCCTGGAATTAAAGGTGGTAAAACCCGAGGCGATTTTCCGAGGCGAAGCTGAAACGCTGTATATCCAGTCGACTTGTTCACAGTGTTCATCATGTGGAAGCGCACTGCAGGCAAGGCCCGCACCCATCCCGTCTGATTTCGTTCAACATGAAATCTAATAGCCTGAATGGCTGTTTTATTTGTCCGCTCACTCGATCCGTCGGATTGAGGATGGAAGGACGTTGATGCTTTGTGCTTGATTCCCGTGAGGAGCGCAAAGTGTTTCCAGAAACGCGACATGAATAATTTGTCGCGATCGGATATGAGTTCCAGTGGTAGTCCATTCTCGCAGTACCATTTGTCAAAAAATATGACTGCAAGTTCTTCGGCGTTTATGTTTGTGTTGCAAGGAATGAGTCGAATATCAGAGCCGAGACGATCAGTTATGGTAAGTAGATAGTCAAAACCCTCATCTGGAGGAAGAGGGCCAACAAAGTCAAGGGCAACAGAGTCGAATCGATCATCAGGAACAGGTAGTGGGTGTAATGGACCTGCTGGCCGAGTGTTCGAAGATTTGTTGCGTTGGCAATCAGCACAAGATGGAATATATCCCTCTTCAAGATCCTTTCGCATGTTAGGCCAAAAGTAGGATGATCGAAGCGACTCATAAGTTTTGGAGAAGCCAAAATGACCCAAGGTATCATGGGCAATACGAAAGAGGTGTTCGCGTACGCCACATCTTGCAGGTACCATTAATCTGTCTTTGATGAACCACAGGCCGTCTTTTATGACAATATCAGGCATTCCTCGCTTCGCGGCCAATAATTTTTGACACCAATCATCTGTCGTATATGCATCACGAATTTTTGACAAGAATTCATCGCCAACCGTAATCTCGTAGGCACATGGCTTTATGGTTTTCGGTTGTTGGGGTGGTATAGTGATCAATGCAGCAATGGTGGTCATTGGAGACTTCTTGTTTACGGAGAGGAGGGGCTGTGAACCACCCAACGGTGGAGAAGGAGATGTATAAGGGTGGATAGCTGCTGCATCTGCATCTGACGAAGACTGCATACGCTCAAATGGAAACCTCGAGAGCGAATCGGCCACAGAATTGTCCTCGCCCTTGACGTATACAAATTTACAATCATAGGCTGATAGTTCTTCCATCCAACGACACTGTCTTCGGGACATGTCACGTTGTGTTTCGAAATTCAGTAAGGTTTTGTGATCTGTGTAAACCAGGAAAGGACTTCCAATGAGGTCCACACGCCATTTACGAAGGGCGCGCATAATTGCGAGTAATTCCTTCTCATGCACAGGGTAGTTGAGTTCAGCCTCTCTGAGACTGGTAGAATCAAATGCAACTGGTCGTGCAGTTTCCCAAGTCGGACCAAAGGATAAGACTGCCCCAGTTGTAGTGTCGCTTGCATCAGTTGTCACAAAAATCTTGTTCGTATCAAGGAGGCTATGGTCAATAACGGTTAAACATTCACGGGAGACGACAATGTGCTTGATTGTCTCGAAAGCCGTTTGGTGTTCAGATGACCACGATGGAAATTGTTTATCACATTCCTTAGTCGTTAGTTTGTTCAGGACGGTTGCTTGCAACGCAAGTTTTGGAAGAAATGCGCTCAAATATCGAACGAGCCCCAGGAATCTCCGCACATCGGTTGCGGATTTGGGACTAGGCCAATCCAAGATTTTTGACACTTTATCGTTGTCAGCCTCAATACCAGCACGGGAAATACGATGACCCAAGAATTTGATCTCATTACAGAACAACTTTGTTTTCTTTTTGTTGACATACAGTTTCGCTTCGCGCAATGCTTCCATGATTAGTTTAACATTGCGGATGTGTTCATCAACACTATCTGACCAAATGACAATGTCATCGATGTAGACATGGCAGATCTTTCCAATGTATTTACGTAGAGCATTGGTGACCCGACGTTGATGAATCGAAGGTGAGTTCTTGAAACCCATTGGCATGACTGTCCATTCATATAAGCCGAATGGAGTTGTAACCGCTGTTTTGTGAATGTCATCGGGATGCATCCGAGTTTGGAAAAAGCTGTCGGTCATATCGATTGTAGCCCAGATTTTGCCTTTGGCACAATCAGCCAGGATGTCATCGACACGAGGTAAAGGGAAACTGTCTCGTATGGCCAGTTTATTCAATTGACGGTAGTCACATACCCATCGAGGCAATGCTTTAGGGTCTGCTTTAGGAATGATGAACGACGGAGATGCAAATGGGGATGATGATGGACGAATAAAACCAGAATCTAATCTGCCTTGGATAAGTTGCTTGAAAGCGTCTTTGTACTGACGTGGGCATGGATACGTGTGCATTGAAATTTTATCGTAAGCATCTCTCATCTGAATCCTTGCCATTTCGGTTGTAGGCAGTTCATTGACATGGGGGATTGGTTCGAAGATTGACTTGTACTCCTCCATGATATCAATCTCAAGTTTGTCCAAACGTTCCTTTGCTGCTAGGAACTCAATGGTCGACGCAACCCTAGATATCGGGTTACAAGGCTTGACTGACTCGAACAGGCCTCTACGTTCCAGTTCGAGGCGTCGATTTGTGCATACCATCTCGAGCTCGTGTTTGAATGCAGTCCAATACCCTTGAACCATCTTTGTCTGTGCAGTTCTTTGTTCCTTAGGAGACTGTTTAGGCATTGGACGCTCAATCGGTGCAGTGTTATCTTTCAATAAGTCAAATTTGGTGTCTTTATGTATCACGGTACGCAAGGAGTGATCAATGACAATTTGGTTGTGTTCAAGAAATGGCAGGCCAAGTAGAACATTTGTACACAGACCAGGGGCAACGATAGCCCGAACAGGTCGAGACGTCCATGCATTGTTAAGTGACGACAATGAAAGCGATACATAGGAAAGAAGTTCAGTGACCTGGCCCTCTCCAACGGCCAAAGTCATGAAGAGCGGGGTTTTGAGCTTGCGAGTAGGCAGTGCCAGATCAGCAACGACCTCAGGTCTAATGAGCACCATGTGTGCACCACTGTCAATCATGCATTCAACAGAAACAGGAAAGCCATCACGGCCGAGGATATTTGCATTCCACATGAGGTGAGGAACGGACAAAGGGCCCATGTTCCCCTCGTTGGTGGAGGATGTCGATGAAGTCATTGTAAATGTAAACAGTGAACAATGTGTTGAATAAAGGACAATGGTTGAACAAGGAACTATTAACGATCAACAAAGAACAATGGAAGATGAAAGATGGACGATGGACGATGGTCAATCAAAAATTTTACAGGATCAATGCTGAATGATGGGCGAAGGGCGGTGAATTACGAATGGTGAACGATGGACAATGAACGATGGACGATGAACGATGGATGATGGACGATGAACGATGGACGATGAAGGGTGAACGATGATTGTTCTCAATGAACGTCAATGATGGACAATGAAGGAATCACAAAGGGCGATGGATGGCAAAGGCGATAGAAGGTAAGGGTGGGGATGAAGAGTCTAGTCTCGAATCGTCCAACTTGAACAATAAATGACACGCAATGATTGAAGGTCAATCGCCGAAAATTTGAGGTGATTGTATGCGCGTTGAGGGTAGTGGGTGGAGATATTTCTCAATGGCGAGATGACCTGCGGGTATCGAGAACGCAGTGCCCAATGGGCTAACTGATTTGAGTCTGACGGGGAGCTCTGACACAACGCCGAGCTTCGCACACGTCGATGTCTGCTCAAAAAAAAGTGGAAAACCTGACGAATACTCGTCAGGAAAACACTCAGGAATGGGCGACTCACACAACAAACGAGCAGGATCGACGTATATTGAGATAAGCGAGATGAGAGAACGAGAAAGAAAAGCTAAGGAAACCCGTGAAAGTGCAGATCTCGACCTTAAATAGGTCAGTACGTAAATAGAAGCAAATAGGCTGGAAGGCGCCAGCCTTACAATCGCGCTAAAAGAAACGGTTCAAGAGGTCAATCGAACCTTTGACGCCGGAAAGCTGACAAATTCGAATTAAGCGCCCAGAGTGCTGCCACCCGCGCCCGAGTCGGGGCTGATGCCCGTACGAACGGCCGAGACCTGAATTACGATTATCTTAGGCAATTACATGGTCACAAAGACACCTTGCCATTAGACTCTGAAGTATATGTTAGCGAGCGACACTTTGGAAGTTCCAGTACACAAATCAGGCTTAGGGCCGTCCTCGCTTTTATCTGTAGATTGTCGACTTTTACAAATTTATGTAAATTTAGCTGAGCGTTTAAGACCCTCGGGTGGACCCCTTTCTCACATCGTGTCTCGCTGGATACCCCTTTTGCCTTGTTGCCAGTGCGCGTTTTTGGTTGTGGTGGCTGTGAGCTTAGTCAGCTTTGCCATCAGATAGGTATAAATACCACCCCACTTCAGGTGACGTTTTATTGACTCATCTTTCAACATGTCACCAGAGCCAGAGGTTAACGAAACACCATCTGTGAAAGATGTGCAGAAGATGCGCAGCATTAAACATCATATAATTGGAGATCCCATCGTCGAAGAGAAGCATCGGACCCTAAGACCAAACCAGTGGTAAGAATTTGTCCATTTCCTGATTTCAGCTTTCAATTCCATGGCTTAACATCCTACAGTATATTTCTAAATACTCCAGTAGGGAGGACTCCGCGAAATGATGGCTCCGCTTATATGAAGTGCAAAATAATGAGTATCAGGAAGGAAAGGTCGTCGGCCAAAGTCTGGTTTTTATGCCAGCCCTATTATGACTACGAAGACCTTCGGAACATGAAATTGACCAGGAAGTGAGTGGACTTCATCCACCCGTGTAATCATCGCTGATATAATTCTAGATCTATGGATTTACTGGAATCTTTAGGACAGTGGGAACTTGTGCGGGGAACAGAGACCCTCGTTATTTCTCCGGACGAGGTCGTGGGTTTGTCCTACTCGCTCCTAACGGCTATGTGCATGAGACTCAACATATTCATGCAGACGTAGCATATATTCCAGAATATGACGACGGGATAGGCGCCCCGACTTGTGTTGAGTTTGACCTCAATGGCGGTGCTCAAGAGCCCGTACCGCTCATTCTAGATAGGGGGCAATGGTTCTATCGATGCCATCTGTCGTCCACCTCAGGTGGAAAGCTGGAAATCAAGGTAAGTAATCGAATAAAGATCAAGTATAAACCACCTGACGATTTTTCAGGGTCTCAAAAACCACTGCATCTGTATGACTGTATACAGCCCCACTGATGATCAGCATTTCTTTTGTCCGAAATGCTCAAAATGGTCAGACGTTAGTTGCGCAGAAAGGAAAACACCGTCTGAGGCCCTAGATATTCCCTCATCCATCGCTGACTGGCCCAAGATGGTTCCTGCTGTGCGAGGTAAATGGTGGGTAGACGCTGATGTTGACGACGAAGATGACGGCCAAGGCGTTCTACCCGATGTGCAATCTGCCTGGATGACGGTTGGGTCTGTTGGTATCCATAATGACATCCGAGAAGTGTTGGAGGAGTTGGAAGCTGAAGAGCATTCCCCAGAACCTGCGGAACGCGAGGAACTACTGCATCAGGCTGCAACAGAAGAATACCAGGTGGGCCTTGACAAGTTGGCACTCAAAAAGTTCATTTGCCCGCGCTGCAACAAACCTGTCTGCTAGATCAGAAAATTTTTGGGGTATAAAATAGTCGAACTTTGACGTCTATTGCTGCTATATCTTCCTCTACCAATTTTTTTGCATGTATTCTAATAATTCGACGAACAAGCCGGCAGTGACCCTTTCTGTCCAAGAATATCCCGATTGGCCTAAGTGGAAATTTTCCCGATAGTCCCTCGGTGCTCAAAAGGGTCCAGAACAACTCCTCTCGAGTTTTGTATGGCGTCTTCGAAGCAGTGGATCGAATGCGATCACCCAGGCATTCCGGTCTTCCATCGCCTTTGTAAAGCGATTGTTCTGATTGCAATAATCTGATGCTGAGAAAATTTTCTGGCGGAAGACCAAGTCTTCAATTTCAAGGCGCCTGAGGAGAACGAAGCATCACGGATTTGGTTCGTGGTCCATGTGTTACTGAGGACCCACCGTAGCTTATCGAAGTAGTCGTGGACTCTGCTCGTATTCGATGCCGAGAACTTGTCTCAGATACTAAGCTTCCACGAATCGTCTTTAGAATCAGTTACTCACCATCCATAAAGCATATTGGCACGTCGAACTGAGCAGGTGCCATCAGTCCTGCCTAGCAAAGGAGACGCGCTTCATAACTCGATTGTCGAATGACTCTCATTGACTATAGGATTGGCAAGCAAATTTGAGCACTTTCAGTCGATATTCGCGGTGGAGGACTGATTGCACCTGCTAGATTCGGAAAGCACCCCGAGTGCAGAGTCGAGCGAGTGTCTCAGAATCTTCCGGTGGGACTCCCATGGGTGTAGATCAGCTTTGTTTCCACATATCGACGGTCGCCGACCTGGGTATATACAGGGCTAACAGGGCACTACATTTGCATACCCCAACGTACATACTTATTGCGATAATTTGTTTGACAACCTTTGTGTCCTTTTTTCAATTAATGGGCGCCATTGCGCGCGACACAACTGACCGCGTTACATATTGTCTCACGGCGGACATCTAAGTGTCCATTCGGGCCGCGAGTTGTCAGAAGGTTGGGTCCACTAGATCACAGGTGCATTTGGACCTTGGACCATAAACTTTGGACCGATGTACCAGCTTGGACCGAGCACTTTGACACTTTGGCCCAATACCAGACCAAGTTTTTGGCTGCTTTGGCCTGACTGTGGCCCAGCAATGGACAGAGATTTGGAGTGGCGTGACGAAGCTGCTTGGACCACACTCGGACATTCAATGTACAACTTGAAGGGCGCCACAGTTGGACTACTGATGGACTTGGGTTGGACTTACGGGCTGGGGGGCTTGATCACGGCGCTTAATCAGGCGCCTATGCCGCAAAGCGCAAATTTCCTTTATCAGTCAATACAATAAAATAAATTCAATAGGGTTTCCTCTGTATTCAGTAGAGATAAAGTAATTGTGCGGTGTAACCAAAAACAGAGCGGAGTGAGAAGGGATCCATGAGCGAGAGAATAGGCAGAAGCCAATATTGCAATGCACGAGAATGCGGCAGATGTTATTGGGAAGTAGTGCGGGAAGTGGTGAACACATAACACTGGCAGTGATGATGGTGGCAGCGATGGTGGCACACGTTCATTGGTGTTGACAATGGACAACGACGGTGCAGAGGTAACACACCATAACCTCCGCGTTGGGCCCAGGTTCGATTTGCTGCGTGAGAAAGGTAGAGCTCACGTGGAGGTACAAAGTCCAGTCCAGGTCCAGACCATGGACCTCACTCCCAGTCAATCCAACGCTCTCCGAGTTGTCAGTTCCGTTTATGGTCCAGTCACAGTAAGGTTGGCGGGACGTCCACGGATGGTTTGCACTTTTGCATCTTGACTTCCGCTTCTCTTTGCGCGATCCGGCATTGTCCGGGTCCTCAGATGTGAGGTCTGCCTAACCTATAGGTGAGTGTATTTCTATCCCAAAGGCTTCAGATGGCATCGAGACGTGAATTTGTGCCCTTTAAACAGCCTTTAGTGGATTATATCATGAAAACCGCGGCTTGTGCTCCTCTAACTGCAAACCTTCTGTTGTGATGAGGTGCAATAGCCGTACCGTCGGCGGCTTTACTTCTTTTGGTCTTGTCGTCGCTCATGCGACTCCTTAACTATATCTACTGTTCGTTACCATCACCGGCTCTATATAGTTCCGTTCTATCCTACTTATATGTACGGTAAATCACCTCAGTCGTTCCTACTTCGAGCGCCTGAGGTGAGTTATTCTTACCTTATCCCTTTCGTATGACTTACTCACTCGTCCTGTCGATAGCTTATCATCTACGCTCTCTTCAGGTATTTAGTCCCAATATAGTCGTTCCTACTTCGAGCGCCTGAGCTTATTATCTGCGCTCTCTTCACCTTCTAGTGCAAGATTGTCAACAATATGGAAGGTGCCTAGTAGATAAAAATTAACATAAATTCTACGTCATAATTTGACCCAGGAAACATGGAAAACCGACAAAATCTGTCATACGGTAGCTTACGGCGCTGGCCTCATTTTTGTGTGATTAATCCGACCCGGACACAATTCTCAAGATCGACTCGTCTTGTGGTTCTATCGATTCAATCCCATTCGAGACAGTACATTATAATATATCAATACAAATAATCAGGCAATCTATACAGAGGTAAGGTGTTGCGGTGCGGGATCGGCAATTCTCGTTGTTAAGTATTTGAGCGCTGACGGTGCTTCTAGCGCTCGGCGGTAGGCAGCAGGCTACAATATATTTCAGAATAGCCACGTTGTTGGAAAGAAAATCCCAATCTAACGAGGGAATCGGAGGGATACTGCATAACTATGAAAAATTTCGAGCTTCCATGGGATCCTTGCTCAAGGGACCGTTATTAAGAGAGTTATAGACCGAGATGAGACATGTGCGAGAATCCTGCTGAGACCGGCCAAGGGTGATCTGCCGAAGTGCAAAAAATGATATCCCGCCCACGGTATCGGACTCATCTTGTTGACTATCGCTTCAATGTCGTTCGAGACAGCAATACCATAAAAATAATCTCTTCAGAGATAAGGCGTCGCGATGCGGGAAAGTTGTCTCTTCTTTGCTTCAAGCGCTCAACGGTATATGGGAATTATCATGTGACAACGCGATGTGAACGCCTTCACGTTGGCTCTGAATTATGGTACGAGCGCCTGTTCCTCGTTTGCTCGTCCTCTTGTTCTATAGCGCGAGCATTGCGAATACTTATTCTCACTATTAGTATCAGTCCGTTTCCCTCCCCGCTCTACCCTGTTCACACGAACACTGTATTTAAGCTACGAGTAAGGTTGGCGGGACGTCCACGGATGGTTTGCACTTTTGCATCTAACTTCCGCCTCTTTTCGGGCGATCCGGCATTGTCCGGTTCCTTAACTTTGAGGTTTGCCTAACCATAAGCGAGTGTATCTCTATCTAAATGCTTCAGATGGCATTGAGACGTGGATTAGCGTCATTTAAGTCAATAAATATAGATGTATTCATATAGTCGTTTCTGAAATTCTTGTCCCCGCGACTCAAAATTCACTGTAAACAGAATAAACCAATAAATGAAAGAAAATCTCAGGCTCTGGAGGCTCTCGCAACTCGCATTCTGAGCAAAATAAGGTCGCTGGCTGTCTGGGAGATATCTGCCCGCAATCTGAGAAAAAACCGGGGTGCTATACCGACCAGAGCTTGAGATAGATACGAGCACACCACCCAACCGCTGCGTCCCCTACCATCACTATCTGGGCTCGATTGTAGAGTCGAACATCCACGAAACAGCTTAAATAAAAAGATTAAGACTAATAGTATGAATGTAAACTAACTCATAAGAGATGGAAAACT
>Ga0247764_1000926_pt1 | contig 10265 bp, 4 predicted proteins | sample UWRJL051202B4_FD_179932 | JGI IMG/M metagenome (GOLD analysis project Ga0247764, IMG submission 179932) | Plant litter microbial communities from Arlington Agricultural Research Station in Wisconsin, United States - UWRJ-L051-202B-4 | ecosystem: Environmental > Terrestrial > Plant litter >...
ACCGTTGGTGCTAAAATCCTGCTGCTGGTTCAGGTCGAAATGGATATCCACGCCTTTGATCAGGCTGGCAGCCAGCTGGTCCAGCTGGTTGGTCAATATCTGGCTGGCGCTCTGGAAGGCCAGGCTGCCGACACTGCTGCCTCCGCCGGCAGCGCTTTGCAGCGGATCTTCCCCTACAAACCGGTTCAGGAGGAGCAAGGCAAACACCTGTTTGTTCAGCTCCGACTCCTGCGTACGGATCTGCTGCAGCTTCTGGTCCACGTCCGGCCAAAGGGAAAGTACATTCGTGGGCAGCGTGATATCGAAGGTGATCTTAGGCTTCAATAGCTCCCCTTCCATCCTCAGGGTTACCAAAAATGGCAGCTTTTGCTTGAACCGGTTGATGTCGTTCTGACTCCTGGCCCCCAGCTCGTTTGCTATCAGGTCAATGGAAGGCGTATTGGCGGTGTAGGTAGCCGAGAGATCGAGGGTGGCCGACATGATATCGCCAGTCCAGGTGATGGTGCTGCCCCGCTGGATATCGAATTTCCGTTTCAATACATTGAAGGAAAGATTGTAGGCGCCGCTTTCCACCTCATACCCACCCGTCATCTCCATCCTGCCGGATTTATCCATGGTAAAGACCAGGTTTGACCGGCCGCGTACGGTGAGGGCGTCTCCATTCCTTTCATCCACGACGACAGTAAATATCGCGCTGCTATCCGTGGCGATGTTCAAAGCCATATCGATGCCCTTTATATCCGATTTGCGGGTGGCTGCCAGCAGCTTTGCCTGCAGATCCACCAGCGTATCCCCCGGATTTTTCGGATCCATAAAACGTACGACTCCCTCCCGTCCCTGCACCTCAGGATTGTTTTCCGGAAGTATGAACGTAAAGTTCGTGTTCCTGTTGACCCGCAGGTCTCCATCCACCTTGGGTGTATTCATAGCCCCGGAAAGACTGGCCGCGGCATCGATGTTCAGCTTGCCATAGAACATGCGCGTGTTGGCCGCCGGCGCATTCACGACCCGGAAATTATGTGCATTGAAAAAGAGGTCGAAACTGAATTCTTTATAATTCTTCGTAAAGACGTTGCCGTCCAGGGTGGCCTTATTGCCGGCCGAGTCCTGCAAAGCAAACTCACTAAAGTTGAACCCATCCGAGTCGAACTCAATACGGTCATTCGACAGCTTCAGCGGCTCACCCGTCATCACCGGTACGATCAATGCATCGTCAAAATGCAGGTTGCCATTGATACCAGGCTGATCCATCGTACCCTTTACAGCCAATGTCCCTTTGAGCATCCCCTTCAGGTCACTGACCTGCGTGGAGGCAAACGGTTTCAACGACGCCAGGTTCAGCTGCCGCAGGTCCAGCTTCATATCGATACGGCTTTCCTTTGTAAAATAATCGCCTGATAATTCCACATCATTCTGATGACCGCTGAGCTTTACATCAGCCGTAAAGGCATCGGTCTTCTGGTTATCGACCTTGACGGCGAGGTCGCCCACGGAATCCTTTTTATAGCTAAGATCCTTTATCTGCAGGTCCGCTGTAAAGACTGGTTTGGTCATCGGATCCCTGACCTCGGCCTTTCCGTTCAGCGTACCTTCAATGGAAAGGGAGTCCTGTTCGGCAAACCGGCTCAGCGTACCCAGCTTGAAATTGGAGAAATTTACATCGATGGGCGCATTAGCCGCAGTCTGCTGGCTGTTGACCTGTAAAGACTCTCCATTATTCTCGATCCGGAAATCATGGACGATGATCCCCGCGGAATCATACTGGAAATAATTGTCCTTGCTGACCTGCCATTTGTCATAGTTCAGCAGCAGGCTGTCGGGATGCAAGGTAAACTTCAGACCGTCTATCAGCTTTTCAAGCTGGCCTGCCAGCATGTACCGGTCCTTCCCTTTTTTATCTTTCAGCAATACGGTGGTAAACAATTTATCCTCGGCCAGCCATCCGTGTACAGAGCTCTGGTAAAGACCAAAGCCGCTGCCCTGCGCGGATGTGAGGTCGACGCTGTACCGGAACTGACCGCTGTCGGCCCCGCCGCTATGGGCGCCTACCGTTACGTTTTGAAGGACCTGTGTTCCAACGTGTACCCGTGGCGCCACCATGGCCAGCGTGATATCATCGTAACGGCTGTTGTAAGACAGCCGTCCCGCCACCGTATCCGTGCCCCTGAGCGACGGCATATAGGTCAGCACCAGCGGAGAGACGCGGAAACGCATGTCTATTTTCCAATCCTGCTCGGTAAAAGCGGAATCTTTGAATCCATTGATGCGATAATAATTGTTCATCGTATGCTGCAGGGCCCTGGCCACTTCCGTCAGCTTATACCGACCGTTCCAGTCCAGGTCGGCCATTTCCGCATGCAGCTGTATGTCCTGTATGTCATTCTTACGATCGGCTAAAAGAATGATGCTGTCCGTGGCAATGACCTGTGATCCCTGCAACAGCGAAAGGCTGTCGACCCGCAGCCTGCCCATTAGTGAATCCGGGTTGGTGCTGGCAAAATCTGCATTGACATGTCCTCTGAACTGCAGGGTATCCTTTACCAGGTGCAGGGCCAGCAGGTTCACCGTATCGATGCGCCAGTCCAGCTGAACAGCGGGATACTTATTGGCCAGGTCGGCAGTAGCATGCAGATCAAAGCCGATGGCCGTATCATGAATGGAAGACCGCAGCTCTACGTGCTGGTGAGCGATGTTGCCATCAAATAAAAAGTCGTGATAGGTATAGCCCCGGATGGTACCCGCCAGTATTCGTCCATGCAGCACTGCATCTGCCGTGCGCTGATCGAATCCCCTGCCTTTGGCAGTGAGTTCGGCCGTCACCCTGCCCCATTGGGCGCTGTCTTTTAAAATATAGCCGAGGTCGAGCCCCCTTGTCTGCAGTGCCAGGTCATACCGGGCATTTTTGGGATCACGGAACTGCTGTACATATCCTTTCAATATGACAACACCGGATGTGGTAGTAAGGACCAGGTCGCTATTGAATCCCGTCATCCCGCCGTCCAGCTTCCCGCGGATGGTAAACCGGGCGGGAATGGCGATATTGGAGGGCAATGTGTTTTTGGGTAATAAGGCTTCAAGGCTCCGCCGGCTGCCCGAGACACTCCCGATCTGCAACCGGGCAGATGTCCTTTTGACATCCATGGGGTGCATTACCGTGCCGGAAACATCGACGCTGATATCACGCAGACCGCTGAACTTCAGCCGCTCCACCTGCAATGCATCCAGACTTCCTTTGACACGGGCATCCACATTCCACACCTCATCGGGCTGAAAGGCGGGCTGCGAGGCCAGGAAGGGGGCGAAGATCAATATGTCCTTTACGTGTATTTTGCTACCGGTGAGATCGAGGTCTACCAGCGTATGGGCAGGATCTTTGGCCATGGCCGACGGCGAAGAATAATGCAGGGTCAGATTGCGTTGGATCAACGTACCTGGCGTGCGCAGCAGCAGATCTTTCAATACAGTCTCGTGGGAAGTATACAAAAAACCCGTCTGCAGCTGCTGCAGCCGGAACCCGGAACGTTCTGTCAACTGCCCTTTAGAGATAGTCCCGCTGATGGAATCCGTCGTATATGAGATATTGTTCCCTTTCAGATTGACATCGCGGAGGTCCAGGTGAGCATAATCCATTCCCTTCTTCAGACGGGGCTGGGTATTATCATTATACTGTACGTCCGTACTGTCCAGCTGCATCGACTTAACAAAGAAGCGCTGCCTGTCCAGGTCCACCGGTCCTGCTTCTGCCACCAGCCTGCCCAGCCGGAGACTGGCTGTCATGGCGCTCACCGTATTGCCATAGTCGATGCGGGTGTCTGCAAATTCTATCTGGCCTAATCGTATATCCATGGGGACTGCGGGGGGCGCGGGTTGGGTCGACGCCGTCGTATTAGAGGCCACCAACGGCCGGCTTTGCCTGATCCTTGCGGTTAACCCTTTCATCTGGAACTGCGTGACATGGAATTTCATCTTCACCGGATCAAAAGCATCGAGGTGCGTCTGGCTATGATCGATCCATAGCTCTACATCATTGCCCGTAACCGTATCCTTATACACCAGCCGGACCTTGTCCAGCTGCAGCTCTCTAAGCGACATTTTTAAAGAAGAGGTATCATTGGTCGCCGGCTTCTTCTCTCCGGGGCTGGAAAATGCGTCCGCGATAAACTGGAAATTGAAGGCTGTGTCGGGCAACATCCGCTTCACCTTCATCGTGATGCTTTCCAGCTGGACCTTGCCGATGTCTATATTGCTATGGAGCAGACCCCACATATGTATATTCACGTCTATCAGTCCCGCGGAAAGCAAGGTGTCCTTCTGGCGATCCTCCAGGTAAATATTCTTCAGCACCACATTCTCGGGGAATTTAATATACAGGTTGCCGATATTGACGCGCGTATTGAGCTTCCGGGAAAGATATTTCTCCGCCTTGCCACGTATAATATCCTGGACATAAGGCGTCTGGATGAGAAATACGACGATCACCAGGATAATGATAATCGTAGCGATGACCTTTAAAAGAATACTGGCCGCTCTTCGTACTACGGATCTGCGAGGTTTATTTTGCGGCTGGCTGCTCGGCATAAATTAATTTATAGCTAGTTTTTTTGCGCTCCACTTAAGGTAAAGCATTACCCTTATCTGTCAAAATACAGACCATTTTCCCCACGCCGCCCCATTTCCTCCCCATTCATGTCATCCACCTTTGAGACAAAGGTACGGAAGAAGGGAAAAGCTTGTAATTCAACGGATTTGGGACCTTTTTTCCCCAGCGGCGTAACCAATTTTCTACAAGCAGGCCCGCGTCCATAGCCCATTCCCGCGCTTTAAAGCTGCGGAATTTCTGGCGTCCGATTTGTCGTACTCAATCGTACAAAATTCTATGGACTATGCTCAAGCAACTTCAAACGCAGAAGCAACAGCACACGATCCTCCCGCAGCAGATTGAATTGCTCAACCTCTTCCATTTGAACACATTGGAACTGGAACAAAGGATCCAGGATGAATTGAATGAGAATCCGGTGCTCGAGGAGTCGGCATCCGGCGATGAGGCCCTGTCAGATAAGTTCTCCAAAGATACGGTACAGGACTTTCAAAATTGGGAAGAATATGGATATGACGATATCCCCGATTATAAAACGGAATATAAGAACTATCTCTCCACCGAAAAAGTCCCGGAGAGACCCATCGTCGACCAGGTAGATTTTCGCGAAGAGCTGAAAAGACAGGTCCGCTTCCTGGAAATACCGGAAGGCAAACATTTCCTGTTCGACTTCCTTATAGATTCCCTTAACGAACATGGCTTCCTGGAGCAGGACCTGGAAGAGCTGGCTTCCGAGATCTCTTTCTCCAAACAGACCTGGATCGAACCGCAGGAGCTGGAAGACGTACTAGTGTATATCAAGGAGCTGGAGCCCTTCGGGACAGGCTGCCGCAATGTCCAGGAGTATATGCTGATCCAGCTGAAAAAGATGAACACCAAACAGCCGGATGTACGCATGGCCATCTGTCTGCTGGAGGAACATTTCCAGGAGCTTCGCGGCGCCAACCTCGATAAGCTGAAAAAACAGCTGGGCCTGGATGATGAAGAAATCCGTATCGTGCTCGGCCTCCTGGCCCATCTCAAGACAAGACCCTTTACCCAGCCCACCGCCAACATGCAGGCCAATCCATCCATCCTCCCGGACTTTACCATCGTGGACGAAGGTGAGAAGCTGGAGGTGATGCTTTACAGGCAACGTTCATCGAGTCTTCATATCAGCCAGTCATGGATGGAGATGGTGCAGAATGCTTCTCAGAACGACAAAGTGGAAAAATCAGCCCGGCAATATCTCCGCAGCAAGCTGTCCTCCGCGCAATGGTTCATCAACGCCATTCAGCAACGGGAAGGCAACATGCTCAAGATCATGCGGGCCATTTTGGAAATGCAATATGAATATTTCAAATACGGCGATATTCTCCTGCTGAAGCCTATGAAGCTGAAAGACATCGCCGACAAGGTAAAAGTGGACATCTCCACCGTCAGCCGCCTGACCTGCAACAAATATGCGGAGACGCCTTTCGGCACCATCCTGCTGAAAGACCTCTTTACCGAAGGCATCGTAAACAAGGAAGGCAACAGCATCAGCAATAAAGTGATCCAAAGCATCATCAGCGAGCTGATAGAAGCAGAGGATAAAAAAGTACCTTATACAGACAGACAGCTGGTGACCATTCTTGCCAACAAAGGCTATTCCATCGCACGCAGGACAGTAGCAAAATACAGGGAGCTTTTAAACATACCCGTAGCACAAATACGGGGACTTTGGGAATAAAAACGGACAACTAAGGACAAAAAAAAAGCCCCCTGATCGGGGGCTTTTTTCTTTAATGCGATTAAAATCCAAAACCTACATAAAAAGAGAACCCTGCGTTCTTGGAGTTCCCTGCCAGATCACCCGCAAGAGACCCGGACTTTCCAATCTGGGTCAGGCCGTAATTGTAACGGGCGCCCAGCGTAAAATTTTGGATGTCGAATGCAGCGCCACCTACGAGGCCAAAATCAAAGCGTTTGAAATCATCCGCGCTCAGGTCGGTGGTCCCCTGGATGGTACCCTGATCATCCACATTCTTCACTTTTGCGTTGACGAGGTAAGCCGCATAACCACCCGCCTGCAGGCTGAAATTTGGCGCCAGGTTCACGACGGCCAATACGGGCACCTCTATGTAACCCAGGTTGAACCGGTACTCACCGCTGCCCTGTACAAAATTGTCGTAATCGGCTTTCGCGCCCTTCAGGCTGTACAATACTTCGGGCTGAATGGAAAAGCCTTTAGTGACAGGCAGCTTGGCATACACGCCCGCATTGAAGCCGGACTTCATATGATCTGTAGAAACGTCGGAACTATAAAGCGTAGTAAGATTATAACCACCTTTGATACCGAACTTTGCCTTCGGAGCATCTTCCGTAACAGTCTGCTGTTCCTGCGCACTTACCGTCATACCAGCGGCTAGCAATGTCGCTGTAAATAAAACACTTAGTTTACGAATCGATTGGTTCTTTTTCATAACAGATTATTTAATTTCTGCAATCTTTTCAATTGTCGTGCCACCCCAGCGTGTCTGTCAAACCTTGTTTGGCACAAAACTTCGTATATTCCTATTAAACATTCAGCCATGAGATCTATCTGGACAGGGGCCATCGGCTTTGGCCTCGTGAATATACCCATCAAGCTGTACAGCGCTACGGAAGAAAGCTCCCTTGACCTGGACATGCTGGACAAAAAAGATCATGCGAACATCAAGTTCAAAAGAGTAAATGAGAACACGGGCAAGGAGGTGGCCTGGGGCAACATCGTAAAAGGTTATAAGCTGGACGATCGTTACGTGGTCCTTACCGATGAGGACTTCGAAAAAGCCAGCCCGGAAAAATCAAAGATCATCGACATAAAGGAATTCGTCATCGAGACGGAAGTGGATGGGATCTACTATGAGACGCCGTATTATCTCGAACCGGAAAAATCCGGCGGCAAGGCATACATCCTTTTGAGAGATGCCCTCACAAAGACCGGTAAGGTAGCCTTTGGCAGCTTCGTGCTGCGGAACAAGGAAAGTCTCTGTCTCATTAAGCCCGTCGACAAGGTGCTGGTGCTGTATAAGATCAGGTGGGGTCAGGAAGTGCGCTCGACGGAAGACCTCAGCATACCGGCCGGCAGCAGCAAACCTGCGGAGCTGAAGATGGCCATACAGCTCATCGATCAGCTTTCCGGGCCTTTCGATATCGAAAATTACAAGGACACTTATTCCGATGAATTGATGAAACTGATCCACGCCAAAGCGAAGGGGAAGAAGCCGGCCAAACCTGTGATGAAAGTGGTGCATCGGGAAGGCAAGGACCTGCTGTCTCAGCTGAAGGCCAGCCTGCAGGGCAGTGGTGGAAAGAAAAAGAAGGCTTCTTAGTCTTCCAGTTCACGCACCTCTCTTTTAAGTATAAATACTGCTGTATCCGAAGGTCGGATACGGCCTCCATATCCCTGCGCGTAGGCTTCCGTGAACTCAGCCCCGAAATAAAGGATGATCGAGGAGTAATATACCCAGGTGAGAATGACCACCATGGAAGCCGCTGCCCCATAGGTGATGCCCAGGTTGGAGTTGCCCAGGTAGAGTCCGATGAGGAATTTACCCAGAATAAACAGCAGACCGGTAAATACAGCCCCGTAAAATGCATCTTTCCAGCGTATAATGGCATCCGGCAGCACCTTAAAAATGATGGTAAAAAGCAACGTGACAACAGCAAGCGTCAAGACCAGGTTCATCACGTAGAAGAAAGCCACGGTCAATTGAGAGAAGTATTGCTTCAAAAAACCATTTAGCAGATCCATCAATGAATTGACTACCAGTGACACGAGGGCGACAAAGCCCAGCCCCACGATAAGACTGAAGGACAGCAGCCTGTTCATCAACAGTTTTAGCCAGCCTTTCTTAGGCTTGGCCTGTATGCTCCACATATAATTGACGGATCCCTGTATTTCCGTAAATACGCTGGTAGCGCTTATCAGAAGAATGCCGCCGCCGATGATGGCCCCGGCCACCGTATGTTTCGAAGCCTGTATATTCTTGATAATATCCTGTATCTGCAGTGCGGCGCTGCTGCCTACCAGTCCCTTGATCTGATCATAGATCCTTCCCTCCACCGCATCATGACCGAGGAATATACCCGCCAGGGAGATAACGACTATCAATAAAGGCCCCATGGCAAAAATGGTGGAGTAGGACAAAGACGCCGCCAGCTTGAAGCCATTGTCGTTGTCAAATTCCACGGCCGCCTTCTTAAATACCTTCCAAAAGATCGATAGCTTCTTCATGATTGAACGTATAGGTAAGATCATGCCAATATGAAACCCCTGCCCGGGGAACTTCTTCCACAAAATTGGACAAGACAGGCTTAAAAATACTGTTATTCCCTCATATACGATATTGGCAAGCAATTTTCTTAGCTAATAGTAGACAATAAATTCCTTACTACTTAAAACTTTTTTTATGAGCGGCTTACTTTATTTAATAGCAGTAATACTGATCATAGGTTGGCTCCTGGGTGTATTCGTATACAGCGTGGGAGGATTGATCCATGTACTCATCGTACTTGCACTCATTTCTCTGGTCCTGGGTATTATCAGGAGAGCGTGACCGGCCTTACAATCTTTGGGGGTAAAGGGTTGGTCTATGGACCCTTAAGGCCGGTCGTCGCGACCGGCTTATTTTTAACTCTACTGTTATGACTGAAATAAAATTCGCCTCACCGTTGCGCACGGCAGCCATCCTGTTCATACTTGTCAGCTGCTTTGTAATACTTTCGTGGGCGGAGGTCCTGATCATCCCTCTTTTATTCGCCATTATTTTCTCCAGCATGCTCTTCCCCATCTGTCTACGCCTGGAGAAATGGGGCTGTCACAAAGGCCTGGCCGCCTTTGCCGCGGTATTGGTAGCGGGCCTACTCCTCGCTCTATTTCTTACCATCGTCATCATGCAGCTGCTGCATATCGTCGGTCAGGCGCCTCTCTTCATCCAAAAAATGGGTGGCCTGGTGGATAAGATGGAGACCTATGTCTCGCAACACTGGCAGATAGAAAAATCCACCCAGGCGGACCACCTTCATCAACTGCTGTCGAAGCTGATGGACAATAGCAGCGCTTATTTCTCTACCACCATGTCATTCACCGCCAACCTGATATCCCAGTTCGCGCTGGTGCTGTTATTCAGCTTCTTTCTCTTATATCTCCGGGTCTTTTTCCTGGAATTCTTTTATAAGGTCTTCGCTTCATCGGATAAGCTGCTCATCGACGATACGATGCAGAAAATTTACACGGTCATTCAAAACTATCTTTTAGGATTGCTGAAGGTCATCGGTATCATCGGTGCGCTGAACTCCGTCGGACTGTGGTGCCTGGGTATCGAATCCCCCTTGTTCTTTGGCTTCCTGGGGGGCGTATTGGTGATCATTCCCTATATTGGCATCCTCATCGGTAGTGCCCTGCCACTCATCGTTGCCCTGATCACAAAAGACTCCTATTGGTATGCGGTAGGCGTACTGGCTGTGTTTCTATTTGTACATATCATGGAAGGAAATCTTATAACTCCCTATGTAGTAGGTTCCAAAGTGAGCATCAATCCCCTGGTGGCCATTTTTTCCCTGCTGCTGTTCGGTAAGCTCTGGGGCCTGTCAGGTCTGATCCTGGCCCTCCCCGTCACGGCCATCTGCAAGATCATCTTTGACCTGTTACCCGGTTTCAAGT
>Ga0247764_1000927_pt1 | contig 10264 bp, 7 predicted proteins | sample UWRJL051202B4_FD_179932 | JGI IMG/M metagenome (GOLD analysis project Ga0247764, IMG submission 179932) | Plant litter microbial communities from Arlington Agricultural Research Station in Wisconsin, United States - UWRJ-L051-202B-4 | ecosystem: Environmental > Terrestrial > Plant litter >...
ATGAGCTCCGCGCCCCTGGTCGGCGCCCTTCTGGGCCTGGTGCTGGCCGCACTCCTGGCCGTGCTGGAGTTCGCCGGTGCCCCGCACCTGCTCGCCGCCGCCGTCACGGTCGCGGCGGCCGCGCTCCTCACCCGGGGCCTGCACCTGGACGGCCTGGCCGACACGATCGACGCCCTGGGCTCCTACCGCCGGGGCGTGGAAGCCTTAGAAATCATGAAGAAGTCGGACATCGGCCCGTTCGGGGTGGCGGCGGTGACCCTGACGCTGCTCATCCAGACCACGGCCGTGGCTGCTCTGAGCCCGTGGGCGCTGATCCCGGCCTGGGCAGCCGGCCGCCTGGCGGTCACCCTCGCCTGCCGCCGCGGCATCCCCGCGGCCCGCCCCACCGGCCTCGGCGCCCTGGTAGCCGGCACCGTCCCGACTCCCGTGGCAATCGCCCTACTAGTGATCACAGCAGCGGGCGCGACCGCCGCAGAAAGCTGGCAGGGTCCACTAGCAGCCATAACTGCGGCCCTTGCGGCCCTGCTGCTGATCCGCCACGCGGTCAGCCGCTTCGGCGGCATCACCGGCGACGTGATCGGCGCGTCGGTCGAACTGGCGACGACAACCGCACTGATCACCCTGACGTTGGGCTGACCGAGACCGACGCCGGCTAACTTCGGCCCGAGTCGTACTCCCGGACGAGCTTCTTGGATGCAGTGCGCCGCCAAGCGTCTTCGACCACCCGCCGCAGCTCCTCGCCGTCAGCCGTTGCCAGCTTGACCCGCACCCACCCGAACCGCCCGACATACGCGGCCTTCGAGTAGGTGTCCGGATCGGCGGCGACCAGCTCGGCCTGGTCTTCCAGCGACGCCTTCACCGAGATCGTGTCCGCTGCCGGGCCGCCGACCACGATCATCTTGTCGCCGCAGCGCAGCGTGTGGTCACCCCACTGCTCGACGAAGACCTCCTGGGTGCCGGGCAGGGCCAAAACCCATTCCCGCACCTTCGCGTACGTGACGGCGCCCGCCATCGCCCTACCGCACCGACGCCTTGACGAACGGCGGCTTGACGATCCGCGCCTCGGCCCGCCGCCCCCGGATGTCGATCTCGACCAGGTCACCGTCGGCGAGCCCCGGCGAGAGCAACGCGAGGGCGATCCCGATCTTCTTGGTCGGCGAGAAGGTCCCGCTAGTGGTCTCGCCCACGAGCTCTTCCCCGGCGTACACCTGCATGTGGCCCCGGGGAATGCCGCGCCCGGTGAGCTCGAGCCCGCGCAGCGACCGTCGTGGCCCGGCGGCCTTCTCCGCGATCAGCGCGTCGCGCCCCCAGAAAGCGGGCTTGGACCAGCCGACCGCCCAGCCGGAGCGCGCCTGCACCGGGCTGATCGACAGCGACAGATCCTGCCCGTGCAGCGGATAGCCCATCTCGGTCCGCAGCGTGTCCCGCGCACCCAGCCCGCACGGTTGCACCCCGGCGGCCATCAGCGCCTCCCACACCGCACCCGCCTCCTCCCAGCCGACGACCAGCTCATATCCGTGCTCGCCGGTGTAGCCGGTCCGGCACACGATCAGCGCGGCGTCCCCGAGTTTCGCGGTGGCGAACGACATGTAGTCGAACTCCGTCGGCAGCCCGAGCTTCGCCAGCACGGCCGCCGATCCGGGGCCCTGCACGGCCAGGATCGCGTGACTGCGATGCTCGTCGGTCACCGTGATCCCGTCCGGTGCGGCCGCGGCCAGCCGGCGCACCACTTCCGCCGTGTTGGCCGCGTTCGGGATCAGGAAGACCTCGTCGGGCGACACCAGGTAGGCGATGAGGTCGTCCACGACGCCGCCGTCGTCGGCGCAGCAGAGCGTGTACTGCGCCTGGCCGGGCGCTATCCGTCCGAGATCGTTGGTCAGGCAAGTGTTGACGAAATCGGCCGCCCCCGCGCCGACGACCCGGGCTTTACCCAGGTGGGACACGTCGAAGACGCCGGTCGCCGTACGCACGGCGGTGTGCTCCTTGATGACGCCGCCGCCGGCATATTCCAGCGGCATCTCCCATCCGCCGAAGGCGGCGAACTTCGCGCCGAGCGCAACGTGCTGGTCGTGCAGTGGTGAACGCAAAGGCTCGGGAGACATGCTTGCCAACTTACCTGTGACCTTGGCCGCGCCACGACAGTGACAGTGGTTAGAGTCGCTGGGACACCACCGCCGTGCGACGCGACCCGCGCCGCACGGACCATGCCGCCGGAGTGAGCCCAGGAGGCGTCACCGGCCCCACACGTCCCCGGAGAACTCGAGTGACCGAGCCCGCCCCCACCCTCAGCCTGGTCGACACCGACCCCGCCGAGCTGGCCGTCGACGCGATCGTGATCGGCCTGCACAGCCAGCCGGACGAGGGCGGTGTGGTGCTGCCGGCAATCGGTGCGGAGAGCATCGCCGCGGCTTTCGACGGCAAGCTGACCGCGACGCTGGCGCTGCTCGGCGCGAGCGGGGCGCCCGGTGAGGTGACCAAGCTCGCAACGCTCGGCACCGTCGCCGCGCCGCTGCTGGTCGCGGTCGGCCTGGGTGACGAGCCGTCGGGATCGGCGCCGGATCCGGAGACGCTGCGCCGGGGCACCGGTGCGGCCGTGCGCGCGCTGGCCGGCAGCGCGACGGTCGCGCTGGCGCTGCCGTTGCCCGACGACGCGGACGCTCCGGGGGTGCTGCGGGCGATCCTCGAGGGCGCGCTGCTGGGGTCGTACAAGTTCGCCGGTTACAAGACCAAGGCGCAGCCGGCCCGGCGTGATCCGGTGTCGGCCCTGCAGGTCTACGTGCACGACGCCGCCGACGCGGCCGCGCTGGCCGAGGTCGAGCGGGCCGAGGTCGTGTCGCGGGTGGTGCGGCTGACCCGCGACTGGGTCAACATGGCCCCCAACCTGCTGCGCCCGCCGCAGTTCGCCGACGCGGTGGTGGCCGCCGCCGAGGGCACCGGCCTCGAGGTGGAGGTGCTCGACTTCGACGCGCTCAAGGCGGGCGGCTACGGCGGCATCGTCGCCGTCGGCCAGGGTTCGGAGGCGCCGCCGCGCCTGGTCAAGCTGTCCTACACCCCGCAGGGCGTCGAAAACCCGAAGCGAGTGGCGCTGGTCGGCAAGGGCATCACGTTCGACACCGGCGGCATCAGCATCAAGCCGACCGCGGGCATGTGGGAGATGAAGTCCGACATGGCGGGCGCCGCCGCCGTCGGGGCGGCCCTGCTGGCGGTGGCCGCGCTGAAGCCGCCCGTCGCGGTGAGCGGTTACCTGTGCATCGCGGAGAACATGCCCTCGGGTACGGCGTACCGGCCCGGCGACGTGATCACGATGTTCAACGGCAAGCGGGTCGAAGTGCTCAACACCGACGCCGAGGGCCGGATGGTGCTGGCCGACGGCATCGCCCGGGCCTGCGCGGACGGCACCGACTACCTGTTCGAGACGTCGACGCTGACCGGCGGTCAGGTGGTGGCGCTCGGTAAGCGGATCGCCGGGGTCATGGGCGACCCGGCCACCTGCGAGCGGGTCAAGGCGGCCGGCACGGCGGTGGGCGAGCCGGCCTGGCCGATGCCGTTGCCCGACGACGTGCGCAAGGGCATGGACTCCGACATCGCCGACATCAGTCAGACCAACGCGGCCATGGACCGGGCCGGCCACATGCTGCAGGGTGGCGTCTTCCTGCGCGAGTTCGTGACCGAGGGGCTGCCGTGGGCGCACATCGACATCGCGGGACCGTCCTACCACACCGGTGAGCCGACCGGTTACTGGTCGAAGGGCGGCACCGGCGTGCCGGTGCGCACCCTGCTGACGCTGATCGACGACGTGGCCGCCAACGGCTGACGCGCCGGCGACGAGGCGCCGCCCTAGGCGGGGCGGCGCTTCTGGCGGGCGTTGTAGTCGCGCATCCGCTGCGGGTAACCGAGCAGCCGGATGTCGTAGATCGGCATCGCCACCGAGTGCGCGAAACGGCGGGCACCCTCGGGCGAGTCGATACGCCGGCGGGTCCACTCGCCGTCGTGTGCGACGAGCAACAGGGTGGTCTCGGTCACCGTCGTGCGGGGCTCGATGAAACCCTCCACACCGCGCCGGGACCGGACAAACTCCGTAAGATGGTCAAGATCGGCACGATCCGCCGGGCGCCCACTCGTACGGGACGGCTCTTTGCGCCGCCGGAACCACGCCACCGCACACTCCTCAGCACTAATTTCCGCAAGGGTACTTCCACACCGCATGTCGCAGGGCACCTGACTGCGTTGATCCGTTCTACAAGTGACAAGATGGCCCGGAAGACTTGTGACCGTTTCCATAGTGTGACCCACGTGGTAACGACGCGACCTTGGAGTTGACGTGACCCAGCCGAACACCTTCGACATCGTGATCCTCGGAGCCGGCAGCGGTGGGTATGCGGCCGCCCTGCGCGCCGCCGAGCTCAACCTCTCCGTGGCCCTGATCGACAAGGCGGAGCTGGGCGGCACCTGCCTGCACCGCGGCTGCATCCCGACCAAGGCGCTGCTGCACGCGGCCGAGATCGCCGACCAGACCCGCGAGAGCGAGCAGTTCGGCGTCAAGGCCGACCTCATCGGCATCGACATGGCCGGGGTCAACGCCTACAAGGACGGGGTGGTCAGCCGGCTCTACAAGGGCCTGCAGGGCCTGCTCAAGCAGCCCAACATCACCGTCTTCAACGGCCACGGCAAGCTGGTGGCGCAGGACGCGGTCGAGGTCAACGGCGAGCGCGTCACCGGCCGCAACATCATCCTGGCGACCGGCTCCTACTCCCGCTCGCTGCCGGGCCTCGAGCTCGACGGCAAGAAGGTGCTGGCCAGCGAGCACGCGCTCAAGCTCGACCGGGTGCCGACCTCGGCCATCGTGCTCGGCGGCGGCGTCATCGGCGTCGAGTTCGCCAGCGTGTGGAAGGCCTTCGGCGCCGACGTGACCATCCTGGAGGCACTGCCCCGGCTGGTCGCCGCCGAGGACGAAGAGGTCTCCAAGGCCGTCGAGCGCGCGTTCCGCAAGCGGAAGATCAACTTCAAGGTCGGCAAGCCGTTCGAAAAGGTCGAGCACACCGAAAACGGCGTCAAAGCCACGATCCAGGGCGGCGAGACCGTCGAGGCCGAGATCCTGCTGGTGGCGGTCGGCCGCGGCCCGACGACCAAGGACCTCGGGTACGAGGAGAACGGCGTACGCCTGGACCGGGGTTTCGTCCTGACCGACGAGCGGCTGCACACCGGCGTGGGGAACATCTACGCGGTCGGCGACATCGTGCCCGGCCTGCAGCTGGCGCACCGCGGCTTCCAGCAGGGCATCTTCGTGGCCGAGGAGATCGCGGGCCTGCACCCGGCGGTCATCGACGAGGCGGGCATCCCCCGGGTCACCTATTCCGACCCCGAGGTCGCCTCGGTGGGCCTGACCGAGGCCCGCGCCAAGGAGCAGTACGGTGCGGACAAGGTCAGCACCTACAACTACAACCTCGGCGGCAACGGCAAGAGCCAGATCCTCAAGACGCAGGGCTTCGTCAAGCTGGTCCGGGTCACCGACGGACCGGTGGTCGGTGTCCACATGGTGGGTGCCCGGGTCGGTGAGCTGGTCAGCGAGGCTCAGCTGATCTACAACTGGGAGGCCTTCCCGGAGGAGGTCGCGCAGCTCATCCACGCGCACCCGACCCAGGGCGAGGCGCTGGGCGAGGCGCACCTGGCCCTGGCCGGCAAGCCGCTGCACGCGCACTCCTGATTCTCTTCCACTACCGCAGGCCGTAAGGAGTTCAAGACAATGCCGGTATCGGTCACCATGCCGCGGCTGGGTGAGAGCGTCACCGAGGGCACCGTCACGCGCTGGCTCAAGCAGGAGGGCGAGCGGGTCGAGGCCGACGAGCCGCTGCTCGAGGTCTCCACCGACAAGGTCGACACGGAGATCCCGTCGCCCGCCGCGGGCGTGCTGTCCCGCATCGTCGTCGGCGAGGACGAGACCGCCGACGTCGGCAGCGAGCTCGCGATCATCGCCGGCGACGGCGAGGAGACGGATTCGGCCGCGCCGGCCCCCGCGCAGCCCGCGCAAGAAGAGCAGCAGGAAGAGCCAGAGCCCGAGCCGGAGCCCGCCGCGGTCACCACCCCGTCGACCGAGAAGCCGGTCGAGGAAGAAGCCCCCGCCCCGCAGACCGCCGCCCCGGCGGCCGGCGGCGAGGGCACGGCCGTCAAGATGCCCGCTCTCGGCGAGAGCGTCACCGAGGGCACGGTCACCCGCTGGCTCAAGCAGGTCGGCGACACCATCGAGGTCGACGAGCCGCTGCTCGAGGTCTCCACCGACAAGGTCGACACCGAGATCCCGTCGCCGGTCGCCGGCACCGTCCTGGAGATCAAGGTCCCCGAGGACGAGACCGCCGAGGTCGGCGCCGACCTGGCCATCATCGGCACCGCCAGCAGCGCCCCGGCCGAAGCCCCGCCGGCCCCGGCTCCCAAGCAAGAGGCCCCCAAGCAGGAAGCGCCCAAGCAGGAGGCCCCCAAGCAGGAGGCCCCCAAGGAGCAGCCGCTGGTCGAGTCGGCGCCCGCGCCCCAGGGCGGCTTCGAGCCTTCCGGCGAGTCCTACGCCGACCCGGCCCCCGAGGCCGAGATGGCTGCCGACCCGGCCGCCGCCGAGCGCAACTCCGAGCCGGCCGCCCCTGGCCAGGGCCGCGTTCCCGCCGAAAAGGTCGAGGCCAACGGTGCCGGCGACGCCGGTTACGTCACCCCGCTGGTCCGCAAGCTCGCCGCCGACAAGGGCGTCGACCTGTCGACGCTGACCGGCACCGGCGTCGGCGGGCGGATCCGCAAGCAGGACGTGATCGAGGCCGCCGACAAGGCAGCGGCGGCCAAGGCGGCCGCGGCCGCCAAGCCGGCCCCGGCTCCCGCCCCGGCGGCTCAGCCGGCCCCCGCGGCGGCCACGCCGAAGCCGGCGGCGAGCCCACTGCGCGGCCGCACCGAGAAGCTGACCCGCACCCGGGCCACGATCGCCCGCCGGATGGTCGAGTCGCTGCACGTCTCGGCCCAGCTCACCACGGTGGTCGAGGTCGATCTGACCAAGGTCGCCGCGCTGCGCACCAAGGCGAAGGCCGACTTCCTGGTCAAGAACGGCGTGAAGCTGACCTACCTGCCGTTCCTCGCCCTGGCGGCGGTCGAGGCGCTGCGCCAGCACCCGGTCGTGAACTCGTCGATCGACCAGGAGGCCGGCACGGTCACCTACCACGACGGCGAGCACCTGGCCGTCGCGGTGGACACCCCGAAGGGCCTGATCGTCCCGGTCATCCGCGACGCGGGCGACCTCAACCTGGCCGGGCTGGCCAAGCGCATCGCCGACGTGGCGGAGCGCACCCGCAACAACAAGATCAGCCCGGACGAGCTGGCCGGCGGCACCTTCACGCTGACCAACACGGGCAGCCGGGGTGCGCTCTTCGACACCCCGATCATCAACCAGCCGCAGGTGGCCATCCTGGGCACCGGCGCGGTCGTCAAGCGCGCGGTGGTCGTCGAGGACGCCAACCTCGGTGAGCTGATCGTGCCCCGCTCGATGATCTACCTGGCGCTCAGCTACGACCACCGGATCGTCGACGGCGCCGACGCGGCCCGCTTCCTGGTCACGATGAAGGAGCGCCTGGAGGCCGGCCACTTCGAGGGCGATCTCGGGCTGTCCTGACCAAATCACGCAGACGTGGGGTGCGCCGATTTCCGGCGTGCCCCGCGTTCTGTTTTGAGCGGGTTCAAGTTCGGGAATGATGGTGCCATGCGGATCCTCCTGGCCGGCGCGTCCGGCTTTCTCGGCACCCGGCTCGCCGATCGGCTGCGGGACGCCGGGCACGACCTCACCCGGCTGGTGCGCCGGAGCCCCGAGTCACCCGACGAGCGGTCCTGGCGGCCGTCCGCCGGCGAGCTGGACCCGGCGGTGGTCGCCGACGCCGACGCGGTGATCAACCTGGCCGGCGCCGGGGTCGGCGACAAGCGCTGGACCCCCGGCTACAAGAGCCTGATCCGCTCCAGCCGGGTGGACAGCGCCGGCACGATCGCCCGCGCGATCAAGACGCTGCCGGCCCAGGACCGCCCGCGCGCGCTGCTGCAAGGCTCCGCCGTCGGCTGGTACGGCGACACCGGCGACCGCCGGGTGACCGAGGAGACGCCGGCCGGCTCGACCTATCTGGCCGACGTGTGCCGGGTCTGGGAGGCCGCCGCCCGCCCCGCCGAGGACGCCGGCACCCGGGTCGTCCTGCTCCGCACCGGGCTGCCCCTGACGAGCACGGCGGCCTGCTCAAGCCGCAGATGGTCCCGTTCCGGCTGGGCGTCGGCGGCCGGCTCGGCAACGGCAAGCAGTGGCTGCCGTGGATCGGCCTGGCCGACTGGCTGGCCGCGGTCGAGTTCACGCTGGACCGCGACGATCTCGCCGGCCCGGTCAACCTGGTCGGCCCCGACCCGGTCACCAACGCGGATTTCACCGAGGCCTTCGGGCGGGTCCTGCACCGGCCCACGCTGACCTTCGTGCCCACCTTCGCCCTGCAGGTCGCGCTGGGCGAGTTCGCCCACGAAGCGGTGCGCAGCCAGCGGGTCATGCCGGGCGTGCTGAGCCGGGCCGGCTTCACCTGGACCTGTCCGACCGTCGAGTCGGCGCTGCGGGCCGCGCTCGAGCCACAGGCGAGCGCCGCCCACTGAAACCGCGCGCAGACCGCGGCGACGCGCTGAAGACCCGGCTCCGCCGGAGCGCCGGGCGTTCCCTTGCTAGGGTGCGGCTGGTGTCCGCCGCAACCACCCTCGCCGAGCCCACCGACCCGCCGATCGCCGCCCGCGCGGATCGGCGCCGCCGCGCCTGGCGCTCGCACCTGATCGTGGCGGTGATCGCGCTCGCGATGGGTGTCTGGGTCACCCAGGGCCTGTGGGCCGACCCGGACAACCACGTCGTCCGGGAAAACGTGGCCGACCAGGCGTTCTTCGAGTGGCTGCTGGGCTACGGCCGCTACCTGATCAGCCACGGCGCCGACCCGTTCTTCACCGACCTGATGAACGCCCCGGTCGGGGTCAACCTGGCCGCGAACACCTCCATCACCGTCTACATCGTCCTGTTCGCGCCGTTGACCATGCTGGCCGGCCCGCAGGTCAGCTTCGTGACGATCCTGACCCTGAACCTGGCCGGGGCCGCCTTCGCCTGGTACCTGTTCCTGCAGCGCTACCTGGTCAAGCAGCGCGCGGCGGCGGCCGTCGGCGGACTCTTCGCCGGCTTCGCGCCCGGCTTCATCTCCCACGCCAACGGCCATCTGAACTGGACGGCGGGCTGGATCGCCCCGGTCGTCCTGTGGTGGGTGCTGAAGCTGCGCGAGCAGGGCAGATTGCGGTGGCTGCGCAACGGGGCCGTGCTGGGCGTGCTGCTCGCGGTCGGCTTCTCGATCGCCGCCGAGGGGCTGTTCTTCGTGGCGCTGGCCAGCATGGTCTTCGTCGTCGCGTGGTCGCTCTCGGCCGCCACCCGCGCCGAGGCCCGGGCCGCGGTGCCGACCGTGCTCGCGGCGCTCTGCGTGACCGCGGTGGTGGCCGGCGCCCTGCTCGCCTACCCGCTCTACATGCACTTCGCCGGACCCCAGACCTTCTCCGGTACGGGCTTCAACCAGCGCCACTACGTCGAGGACCTGACGGCTTACGTCGGCTACGCGACGCAGTCCCTGGCCGGCTGGGCCGGGCTCGACAGCGGCAGCCTGGCGCCCAACTCCACCGAGCAGACGTCGTTCTTCGGCGTTCCCCTGATGATCTTCCTCGTCTTCGCGATCAGCCTGCTCTGGTCGGGCGCCACCCCCGGGCGCCGGGCCACCCTGCGGGCGTTGTTCATCGTCGGCGGCACCTTCCTGGTGCTGTCGCTGGGTCCCCGCCTGCAGGTCCTCGAGCACGAGACCGACATCCCCCTCCCGTACGCGGTCCTGATGCGCCTGCCGTTGTTCGACTCGGCCCTGCCCGGCCGGTTCGCGCTGGTCGTGGCCGGGGTGATCGGGATCCTGCTCGCGCTGACGGCCGACCGGGTGCTGACCGAGCCCCGGCTGCCGGTGCGCGGCCAGACCGCCTGGGTGGCCGGTTTCGCGCTGGCCCTGGTGCCGCTCTTCCCGGTCCCGCTGCCGACGACCGACCGCGCCCCCGAGCCCCGGTTCATCGCCGACGGCACCTGGAAGAAGTACGTCAGCGACGGCGGGGTGATCACCGCCCTGCCGTTCGCGTGGACCGGGGCGGCCGACGGCCAGCGCTGGCAGGCGTACACGATGGCCCGCGGTGGAAAGCAGTTCCGGATCCCGGACGG
>Ga0247764_1000928_pt1 | contig 10255 bp, 9 predicted proteins | sample UWRJL051202B4_FD_179932 | JGI IMG/M metagenome (GOLD analysis project Ga0247764, IMG submission 179932) | Plant litter microbial communities from Arlington Agricultural Research Station in Wisconsin, United States - UWRJ-L051-202B-4 | ecosystem: Environmental > Terrestrial > Plant litter >...
CCAGCAGATGCGAGCGAGTTCTACGGTTCGCAAGCCGCGCTGACGCTGTATCACGACTACGTTCGGCAGCTGGTCACGCGCGTCAACACGGTCACGGGCGCCGCCTACAAAGACGACCCCGCGATCATGGCTTGGCAGCACTGTAACGAACCGCGTCCCGGTGGCTCGGCAGAGCAGATCGCGCAGAACCTGCCGGCGTATTACGCCTGGATCTCGAGCACCGCTCGCTTGATCCGCGGGCTCGACCCGCATCATCTGATATCGCTCGGGCACGAAGGCACCATCGCCACCAACGGCGATGAAGCCATCGTCGCCAAAGCGCACGCCGAAATCGACTACGTCACCGCGCACATCTGGCCCCTGAACTGGGGTTGGGTGAAGGGAAAAGATCTGGCGGGTACCTGGTCGGACGGGGCCAACAAGGTCGCAAGCTATCTGCACACTCACGAGCGCATTGCCCGCTCACTCAACAAACCACTCATCGTGGAAGAGTTTGGTTTCCCGCGCGACGGGGAGCTGTACGATCCCAGCGCAGCCACTAGCTTTCGGCAGCACTACTACGCCTTGGTTTATGGGGCGGTGGAGGCCAACGCGGCGCGCGGCGGACCCATTTGCGGCTCGAATTTTTGGGCGTGGACGGGTGAAGGGCGTGCCTCACACGCCGATTTCCGCTTCAAAGCCGGGGATCGCAGCTACACCGGCGATCCGCCGCATGAACCGCAAGGCTGGTACGGCAACTTCGATAGTGACGCCGGCATTCAAGACCTGATTCGAGCACACGGGCAGCAACTCGCGCGCCTCGAAGCCGAATCCGCGTGATCGGACGCCGAGGCGCAGAGCCGCGCTCGCCTCAGGCAGGCGTTCACGGGCGCCCGACTGTTTGGTGGATACCCGCGCCCTGCTCGCGAGCAGCGGCGCGCACCTGGGAAAACTTCAGGTAGCGGCGGAACATGGCGCCCAGTTCGTGGCGCAATTCAGCCGCAAAATCGCCGGACAGCACCCACCCCGAGCAACACGAGCCGGCTCAATGGTTTTCCACGTAAATCCGCCACGTCGGCGCGAAGACAACGAATATTTCGCGCAGGGCCTGCAAGCCTCCGGCCTGGGATACGCCACCGCGCCGAGAAGCGGAGAGTGACGGGCCTCGCATTTTCCAGTCTACCGTGGCAAGCCGACCAGAAGCTTGTGGCTGCGAGATTTGATGGTTCACTAGGCGCTATGCGTGAGTTCGGGTGCGGTCTCGTCTGCCTGCTGACTCTGAGCGTGATGGGCCCTTTGGGGTGCTCTAGCAACGAGCTTGGAGCAGGCGCGGGAGGCAGCTCCAGCGGCGAGGGCGGGACGTTCACGGCGACAGGTGGCGCCCCGCAGGCGGGGACGAGCGGCGCTGGCGGCGGGGCCGGCGGAGCCATGAATTGCGCGCGCGAAACCTCACCGGCCAAGCGCGTCCCACTCGATTTCTCGCTGGTGCTGGACGCCTCGGAAGCGATGAGACGCTCAGCGAGCGCGGATGCTTCGCGCTGGAGCGCGGTGACGAGCGGCGTGTTGCGCTTTCTACAAGAGCCAAGCGCCGCGGGCCTAGGCGTTGGTCTCACCACCTTCCCTCAGCGGATCGCGAACCTGCCCGACAGCTGCACGACCGACGCCGCTTGCGGTGAAGGCGCTCCCTGCATGAAGAAGATCTGTACCAACGTGCTGGTTGAGACGGATACCTTCAAGAGCTGCGACAGCGACAGCGACTGCCCGGCAACTCCTCAGTTTCCCGCCACGTGCCGCACGATCGGCAGTTGTTCGACGGATCCAGGTGGATACTGCTTCACGGAGTCCGCGGCCAGCTGCGACGGCACTTGCACCGCGACAGGCGCGTGCGCGCGAGAAGTCACTTGCGAAATAGCTCCTTACACACAGCCCGTTGCGCCGATCGCCCAGCTGCCGGCAGCGGAAGGCGCGCTTGCTAGCGCGCTGATGGACGCCTCCCCGCTTGGGACCACGGCGACGGCGCCGGCGCTCGAAGGCGCGCTGCAACAAGCGACGGCATTCGCCAAAAGCCATCTCGATCACGATGTCGCGGCCGTGTTGCTCACCGCCGGTTTGCCGAACGGCTGCCTGGGCAAACCAGGGACGACCGCAGCAGAGGCGATCGGAGCCGTCGCGGACGCCGCGCGCGCCGGCATCAGCGCAGGGGTCCGTACGTTCGTGGTAGGGGCCTTCAACGCCGAGGAAAACGCGAGCGGAGCGGGCACGCTGCTGAACAGCGTGGCTGAGGCGGGCGGAACGGAGCGAGCCACCATCCTCGATTCCAGCAGCGCCACGCTGTCCGCCACCATCGTCAGCACGCTGCGCAAGATGATCAGTTGCCAACTCGACGTCGCCGGTTTGGCTCCAGCCGACTACGGCGCACTCAACGTCGACTTCAACCAAAGCGGCACGACTGCGCGGCTACCCCGAGTCGACGCCCAGCCGGCGTGCGACCCCGCACGAGGCGGCTGGTCCTACGTGGCTGCAGCGGGCATGACCCAGCCGCAGCGTATCGTCTTGTGTCCAACGAGCTGCGACGCGCTCAAGACGACGCTGGGCAGCTCGCTGCAGATCGTCTTGGGCTGCGAAACGCAGCGCTAATTACGGCTCACTGCCCCACGGCGTCTCGCTCAGAACGCGGTCGAGCTCGAGCCGCGCCATGACCATGTTGCATTCGTCGGGGCGATACACCATGAGCACGAACGCTGGCGCGTCGCCCGGCAAGCGACGGATCAGCTCGCAGTAGCTCGGCGTGGTGAGCGCGAGTTCCTCCACTTGCTCCGACGCGTCGTAGGTTGCGACTGTATGCTCTTCGAGCCGGAGAATGGCGAGCGCCATGCTCGACAGCTCGGCCAGCGGCACGCCCGCCCGATGCCCGTGCGACAGGATCGCGCCCGAAGTCAGGTCCACGATGGCGATCCCCGCGGCGTTCGGCGGAATGACGATGGCGGTGGCCTCCAGCTCTTTGCCGAACGAGGCGAACGGTTGCTGCGATGGGTACCTACCGCGCGCATTTTCGTCCTGCAGCCGAAGGGCGTCCATGATCACGAAGTTCAGCGGCTTGTTGATGCTGCGCGTCAGCTCCGCACAATTTCCCGAAATGGTGATGCTGGGATTCGGCCACGCAAGCATCGCCATAGCCGCCGCCTCGCCAGCGAGGTGCTCGGAGCGCGCGTCCAGTAGCTCCCCGGCATGGACGAACAGCGTCCCGCGCCGACCGTCGTGTTCGACGTTGAGCGTGCATGTGACTCGCTCTATCTCGATCAACTGCAAAAACCCGGGCAAACTGAGGTTGCGTACGTGACCACGCACGTCCCGCTGCAAGCTCTCCGCCATGCGCGTGACCACCGTCTCGACGTCGACCGGCTTGGTAAAACAGGCGACAGGACCGTAAGTCGAAAGCTGATGAATGGTCTGCTCGTTGCCGTAGGCGGTCATGGTGAACACCGCAACGCCTGGGCGATGTTCGAGCAGCCACGCCAGCAGCTCGAGCCCGTTCATCTCCGGCATTTGTAGATCGGTGAGAATCAGATCCACGTCCTCTTCGCGCAGCAGGCGCGTCGCTTCGAGCCCGTTGGGCGAGGTGAGCACCAGGTAGTCCGGTCGCCGCAGCGCGATGGCGCGGGACAACACGCGCGCCTGCGCCGCGTCGTCCTCCACGATCAGGATCTTGGTCATGCGTTGGACCCCTGGGCAGAGTCGCCGCTCGGCGCTTGGTTCGCGCGCGAAAGACGATCGATCACGCGCGCGGAGGCGACGCGATGCGCGCACAGCGCGACGTAGCCGACATCGTCCCGCTGCCATGTCACCAGCGTGCCGTTATCGCCAGACATCGCCGATGCGAACGAGGTTCGAGCGTCGACGCTGGCGCTCAACGCGAAAAAGTCCGCTGCCCAGGCGCAGACGCGCACGAGCTGCTCCACTGGCAGCGCACAATGGTTGGCCACCGCAACTACCGTGGGCGGCAAAAACGCGGCTTCTCGCACGAAAGCGACGCCCGTGGCGCCTTCAATCGCAGTCAGTTCCAGCTCCTTGCCTGCGGCGACAGCGCGCGGCTCGGCGCTGCGCGCGCCAATGGTCGCCAACAACTCAGCCGTGCTCACCAGGAACCGATCGTCGTAGCCCCCGCGGATCAGTTTACGAAACTGCGGCGGCGCCGACGCGTGCGACAGTCGTACGATAGCCTCACTGTTGTGCTCGCGCAGCGCGCCACGCAGCCTGGTCTCACTGATCAACCCGCTCGACAACAACGCTTCACTGAGCCGCAGCCCACTGCGCTTGCAGCGCCGGTAAATCTGCTCAATCTGCCCTCGATCCAGCGAGGGCTGTTCGAACTCACACAACAGCTCAGTCAGGTACACGCCCATGCTCGCGGCGATCGCCCAACACACCCGCTGCTTCTCCACCAGGATCAAGCCATCGTCGAAGGTCAACGCGCCGGTCGCGTTGTTCGGCACCGCCTCGATCCAGGACAACAGCCGCACGCATGCATCGAAGGAAGACACCTGCGGCGGTACGCTGCGCGGGACGTTCCTGCGTGGCTCGCTGTGCAGCTCTGCGCTCATGCCCGCTCCAGCTCCGCGGCCTTCTTGCGTACCGAAGCCAGCACCAATCCGACGTTGGTGGTTCCCTCGGCCACGGCGACCAACGCGGTGTCGAGCGGCGACTGCAGACGTTGCACGAAGTGAACCGTGTCGTCCGTAACCAGCAGCAAGTCCTGGAATCCGGAGGCTGCGCTGCCGCCCAATCGTTCGAAAATCGTATTCCAATCGGGCATTTGCGCCGACTCGAACAGCCGCGGCACGCTGGCGGCCAACATCTCGGCGGCCAGCGCGTCCCCGTCCGCGCCATAGAGCTCGAGCAGGATTCCGGTGCGCAGGCAAGCCAACCCCAGCACCAGGTTCACTTGACGCCTCCACGCAAGCTGCGCAGCGCCACCCCGCTGTGCTGACGCGCACGCAACCCTCGTTGGCGCTCCAGCTCCTCCAGCTTGCCCAGAGCGTCGAACAGCAGCGGCTGAAACGCGCGCGCGATGCTGCGCCGAGGTATTCGCTTCGCGCAGCGTCGCACCTCTCCGCCCTGAGCCAGGATGCGGACCAACGCGTCCTCGCCCAGCAAATCGGCGACAGCGGCGTGGACGATCTCCCCCTCGGTCACGCACAGCTCCCCTTCCCCCACCCGCAGCTCGATTGAAGCGCCGGAGAGGTGAGCGCGCCCCAGCACGTCCAGCAGCGAATGTTCGTCCTCGGCTAGCCCCAGCTCTTGCAGGACCTGGCTCAACTCCGAGCTGGTGAAAGGTTTGTGCAGCAAGCGCGCCGCGCGCGCGAAACGCTCGGCGGGTCCGCGTTCCAAAAACGAGGTGGTCACGACCACGGGGGTCGGCTCGAACACGCGCAGATCCTCGAACGCCACCAGATCGCTGTCGATCAGCAGCAGCGAGAACTCTTGCTCGCGAACCAGCTCGCTGGCGTGTTCGAACGCGTCCACGGCCAGCACCTCCACGGCTTGTAGCGCCAGCGCGCGACCCACGGCCGAGACCAGTTCGGTGTCGGTCTCGACCATTAGCACGCGCCTCATCGCGGCCCCTCGGAGCGTCGCAGGTACACGCCAAAACACGCACCTTTTGCGCTGGGTTCGAGCAGCAGGCGGCCGTCGCAACTTTCAGCCGCCTCCCGAGCGGAGGTCAGGCCAATGCCGGTACCGTTCGGTTTGGTCGTGAAGAACGGGTCGAACACGGATTCACGCAGCGCCTCGGGGATCCCGGGACCGTCATCGCTGATGCGCACGCAGACGTGGGTAGGGTCGCCAGCGCGCACAGCGTCGGGCGCGGCCGATGCAGTCGAGCTCACCACGACGAGCCGCGGTTCGCTGGAGCTCTCCGCCGCGTTGAGCAGCAGGTTCACGAAGATCTGCTCGATCGCGATCGGATTGCCGGAGGCCCACTCCGCGTCCGGCGACAATTCTAGCCGCAAACGATGCATCCCTTCTCGATACAGCGAGCGCAGCAGCCCCTGCGAGCGACCGAGCACCTCGCGCAGCGAAACCGGTACCGCGACGCTCGGTCCGAGCCGCGCGTAGTCGAGCAAACCGTCCACCGTCAGTCGCAGGCGCTTGCTGGCGTCGGATATTTCCCGCACCGTATCGCGCAGGCTCTGCTCCGTGATCGCTCCTCCGCTGACGGAAAGGAAGTCGGCGCTATAGACGATGCTGGCCACGGAGCTGCGAATGTCGTGGGCGATGCTCGCCACCAGCCTCCCTGTCGATTCCAGCCGCTGACGGTGCAAGCGGCGAGAAAACGCCAGGTGCTTTTCCGACACCTCGCGCATCAGCAGCAGGCTACCGCGGTCGGAGACGTCGTACCGCGTGCAGCCGAGCAAGTTGCGCTTGGCGCGCGGAGGGCGCCACTCGACCGCCTCGCCAGCTTCGGCTCGTGTCAACAGCCGCCACAAGTCGGCGGGCAGCGGCGCAGGTGGCAAATCCAATACGCCCAGACGCCGCAGGAGCGCGAGCGCCGCCGGCGTGGCGGCCTCGAGTTGTCCGCTGCTCGAGCACAACGCGATCGGCGCCTCGATGGCGCTGAGCGCGAGCATCTCGCTCGCACCCTCCGACAGCGGCAAGTGAGCAGAGGTCACACCGGCCAGCGAAGCAAGACACAAGCCATGACATCACCGCGATGGATTCGTGTGAACGCGCCCTTGGCTCCCGGCTTCTGCCTGTGTTTTGGCGGTGCGGCGCTGCCCGCATACGGTCGATCGGCGTCGGCTGGCGGAGCCTGGCGGAGCGCCGCCAGGCTGATCGGCGAAGCGCCGCCAGCGCTCGCCTTCCGCCGCGAATCCTGGGCCGCGCAAGCCCGCTAACTCCACTGCGTGTTGGCTGGCGCGCGGCTTGCTTAAGTGGCGTCACGCCGCGCGCGGACCACTCCGCGAGGTCGCGGAACGACGCAGCGAGGGATTGTCCCTAAACGGATCTCGAGGAGTACCGCATGGCGAATATCAAAGAGAGTTTGGCGAAGATTCTGCAGTTGGACGGCGCGATTGGGGCCTGCATCGTCGACAGCAACAGCGGCATGATGTTGGGCGCCGAGGGCAGCTCCAACACCATCAACTTGGAGGTGGCGGCGGCCGGAAACACGGAAGTGGTTCGCGCCAAGCGCCGCACCATGAAGAACCTGAATCTCAAGGATGGCATCGAAGACATCCTGATTACGTTGCACACCCAATATCACATCATCCGCCCGCTCGCGAGCAACGACGCGCTGTTCATCTACCTGGTGCTCGACAAGAACCGCGGCAACCTGGCGATGTCCCGTCATCAACTCGCAAGCATCGATCGAGATCTGACCATCTGAGAGGAGACCCATGGCGACTGAAAAACAGCTAACGGACGTTCTGGAGAAGATTTCGCAAGACGCGAGCGGCTTCATCGCCGCATCGCTCGTCGATCTGGAGTCGGGCATGACCCTCGCGGTCAAGAGCTCCCGCACCGACTTCGATCTGACCGCGGCGAGCGCCTACAATAGCGAACTCGTGAAGCAAAAGCTCAAGATCGCAAGAACCCTCGGTCTTTCAGGCACCGTGGAAGATATGCTGATCTCGCTCACGGATCAGATCCACTTGGTGAAGCTGGTCGGCACCACGATGTTCTTGTATCTCGCGGTGGATCGGCGCCAATCGAACCTCGCGATCGTGCGCAATGCCGTGAACAAACACATCAACGCGTTGAGCTGAACGCGGTGACGAACGCTCCATGCCGACGATCGATGACTCCCGTGGCGTGCTCGTCGTGCGAATCGTGTACGACGGGCCCGCGATGTCGGGCAAGACGACCAGCCTGCGCGCACTGGCGAGCAGACTGGGGACGGTCGTAGAGTCACCGGAGGAGCGCGACGGGCGCACGCTGTTCTTCGACTGGATGGATTACGTCGGCGGATTGTTCGAAGGTCGGCCGATCCGATGTCAGATTGTGACTGTCCCCGGACAGACGCAACTCGCGGATCGGCGTCAGCACCTGATCGAGACCGCGGACGCCGTCGTCGTCGTGTTGGATAGCAGGCGCCCGGAGTTCGACTTCGGCATGCGTTGGCTGCGCGAGGCTGCGCAGCTGGTGAGCACGTTCCAGCCGCCGGTCGGCCTGGTGCTGCAAGCCAACAAGCGCGACGCCGAAGACGCGGTCGACCGCGACGAGATCCGTCAGGAGCTCAAGCGCATCGCGCCGATCGCGTTGGTCGAATCAATCGCCACCAACGCCGACGGCACGCGCGAAGCCTTCGTGCTGGCAGTTCGGCTCGCGCTGGACCGCGTGCGCGCCTTGTCCGCCGCCGGCAAACTGCTGACGGGGCCGCCCGACGAGGCGGCGGCGCGAGACTTGCTGGAGCGCATGCGCAGCCGCGAGCAGCAGAGTGAGAACCGACCAGCCCGCGTCGAGCCACGCCCGGCACATGACGTGGACGGCCCCAACTCCGAGCTCGCTCACCTCAAGCGCCGACAAAGCGAACCAAGGCTTCAGGCGGTCAGCGACGAGGAGCTCACCTTCGAACCTGATCCAATGATGCCGGGGGGCATGATCTGGCCGCCGGTCGAGGGCCGCACCCTGCTGTACGAGCTGTGTTCGCTCGGCATTCGTCCGTCGCGCACGCGACGCGGCGACTGGTGGGGTTCGGGCTCGGGCTGGCGCTTTCACTCCGAACGCGAAGCGATCTATGCAGATCCGGACCACGCCCGTCAGGAGCTGATCGAGTGGGCGCGCCTTCACACGGCGGTCACCGAACAGGTCTCTGCGGGACGCGCCGTGATCTTGGCGGAGGCCGGAGACGGACGCTTGCGCCTCTGGCAACTGGTGCGCGTGGAGCCCACCCTGCGCGAACGTTTAGCCGCCGCACTCGCGCAACTGGAAGCCGAAGCCGTAGCGACTGGTTTGACCGAGGTCGCTTCACGCCTGCTCGCGGCCCGCCGCCGGTTCAGCGCTGGCAACGCGAGCTTACCCTGCACGCTCTGGACGGTGGGCGATCAAACCGGCTATCGCCCGGTGTACGTCGGTCTGATGCCGCGACCACGACTCCCCAGTACCTTCGAGCCCCACGAAGGCGAGCTACTCGAACGTGAGCTTGCGCCGCATCTGCGCGAGCTTCGCCGAGTTCGCGTCGATTTTCCTGAAATCCAGGCGCGCATCACACAAATTTCGACGGACGCACCGGCCGAGACTGGCTTGCGTTGGCTGTTGAAACTCACGGCGTCGCTGTGAGCTGCGACCCCGGACGCTCAGCGCCAGCCGTACTTGCGGATGCGGTCCCGCAGGGTCGTGCGGGGTAACCCCAAGGCGCGCGCGGCTGCGCTCATGTTGTGTCCGCTGGAATCCCAAGTTTCTTTGATGGTGCGGCGCTCCAGCTCCCGCAGCGGTTCGCCGGGTACGACCTTCCGCAAGGTCCCCGAGCTGAACCCGGCCTCTGTCGGGTCATCACTGCATTCTTTGCGATCGTTCAAGCCCGCCGCTATCTCCGCGACGCCAACCCGGCCGTCACGCGACAACACCGCCGCTTGCTCCACGACTGCCCGCAATTCTCGGACGTTGCCGGGCCAGTGGTAGGTGTGCAGCGCTTCCAGCGCACGCGGCGAGATTTCGAGCCTCGTGCCGTAGTGCTCCGAAAAGCACTGCAGGAAGTGGCGCGCCAACAGATCGATGTCCTCCGCGCGGTGACGGAGCGCGGGAGTCGTGATCGTGAAGCCCGCCAGTCGATAGTACAAGTCCGAACGCACCAGCGAGTCTTTGCCGCCGATCTTGCGATGTGTGGCGCTGACGATACGCGCACGGAACGGCAAGTCTCGATTGCCGCCGATGCGTCGAAAAGTGCGCGCCTCGATCGCTCGAAGCAGCTTCGGCTGGAGCAGACTGGGCATCTCGCCCAACTCGTCGAGCAGCAGCGTGCCGCTGCCCGCCGTCTCGAACAAGCCAGCTCGGGCTGCGCGCGCGCCGGTGAAAGCGCCTGCCTCGTGCCCGAACAACTCGCTCTCGAACAGCGTCTCGGGAATGGCGGAGCAGTTCACGGGTACGAACGGGCCGTGATTCTCGCTCAGCGAGTGAATGGCCTGCGCGATGAGCTCCTTACCCGTACCCGTCTCGCCCGTGATCATCACCGGTAAGTCGCGGAAGCGGGCTACAGTGCGGATCTGTTCGCGCACGGTGCGAACGCCTGCCGTCTCACCGAGCACGATGCTCGCGGCGTCGTCGCGCGCCGGAGCGGCCA
>Ga0247764_1000929_pt1 | contig 10251 bp, 10 predicted proteins | sample UWRJL051202B4_FD_179932 | JGI IMG/M metagenome (GOLD analysis project Ga0247764, IMG submission 179932) | Plant litter microbial communities from Arlington Agricultural Research Station in Wisconsin, United States - UWRJ-L051-202B-4 | ecosystem: Environmental > Terrestrial > Plant litter >...
CAGCCCTAAAATAAAGATGACGATAGAGCCTCCGACGGCAAAGGAACGCTTGTCCACCCCCAGGATCTGCAGGAGCCGCTCGCCGGCAAAGAGGAATACGACCATCAGGATCCCGGAGATCAGGGTCGCCTTGCCTTCGTGCAGGCCGCCCAGTTTCTTCTTCAGCGCATGTAACAAGGGGATGCTGCCGATGATGTCGATCACCGCGAATAAGGTGAAAGTCACCGTGAGCAATTGATTCAGGTCCAGGGGCTTCATACGCTAAACTTTCGGCAAAGGTACCCCAAAAGACGCTGAAAGTGTCTTTGGTCCGAAGGACAGACATTAGTTCTGAGCCGAATATCCGCTAAATTCTCCAGCGGATATTTGGCTCAGAAAGGTGGAACCTATCGGGCTACAAAGACGCTGAAGGAGTCTTTGTAGCCCGATACAGGATGTGCGGGTCGCGCAAGAATAACGCTGCTCAATAGAAGCTCTTGGGTTTGTGCTGCTCTTTTTGCGCTGGAGCCACATTGGAAAGCATCTCATACTGCCAGACGCCGGCTGATCCGGCAGGCTCGAAAAGACGGACAACACAGCCATAATGCAGGGAAAATACTTTGAAACTATCGATAAGAGGGGTATCGGTGATATAGGACAGAATGCTGCGGATGACACCTCCATGCGCCACGATCGCCACCGCTCCGGTAGAGGGGGGCTGCGCACCCCTGATCACCTCAAAGCGCCGGGTCACCCGTTTATGCAGGTCCAGGTAACTTTCACCACCCGGAATGGACACATTCACAAAATCTGCCATCCAAGGGTCGATTATTTCCTTCGGCAGCTCATCCCAGCCCCGCATCTCCCACTCTCCACAGTGGATCTCCATCAGGTCGTCGTGCAGGGCGATTGGGTGGGCGGGGAACAGATGACTGGCCAGCCGGCTGCATCGCTGCAGGGGGCTGCTGTAAACGGCCACGATACCTTCCGGAAGATGCTGCCGGATAACAGCTGCTTCTTCGGTAAAGCTCTCTATCACATCAAGATCCGTCTGGCCATAACAGATTCCTTTGGCAACAGCCGGAGTCGTATGGCGGATTAAGTATATTTCTTGCATATTCACTAAAGTAAATATCTCCAAATTACGATATACCCCAGGTAAAAGACGATCTCCGTCACCTGCTGAATGGCGCCCAGGCAATCACCCGTATAACCGCCAATCCATTTTTTAAAATACTTCGCTAACGCATACGTCGCATAAAGCATAGGCAGGATCACCCCTAAAAATCTCCAGGGCAAAAAAGCAAAAGGCGCCAGCGCCAGCGCGGTCGATAATCCCATTTCCGCCACCGTCAACCTGCGGCTGGTAACAGGCTTGGACTTGTTATGTTCATTGTCGGTGACATTGTCATAACCCTGAATCACCAATACCGGCATTAACCGGCTGAGACTATGGGCCCCGATCACTCCCAGGATAAAATACCGGTAGTTATAAAAAATAAGAGAAGTAGGATGATCCAGCTCGGGCGTGAAAGCCGGCAGTTCCTTCAGTAAAAGGAATTTGCTGCCCAGCATACCCACCAGTCCGATCGCTCCGAAGGCGCCGATACGGCTATCCTTCATGATCAGCAGGATCTTCTCTTTCGTCCAGCCGCCGCCGAAACCATCGCATACATCCGCAAACCCGTCTTCATGGAAGGCCCCCGTGGTGAGCACCCCCGCAATGATAGAAGCCGCTATGCCGATATCCGCCGAAATGAATCGGGCGAAGACCAGGAATACCAGGGCGCTGATCCCGCCGACAACCCATCCCACCAGCGGGAAATATTTGGGGGATTTCTGCAGATAGACCGGACTATGATCGATGGTATCCGGAACACGAATCCTCGTAAAATACATGATCGCCGTTAAAAAGATCTTCCACTCTTTTTTCATCCATCAAATTTACTGGCTTTTTAGAACCTTATGACCGTTGGTTATTTTTATGGCCTGCCGGTCGGATACTACTGCCCACTGGTGCTAACACCCGCAGACTCGAAAGAGGCCATATCCTGCAGGAAATTGACAGCGGACTGAACGAGCGGAAAGGCCATAGCGGCGCCGGTTCCCTCTCCCAGCCGCATACCGAGGTTCAACAACGGCCGGGCGTCCAGGTATTGCAGCATCTTCTCATGCCCCTGCTCTCCGCTGTTGTGAGAAAAAATGCAATGGGACAGAATCCCCTGATTGATTTGACGGGCAAGCAGTAAGGCTGCCGTCGTAATAAACCCATCTACCAGAATAATCATGTTCAATTCCGCGGCCTTGAGATAGGCGCCCGTCATCATGGCGATCTCGAATCCCCCGACATGCTGCAGGATCGTCCACGTATCCGGCGAAGCGGCAATAGCCGGAAGATGAAGCCGCGAGACCTGGCGGAGGGTGGTTATTTTCTTTTCCAGCTGTTCGTCATTGACGCCGGTGCCCCTGCCGGCACATTGTTCCACCGGTATGCCGGTGATAAAGCTCATGATCAGGGATGCCGCAGAGGTATTGCCAATGCCCATCTCTCCGAACCCGATACAATTACAGCCTTCCCGGCCAAGGTCTTCGACGATCCTGGACCCCGCCGCCATCGCTTGCTGTACTTCTGCGGCCGTCATCGCATCCCCTTCCAGGTAATTGCGGGTGCCATAGCCTACCTTGGCAGCAATGAATCCCGTGGATACCAGGTCGGCGGGGAAATCAACGTTGACACCGGCATCCACTACCGTAAGCCCGATGCCCTGCTGCCGGCAGAATACATTAATGGCGGCTCCGCCGGCCAGAAAGTTCAGGACCATCTGTGCCGTGACGGCCTGCGGATAAGGGTTCACCAGCCCCGTGGCCGCAATGCCGTGATCTGCTGCAAAGACGACAATATGGGGATGATGAATCTGTGGATGTACAGAACCCTGTATCAGCCCCACCTGCAGTGCCACTTCCTCCAGTCGGCCCAAAGCGCCCAAAGGTTTGGTCTTGCTGTCGATCTTGTGCTGCAGTTCTTGTTGTAAGTCCGTTCGGATCATGGTATTCATAGTTGATTTTTATGGTTGGTGTAAGCCGGCAGCAGGTCGCAGAAATAGAATCCCTGGGATGAACCCTGGTTCATTTCATTGGAATCCGTGCCGGGATCCGCCGCAGGAGCCTTGTATTCCCGATAGACGATGTCTCCCTTTTGAAAAGCAATGGGGCTGCTGAAAAAGGGGGCCTCGAAGACAAAGGAATGGTATTCCCCATTCTCCCCGCAAGGGTCTATAGTAGGAGGAAGATCCTGTAGGAGTGATTCGTCGATCAGCCTTCCGCAAAAACGTTGGTCCAGGAACCGGCTGTTCACACAGACGATGATCGCCTTGAATCCTTTATCCAGAAACTCCCGTATCAGCTCCGCCGTCGACACTTTCCATAAAGGAAAGACGCACTGCATATCCTGTCTCTGCAATTGCTCTTCCCGGTAACGCCGGAGGTCTTCCAAAAAGATATCTCCGAATAAGGAGTGGGTGCAGCCCCTTGCTTTCAGGGCAGCTACCTTCTCCATGGTGGCTTGTTCATATTCTTTCATCCCCGGCTGTTCGTCTAATTCAAGGGTCTGGAGGGGAAGGCCGATCGAGGCTGCCTGGGCCTCCAGCAACTCCCTCCTCACCCCGTGCATGGAAATGCGGTTATGGTGGGCGTTGACACTGGTCAGCAGGGCCTTTACATCATAGATACCTTCTTCCAGCACGCGTGCCAGGCAAAGCGAAGAGTCTTTGCCACCACTCCAATTCATATACGCGTTGATCATGATCCCGGGCTTTTGACCGTAAGGGGGATGCCGCTCACCATCAGGATGACGGTATCCGCTTTAGCCGCAATATACTGATTCACCCATCCCTGCAGGTCGGTGAATTTCCTTCCTATTTCCGTCTCCGCATGAACGCCCATTCCAATCTCATTGCTGATGATGATCAGAACGGCTTCCTGCCGGCACAAGTCATCCACTTCTTTTTTACAGGCTTCCAGAACGGCGTCGATATCATTTTTCAGATCGATAAAGAAGTTGGTAATCCATAGCGTGACGCAATCGATCACTACGACCCGCCCTTTCAGATCCAGGCCGCTGATATGTTTCTCTTCTTCGATAGATGACCAACGATCGTCTCTTTCCTGCTGATGACGACGGATCCTGTCCTGGAAATCGCCGTCCCACTTCCTGGCCGTTGCCACATAAATTGGATTGGCGCTCCACTTAAGCGCCAATCCTTGTGCATGCCGGCTTTTGCCGCTCCGGGCACCCCCGGTGATAAAAATAACTTCCTTCTTATTTACCTCCATGCAGAAAATATTTCTCTTTGAAAAAGTGTTTGGGCAAAGGGTTCGCTGGAAGATGCCCCTTTTCCCAAACACGGATAATGTCATGACCAGACTTCGTCTGTTTGGGATTTTTGTTTTAATTCCATCAGGCAATTGCGGCAAAGGCAGTCTTCATAACGCTGTTCCAGCAATGTCTTCTCTTCGGGAGTGAGACGCACCCCATAACATTGACATTGTGTGATGTCGCCTACTTTGCATTCGAAAGGAGCACGACAGCGGGGGCAATATTTCTCTTCATGCTTACACATGCTGATAAGAGGATTCGGTTGCCAAACAATATTTATGCTGTAATCTTTCCGGTACGCTAAAGATATCCGGATGAAAAAGGGCTGCCAGCAATTCAATCCCGTCCGTCAGTGTGCCGGGGCTGGGCTGGGTGAACAGGTCATAGTCCGCCACGAATACGGCGCCGTTCCTGACTGCCTGTAGCTGCTGCCATCCCGGTTTGCTCCGCAGCAAATGCAGTTCTTCCCGGGCCCGGCTGATATGGAATCCGCAGGGAGCTATCACCAGCACTTCCGGATCGTAGCGAACGATCTTTTCCCAGGGTGTTACGATACTGTCTCCTCCGGGATTGGACAGCATATCCACTCCTCCCGCAGTAGCAATCTGATAAGGAATCCAGTGTCCGCAATTATAAATGGGCTCTATCCACTCCATAAGCAGTACTCTGCGCAGGGGAGCCCTGTATTTACGGAGGGTGTCAATAAGCTGGTCAATCCTGTTTTGCAGGGAAGACAAATGACGATAGGCCGCTTCTTCCCGTCCCAGTGCCGTGGCAATGGTCACCGCCGTCTGAAAGACATCTGTCAGGTTCCCGGGTGTCAGTGCGACGAGGGTAGGCTGCCTGTCCAGCCTGGCCACGGCGGCTGCCGTGCAGGCCGTATCGATCTGGCAAACCTCACAGACATCCTGCGTGAAAATGATATCCGGGGCGATGGACTGCAAAAGCTCCTCCTCTACATAATACAGACTCTTGCCTTGTGCCTTGGAAGCGGAGAAGATTTTGTCGATCTCGGTACTGCTGTAATTTTTACCTTCCAGCATACAGCGGACCACCGCCGGTTTGCCGGCCGCTTCCGGCGGACATTCGAACGTGACGCCATACAGCAGGTCCTGCAGACCCATGTCATAGATCATCCTGGTGGCGGCCGGGAGAAAAGAACATGCTTTCATATCGTTGTTCCTTTGAAAAGTGAAGATATCAGAAGTATCAGGCATCCCATGCGCGATACTTCTGACAAGGTACTAAAATTCTATGGTAGCCCCACCGTTAAACAACGCCGGGATAGAGTTGTAGCCATAAATCGTAGTGAACTTCTTCCTTGTTATATTTTTTTCCTCTGCAAAGATCTTTAGCCATTTCACTTTTTCAGGCCGGTATTCTGCATAGGCATTGAAAATAGTGAACCCCTTCAATGTCACATCCGGTAGGGCATTGAAATTGGCGTCATAACCACCGATATCGAATCGTTTGCTCTCATAATGGCCGCTGATGCTGACAGAAAGGGATCTCAGCGGCTGAATGCCCAGGGTCAGGTTGACGGTATGTTCGGGCCTTCTGAGGGCGTAACTGTAGGTCGTATCGGAATAGGTGACATGGCTCTGGGATTGACCCTTGATCTTCAGCCAGGTATAATTGGCGGATACGGTGAAGACCTGGCTGATCTGTATCTTGTTTTCCCATTCGATGCCATGGGCTTTCTCTTCATTATAATTGAAATACTGGTAGGTGAAATAATTGAAATCGATACCGTCTTTGGTTTTGCGATGGAAATAAGTAGCGCGGGAATTGAATAGCGCGTTGCTGAACTGAACACCGCCTTCATAGTTCACCGAGGTTTCCGGCTGTAGGCCGGGGTTGCCATAAGAGGAGTACAATTGATATAGGGTAGGTGCTTTAAAACCACTGGCTACGCTGGCGTATACCTTCCAGTTCCGGTTGATCAGCACGGAGGGGTTGAATGTATACGTGTAATTGCTGCCGTAGCGGGAATGTGTATTGAGCCGACCGCCTAATTCTACATTCAGCCCGGAAGTTCCCGAATAGGACAGGGAGCTGTACATGGATGTCTGGCTGACGGAGGTGTCTTTAAAAGCAAGGGGATAGGTACCCGAGATGCCGGTTTCATTCATGGACGCATACCGGTAATCGGCCCCGTTCAGCCAGGTAAACCCATAACCCAGATTGGTGGCGGCGAAAATTTCCGCGTATTGGTTTTTGCCATAATACTTGTCATTGTAATAGGTTTGGAAGGGAGTCAGGGAGCTGTCTTCATTCAAATTCCGGATAGCGGTATTATAAAGATAGTTTCCGTTGAGGGTCGTGTTCGCCAGGGCATAGGTAAAACCAGCGCCTACCATGAAATTCTTATTGGTATTGGTGTAGTTATGTGCGTCCGAGAAAGCGCCTGCATCGATATCGTTGACATACCGGCTATATTGAATAAAACTTCTTATCGTCAGGGGCTGAACAGGGTTCCAGGCGACATTGGCAGCGATCGAATTGCTGCGGTAGCCGTCATTGTCGAAGCCTGCCTTGTGGGTGCTGTCATAGGCGGTGGAATAACCATCCGTATGGGCGCCGTTGTATCGTATATTGTAGAGGAGGTGATTGGCGATTTTGCCATATAGCTGGGCACTGCCATTATAAGTGCCATAGCTGCCGCCGGAGAAGCTGGCTTTGACATTGAAAGGATTTTTGATATCCGGTTTTACCGTGATGATATTAATAACACCTGCGATAGCATCCGAGCCGTATAAGGTAGACTGGGCGCCCTTGGAGATCTCGATCCTTTCGATCATGGAGACGGGAATAAGATTGATGTCGAAGCTATTGTCCGTTTGGGAAGGATCGCCTACCGGAACGCCGTCGATGGTAACCAATGTCCTGCCCGACCCTGCTCCCCGGACATAGATGGACTGGTTGATACCTGTGCTGTTGAGGGCGCCGCCGACGGTAATGCCTGCCTGTTCGTTCAATAGGAGCCCCAATGTTTTCCCGGTGTTTTTGGCCAGTTCGTCATGATCGATGACGATAACCACTTTGCCGGTCTGACTTTCCTTCACCGGGTAACGGGTTGCCGTCACCACTACCTGGTCTAATTGTCTGAAGCTGCTGTCTTGTTTTGTTTGTGCGGATAGCATACTGCTGCCACTCAGGGCCAGCATGAAAAAGGCGAAATGTCTTTTGCTCATTACAGTTAATAGTTTTTCCCTTTCCTGTATTAGTGGAAAGGAGCGTAATTGAATGAGCCTTCGAAAATAAAGTTGAAATATAAACTGCCTGCTAAAGGAAGACATTTTACACTCCATGCTTTTCACCCGAAAGCTTTGAATGATGAATCGATCTGGCAGGTCTTCTGGCTCGTGCCTGGCTTGACGTACCTTCCCATCCCTTGTAAGGACAGTGGTCAAAGTGTTGTCAAGTCATTTTCCGTCTTCCGGGCTCCTCTGCCAATGAAGGTCTGGCGGAGTGCCGGAGCGGGGACACTTACAGCTACGGGGATAGCGCCGGATTCACACCGGACTTCCCTTTTAATGGCGCGGTTGCGCCAACCAAAATCTGCGCGAATATATTATATTTCCGCGATTCGGAGGTTTTATGCCTTATGAGGATGACCGGGCGGCCAATCCGGCCCGTCCTATGACATTAGGGTTGCGAGCCGTCGGGTTTTTGATAAGGAGTAAAAATTTCCATCCATCTTTCCGGCTGGCCAACTACTGTAAACCCAAACTGGCTGTACAGGCCATGGGCGTCGGCAGTGGCAAGGCTCCATCTTCTCAGGCCCTGCAGATCGGGATGGACTTTGATGGTATGTATCAGCCACTGAGATAAACCGGCGCCCCGATGTGCCCGGAGAATGAACACATCGCAGAGATAGGCGTAGGTTGCCTGATCGGTAATTACCCTGGCAAAGCCGGCCTGTTCGTCCTGGTGGTAAATGCCAAAACACATCGAATGTTCGATCGCTCTTTTCAGTATTTCGCGGGAGATGCCTTTTGACCAATAGGATTCTTCATTGAGATAGCGATAGATGGGCTCGAAGTCGAGCCGGCTTTTGTCGGTGGAGATAGTATATCCTTTTTCAAGAAGCGGCGTTTCATTCATACCTATAAAAATAATAAAATTGATTGTAATCAAACTGTTTGCTTGATCGCAATCAATAGCTTGGATTGATCCTGATCAATCCGAGCGATTGGTTTAATGAAGTTGAAACACGGCTTCCGCCAAACAACCCCGTAGAGCCACTATCTCCTTTCTTAGTATAGATTTTCATTCTGATAATAGCTTATTTTATGCGATCCAACCCGGTTAATAGTCCTTCGATCGTTTCATACTTCTGTGAGGACCCCTTGTCTTCGAGCAGCCATCCTGTGTGTTCATTTTCATTTATGATCCGTATAGTAGATTGAAGGGCCGCACCGCTCAGGCTGTCTGGGGTGACCTCCTTCGATGACGGGGAGCTTCCGGCCGCCGGTTCCGTCACTGCAAAACCCTGGCGCAGCAATGCCCTCTTCGTCCAGAAGGCGGGCGCTCCTTCTCCGATGAGCCTTATTGGTCTTGAATTATCGGCGTGCATATTGAAGGCGCCGGTCTTCTTGTCAAAGAAAATCCCTTCCTTGTCGAAGACCCTTTCAAAAGTACCGTTCAATACCAGGTCTTCCGGCGCTCCCTGGCTAAGATGTCCCCCTGTCTGCAGCAGCCATACCTGGTCTGCCACCTGTAGCGCCAGATCCAGCTCATGGGTAGAGACCAGGATGCCTTTGTTGGTTTGCCGGGCAAGCTGATGTAATAACCGCATCAGCTGTATGCGGCTGGGGAGATCCAGGTGGGCCGTGGGTTCATCCAGCATCATCAGAGGCGTGTCCTGGGCCAGTGCGCGGGCGAGCATCACCTTCTGACTTTCTCCGTCACTGAGCGTAGCTACCTTCCTGTATAAGAGGTGTTCTATCCGGGCCGCTTGAATGGCCAGGGTTATGATCGTCTTATCCGCGTCGCTTAGTACTCCCAGCCAATTGGAATACGGATATCTTCCCAACGCCACCAGCGAATAAGCAGTGAGATTACTGTTCTTAACCGAATCTGTCAGGACCAGGCTGATCTTTTTGGCCAGCTGGGAGGGTTTTAATTTATGTGTATCGGTTCCCGTGAGGGTGATGCAGCCCTCCAGGGGAGGCTGAAGACCGGCCAGCGTTCTAAGCAGTGTGGACTTTCCCGAGCCATTAGGTCCGAGCAGACAGATCAGCTGCCCCGCATAAATATCCACCGCCAAAGGCCCCGCTACCGGCAGCCTCTTTTGACCGGATAGATAGCCTGCGGACAGGTTGGTGGTTTGTAATAAGGGGTTGGTCCTATTCATCAGTATCCTCTTAGATTATTTCTGCGCAGGATGATCCAGATTACGGCCGGAGCGCCTACCAGTGCGGTGATTATATTGATCGGCAGGACTGTCTGGCTGCCGGGTAATTGGGCGATGATATCGCAGGACAGCATCAGCACGGTTCCGATAAGACAGCAGCCCGGGATGAGAATGCGATGATTGGACGTATTGAAGAGCGAGCGCGCCATATGCGGTACCGCAACCCCGATAAACCCGATCGGTCCGCAGAAGGCCGTAATGCTGCCAGCCAGCAGGCTCGTACTACAGATGATAATGACTCTGGCTCTTTGCGCCGTCAACCCCATACTTCGCGCATAATTCTCCCCCAGCAGGAGCGCGTCGAGCAGTTTCGAAGAGAGAAAGGAGAGGACCAGCCCTGCGGCTACCGCTCCCCCCAGGATATATAGCTGACTGCCGGTTACGCCGCCCAGGGAACCAAAGGTCCACAACAGGTAATCTTTTATCAGTTCCGGGGCGCTGAAATACTGCCAGATACTGATGATGGACAGGGTAATCG
>Ga0247764_1000930_pt1 | contig 10246 bp, 4 predicted proteins | sample UWRJL051202B4_FD_179932 | JGI IMG/M metagenome (GOLD analysis project Ga0247764, IMG submission 179932) | Plant litter microbial communities from Arlington Agricultural Research Station in Wisconsin, United States - UWRJ-L051-202B-4 | ecosystem: Environmental > Terrestrial > Plant litter >...
GAACCGCGGCGACGCGCATCCCAAGGCCGAGCTGACCGTAGTTGTTCAAGCCCCAGCACTTGACGCTGTCGTCGGTGAGGATGGCGCAAGCGTGCGATGCGCCGGCGCGCACGAGCCGGGCAGTTTTGCCGGTACCAAGGTCGACGGCTGGCAAATTCGCACCGAGCTCATCCGGCTCGTCACCGCGCGCCAGCGCGTCACCGAGCCCCAGCTGCCCGTAGCCGTTGGCACCCCAACACTTGACGGCGCCCGTGCTGAGCAACGCGCACGTGAAGCCGGAACCGGCGCTGATTGTTTTAGCGTAACCGCCCAAGCTCACGAACGGTCGGTGCGCCAGGCCTGAGCTCGTCACGCTGTGCACCTTCTTATCACCCAGGCCCAGCGCGCCGCCGTCGTTATCGCCCCAGCACTTGACCTTGCCGCCATCGAGGATCGCGCAGGCGTGATACGCGCCCACGGCGAGCGCTGCCGCCTTGCCGCAACTGCCAAAATCTATCGCCGGAGTCTCCTTCATGTCGCTCGCTTCGAGTCCGCGATCGAACGAGTGTTGACCTGTCGGGCCGCCGAGCACGTTGCGGCCGAAACACTTGAGCTTGCCGTTGTCCGCAACGCAGGTGTGGTCAGCCCCAGCCGACAACGCCGCCGTGATCCCCAACGGTTCGCCGGGCGAACTCGGCGGCGGCTTGGGTCGATGCCAAAACCAACCCTGACGCGAACCCAGCGCTTGCGCGCTCACGTCCGCACCTTCCTCCGTCACCGCCGATGTACTGCACGCACTCGCCAAAACGCCGAGAGCAAGGAACATCGAAACTCGACCGATCGCCCTGAGCATCGCCCACTCCTCCCGCTCGGGGCGTTCCCGCCCCAAACACTGACTCCAGCGCACTTTAGGATGCGCTGGAGTCCCCATTCATTCGCGGCCGCTTACGTTTGCGGGTGCCGTGGTCGAACACGGCACCGCTTCGCGAAGGAATCTACCTAGGGCGAGGTGACAGTCACGGGCGCGTTCGCGTTCGTGGTGCTGCCGTTACCGAGCTGACCGTTGGCGTTGTAGCCCCAGCACACCGCAGCGCCGGTAGCGCGGATCGCGCAGCTATGCAGACCGCCGGACGTGATCGTCGTGGCGTTGGCGAGACCCGACACCGCGACGCTGGCGGCGCTGTCCGCGAATGCACCCTGACCGAGCTCGCCCTCCACGCCCCGGCCCCAGCAACGGACGTTGCCGGAAGCGCGCTCGCAGCTGAACGGGAAGCCCGCAGCGGACTGCGACACGCCGCTCAGACCAGCCACCAAGGTTGGTACCAACGCATCCGTGGTCCCACCGTTACCCAGCTGGCTGAACTCGTTGTCGCCCCAGCAGTACAGCGACCCGCCTGCGACCGCGCAAGTGTGGGAGTCACCCGCGCTGATCTGAGTGACGCCAGTGAGGCTCAGTGTGGCCGGCGTGCGCGTTTCCGTCCTGCTGTTGTTGCCGACCTGGCCGTCCGAGTTGTAGCCCCAGCACTGCACGGTGCCGTTGGTCAGCAGCGCGCACTGATGCCAGCCGCCCGCAGCGATGGCAGTAACCCCAGAGACGTTCGGAATGGCGACCGGAACTGGATGCGCGATCCCGGTGACGATAGAGAACTGACTGTATCCGTTGTTACCCCAGCAGCTCAGCGTGCCGCCGTTGCGCAGCGCGCAGGTGTGGAACGTGCCGGCGGAAAGCGCGAGAGCGTCCGTTATCCCGGTCACCGCTACGGGCGTTGACGAGTCCGTGCTCAGGTTGTTGCCGAGCTGCCCATCCTGGCCCGAACCCCAGCAACGAACGGTACCGTTGGCGAGCAAAGCGCAGGAGTGAGCGCCGCCGGCGACGACGTCGGTCACGTTCGTGAGGCCGGTGACGCGGACGGGGACCGAAGAGCTGGTGCTCGTGCCATTGCCGAGCTGACCTTCGATGTTCAAGCCCCAGCAATAGACGAAGCCGTTGCTGCCGACCGCGCAGGTGTGGTCGTTGAGGCTAGCCGAGATGCGCGTCCACAAAGGCGGGCTGAGCGTGTACGCAATCGCGGCAGTGGTATCGTAGGCGGCTCCGCTGCCGATAACGCGCGCAAAAACCTGAATCGTATAGCCGCCGGAGGAAAAGTTGCTCGTGTCCCAGACCACGCTGGCAGGACCCCAGTCCCTCAATTCTGTGTAGGTCGGGTCCACCGCCTTCTTGTAGACGAAGCGGTACTCCGCCGAGCCACTAGTGCAAGTGGCGGCACCGGTGAACGTGACCTGGGTTCCGACTACCTGCGGCGCGAGCGGCGTGCGATTGAGCGCTACCGAGCTGCAAGTGGCGCCGATGCCGTAGTTGATGATGGCGTTGGTTTCGGCGGCGACGTTGCCGCCCGCGCGCGCGTCCACCCGCACCTGGTAGGTACCCGAGCTGAGTCCCGTGGTGTTCCAAGTTGCTGGGCCCACGGCGAAATCACGGATCAAGAGCCACTGGGAGTTGCCGAACAACCGGTAGTAGAACGCGAATTGAGGCGAAGCGCAGCCGACCGCTGAACCCGTGAGCGTCACCTGGGTGCCAGCCGCTCGGGGGGCCGTCGGATTTGGCGAGACGCTGGTTGACGTGCAAGCCGTGACACCAGTGCCGAGGCTATAGCCGGCCTGCGACACGGCCTCGTTCAAGGATAGGTTGCCCGCCCGGCGGCTGAGCACTTGCAACGTGTAGTTGCCGGCGGCGAAACCCGTGGTGTTCCACGCGAACGCTGCCGGACCAAAGTCGCGAAGCAGCGTGTAGGCGGATGCACCCGGAAAGCGCGCGTAGTAAGCGAATTCTGGTGTCCCGCCAGTGCACGTAGCGCTCGCCGAGATGTTCACCGTGGAATTCACGCCGCCCTGGGGCTGGGGAGAAGCAGTGAAGCCTGTGAGCGTGTTGCAAACGCTGCCCAAGTACTGCTGGAGGTAGGTCGTGCCTTGCGCGGCTGTGCCGCCAAGCGCGCGCACCTGAACGATCACCTCGTACTTGCCCGATGGGAGCGAGGCGGTGTTCCAAGTCGCAGTGTTACCCGCTGCCCACGCTCGGATAACGGTATACGTGCGACCGCCCGGCAATTTGTAAGAGAACTGATACTGCGGCGTCTCGCCCACTCCGCACGTGCTGGTGCCGGCGGTTAGCGTGAGCACCGTGCCCACGGCCGGGATCCCCGCAGGAGATGCGGTCAGCGTCGGCGACGCTGCGCACACTAATTGTGTGGCTGAGCCGATATCTTCTTCGTCCGAGGACTGAGCACCGCACGCAACGAGAACGAGCCCGCACAGAGCAAAGAGCGCTCTTTGTGCCAGGTAGCGAATGAAGGAACTAGAGACACAAGACATCGCTTTCTACTCCAAGACTTGTAGGCAATGACCGCATGCGTGCCGTCGGGTCGCTTACCGAGAGGTTGGTTGCACGGGACGTGACTCGAATTCGTCCCGACCGCCCGAAGCCGCAAAAAAGATCATAGGGCGCCCGGTGCGCTACCTCAACCAACATCGTCCGCTTCGCTCGGACGCGAATCCACGCAGAGGCAAAGCCTTTGCTTCGGCCGGCGGTTCTGAACGAGGTTCGCCAGTCCTACATGCGCGGGGCGCAACCACCTCGAAGGCGGCCAAGGTCGCGCGAGGGCGCCGCTCGCGCAAACTCGTGATTGCGCTGCCGAGCGAGTTCCGGTAGACGCCCCGTGCGTGTCTTTGCGCGACTTCCCGATCGCCTTCGCGTGGCGCGGTCAGCACTGCGTGCGTCACGATCAACGCCGGTCGCTTGGCCGGAACCATCATGCCTAGTTCCCAGTGGCCGCAGCAAGCTAGCGAAATTGCTCGGCTGGTTTGGGCCGGTAGAACGCGGGAAATCGGCGCCCTCGAAGCGGTGCTCAAGGCGCGGCAGGGAGCTCGCGCCTTGACGCAGATGACGTCTTTGCTGGCGCATGCAGCTCGCGCGCGGCGTGCCCCGCACCCCCAGTTGACGTTCCAATCGCATGCCGATTGGCCTGAGGACGTCGCCGCCAAGTTGCTGGAGCTGCCGCCTCACTTCGTTCGTCCTAATGACTTGGACGCAGAAGCGGCTGCTTGGATCTTCGCCCATACCCTCGATGCGAGACCTGCCCTCGTTCTCGAGATCGGCGCGGGGGTCAGCAGCGTGATCTTGGCGCTGGCAATGGCGCGCTTGGCGGATCCGCTGGGCGGCCCGAAGTTGTGCTCGTTCGCCAGCGAGGAGCGCATCGACCGAACCGACCAGGTGCTGGCTCAGCTTGGTTTGGGGGAGCAGGTCGTGACGGAATCTTCCTGGCAGCCCGGACAACGGCCCCTCTTGGTGCTGAGCTCGAGCGACGAAACAGAGCTCGCCTTGGCGCCAGAACGGCTGCGAGAACTGCCGGCTGGCAGCGAAGTCGTGTTCGGGTCAGTGCTTTCGCCCGCGCAGCGCAAACTCCTACAGATGCTCGAGCGAGCGGGGTTGGTCGAAGCAACGGAGTACCTTGCGGTCGGACGCGGAGTGGCAGTGGCGTTGCGCGGAAGGGCCGGCTGACTCTCCCTTATGTCGCTGCTCGTCTCGATCATCATCCCCGCCTTCAACTCCGCGGATACGATCGAGCGCAGCGTGCGCTCCGCGCTCGCGCAATCGCTGGTTGCCGAGCAGTTCGAGGTGATCGTCGTAGACAATGGCTCTACGGACGGAACGCCCCAGCTGCTGGCGGGACTGCCGGTCCGGCTGCTCACGGAGTCGCGTCGCGGTCGCAGCGCCGCACGTAACCGTGGAGCCCGCGAGGCGACCGGTCGTTACCTGGCCTTCCTCGACTCGGACTGTGTGGCGCCGGCGAGTTGGCTTCAGGACTCTTTGCGCGCGCTGAAGCGGCCCTGGATCGCCGCGGTGCAAGCCAGGATTCGGAAACATGGGCATGCGCCTCCCCCGCTGAGCTTCATTCAGGGCTACTACCACGCGCCGTTCCTGGACACGGCCGGCCTGGTCGTATCGCGCGACGCGTTCGATCAGGCGCGCGGGTTCGACGAAGAGTTGCCGCGCAACGTCGATATCGATTTCACGTTTCGCTTGTTGGCCAGCGGCTACGCTTTGGCGTGGGCGGCGGCGACCGTGATCGTGAAGTACCACCATCTGAGCACGAAGCAGGCGTTTGGGCGCGGTCTCGAAGGCGGCAAAGCAGGCTCGCAGCTCGAAGCCAAATGGCACGATCTGGTCGGCTACAAGCCGCGCTCTCGGCGTTATCAGGATCGCCTCAAGTCGGTGGTCAAAGCCTCACTGCGTGCCGCTTTGGATCCTCACCCCGCGCAGTTACGCGTCACGCTCAGCGAGCAACTCGGCCGGCTGGTGGCGTACACGAGAACGGAGGCGTTCGGAGCACAAGTGACGCGGCATCGCTACGACAGCGCGACGCGTGTGCCAGAGCTGCTCGGGGCGCGGCGTTTCCTGGTGTTCGACGGGGACCGCGTCACCGTTTTCGATGCCGAAAAGGAGCGCTCACACCAGCTGAGCGCCGCAGAGACTAGCGAGCTCATCGCGGCCATCGACGGCGAGCCAGGTCACGACGCGGCGGCCCTGCGCGCGCGTTTCGATCGCACACCGTGAGCTGAAGTGGAGGCTGCGCCTGTCGCGCGCGGCTAGCGAACCACCGCGCGGTGTACGGCTTCGTACCGAGCTGCGATGCTGTGCATGTCGAAGTTCGAGACGACGCGCGCCCGCGCCTTCTGACCCAGCTCCCGCCGCGCGCTGGCTGGCAGCGCCAACATCTTCAAAATGGCTGCTGAGAGCGCGCGCGAGTCTCCAGGCGGAACGATCAAGCCGGTGTCACCGACGATCAGCGCGGAGTCGCCGACGTCCGTCGCGACGCAGGGCACGCCCGTGGCCATGGCTTCACCGAGCGCGAGCGGGAACGCCTCGCCCTTCGACGGTGAGATCAAAAAATCCAAGCCCGACACCAAACTTTCCACATCGCCGCGCGGACCGAGAAAGTGGCAGCGCGGTCGCACGCTGGCGTCCACCATGGCCATCAGCTCGGCGTTGTCCGTGCTCACGCCGCGCCCGCACAGCACGAAGTGAACGTCCGGCGCCTGCGCGACCAAGCTGCGCGCCGCTTCGAAGAACCCTGCGTGATTCTTGAGCGGATGAAACCGCGCCACGATGCCGGCCAGGCGCACGTGCTCGCCGAGCCCTAGCTCTTGGCGAACGCGCGCGGCCGCGTCAGCGTCCGGCTTGAACAAGCTCGTGTCGAAGCCGTTCGGGACCACCACCATCTTCTTCGCGGAGTAGCCGCACTCTTCGTGCACTTTGCGCGAAGACTCCGAACAAGAAATGATGCGCGCCGGCAGGGTGTAAGAGAGCGGCGCCATCCCGCGAATCAACGCTACGGTCCTCGGTCGACGAGCGCCCAACGTGATGATCGACGTGTGCAGGCTCCACACCACTGGTACGCCAGATCGCACCGCGGCCAAGGAACTCGCCAAATTCGCGTGATACATCCAGGCTTGAACCACGTCGAAGCGCCGCTGGTGCAGCGCCTGCGCCAGCTGGGCGAACAGCTTCGCCAGCGCCGCACTGCCGCGACGTGCGGCCACCGTGACCGGTATGCCAAGCTTGCGAATCGGCTCCGCCAACGGCCCCTCACCGGCCAACGAATACACGTGGCTCTCCACGGGGCGCCCTCGTTGCGCCTGCAACAACCGGAGCAGCATCATCTCCGCGCCACCGACCTCGAGACCCGTCGTCACGTGCGCGACGCGCAAGAGCGGGGCTTGCCTCGGAAGATGATCCATCCCGCTTCGGATACCACGCGCGCCCGGAGCTGGTCAGCCTTCTTGCTGAGATCTTTCAACGGCTGAAGGAATTCTGAAGTGAGTCGTGGGATCGGCGATGCTCCCTGCGCGGGCCTCAGAAATCCGGAATGCACGCGCGGGGCGAGGTACTACGCTGACGCGAATGGCGACACTGGCTTCACCTCGCTGGCGTGGCTGGACGTGGCTCGGCTGGTTAACGCTCTGCGTGGCGTGCGCCAGAAGCGGCCCGAAACAACCTGCAACCTTGGCTCGAACCACGGCCAGTCAGTCCGCGCTCACACAGACTAAATCACCGAGCTCAGCCCCAGTCGCACAGGCCAGTTTTGGACCGCGTGACTTCGGCGGTAGCAAGACCACCGTGGTGACGCGAGCCGGTCACGCCGAGCTCGAGATCCGGGTGCCGCACCACTTTTCTCTGCCGGCTCAAGTTGCCAAGTCCTCTTCCAGCGAGGCGTATCGACGGGACTACGCGCTCACCGCTTCGGTCAATGATCTGGCTCGTGTGTTAGGAGCGATCTCCGGAGCCACGTTCAAAATCGTGCGCAGCGACGACCTGAGTCGCGGCATCGTGCTGGGATTTCCCAGCGATTTTCAACGCGACCAGTTGCCGCAGCTGACGGAGGCGCTCGAGTTGCGGGCCAACGGGGATGGGCGCGAAGCCTTTTACATCCGCAGCGAAGCCGCGCGCGTCGTGCTCGCCGGCAACACGGGTTACGGGCTCAGCCACGCCGTCTACGCGCTGCTGAAGGAACTGGGTTACCGACACTTTTTTCAGGGCTCCGCTTGGGAAATCATCCCTCGTGAACCGAACCTGAGCCTGTCGCTGCATCGCGCGGATCGGCCCGCGTTCTTGGTGAGGACGCTGGGACCGCTGGGCGCCGACGCGTACTTCGGCACGGCAACGCTGAGCGCGGACCGTTCGCAGTGGTATCGGAGCCTGGGGCTCGAGGGCACATCGCTGCGCTGGAGCCCGAGTCACGGCTGGCGCGGAGTGGAGCGGCTGAGCTTCGACGGCAAACCTGGTACCGACATCTTCAACGAGCATCCCGAATACATCTTGGGATTTGGCAAATCGCACGCGCGCAGCGGCTTGCCATTCAGCGCCGAGGTGCTGAAGCGCAACGGTGGCGGCGACTACAAGTACGACGTCTCCAACGCCGCAGTGCGCGCGCTGATGCTGGAGGCCTATCGCAACAAGATCCGCGGGGCGTCGGCTGCAGAGGAGGAGCTCTTCATTGGAGTCGGCCCCTCCGACGGGGCAGGCTGGCATTTGGAGGACTTGGCGGACCCAGACTGGTATCGGCGCTTAGGGTACGCGGCACCGGGATGGACCGGTTCCATCTCCGATCACGTCTTCGGCTTCGCGAACTTCGTAGCGGACCAGCTTTCGCGAGAATTCCCGGCGCGCAACGTGCGAGCCACGCTGATGGCGTACGATGTTTATCACACGCCGCCGGGCTTCAAGCTGCATCCAAACGTGTGGCTCTCCGTCGTGCAAGGCTCGTGTGGTTCGGCCACCTGCGGCTTGCGCAGTTTGCAGGCGTGGAAGGCGCACGTGAGCGGCTCACCGCTGATGGCGACGGAGTACCTCAGCGTGTGGTTGTGGACACGCGGCGAACCTCCGGCTTCGGTGCCGACCAGCGCGGAGCGGCTCAAACAACATCTCTACGACGAGCTGTACCAAAACGGTGTGCGCTCTTTGAACGCCGAGTCGCAGTCGGACATGGCGCTCAACGGCCTTGGTTACTACCTGTTCGCTGCAGCTCTGTGGAATCCGCTCGCCGACTTCGCGGCGATCCGTAAAGATTTTTTGGAGCGCAGCTTCGGTCCTGCAGCGCATGAGATGGACGCGTATTACAGCGCGATGGACCTGGGCAATCCGAACCCACCTTCACATAGCAGTTGGATCCCAGCTGTCGCCAAGCTAGACGCCGCCGGTCAGATCGCGCAGCGCGCGGGTGACGTTGGCGCGGTGGGGCGCATCGATCTGATCAAGCAGTACTGGTACTATACCTATCTCAAGCGGCAGCTGGATCAGGCGCCGGAGGACGCGGAGCTTCGTCAGCGCTTTCTCGAGCTGTTCTATCGGCAGGCGCCTAGTTACGCGATCTCGTTCGATGGGTTTTCGAACGAATTGATCCGACGCTTCGGCGATTGGCGTGCGCGGCTCACACCGAAACAGTGGGCTGGTTCGCTCGAAGCCAGCGGCTGTCCGCGCGATGCGAACGGTGAATTCACACCGTGCTCGCGACCGGAATGGACCTCGACGCCACACTCTTTCACTCACGCAGAGGCCGAACGTTGGTGGGCGGTGGTGAAAGCGTACTACGCGCCCGTCACGCTCGAGCAACGCACATACTCCACGGACTATGTGCCGGTGCGCGAAGCCGGTGCCACGCATCCAAAGTCTTGCTTCGATCCCGGAGCAGGGTTTGCCGCACGAACGCCGATTGATGCTTGGCTGTACAGCTTTCATGGCGAAGCCATCGAGCTGAAGCTATATGATTTTGCGAGCAGCCGGGACGTCGTCAACTATCAGGCAACCTTACATGACCGCCAGGGTCACCAACTGTGGGCCAGCGGTTGGCAGATAGTGCGCGCGGAGAAACCACTACTGCTCGAAGTGAAAGTGCCTACGCCGGGCGCCTACCGTATTCGAATCGAGCACGACTCTGCGAGCTTGCGCGCCAAGCCGCTACCGGGATACCCAATCGCCCTCAACCCCGCACCATCGGCCGAGTCCCGCATACGACGAGCCGGGACGCCGCGCCAAACTATCTACGTCCCTCACGCAACCAGCTCGCTCGATCTGGACGCCGTCGTATCGAAGTCAGGGCTCGAGCTGTCGAGTCCGAGCGGGCGTTCAGAAGCACCTACGCTACTGGCCGGCAGCTGGAGCAGCGGCGCGATCCTGCGCACGAACGTAGCGAACGGCGAAGCCGGTTTTTGGCAATTGATGTTGCCCCGTTCGGCAACGTTGGATTCCCTGCGCGCTTTCAGCGCTCCAAACGCGCTCGCCAATTCCGAGGGTTATTTGATGGTGCCGCGCGAAGTCGTTAGCACCGACGGGCTGACGCTGGCCGACGGCCCGTTTCCGCAACAGCGCCTGCGCGTGCAAGGCTTGGGCGCACCTTTCGAAGGCCGCTACAGCGAAGTTCTCACCGGTCCAGAGCCGCCAGAACAGCCACGCAAAAGCGAATCCGCGCTATTTCGGAGCGACACGCGGCCAAGCGTCTACTTGGTGCGCAGCCGAGGCGCAGATCCGGAAGGCTGGTTCGTGCTGTTCGACGAGCAAGCTCGCAGCGGGCGGCGCTATGTGTCGCGCGCGCGCCGCGCTTCGGACGTTCTGGTGCAAGACGGGCTGGATCAGCGCAAGTGGCAGCGAGCAAGCGGAGCTTCGAGCGGTCAGGAGCCGTTCGTGACCACGGCAAGCCTCACCACGACTTGCGAG
>Ga0247764_1000931_pt1 | contig 10240 bp, 7 predicted proteins | sample UWRJL051202B4_FD_179932 | JGI IMG/M metagenome (GOLD analysis project Ga0247764, IMG submission 179932) | Plant litter microbial communities from Arlington Agricultural Research Station in Wisconsin, United States - UWRJ-L051-202B-4 | ecosystem: Environmental > Terrestrial > Plant litter >...
GCGGTCGGTGACGCCGAGAATTTTCTGCGCGTTCTGCTCGACCAGAATCGCCGAGAGCTTCTCCTCCAGAATGATGCGGCGGAGGGCAGCGAGCAGTTCGTCGACGATGATCGGTGCGAGACCTTCGAGCGGTTCGTCGAGAAGAAGCAGGCGCGGATTTAGAACAAGCGCGCGGCCGACCGCGAGCATCTGCTGTTCGCCGCCCGAAAGCTGATTGCCGAGATTGGAACGCCGCTCCGCAAGCCGCGGAAACATTTGAAACACACGCTCGACGGTCCACTTGCCGGGCAATGCGACCGCCGTGAGATTTTCGGTCACGGTCAGCGACTTGAAGATGTTACGCTCCTGCGGGACCCAGCCGACGCCGGCATGCGCACGCTGATCGGACCGCAGCGTCGCGATGTCCTTGCCGTCGAGGAAAATCTTGCCGCCGAAGCGCCGCGTCGCGCCGACAATGGTATTCACGAGCGTGGTCTTGCCCATGCCGTTGCGGCCGAGCAGCGCGAGCGAATGGCCCTGTTCGAGCTTGAGCGACAAGCCGGGCAGGACGACCGCTTCGCCATAGCCGGCGCGCAGGTTCTCGATGCGAAGGATTTCAGTCATCGGTGCGCTCGCCGAGATAGACCGCGCGCACGCGAGGATCGTTTTCGATTTCCTTCGGTTCGCCCTCGACAAAGAGTTTGCCGTCGACAAGTACCGAGATGCGGTCGGCGAAGCCGAAGACGATATCCATATCGTGCTCGATCAGAAGCACAGTGACGTCTTTGGGAAGTGCGGCCACAGTTTCGAGGATTTCGTGGCGCTCGGCTTCCGGAACGCCGGCCGCCGGTTCATCAAGCAAAAGCACGCGCGGCTTGCCTGCAATCGCAAGTGCGATCTCGAGTTGACGCTGCTTGCCATAGGGGAGCGAAGAGGTGCGTTCTTCAAGCACATCGGCGAGACCGAATTGTTTTGCGAGCGCGACTGCTTCCGCCACGAGTTTTTCGTCGCTGCCGAAGGTACGCCAGAAGCGGGTGCCGAGTTTCTCGCGCTCGCCGATCACGAGTGTGATCGCCTCTAACGGCGAAAGGTCGCCGAAGAGCTGGTTGATCTGGAAGGTGCGCGCCATGCCGAGCGAGACGCGCCGGTGCGGCGAGAGCGTAGTGATATCGGTGCCGCCGAGTTTCACGCGGCCTTTGCTCGGCTTTAACACGCCCGTAAGCAGATTGATGAGCGTCGTCTTGCCGGCGCCGTTCGGGCCGATCAGCGCGTGCCGCGCGCCTTCGCGCACTTTCAGATTGACGTCGTTCGTGGGGACGATGCCTCCGAAACGCTTTTCGAGACCGACAGTTTCGAGCGCGTTCATGGCTTCGCCTTTCGGCTGCGAAGCGCGCCTGAGATGCGCTCGTAGATGCTGAACACGCCGCGGTCGCGCGCAAACAGCGCGATCACGACAAGCGCAAAGCCGATCCAGAATTCCCAGTATTGCGGCGTGACGTTGCCGATGAATTTCTGCGCGACGAGAAAGAGCGCGCTGCCGATGATGCCGCCATAGAGATAGCCGGTGCCGCCGATGATGAGCATCAGGAGCACGTCAGCGGAGCGCTGGAAGTCGATATAGGTGAGCGAAACGACCGGCGTCGTTTGCGCGAGCAGCGCGCCGGCGATGCCTGCATAAGCCGCTGCAATCGTATAGACCGCGATTAGGCGGCGGTTGTTCGGAATGCCGATCGAGGAAGCGCGGAGCGGATTGCCTTTGATCGCGCGGAGCGAATAGCCGAACGGCGAGTGCACGATGCGCTTGGCAACGAAGAAAAGAACGAAACACACGGCGAGCACATAGGCGTAAGCGTTTGCCGCCATGAAATAGATCGGGAAGAAGCCGAGCACCGGGTTGACCGGCATGCCCGTGAGACCGTCCGCGCCGCCCGTGAGCCACGACATCTGGTTTGCGATTTCATACATCACAAGCGCGATGCCGAGCGTCACCATGAGGCGCGTGAGATCCGTGCCACGTAATACCAGAAGACTCGTCACGAGGCCGAGCAGTCCCGCCGCGATACCGGCAACGAGCAATCCTGTCACCGGCTCGCCGTAGAAGTTGATTGCAAAAAGTGCTGCAACATACGCGCCGAAGCCGAAATACGCGGCGTGCCCGAGCGATACGATCCCGGCATAGCCGAGCAGAAGATCGAGCGAGATTGCAAACAACGACCAGATCGCAATCTGCGTGAGTAGCGCATGCTGGCTTGGCAGGAGAAATACCGAAGCCGCAGCGCCCAGCCAGAACAGATATTCGAGCCAGTGCCACGCGCGCTTTTGTTTCAGCGCAGCCACGGCTTGTTGAACGGTGTTCACGGTATTCATCGCTACTTCGCTGTGCCGCGTGCGAACAGGCCCTGCGGTCGCAGCACGAGTACGACGATCATGATCGTGTAGATCACGAAGCCGCCGTAGCGCGGCGCGTAATATTTTCCCGCGACGTCGCCGATGCCGAGCAGAATCGAGGCGAGGAACGGTCCGGTGATGCTCGAGGTGCCGCCGACCGAAACCACGATCAGAAAATAGATCATGAACTTCAGCGGGAAGTGCGGCTCGAGCGAGAGAATTTCCGCGCCGAGCGCGCCGCCTAACCCTGCTAGGCCGCAACCGACTGCGAAGGTGAGCGCGAAAACCCAGTTTACGTTGATGCCAAGCCCGCGCGCGACGCGCTGATCGTCGACCGCTGCGCGCAAGCGGCTGCCGAAGCGCGTGTAGCCGAGGATCAGTTGCAGCACGATCACGATGAGCGCGCAGACCAGAATGATCAGCAGCCGGTACTTGCCGATGCCGACACCGAAGAAATCGAAACGGCCCTGCAGATAGCCCGGCAAGTTGATGAAGCGCTGCTGCGAGCCGAGGAAATAATCGACGAGCGCGGACACCATAAAGACGAGGCCGATCGTGAACATTACCTGTTCGAGATGGCTGCGGCTGTAGAAGTGAACGTAAAGCGTGCGCTCGGCGACGAGCCCGATCATGGCCGCAAACATGAAAGCGACCGGAAGACTCGCGAAGAACGGAACGCCGTAGAAATTCACGAGTACATAGGCGCAATAGCCGCCAAGCATCGCGAAGGCACCGTGCGCGAGATTGACGAAGTTCATGAGTCCAAGCGTGACCGCCAGTCCGCAGGCGATCACGAACAGGAGCATGCCGTAGGCGATGCCGTCGAAAAGGATGGTCAACATGACTCTACTCTAGCATTCGGCCCCGCCGTGGATATCGCCAGCGAGCGGGGCCGAAGGTTCTTTCAAGCGCGGCAGCTTACTTCTTCTGCGCCTTCACCGGATCTTTGACGTCGGGGAAGCTCGCGAACTCGACGTTGTAAAGTTCGCCGTTCTTCTTCTCGACCTTGCGGATGTAGATGGTCTGGATGATGTCGCGGGTTTCCGGATCGATCGAGATCGGACCGCGCGGGCTTTCCCACTTGAAGCCTTTCATCGCAGTGAGCAGCGCGTCGCCATCCGTCTTGCCGCCCGTCTTCTTGAGCGCCTCATAGATGAGGTGGATGCCGTCATAGCCGCCAACCGACGCGAAGTTCGGACGCATGCCCGCATTGGCTTTCTTGAAGGCCGCGACATATTCCTTGTTCTTCGCCGACGGATGATCGGTCGAATAATTGTGTGCGGTGACGACGCCGATCGCGGCATCGCCGAAGCCGTTGAGAATGTCGTCATCGGTGATGTCGCCGGGGCCGATCAGGCGAATGCCCGATTTGTCGAGGCCGCGCTCGACGAACTGCTTCATCAGGATCGAGCCGACGCCCGACGGCGTGAAGACGTAAAGCGCATCCGGCTTCGCATCGAGCACACGCTGCAGGAACGGCGCGAAGTCCGGGTTCTGCACCGGAACGCGGATGCTTTCGACGGTCTCGCCGCCCTTGCTCTTGAACTGATCGACGAAAGATTTTTCGGCGTCATGACCCGGCGCGTAGTCGGTCACCAGCGTCACGACCTTCTTGATTTTGTTCTGCGCGGCCCAGTCCGCGATGATCACTGCCGACTGGCCGAGGGTGAAGCTCGTGCGCACGATATAAGGCGAACGCTCGGTGATGATCGAGGTGCCGGCCATCATCACGACCATCGGCACTTTCGAATTGGTCGCGATCGGCGCGGTCGCCATCGCAAGCGGCGTCAGGCCGAAGCCCGCGAGGAAGCTCACTTTGTCGTTCGCAATCAATTCGCCCGCGATGCGCGCGGTGTTTTCCGCACGGCCCGCGTCGTCGCGCACGATCAATTCGATCTTCTTGCCGGCGACGGTCGTGCCGTTCTGCTGCATATAAAGACGTGCAGCGGCTTCAAGCTGCTTTCCGGTCGTGGTGAAGGGGCCGGTCAGCGGAATAATGAGACCGATCTTCACGGTCTCCTGTGCGGCAGCCGGTACGGTGCCGGCCGCGAGCGCAGTTGCCGCAAGTGCGGCGAGAAAACTTCTGCGTAGCATGGACGTTCTTCCTCCCGAGGATCGCGGCCTTTTCCGGCCGCTTTTTCAGTTCGCGCGGATACTCCGCCAACTGCCCCGAATGCGCAAGAATTCGTGGGGAGTCCCACGGTTGCTTGTTCGCTTTTTGGGCTAGAATAAAAGGCGGATTTTCCCGGCAAGGTGGGTCAGATGCGGTTTCGTGTTTACGGCGGCGCTATTGCTGCGCTTGCGTTGTTGTTTTTTGCTGGTTCCGGGGCGCTGGCCCAACCGGCGACGACGAATTGCAGAAATACCGGCAACTTCGACAAGTGGCTTTCGGATTTCCGGCGCGAGGCGCTGGAGCGGGGATTGTCGCCGCGCACCTTCGCGCGCGCGCAACATCTTCTGACGCTCGATCAGAAAATCATCGGCATCGACCGCGGGCAGCGCGTCTTCAGCCAGCCGTTCCTCGAATTTTCGAACCGCATGGCCGGCGGCGGACGTGCGCCGCGCGCGCAGGAACTGATCAAGAAGCACGCCGTGATTTTTCAGAAGGTGGAAGAGCAATATGGCGTGCCGGCGGCTGTGATCACTGCGTTCTGGGCGCTGGAGAGCGGGTTCGGCGCGGACGTCGGCAAATACGAAGTTCTGCGCTCGCTTGCGACACTCGCTTATGACTGCCGCCGCAGCGAACGTTTTCGTAAAGAGTTGCACGCGGCGCTGAAAATCATCGAGCGCGGCGATCTCACGCCGGACACGATGGTCGGTTCGTGGGCGGGCGAACTCGGGCAGACGCAATTTCTGCCGTCGCACTATTTCGACTATGGCGTCGATTTCGACGGCAGCGGTAAGGTCGATCTCCTGCGAAGCGTGCCGGATGTGCTGGCGACGACTGCGCACTACATTCAGAAAATCGGCTGGCGGCGGAACGAGCCCTGGATGCTGGAAGTGCGCGTGCCGGAGCGCATGGACTGGAGTCAGGCGAGCCTCGACATCGAACATCCGCATGCGAAATGGACCGAGTGGGGCGTCACGCTCGCAAACGGAAAGCCGCTTCCCGATAGTGCGCCGAACGCGTCACTGCTGCTGCCGATGGGAAGACAGGGACCGGCTTTTCTCGTCTATCCGAATTTCAGGATTTACACCGAGTGGAATCACTCGCTGATCTATTCGACGACGGCCGCCTATCTTGCGACACGGATTGCCGGCGCGCCCACGCTGCGCAAAGGCAACGGCACGCCTGACACCTTCACGATGGAGCAGGTGCGCGAATTGCAGATGCTGCTCGTGAAAGCGGGCTATGACGTCGGCGGTATCGACGGGCGGCTCGGGGCTGGATCGCGAAAAGCAGTGCAGCAGGCGCAGATTAAATTGAAATTGCCCGCGGATGGCTATCCAACTGAGGAATTATTCCGGCGGTTGCGGCGCGCAGGCGGTTAGCGCCGCGCTTTATTTGTACCCCAGCACCTCTCTGGCTGTCGGCATTACGTAGTCGGCGACGACGGCGTGGCCTTGTGCGTTTCGATGAAAGGCGCCGGAGTAAAGCGCGGCCCACGTAATGTTCAGCATGTCGAGAAATCCGGAAACCGATTTATCGAGATGCATGTTGGCGGTCATGAACGCATCGTTGGGCGAGCGGAAGTAGCGATGCGTAGGGCCATAGGGATTGTAATGCGCCGGAATCCAGGGGTCGAATGAGCCTCTCGAATATCGGGGGCCGGGTCCATACGGAAGTTCGTCTTTGCTTAAGGCGCAAATCCCCCGATCCGTAAAAGTCTCTTGGTGTTTATCGACGAAGTGAAAGCCGGTGCCAGTTTTCGTTGCGAGATTCTGCGGGCAGGTTCCGTCTGCCTTCGCGATACATTTTAAACGCTTGAAGAAAGTTTTGCTGAAATCGTTAGCCTGCTTCAAGTTTCTGTCGATGATGCGAAAGCGTGGATGGAGATCCATCCCTACGGATCCTTTGCACAACGTCTTGCTTTCGTTCTGCTGAAACGACTCGTAAGCGGTCTGGATCACGCGATCCGGCGCGACGCCGAAATGACGGTTGAGCGCGATCTTCGCCTGGGCAAAGCGCTCGTCGAGATGCTCCAGATAAATGCTTGGTGCGTTGACACCATAGACAAGCTGCTGGCCGGTAAACAGCTCATAGTAATGCGCCGTGGTCGTGATATCCCGTGCGCCGGTCATGATCGAATAACCGACCAGCGCCGAGAACCCGATGTCGTTGCCGCCGAAGGAAAACAGCGTCAAGTCGATCTTGCGCCTCAAATCCTTGCTTTCGCAGAGATTCAAGGGCGGAAAGAACTGATATCGGACATCGGTGTGACCGTCGCGATAAACGAGCGGCAGTTTATAGTTGGCCGGCCGTTTCGTTCCAGGCTTGCAGAGAATGTCTGCGAGTTGATTGAGCTGCGGGGCAACCTTTTCCTTGCGTTCGTCGCGCGCCGGCTTGGTGCCGAACAGCCCGGCGGTAATTTCCGCGCCTGTGCAGGCAAGGTGAATGAAAGTAACCGCGCGTTTCCGGTCTTCCATCGCAAGCTGCAACGCGACGCGGAACTGATACGAATACTGCGAGCGGTGACAATCGGGGCTGACCCAAAAAGCGCGCGCTTTCGTGAACCGATCGAGGTCGACGATTTCGTCTTGAGTTAGTCGCGCTCCGTCGTCAGGAGTTTCGACCTTGGCTCTTATGTATTCGCTTCGCGCGCGGGGGCGGTAAGATACCGGAGGCCGTTCGATCGTCGCGCGCATCGGCCAATAATCGTTGTTCGTATTTTGCGTTCCGGGCCATTCGTAAGGGAGGCTCCACTGGCTGTGCAGCGTGACCGGTTTGTCGGGGTTTCCTTCGCCGGAGGCGAAGCTGTCGCCGAATCCCACAATAAGCGTGTCGATCACCTTGATGTGCTTTTCGATCTTTGATCTGTCGGGAAGCGTCACGGTCACCGCGGTGCCGTCCGGATAGGAAATTTCCTGCATGGCGAGCGGGCTTTTGCAGTCCTGTCTTGTCGTCTTGCCACCGACCGTCCATTCGCAGGTCTGTCCGGAAAATCTCTGCGCGGCGTCTCCTTTTACGAATATCGAGACGTAATGTTTTTCAGGCTCGATAAGATCGTCGGATCGGTGATTGGCTCCAAAGTAGCGCATACAATCTATTTTATAAATTAGCTTATCTTCGCCGTAGCAAGTTTCTCCCGGAGAAAAGCTCTTCGCGGCCCAGCCAAGTTTTTTGTCCGCGTAATCGCTGGTGCGCGATGTGTAACATTTCTCCGGCGACGAACTGTCCGTGCAGCCGGGCGCATTCAGTTTTCGTTCAATCCGCAGAACGATGTCGTCGGGTATTTTGCCACCGTTCTCTTTCAGTACCGCCAGATAGGCATCGTAGTGCCGCTGAAAATGCTCGTGCTTCTTGTAAAAGCGGAACGGATTGTAAACTTCCCACTCGATCTCGTTGGCCTTGGCAACCGTTCCAAATAAAGTGCCAATCAGAACTGCAACAATAAAAAATTTGCGCGACAACATTCGATCCTCCCGAATTACACCAGCTTAGGCGACCTTTCGCCGGGTGCAACGGGAGGTAAACGAATACAATCTTGCTGAAAGTTTCGGTCCTACGGCTCGTGCTGCCGGGCGTGAAGGAAACGCCTACCTACGCGGTCATGGAAGAAGTGAAGACGGATCAGCTGTTGTCGGTCTAGTCAAAGCATCTTGATCAGAAGTTTCAGCACGCCCTGCTTCACGCCGGACTTGTGCGGGCTCGCCCATTTCGAGCGCGCAACCTCTTCGCGATGCGCGAGATACCAGTCGTAGCTTTCGATTAGCATCTCGTCGTTCGAATACTCCGGCTTCCAGCCGAGTTCGCGCACGGCATCGGAAATGTCGAAATAGCTTGGCTTCGAGTACGCGAGATAATGATAACTGCCGAGCGGCGAGAGCCCGAGCTTCGTCGCTGCGGCCATCAGCAATCGCGTCGGCGCGTCTGGCACGGATCTTACTTTCGAACCGGTGGCAGCGTGTTTACACAGCGCCTCCAGCATCCCGCGCGTCGTGCCGAAGCGGTCGGTGCCGATGTTGTAAACTTTCGGACCGGTTTGTTTTGCGGCGAGGATCGCGGCCTCCGCAAGATCGCGCGCGTGAATGAACTGGAATTCCGCGTTGCCGGAGCCGAGCACCGGCACGTTGCTGCCTTCGCGAATCCATTCGAACAGCATCTGAAAAATGCCGAGGCGGCCGTGGCCTAAAATCGTGCGCGGGCGGATCAGCGTGATATCGAGCCCTCGCGCGATGAATTCGCGGCAAACTTCTTCCGCCGCCACCTTAGTGCGGCCATAGGCTTCGACCGGCTTCGCGGGCGTCCCGCGCACGATCGGCAATTCATCGGGAATGCCGAAAATCGAAGTCGAAGACATAAAAATAACTTTTCGCACGGCCGCTTCCAGTGCCGCGGCAAGAAGATTTCTCGTGCCTTCGATATTCACCGCGCGCATCAGCGCAGGGTCCTTGGAAAGCGGCTGCTGCGCGACACAATGAAAGATCGTGTCCATGCCCTCGCAGGCATCGCGCACCGCCTTCGCGTCGCGAATGTCGCCTCTGAAATATTCGACATTCGCCGGATGGCTGTCGGCGGGCATCAGATCGAAATTGCGGATATGTGCATTGCTTGCCGCAAGCTTCTCGATCAGCACTTCGCCGAAGAAGCCGGAGCCACCGGTGACCAGCGCGCGCATCAGGAGTTCCCGCTCAGGAAATGTGTCACGTTACGCCGCGCGAAGGCCATGATCGAGCCTTGCGGATTTACGCCCGGCGCGGTGCAGAGCAGGCTGCCGTCATTGATATAAAGATTGTCGTGGCCGTGAAGACTGCCGAAGGAATCCGCCGCGCACATCTCCTTGTTCTCGCCCATCGGGCAACTCGAGAACAGGTGCACGGACATCAAACTCGCGCGGCCGATTGGCAGCGCATCCGGGAGCTTTTGCAAGTCGCCGGTGCTGCGAAGCGGCGGAAACCCGCGGACGGTCGAATAAAGCTCCTCCGCACCGGCGGCGAGCAATAGCTGCGATAGCTTGCGCGCGCCTTCGGCGAGATTGCGCATGTCGTCTTCGCCGAGCGCGTAACTTACGAGCGGGTCGCGATAGCCCGGCACATTGCGAACGCGTCCGTTGCCGCCCGTGATCATCGCATAATAGATCGCCATGTTCTGCCAGCGCTCGTCGACGACCCGCTGTTGTTCCTGATCGAGCATGGAGAGCGAAATATATGGGGCGCGGCTGACGGATACACCGAAGCCGAGCCGCGGCGAAAATTCCTTGATCTGTTCGACCGTGACGCCCATGTCGCGGCTGTTCACGGTTTCCGGAAACCGCGCGACGACCTTGACGGTCGGGTGCATGCGGAGCGAGTTGCCGATGTTCTGCGTGATACCGCTGCGGCGGAGCAAGGCCGCGGTGTGGATCGCGCCTGCGCAGACAAAAACGGTCTTGCAGCGGATTGCAAAGCGATCCTCACCGCGCTCGCAGCGAACGATCCACTCCGTTCCTGCGCGCGATAGTTTCGCGACACGCGTATCGGTCAGGAGGTTGGCACCTGCTTGCTGCGCGCGCGGAATGAAAGTGCGGGTCATCGACTGCTTCTTGCCGATTTTGTCGTTCGGCCCGTCATATTTGAACCAGCGCGGCACTTCCATGGACGACCAGCCCATCTTCGCGGCGCCCTCGCGCATTTTCAGCGATGCCATCGGATGTTCGCCTTGCAGCGGCGAAACGCTCAGTTCGCGCTCGTTCGCTTCGAAGAACGGCTTGAGCTCACCCATCGTCGCGCCGTC
>Ga0247764_1000932_pt1 | contig 10233 bp, 10 predicted proteins | sample UWRJL051202B4_FD_179932 | JGI IMG/M metagenome (GOLD analysis project Ga0247764, IMG submission 179932) | Plant litter microbial communities from Arlington Agricultural Research Station in Wisconsin, United States - UWRJ-L051-202B-4 | ecosystem: Environmental > Terrestrial > Plant litter >...
CGTCCAGCCACCGAGCGCGCTGCGATCGGTGGCTGTTTTATTTTGTGGGTACGGGTTTGGCCCGGCTACTTCGCGAACTTCTGACGCAGAGCATCCGCGACGGAAGGCGGCGCGTAGCGGCTCAAATCCCCGCCGTGGCGCCCGATCTCGCGCACCAACGATGCGGAGATGAATCCGTAGTTCGTACGAGTCGGCAAGAACACCGTATCGATCTCAGGGCGCAAATCGGCGTTCGCATGCGCGATCTGCAACTCGTATTCGAAATCAGTGCCCGCGCGTAGACCACGAACAATCACGCGCGCCCCGACCCGCTTGCCGTAGTCCACCAGCAAGCCTTCGAACGAGTCGACGGAAACGTTGGCGTGCGGCGCGCACAACGCGCGCAGCAGTTCCAGCCGCTCCGCCATCGTGAAGAGCGCAGTCCGCGCGGAGTTGTGACCAACCGCGACGATCACGCGCGGAAACAATTTCGCAGCACGCTCCACCAAGTCCAAGTGTCCGTACGTCGGCGGGTCGAAACTCCCTGCGTAGACGGCCAACTCGGCTTCGTGACTCACGGTCTGCCTCCAGCGGCCGGCGGCTTGGCAGCGGGGGCCGCGTTGCCTGCCGGCGCAGGCTGAGGTTTGGCTGCCGGCGCAGGCTGAGGTTTGGCTGCCGGCGCGGGTTTGGCTGCCGGTGCCGGTCTCGCTCCCGGCTTCGCACCCTTGGCCGGCGGCTCCTCCTCTTCTAACAAGCCTTCCTCGAAACCTTCTGGAGGTTCGGGCAGCGGCGGAATCTCGGGCATGGGCCGCAGCGCTTCGGGCGGGATGTCTTCCAGCCACAAGGTGCGACCACCATCCGCCAGGGTCACCCGCAGCTGAGTGAACAGGCCGGAGCCCGCTAGACCGTCCAGGTCGACGCCCAGGCTGTCCTCGCGCTCCTTCACCAGAGTATCGCCCGCCAGACCCGGGACTTGCGGCAAGTCGAAGGCGCCCAGGCGCAGCATCGGAACAAGGCCTTGGCGCAGCTCCGCGGCGCCCGGCACCGCCTGAAGTTTACTGCCGTCGATGCCCGCCTTCTTCCATCCCGGCAGATCCAGCGACAGCGGGAACGGGCGTGACGTGTCGACGAGCAACACCGCCGGGGCGGCGTTTTGTGCGCTCCCGAAGGCGCCGCGCAACAACATTCCCCCGCCGCGCAGGTAGCTGAGCTTGACGGTCGTGGCGGCGGGCGGCGGCGGTGGCTCGAAGCGGCGGACCACGAACTGCGCGCCCGCGATGTCGAACGTCGCGTGCAGATGACGCAGCACGTTCACGCCCAACAAGATGCGGATCGGCGCGTTGACCTGCTTCGACAAACCGGACAGATCCTGCGCCAGAGCCGGTACGTCGCGCACCTCTACGCGTTCACCGAAGCGCAGCGACACCCAAGAAGCCCGCGCGCCTGCGCTCGAATCGATCACGGCCTCGGCGACGCCCGTCGCGATCAGGCCGAGCACCGGTTCGCCGTTGAGCTCCAGCGGGATGATCAGCGATGTGGTCCCCGTGCGCGGAATCTCCAGCGAAGCCAGCAAACCGCCGCTCACTTCGAACGGCTTCCGCCCAGCGCCCAAGCGCGCCAGCTTGGCGATATCCGCGGCCCATTGATCGCGCACCTCGGGATCGGCGATGAGCTTCTCCAGTTCGTCGGCGGCGCGATCGACCTCGCCGCCGTACCACAAGGCACGTCCGCGCACGCCGCGCGCCTCGCTCGTCTCCAAACCTTTCAATGCGCTGACCGCGCGATCGTAGTCGAGCTCTGCCAACGCGATGCGTGCTGCCAATACCCGCGCCTCTTCGCGCTCGGGCACGACCTTCAACGCGTTGTCGATCGCCTCGCGGGCGTCTTCCACGTCGCCTTGGCGGTAACTCGACTCGGCGCGGTCGAACCACTTCTTGCCGGTGGGCGGCCAATCCGCGCCACCGCCAGCGCCGGTCGCGGCGCAGCCGAGGGTCAGGGCCAGAAGTGCGATGGTAGCCGCACAGGAGCGAAGGGTAGGCGAAGTGCGCATGGTCTGCTGCTGTATCTCCGCAAGTGAACGAGCGGAGCGACGGGCATTAGCGTATCGATGCTGCGCGGTCGAGACTCAAACCGACGAAACCGCAGCGGCTTCGAGCGGTGGCTGGGCTGCCCAGGCGCGTTCGCACCGCAGGAGTATTCGCAGGATTTGGCCAAGCTGCCCCGTCACGGGCCCGCCATTTTCGCCAAAGGCCCGAATCTGAATTATGCTGATCACCCGTGGAGTCCTTGGACTCGGAGGAACTTGGCCGGCCCCGCCCAGAGCGTGACGTGCTTGCGCTGCCAGTTCTGCTGCTGAATCGTCATTTTTCCCCGGTGAGCCTCGCGACCGCTCGCCGCGCCTTCATCTTGCTATACGGCGGCGCCGCTCACGCGGTCGACCACACTGGCGAGACCCACACGTTCGATCAGTGGATGAGCGTCCCGATACGGGGAGGCGACACCGGGCTACCCATCATCGGCGGGCAGATTCGTGTGCCGCGGGTGTTGCATCTTTTGCGTTACGACCGCTCACCGCGCGTGGCGGTGCGACTCACGCGCAGAAATTTGATGCTGCGCGACCAATACCAGTGCCAATACTGCGGTCGGCGCCCCAGCGTGCGCGACCTCAACGTCGACCACGTGCTCCCACGTTCCCGCGGCGGCGCGGATTCTTGGGAAAACCTGGTGATTTCGTGCCGCGGCTGCAACTTGCGCAAAGGTCGCCGCACGCCGGCCGAAGCCAGCATGGCGCTGCTGAACGTGCCGCAACGCCCGCGCTGGTCCACCGCCACGCAGATTCGACTAGTAGTGCGCGAACCGATCGCGGAGTGGCAGCCGTTCCTGCAAACTGGCTGAGCGATCGGGCGGAAAAACGCTGCGCGACCAGCCGCGCGATTCTCGGATCAATGCGCGCGCACCCTCGGGTAGGATGAGGCAATGCAGCTTCCCCGGTTCCGTTCGATGATCCTGACGAGTGCTGCCGCCCTGCTCGCGTTCGCTTGCGGCGGCTCGGAGCCCCCGCCGCAGAGCGCGGCGGACGCAGCGCCCGTTGCGGAGCCCGCCGCGAGCACCGAGCCGAAACCCGCATCCGCCACAGCGCCTGCCGCAGGCACGGACGAAGCCTGGGACGGCGAAGCTGAAGCCACCGGCAAGTTCCAACCGGAAAAGACAGAAACGCGCACGAGCGAAGCCGTCGCCAAGGTCGTGCGCGAGAACCGCAAACCCTTCCGCAGCTGTTACGAACAAGGCCGTAAAGAGCTACCGGATCTGGCAGGCACGCTCACGCTCCACTTCGTGCTGGATCCTAGCGGCAAGGTGAAGAAGGTCGAGCTGAACCTGGAGCGTTCGACCATCAAGGCGCCCAGCGTGGTGACGTGCGCCACCAATGCCTTCTTGGTCCTGAAGTTCCCACCGTCCTCACGCGGCATGGAAACCGAAGGCAACTATCCCTTCGACTTCAAGCCGTAGTTCAGTTTGGACTCCCGCTCGTCGTCGAACAACGCGCCACGCAGCTCGCTTCCCAGCGCCGCTTCGGATGACGTGTATGCCGAGCTGCTGAGCGGCACGCGACGACTTCAGCGCGAGCAACGCTTTTCTCGCGAACAGTGGCTGTCGGGCCTCCCGCTGGAGAATCGCGAGGACTTGTTGTTCGAGTTCGAGGTCTTGCTCAAGGCCACCGCCTGCTTCTCGAACCCACGCAATCACCCCGGGCCGCCGCGGCGCACCCCGGTGGTCGCGCACGATTTCAAGGGCGCGCTGCAGATCTATCGTGACGGGTTGCTGCGTGCCGTGTCGCTGGCGAGACAGCTGCTCGGCGCGCGCGATCGCGCGTTCGTCTTCCATCGGTACCTGGAGACGGTGCTGCCCGAGGACCAGGCGCGCACACGACTGCTCAGCGAAAACAACTCTCAGGCGACGCCGGAGCAGAGCCTGGTCACGCTACGTCACGGGCTCACCGCAGCGCTAGAGGTCACCGAGGGCATCCTGCGCACGCAGCGCGTACCGTTCCGCCTCTTTCACGCGGTACTCGCGGGGGCTTATCGCGAGATCGATCGCAACGCGTTCTTCAATCCGCTGAACGCGCTGGAGTTTCGGCCCGAGTTCGATCGCATCAAGAGCGCTCAGGTCCTCGAGTTGATCCGCAGCGTGCCGGGCCGCGAGACCCACCGCTTGGTCGCGCTCACCTTCTTATCGTTGTTCCGCATGCTGCGTTATCTGCAGCTCATTACGCGGATCACCGGCGAAAACGTGCAAAAACGCCAAGCCTTGGGCAGCGCTTATCTCGCGCTCAGTGTGCTGCGCTCGGACGCCCGGGCGCTCAGCGACTACCTGCGCAAGAACGCCGGACGGTTGCTGGCGGATAGCTTCGAGCGCGACGTGCTGCGTATCCCCGCCGCAGAGCTACGACTCCGCGCGCCGAGTCTGCGCGCGTCGGGGCATCGCATGATCGGGCTGAAGAGCGCGCTCGAGGGTATCGCCGGCAACTTGCGCTTGGAGCTACGTCGCGCGCTGCACTACGACCTACCGGACCCCGCCGTGGCCGCGAGCAGCCCGGACAGCCTGCGAGCCGTGGCCAACGCGGCCAACAGCTTACGCCCAGCGCTGCAGAACGCCGTGCTCTTCCTGGGCAAAGCGCTGGGCATGAACCTGGAAGAAGGCGGCGTGTTCGATCATCAAGCCGCACGCCGCGAGAGCAGCGAACGCCTGCGCCGCGATGTCTGGATGTTCGGGCAAATCGTGCGCGCGTTCTCCACCAAGGCGCAACACTCCCCGAACGAAGATCGCTGGGCGCCGGTCTACAACTTCCAGTACGTGCGCGAGTTCCTCGCGTACTTCCGCGCGATGGGCTACCCGCTGCTGCGCGCCGCGGATTATCCGCGCTTCGACGCGTTCATGGCGGCCATGTCCGGCTTGGAGGACACGGACCTCGTCGATCCCAAACGCCTGGAAGCTGCGATCGACGAGTGCGTCGCGTTCTACAGCTTCTTGAATCGCCTGTTCGAAGACATCTCGCGGCGTGATGAGCTCGCGAACGTCGCCTTCGATCGGCGGGCAGCGGCGGCGACGCTGCGACTTTATCTCGGTGACTGAGGCGCGAACATCACGCGCCTCGCTTCGTACCGAGCACACGGACGAAAGCTCTACACGCGCTGACCGTAGCCAGCTTACGTGAAGTGCTCTCGCCCGCGTGCTCGGAGCCGGCAGCAAACTCACGAGGAGCTCGGGCCGGAGCCCGCTGCACCACACAGAGCGCGGTGCGCTTTGAAACTACTTCGCGAACTAGTCGCGCCGCGTTCCGAAGCTAGAGCGAGCACTCACTCGAGGAACCGCGCAGGGCAAGACCCGAACGCGGTTCGCTCGAAGCCTCAACCAGCACTGGCAACGCCAACGCTGGCCGAGGCAGCGAATCACTCAGCGGCCTTCTTCGGGGCGCGCTTGGTGGCTTTCTTCGCCGTCTTCTTGGTGGCCTTCTTGGCAGCCTTCTTGGCACCGCGCTTCACGGCGCGCTTCTTGGCGACCTTCGGGGCCTTCTTGGCAGCGGGCTTACGGGCAGACTTCGTACGGGTTTTCTTTGCAGCCATTTGTCGAACCTCCCAAATCTCGGAATCCGTTGTGGCAGGAACGCTGCCTGATCCCGAGGGTATGTTGCACGACATATATTGCCACCTAGTGTGATGTGTCAACGAAAATTCTTCATGGGGGCCCGCAGGCCAGGGTATCTGTGCGCGGTTCTGGGCCGCAGTCGTTGCGGACAGAGCGCGTGTTTAGTGTCGGCTGGCCGCCCCAAACTGGGGACAAACTGTGAGCAGACCGCCGCACGGAAACCCCGCAAATTGTTGAAGCGCCTCGGGTACTTGACGCGCACGGTCGAGCCCTGATAGCCCGTTTCGGAGCGCGCCGGAAACCACCCTTTTCCCCGGCGCAAACAATGCCGATGAACCGACGTCTCGCCTCCGCCTTGCTCGTGCCGTTCCTGTGCCTCGCCTGCGGTTACTCCCAGGAAGAGTGGGATCAGAAAGTGCGCGAAAACGAGTCGCTGCGCACCGACCTCGCCAATGAACGCCAGGCGCACAAAAAGTGCGAGGCGGATTACTCGGCGGCAAACCAAGAGATCGACAATCTCAAGAAGCAGCTGACCGAGCGCGGCATCAGCCTCGACAGCTTGAATCAGAGCTTGGCGGAGCAGCGCAAAGCTCTCGAAGAGTACGCGCGCCGCACCGAACAACTCGACGCGATCAAGCGCCGCTTCGAGGCGCTATCCAACAAGCTGCAGAAGTTGGTTCAACTGGGCCTCAAGGTCGAAGTACGCAACAACCGCATGCTGATTCAGCTGCCCGGTGACGTGCTGTTCGACTCCGGCAGGGACACGCTGAAGAAGGAAGGCGAGAAGATCTTGCAGCAGATCGCCGAGGTCGTGCGCGGCGACGCCGACCTCTCCCGCCGACGTTTCCAGGTTGCAGGTCACACCGACGCGAAGCCGCTAGTCGGTGGCCAGTTCAAGGACAACTGGGGCCTCAGCGCCATGCGCGCGCGCTCCGTCCTCGTGCTGCTCACCACGCCGGCCGATAAGGGCGGCGGCGGCCTCGCGGTTCAGAACTGGAGCGCGGCAGGTTACGCGGATACCGATCCGGTCTCGACGAACGAGTCGGACGACGGTCGCCAGAAGAATCGTCGCGTCGAGCTCGTCGTGCAGCCCGACGTCGCGGAAATGCTGAATCTGCAAAGCCTCACGAAGTGAGCGTGGCTCGCGTCGAACCGAGGCGTGCCCGACGGAGCGCCTCGGTTCGATGCGGAAATCCGGTCTGCGCGCGATCCTTGCCAAGCCGATGGCAAGAGCTGTCCGCGACGGCTAGAGCTTGGCGATGACGAGACAGGCCGAACGCGTCGGTGCGATCGACATCGGCACCAATACGGTTTTGTTGTTGATAGCGGAGTCCGTCGACGGGGAAGCGCGGGCCCTCGGCGAGTTCATGACGATCACGCGCCTTGGCCAAGGTGTGGATCGCACGCGACGGTTGGATCCGGCGGCCAGCTCACGCACGTTACAGGCCCTGGCTGACTACGCAGAGCAATCGAAGCGGTTCGGCGTCACTCGTCTGGGTGTAGTGGGCACCAGCGCTCTGCGCGACGCAGAAGGTGGCGCCGCGTTTCTGGACGCGGCCGAAAGCTTACTCGGCGAGCGACCGCGCGTGATCAGCGGGGCTGCTGAAGCCGAGTTGACGTTCGAGGGCGCGTTGTCCGGTCTCGATTTGAACGGCGCGGTCAGCGTCTTCGACATCGGCGGCGGGAGCACGGAGGTCATCACCGGCGAAGTGCGCACGGCGCCCCACGTCCACGAAGCCATTAGCCTGGACGTGGGCAGCGTGCGTTTATTCGAACGCTACGTGCGCACGGACCCGCCGAGCGCTGCCGAGCTGCAGCAAGTCGTCCGCGACGTCGAAAACGCGCTAGAGCGCGCTCCACGCCCCCAGGCGGGTTCGGCCCTGGTGGGAGTGGCTGGCACCATCACGACGCTCGCCGCCATCGAACTCGGGTTGAACGAATACTCCCCGGAGCGCATTCACGGTCATCGGCTATCGCGCAGCGCGCTATTCGAAATTGCCGATCGCTTGGCAACGCTCAGTTTGACAGAGCGACAAGCGCTCGCCGGCCTCGAACCAAAGCGCGCCGACGTCATCGTAGTAGGCGCTGAAATCGCCCGCCGCGTCCTACTCTGGTCCGGTCGAGAAGAACTCACCGTCTCCGATCGAGGCGTCCGCTGGGGCATCGCCCAGAGACTCTGCGCCAATCGCCCCCTGCCGACCTAGCCCCTCGGCAAAAAGCGTGCACACCCCGCAGCCATCCCAATTCCGCCCGAGCCACCTTCGCTCCTCGACCGCAACGCCCCCAGCTGCGGGATAGCGGGGCTGGGCTGTCGTGTTGGCGAACTGGGGCCCCCGTCCCCGTTTGCTGCGGGCTGGAGGGGTTGTGCGTGCCCGGGGCGCTGCGGGGCTCTACAGGCAGCAGCAAATGGGGCCGGGGCCCCATTTGCCAACCAGACAAAACTTTGAGGACAACGTCCTCAAAGAGCGGGCACCCGCCCTCATTATGCGCTACACTCCTACTCTTGACCGTAACGGCGCGCAACCGCTTTAGAGGGGAAACACCGAGTGAAACTGCTCGGGCGCGCGGTCTCAGGTCACTGTCGGCGACTCTCGTTCAATGCGTTTCGTGCGCGAACTCTGATCGTGTATCAAGAAATTCGTGTCACCATACGTTGACAGATCGGGAGAAGCCGACTAGAGTGCCGCGCCTGGCGAAACCTGACCAAAAATCAGAGTCGCCCTCGGCCTCGGAAACCACGGCGACATGCCGTGGGAACCCGGCACATCAGAGGCTGGAATGGAATTTGGGTCTCGGTCGTTGATGCCCCGCTCAGCCTCGCCTTCGCGAGAAGTGAGACGAGACCCAAGTCGTATTATCGGTTTGGTGACTGGAGCGCTTGCAAAAGATTCCACGGTGTCTCTGTGGATGCGAGCGTGCAAGGTCGTGGAGTCAAGGAGACGTCATGCAATCGAGCCAGGATATTGAATTCAAGGTCGGTGACAAGGCTGTCTACCCCGCGCAGGGAGTAGCAGAAGTGATCAGCATCGACGAGAAGGACATCGCCGGCCAACGCCAGCGCTTCTACGTGCTGCGGATCCTCGACACCGATCGCAAGATCATGGTTCCGGTTTCCAATGCCAACGCCGTCGGTTTGCGGCAGGTCATCAGCGAGCAGGAAATCCGGGAGATCTTCGATATCCTGAAAGAGCGCACGATTGGCTTCGACACCCAGACTTGGAATCGCCGATACCGCGGTTTCATGGACAAGATCAAGACTGGGTCGATCTACGACGTGGCCGAGGTGTTGCGTGATTTGTATCGCTTGAAGGCGAACAAGCAGCTTTCTTTCGGCGAGCGTCGCATGCTCGACACCGCCCGCGGCCTGATCGTGAAAGAGATCGCCATCGCCCGTGCGCAGACGGAAGAAGAAGTCAAGAACGAGATCGAAGCGATCTTCTTCTCGAACTGACTCTAGAAGTCGAAGTCAAGGCGAGCGCCCGCGAGGGCTCTCGCCTTTTTCGTTTTTGTACGTCGTGTGGGCGCGTTGCCCGGGGCTAGGCTGCGCGGTAAAAGCCGCGTGCACGTGCGAATCACTCGACTCCTGCTGCTCGGTTGGACGCTTGCGAGCAGCGCTTGCGAACGCCAAGCCGTGGATACGCGTCCGGAACAGGTCGTCGAGGAGTTCGTGCAACGTATGCAGCGTGTGCACGGTGATGACCCGAAAGCCGCCCGCGCGGCGTACGAGCTGCTGTGGGTCGAGGGTCGACGCAATCTCGCCGAACGCGCCAAGCGCGCCAGCGCCGTCGCCGGTAGAGAAGTCGCGCCGGAAGAGATGCTCGCGCCGTCTCGCTTCTCCGTGCGCCGCAGCCCCAAGCGCTACACCGCGACCGTGGATGGGGATTGGGCGCTAGTCACCGCTAGCTACGAAGGCGCGGACAGCAGCAACTCCGTGGTGCGCTGCGTGTTGGAAGACGGGCATTGGCGCGTGGTGTTGGAGTTACCGCAACTCGCTCCAATTCAGCACCGCCCCGACGCCGGCATCTAGGCCCCCGGCGCCGGACCGTGAAATTCACGCTGAGTTTCTTGGCCATTTGTCGCCAGCTCCGAGCCCGTTAATCGATCCATGAATTTGTAATTGGCTCGCGCGGCTCATTACGATTTTCTGGATGCCGCGATCCGTTCACCGAGTTCGCCTGGATTGGCCTGGGCGCGAGGAAACCAAGGCCGTCAAAGCCGCAGAGCTGACTTCAGTCTGCGAGGGCAGCGACCGAGCGGAGCTGGTGCATGGCGATAACCTGCTGGGGTTGTCTGCGCTGACGCAACGCCGCAAGAAGGCGAGTTTGATCTATTTCGATCCGCCGTTCTTCACGGGCCGCGAGCACGCTCAGGTCGAGCGCAAGCGCGGCAAAGACGGCGTGATTCGCAAGTTGGTTCCGGCGTTCGACGATCGCTGGGAGAGCCTGCAAGCGTACCTGAGCGAGCTCGGCGCGCGCTTGACGTTGGCGCGTGAGCTGCTCGACTCCGCGGGCTGCCTGGTGTTGCACGTCGATCCCAAGACCAGCCACTACGCCAAGGTGCTGTGCGACGAAATCTTCGGACACCGCAGCTTCGCCAGCGAAATCATCTGGC